>Ga0182030_10022162_pt1 | contig 11843 bp, 9 predicted proteins | sample 812S3MmetaG_FD_121299 | JGI IMG/M metagenome (GOLD analysis project Ga0182030, IMG submission 121299) | Permafrost microbial communities from Stordalen Mire, Sweden - 812S3M metaG (Illumina Assembly) | ecosystem: Environmental > Terrestrial > Soil > Wetlands > Permafrost | place: Sweden... | reverse complement strand
TCGAATTTGAACTTGCCCTTGTAGCGCGGGATCATCGGATAGAGCCCGAAATTCATCGTGCCCATGTTGAGCGAGGCGACTTCCGGCTTGAGCGTCGCCGCCGGACGCACGCGTTCTTCCACCATCATGGTCGGCGCGCCGCCGGTGGTAAGATTGATCACCACGTTCGAGCGCTGCTTGATCACCTTGACGAAGGGCAGAAAGGCCTCCGGCGATTGATCGGGCCGCCCGTCCTTTGGGTTGCGCGCATGCAGATGGACGATCGCGGCCCCGGCCTCGGCCGCGCCCAAAGCCGCATCGGCGATCTCCTGGGCCGTGATCGGTAAATACGGCGACATCGAAGGTGTGTGGATTGCGCCCGTTACGGCGCAGGTAATGATGACTTTACGCGGCTTCGCCATGAGGTTTCTTTCCCGGTGTAGTGATGTTTTTAATTTCACGAATGGACTTCGGCGGCGATCCTACCGCATGATCCCGAAAGGTGGGAACTGGTTTCCCGAATCGGCCTTGCTCAAACCACCTCCTGAGGCGCGCCGTGGACGATAAAGCTCAACCTGCGGCGGCAAAATACTCCAGCGTTCTCATAGGCACATTGTGCGGCATCGGGGCGACGCTCGGCTGGGCCGCCGGTTTTGTCGCCGCCAAGCATGGCATCAATATCGGCTTTTCGCCGGCCGACCTTGCATTCCATCGCTTCTTCTGGTCAGGGCTGCTTTTGATGCCGCTGGTGCTGCGCGACGGCGTCAAGGATCTCGGCGGGATCGGCTGGGGCCGCGGCCTGGTGATGAGCATACTCTCCGGTCCGACCCAGGCCCTGACCGCCTATACCGGCTTCATTCTGGTGCCACTGGGTCATGGCACTACTATCCAGCCGGCCTGCGCCGCGCTGTCGGGCTTGATCCTGGCGACTCTGGTGCTGGGCGAACGGCTGACAGTGACCCGCATCGTGGGCGGCGTCACGATTATTGCCGGACTGCTGGTATTCGGATTTGAGTCGCTCACCACTATTGGCAGCCATGGCGTCGGCGGCGATTTGCTGTTCGCCATGGCCGGCCTGTTCTGGGCGACGTTTGGAATCTTGCTGCGGCTTTGGCACGTGTCGGGCGTGCGTGCGATCGCCGCCGTCGGCGCGGTGTCGATCCTGGTATTCGCTCCTTTGCACGCGATATTCGTCGGCTATGACGGCATGCTGCGCATGAGCCTCGCCGAGAACATGTTGCAAGTCGTGGTGCAGGGCATTCTCGCCGGCGTGCTGCCGATTTTTCTATTTGCGCGCACGGTGATCCTGCTCGGCGCCGGACGCGCGGCGACGTTCCCGGCGCTGGTGCCAGGTTTCGCGCTGATCATTGGCTATCTGGCGCTCGGCGTCGTGCCGACGATTGCGCAACTCGTCGGCCTGGTGATCGTCGTGATCGGCTTCCGCTTCGTGGTTCGATAACTTTATTTGCGCATGATCTAATCCGAAAACCGGTACCCCCTTTTCGGGATCATGCGCTACTCCGGCCCCGCGTATTTTCCCGCCGTGTCCGGAAACATGTTCTTGATGATCTTGAATTTTGAAATATCGACCGTCGCATCCATGTGCAGGAAAATCACGGCGTCGCGCAATACTTTCTCGATGCCGAAATCCAGCATAATGCCGTTGCCGCCATGCAATTCGACGGCGTGCTGGGCGACCTTCATGATCTCTTCGGAGGCAAACATCTTGGCCATGTTGACCAGCGTCTCGGCTTCCGGCGCATTGTCATCGACCGCTTGCGCCGCCCGCTCGGTAAGCGCGCGCACCGCTTCGATCTTGGTCGCCATATCGGCCAGCCGCAGCGCCACCGCCTGGTGCTTGATCAGAATGCGGCCGCCCTGCACATAGTTCTGCACGTATTCCGCCGTCGCCTCGAAGGCGCGTACACCGACGCCGAGATTTTTAGCCGCCTGGATGATCTTGCCGGGACGAAAATAAACGCCGGCGGAGCCCATGGCGACGTCTTGGACCAAAACATGATCATCCGGCATGAACATGTCCTCGAACACCATCTCGCCATTGTTCATAAATCGGCAGCCGAGCGTCTCGTTGCAGCGCGCGACCGAGAACCCCTTGGTCTCGCGCGGCACCAGGAACGAGGTCGTGCCCTGCAACATGCCGACCTTGGGGTTGGAATTGGCGTAGACGACGTAGAGCGAGGCGTCGTAGCCATTCGAAATGAATTGCTTGCGGCCGTTGATCACCCAGCCACCATTGGTCTTGACCGCCTTGGTTTGCATCGCCGCTTCGGGCACGTTGTAAGGCAGCCAGCGGTCGGAGGCGCCGCGCGGCTCGGTCAGACAATGCGCCATCAGGAATTGCGGCTCCGCCACCAGGCGCTTGAACCATTTTTCCTGCAAATGCTTCGGCGCGAACTGGCGCAACAGCACAGATACTTTCCAGTTCTGCACCAATTTGTCGGCCAGACCTGAATCGCCGCGCGCGATTTCCTCGGCGACCAGCGCAAAGGTCTTTACCTCAGTGCCCTTTTCCAATTCTACGCCGCCATATTCTTCCGGTACGCCGAGTGTTCGAATGCCGATCTTCTCGGCCTCTTCCAGAATACGCGGCGGCAGCCGCTCTTCCGGAACCATCGACCATTCGAGCTTCCAGTTTTGCTTGATAAAGGGCAGCACCACTTCATCGACAAAATCGCGGCAGCTCTGCCGCATCATCCGCTGCTCTTCCGATAGACCCCGGTCGTACATGTGCATAACCCCTTATGGCCTGCCGCGGCGGATGCCTGGCGCCTGCCGAATTTGATATTGGTCTGCTTTAAGTGCATTTTCCAAGGGGAGACCGGCCAGGAAGCGAAATGGACGACCTCCAACAATTGACCACCACGATCACCGATGCGCTGGGTACGGTCGGCCACGAGCTGACCTCGCTGCGGCTTCTGCTCCAGTTCGGGCTGATTCTGCTGGCGGCCGTCATCGGGACGCTGGCCGCGTCGATAATCCGGCGGCGCCTCAATGTCAGCGCATTGACCGTCGGTTGGCCGCTATTCCTGCGTGAATTCGCGCGGCTGCTGGTGGCAAACCTCGGCACCATCATTTTCGTGGTGCTGGTCGCGGTCGCGCATGCGGTCATGCTGACGCTGCTGACGTTTCAGAGCCGGTCCTACTTGCTCGGCGTCGCATCGAGCCTGGCCACCGCCTGGGTGGTGATCGCGTTGGTCGCCGGCCTGATCCGCAACCAATTCGTCTACCGGCTGGTGGCGGTGTCGGCCTGGGCGATCGCGGCCCTGAGCATACTCGGCCTGCTGACGCCGACCATGAGCACGCTCGATTCCATCGGCATCGTGATCGGCGGCTTACGCGTGACGCCGCTCCTGATCATCAAGACCTCGGTCCTGCTGGTTTTCACGCTATGGGCGGCGAATGCCGCCAGCGACTTTCTCGACCGGCGCGTGCGCAGCGCCGCCGACCTGACGCCGTCGATCCAGGTGCTGATCGGCAAGCTGATCCGCCTGCTGCTGATCACCTTTGCTATCATCATCGTGCTCTCAACCGTCGGCATCGATTTTTCCGCATTGGCCTTCTTCTCCGGCGCGGTCGGCGTCGGACTTGGTTTTGGCTTGCAGAAGATCATTTCCAATCTGGTCAGCGGCATCATCCTGCTCGCCGATAAATCGATCAAACCGGGGGACGTCATCACGGTCGGCGACAGTTTCGGCTGGGTCGATTCGATGGGCGCCCGCTATACCTCGGTGGTCACCCGCGACGGCCGCGAGTTCCTCATTCCCAATGAGGATTTCGTCACGCAGCGCGTGATCAACTGGTCCTATTCCAACGACGAGGTGCGCATCGACGTGGAATTCGGGGTGGCCTATACGTCCGATCCGCATAAGGTGAGCACACTCGCGGTCGAGGCGGCGCGTTCGGTGGCGCGCGTGCTGATCGCGCCGGCGCCGGTCTGCCATCTCAAGGCATTTGGCGACTCCTCGCTCAATTTCGTCGTGCGCTTCTGGATCCGCGATCCTATCGACGGCATCACCAATGTGCGCGGCCAGGTGCTGATCGCGCTGTGGGATGCCTTCAAGCGCGACGGCATCGAAATTCCTTATCCGGTGCGCGACGTGCGTCTGAGCGAGGCGCCAAAACCGGTGGCCGGCGTAAAGAAGAAGGAAAAACCGCGCAAGCGTTGAACCGGGCTATGCCGCTTTACGGCTCGCCAGGAAATCGCCCATGCGGCCGAGTGCTTTCAAAATATTCTCGGTCGAATTGGCATAGGACACGCGGATATAGCCTTCGCCGAGAATCCCGAAATCCGGCCCGCCAATAATAGCGACGCCCGCATCTTCCAAGAGCGACGAGGCCAGGGCTTTGGCTTTCCAGCCGGTGTTTTTGATATTGGGGAAGGCGTAGAACGCGCCTTTCGGCGTGGCGCACGACACGCCGGGCAATTTGTTGAGGCCCTCGACTACAACCTTACGGCGTTTGTCGAATTCGGCGATCATCTTCCATACTTCGTCTTGCGGCCCCTTGAGCGCGGCGAGGCCCGCGAATTGCGCCGACGCATTGACGCAGGAATGCAGATTGACCGCGAGTTTACGCGCGTAGTCGTAGAGCTTGCCAGGAAACACCGCATAACCCAGCCGCCAGCCGGTCATGGCATAGGTCTTCGACCAGCCATTGAGCAGGATCAGCCGGTCGCGGATCGAGGGATAGGACAACAGGCACACATGCGCCTCGCCGTCATAGACCATGTGATCGTAAATCTCGTCCGACATGATCGCGACATCGGGCCACTTCGCCAGTCCGGCGACGAGCTTGTCGACTTCCGCCTTACCGGTGACGCCGCCGGTAGGATTGGCCGGAGAATTTAAAATCAGCAGCCGCGTTTTCGGCGTGATCAGCTTGAGCGTTTCTTCCGCCGAGAAGGCAAAGCCGTTCTCCTCGCGGATCGGCACCGGCACGGGCTTGGCGCCGGTGAACTCGATCATCGAGCGGTAGATCGGAAAACCGGGGTCGGGATAGAGAATTTCCACGCCCGGTTCGCCGAACATCATGATCGACATGAACATGGTCGGCTTGCCGCCGGGCATGATCATCACGCTGTCGGGCGAGACTTCGACCTTGTAGCGGGCGTGCAGATCGGCGGCTACCGCCTCGCGCAGCGGCAGAATGCCGTTGGCCGCGGTGTAGCCGTGATGGCCGTCGCGCAGTGCCTTGACCGCCGCCTCGACGATGAAATCGGGCGTCCGAAAGTCGGGCTGGCCGATGCCGAGATTGACGATATCGCGGCCTTGCGCAATCAGACTATTGGCTCGCGCCAGCACGGCGAAGGCATTTTCCTCGCCGATATGGTCGAAGGCCGCGATGGTTTTGAGCATGGTGCCGCTCCCCGGACGTTTCCAAATTCAGCCGCAGTTCACCCGATTAGCCCAAGAAAATCAAATGGCTTGGCCGCGCTGCGCCATTGCCGCACCTCCTGTCACAATTCGTCTCCCCGGAGCAGCGCAGATTGCAATTGGCGCGCGGTTCGGCGCATTCTCCCGCATTGTTTTCGGGGCGTCGTTTCAATGGGCATTCGAGCGGCAAACCGCGAATACGAGCGCTGGCTGAAGGCCCAGTTGCATGGCGCCGTCGTCGAAGGCGACGTCAAGAAGAAGCATAAAAGGATGCGCGACAGCGCCTTCGCCTTCTTGCGCGCGACTTACTGGCGCTGGGCGGAAACGATCCTCAATGTATGCCCCGATCTCGCCGACGCGCCCGCGCTGCTGGCGGTGGGTGACATCCACCTGGAAAATTTCGGAACTTGGCGCGACGAGGAAGGCCGTCTGGTCTGGGGCGTCAACGATTACGACGAAGCCGCCGAGATGCCCTATATTCTCGACTTGGTTCGCTTGGCCACAAGCGCGGCGCTGGCGAGTTCGCCGGCGCAGCTTTCGCTCAAAGCAATCTGTACGAATGTGTTCGAAGGCTACGAGCAAGGCGTCGAGAGCCCCGAAGCCTTCGTGCTGGACCGCCAGCACATGTGGCTGCGCAAGCGCTTCGTCGTCGGCGAAGCCGAGCGCGCGATATTCTGGCAGAAGATCGAGAACCAATATCTCGAACTGCTGGCCAAGAAGAATCCGGAACAGCCGCCGGCGCGCTGGCTCAAGGTCTTTGCGACGCGCTGCCGGAATCCTCGATCGCGCTCGGGCATTGGCGCCGCACCGCCGGAACCGGCAGTCTCGGGCGGCCGCGCTGGCTCGGCTATGGCAACTGGCACGGCGGCCCGCTGCTGCGCGAGGCCAAGGCGCTGGTGCCGTCCGGCTGGACCCGCGCGCGTGGAGAGGCGGCGCGCCAGCGCCTCAACGATATCGCCCGCGGGCGCTTCCGTTCGCCCGATCCTTGCTATGCCGCGAGCGGAAATCTTCTGGTGCGGCGCCTGTCGCCCAACAACCGCAAGATCGATGCCGAAGACAAGCGCGATGCCGCGCAATTGCTGCATCCCGACCTGCTCTGGGCCATGGGACGCGATCTGGCCGGCGTGCATCTTGGCGTGCGCGACCGCCGCGAGGCCTTGAAAAAGGACCTGGCAAAGCGCAAGCAACGCTGGTTCCGCGCCAGCGTGGAAGCGGCGGCGGAGTTCGTCACACGCGAACACGCCGAATGGAAGAAATCGGCGAAATAGCGCCGCATCCCGCCTTAAGGAAACTCAATGAATCCCGCCGGCAAAACTTGTGCAATCCGCAAGCTGCCGATTGGCGCGACACAATGAACCTCGCGACGCCGTCGCCGCCCGGGCTTCTGCAACAATGGCCATTCGTGCTGTTTTGGCTGGCGCGGCTGAGCGCGACCATGGGCTATCATATGCTGGCCATCACCATCGGCTGGCAGATTTATGCGATCACCAATAGCGCCTTCGATCTCGGCCTGGTCGGCCTGATCCAGTTTGTGCCGGCGGTCATCCTCACTTTGCTGATCGGCCACGCCGCCGACCGCTATGACCGCCGCTTGATCATAAGGATCGCGCAAAGCGCCTATGTCATTGCCGCGATCATGATCACGGCGGCACTGATCGCCGGCGTGCTGAGCCGCAATTTGCTGTTCCTTGCCGTGTTCCTGATCGGATGTGCGCGCGCTTTCGAAATGCCGACCGCGCATGCACTCGCGCCCGCGCTGGTGCCGGGCCCGATGATTCCGCGCGCGGTGGCGGCCTGGACCTCGGCCAATCAGATCGCCGTGATTTGCGGCCCGGCGCTTGGTGGCCTGATCTACACCATCAACCCGGTGCTGGTCGGCGGCTTTTGCTTGGTGTTTTTTTCCACCTCGATCACCCTGATCAGCTTCGTGCGCGTCAAAGGTCCCGCGCCTAACCGCGACCCGCCGACATTCGCATCCGTGCTGGCCGGTTTCGAATATGTGCGCAGCAACCGTCGGCTGCTCGGCGTGATTACACTCGATCTGTTCGTCGTGCTGTTTGGCGGCGTCACCGGCCTGTTGCCGATCTACGCCAAGGACATTCTGGCGGTCGGACCGATCGGGCTCGGCCTGCTTCGCTCAGCGCCGGCCGCCGGCGCGCTGATTACCGCGCTCACCTTGTCGCGCCAACCGGTCGAGCGCCATATCGGGCCCAAAATGTTCGCGGTGGTGGCGATCTACGGTGTCACTACTGTTGTATTCGGGCTATCAACTTGGTTTCCACTCTCGCTGTTCGCGCTAGCCAGCTTGGGCGCGTCCGATGCGTTGAGCGTGGTGATCCGCTTTTCGCTGGTGCAAATCGAAACGCCGGACGAAAAGCGCGGCCGAGTTAGCGCGATCAACTATTTACTCGTCGGCTCATCGAATACGCTGGGTGAGTTCGAATCCGGCACGGTCGCCGCCTTGCTCGGCGCCGTACCGTCGGTGGTGATCGGCGGCGTCGGCTCGCTACTGGTGGCCGGCGTCTGGATGGGATTGTTCCCGGCTCTGCGGCGCATAGACCGGTTTGAACCGGCGGTTAAAGCGTGATCCCGAAAAGTGGGTACCGGTTTTCGGATAAGATCACGCGAGAAAAAATGGGAGTAAATAGAAATGCATATTCTCATTACCGGCGCGGCGGGCATGATCGGCCGCAAGCTGACCGCACGGCTGGTGAAGGACGCCAGCCTCAACGGCCAGAAAATCGATGCCCTTACGCTGATCGATGTGGTGGCGCCGGAAAAACCCGCAGGTTTTGGCAGTGCCGTCAAACTTTCGACCGGCGATCTCGCGGCGCCTGGCATCGCGGCGAAAGCGGTCGCGAGCCGGCCGGACGTGATTTTTCATCTCGCCGGCGTTGTCTCGGGCGAGGCCGAAACCGATTTCGAGAAGGGCTACCACGTCAATCTCGACGGCACCCGCGCGCTGTTAGAGGCGATCCGCGCCACAAAGGATTACAAACCAAAAGTAGTTTTCACGTCATCCATCGCGGTGTTCGGCGCGCCGTTTCCCTACGCCATACCGGACGATTTCCACCTCACGCCGCTCACATCCTACGGCACGCAAAAGGCCATCAGCGAATTGCTGCTCGCCGATTATAACCGCCGCGGCTTTCTCGACGGTGTCGGCATTCGCCTGCCGACCATCTGCGTGCGGCCGGGCAAACCCAACATGGCGGCGTCCGGATTTTTCTCCGGCATCATCCGCGAGCCGCTGGCAGGACTTGAAGCGGTGCTGCCGGTCGCCGACACGGTGCGCCATACCCATGCCAGCCCGCGCGCGGCGGTCGGGTCTCTGATCCATGCGGCCGGCCTGACGCGCGAGCAACTCGGACCGCGCATCAATCTGGCCATGCCAGGCGTGTGCTGCACGGTCGCCGAGCAGATCGAATCGCTTAAACGCATCGCCGGCCCCAAAGTGGCCGCCCGCATCCGCCGCGAGCCGGACGAACCGGTCGTTCGCATCGTCAGTGGCTGGCCCGAACGCTTTGACGCCAAACGCGCCGCCGCGCTTGGCTTTACGGCGGAGACGGATTTCGACGAGATCATTCGCGGCCATATCGACGACGAACTGGGCGGCAAGATCGCCTAGCCGTTTTGCCCGCTTGCACCCGGTGCGCCAGGGCTTACATTAGCCGCCATGACCTATGTCGACGCCGCCGTCGCTCCCCTTCGCAAGACCGGCCAAATCAAGATTCACGGACCCGTTGCCTTCGAAGGCATGCACAAGGCTGGGCAACTGGTTGCGCGCTGCCTCGACATGTTGACCGAACATGTCCGGCCGGGCATGCCTACGGAAAAAATCGACAAGCTTGTCTACGACTTCGCGATGGATCAGGGCGCCATGCCGGCGACGCTGATGTATCGCGGCTATAAGAAATCCACCTGCACTTCGCTCAATCATGTGGTCTGCCACGGCATCCCGGCCGACAAACCGATGAAAGAGGGCGACATTGTCAATATCGACGTGACGCTGATCCTCGACGGTTGGCATGGCGATTCCAGCCGCATGTACCCGATCGGCGAAATTCCGCGCCGCGCCGAGCGGCTGATCGAGGTCACACATGAGGCCATGATGCGCGGCATAGCCGTCGTCCGCCCAGGCGCGACATCGGGCGACATCGGCGCCGCGATCCAGACCTATGTCGAAGCCCAGCACATGAGCGTAGTGCGCGATTTCTGCGGCCACGGCCTTGGCCGGCTGTTCCACGATGAGCCCAATATCGTGCATGTCGGGCGCCCCGGCGAAGGCATCGTACTCAAGCCCGGCATGTTCTTCACAGTCGAGCCGATGATCAATCTCGGCCGCCCGCACGTGAAGGTCCTGTCCGATGGCTGGACCGCGGTGACCCGCGACCGCTCTCTGTCGGCGCAATTCGAACACACCGTCGGCGTGACCGACAAAGGCGTCGAGGTATTCACCTTTTCGCCGGCCGGGCTCGACAAGCCGCCATATAAAATCTGAAATAAACGCGGCCGCCGCCCTCGTCGAGAGCATTATAACCCGCGTAAAGGCTCGGCAACGAAATCCAGCTCTCATCAGGGCGGAAGTGATGCTCAACGCAGAAGCCGTAATCGAAATTGAGGTCGTCGCATAATTGAAGCTCGCGCCACAATTGTTCGTAACGCTGATACGGACTCATCCCAGGCTTGCCCCAAATGTGAGAAAATGGGCAAACTTCATTGCACGATCTCCTATTGGTATCGCGGTGACAGGGATTTGTGAATTGGTAGGACCATTTATGTTGGTTGTCCTGACCTGACCTGGCTTTTTTGAACCAAGCGATGTGAGAGAATAGCTTGGAAAGGAGCTTGGACATGCCAAAGAAGAGGTTCAGCGCGGAGCAGATCGTGACGCTGCTTCGCCAGATTGAAGTATCGATGGCACAGGGCAGATCTGCCCCAGAGGCCTGCCGGGCTGCAGAGATATCGCAGCAGAGCTATTACCGCCGGCTGCATGAGTTTGCGACCCATGAATTGAGTCTGGCACAAGACCGGATGGTAGTGCTTGGCCGTCGCAATGCCGAGGGTAAGCTCGCCGCCTTCCTCATCGGGCTGCGCAACCGCATTGCGGCCATCGCTGGACATTCGGTTACGATCGCCCTCCCGATGAGCCGTCAAGATATCGCAGATTTTCTTGGCCTGACTATCGAAACCGTCAGCCGCACGCTCTCCAGCTTGGCCAAGGACAAATTGATTTTGATCGTTCCGGACGGCGTTCGCCTGCTCAATCCAAGGGCTGTCGAAGCGCTCGCCGAGGTTTGAATCGCGATCATCTGATTTCACGTGGGCGCCGCGCCATGGCGACTGCGGAGACGGCATTAAACGGCCACGGAATGCCTGGACCTCCCGCATATCAGGTAGGTATCGAAAGCCGAAGCAACGAGGCGCATGAATGGGCGGCCTTTTTCGGTGATCCGAATGTGATGACCGTCGATCAGCATGCTCCCGTTTTCCTTGAATGGTTGCAATGATTCCAGCTCGCCTAAAAAGTTTGTATCGACATTGAACTCGGATTTATCCGCGACCGCGACCAAATCCACGGCCATATCGCACATGAGCCGCTCGATGATGCGACCACGTATGCGGTCGTCATCGGACAGGGCGATGCCTTTCATGGTGGCCAGTTTTCCCGCTGCAATCGTGCGCGCATAATTTCCCACGGCGGTGGCATTCTGCGCGAAGCATTGCGGTAAGCGGCTAATCGCGGAGGCGCCCAAGCCCACTAGCACATCGGCATCGTCGGCGGTATAGCCTTGGAAATTTCGCGACAGGCGTCCGGTTTTCGCCGCGAGCGCCAGCTGATCGTCGGGCCGCGCATAGTGATCGAGGCCGATCGGCTGATAACCGAATTGGACCAAAGTCTCGTGCGCGGCTCCTGCTTGCGCCAGCCGCAGCTGCGAAGAGGGCAGCTCAGAACCACCAATCAATCGCTGCTGCGGCCTGAACCAGGGCACATGGGCATAACCAAACACCGCAACTCGTTGCGGCTGCAGCTCATGGGCCAGCGTCGCGGTATGCCGAACGTCGGACACGGTCTGCGCGGGCAGGCCGTACATCAAATCCAGATTGATGCGGTCAATCCCGGATTCTTTCAGTAGGTCGATCGCGTGTCTGACCGTGCTGAAGGGCTGTATTCGTCCAACCGCTCGCTGGACGTGGGGATTGAAGTCTTGCACTCCGAGACTCGCGCGATTGACGCCGATGTTGCGTAGCGCCTTCGCGAGCGGCCGCGTGAGATAGCGCGGATCCAATTCGATCGCATGTTCACGAATGACCGAGAGATCGAAATTCCGAGCGAGCTCTCCGGCTATGAACGCGAGCAGATCGGCACCGAGAATCGAAGGCGTTCCGCCGCCCCAATGCAGATGCGTGACTTTACGTGTGCCGCCGTGGCAGGCGAAGAGCGCTATCTCTTCGGCAAGCCGCTGCGCG
>Ga0182030_10022161_pt1 | contig 11843 bp, 10 predicted proteins | sample 812S3MmetaG_FD_121299 | JGI IMG/M metagenome (GOLD analysis project Ga0182030, IMG submission 121299) | Permafrost microbial communities from Stordalen Mire, Sweden - 812S3M metaG (Illumina Assembly) | ecosystem: Environmental > Terrestrial > Soil > Wetlands > Permafrost | place: Sweden... | reverse complement strand
CGGTGAGGCCGGCAATCTTGCGGATCATGATCGTTTCCCCTTTTGAATATTCGGATTTTCGCGCGAGCGGCGCATGCTTACCGTAATGGGGAAATATGACGGTTTGGCGAAACAGCCGGCGATTGACGCGGCAGGATGACTTTTCCGGATGTAAGCCTTATCCGACACGCGGGATTGGGACCCCGTCCACGATCACTCTCTCGCAGGGATTGGCGCCCAGGTTGTAGGCAAGCTCTGCCGGCCGCTCGATCCGCCAAAGCGCCAGATCGGCGCGCTTGCCCACCTCGATCGTGCCGATCTCATCCTGCAGGCCGAGCGCCCGCGCGGCGTTGCGGGTCGCGCCCGCGAGCGCTTCTTCGGGCGTCAGCCCGAACAATGTGCACGCCATGTTCAGCGTCAGGAGGATCGATGTGCACGGTGAGGTGCCGGGATTCGCATCGGTCGACACTGCCAACGGCACTCCGGCCGCACGCAACGCGCGCACCGGCGGCGGGGTGGTCTGGCGCAGCGTGAAGTAAGCGCCGGGCAGCAACACGGCCACCGTTCCCGCCGCCGCGAGGGCACGGACGCCGTGCTCGCTCAGATACTCGACGTGGTCCACCGAGAGCGCGCCATAGCGCGCCGCCAGCTCAGCGGCACCCATGTCGCTCAACTGTCCCGCATGCACGTGCGCGCGCAACCCCTTGTCACGGGCGGCGCGCAGAAAAATTTCGGTCTCCGCGAGCGTGAACGCGATGTTCTCGCAGAACGCGTCGACGGCGTCGATCAACCCCAGGGACATGAGCCGGTCGAGCCACGGCCCGCTCACCTGCGCCACGAAGGCCGCGCGCCGGTCGCGATAGTCCGGCGGCAGCGCATGCAGCCCCAGGAAAGTGGTCCGGATCGACACCGGAAGCTCGCGGCTCAAGGCTCGCGCCACCTCGAGCATCCGCCGCTCGGTGTCGAAATCCAGGCCGTAACCCGATTTCACTTCCAGGGTGGTGACGCCCTCGGACATCAATCGCGTCGCCCGAATCGTGGCCGCAGCCATGAGTTCTGCGGCGTCCGCGGCGCGGGTTGCGCGGACGGTCGACTGGATGCCGCCGCCGGCGCGTGCGATTTCCTCGTACGGCACCCCGCACAACCGCTTCTCGAACTCATCCACCCGGTTGCCCCCGTACACCAGGTGCGTGTGGCAATCGATCAGTCCCGGCGTCATCCACAGGCCCGCGCACTCCTCGACCGGGATGTGGTGCGCTGCCGCCCGGTGCCTGGCCTCGGCGGCCGGCCCGAGCCACGCGATGCGCCCGTCTTTGACGGCCAACGCATCTGCGCCCGACTTGCCATAGGCATCGGCGCCCGCGACCATCGTCGCGATGCTCACGCCCACCCATACCCTGTCCCACTCGCGCTCGACCGCTGCTTGCACGCGTCCCCGTCCTCCGTAGGCGGCGCTGCTTCCCGCACACAGCGCCGTTTGCCGTTCGTCTCATGATACGGCAAGCTAGCCTGTCTATACAGGCCGGGGAGGATCATGGTTCGAACGTTTCGATTGGAATCGGCGCTGCTCCCCGAGGGTTGGGTGCGCGATGCGCGAGTGAGCGTCGGTGACGACGGCGTCATCGGCCGCATCGATATCCCCAATGCCGCCGCCGCTGCCGTCGCCGGCGAGGGGGACGACGCGTGCGCCGAGCAAATCCGAGGCTTCGTAATACCCGGCATGTCCAATGCTCACAGCCACGCTTTCCAGCGCGGCATGGCGGGCAACACGGAGTTCAGGCTGTCCGCGCAGGACAGTTTTTGGACCTGGCGTCAGGCCATGTATGCCCTCGCCAATCGAATCGCACCCGAAGACCTCAGGGTGCTGGCCGCCCAGCTTTTCATCGAGATGCTGAAGTCCGGCTATACGGCCGTGGCCGAATTTCACTACATCCATCGCCGTCTCGACGGGGAGACCTATGCGGGCGCCAATGCCCTGTGGGACGCCGTCACGGCGGCGGCCGATGAGACCGGCATCGCCTTGACGTTCCTGCCGACGCTCTATCAAACCAGCGATTTCGGGTCGGCCCCGCTCAAGCGCGAGCAGTTGCGCTTCGCTTTGGAAACCGATCAATTCCTGCGGGCCGTCGAGGCGCGATTGCGCGAGGAGGCCCGGCGAGACTCCCGGCTGCATCGCACCGGCGCCGCGTTCCACAGTCTGCGCGCGGTTCCGCTGCCGGTGCTCGAGCAGGCGGCCCGGGCGCTGCGCGACATGTCCGCCGATCTGCCGCTGCACATCCACGTGGCTGAGCAGGTGAAAGAGGTCGAGGCCTGTATCGCGCACACGGGCCGGCGGCCCGTCGAGCTGCTGCTCGGTACGGGGCTCCTCGATCGGCACTGGTGTCTCGTGCACGCCACGCATTCCACGGCGGCCGAGCTCGAGGGAATCGCCGACACGGCCGCTTCGGTCTGCGTGTCGATCACGACGGAGGCGAACCTCGGGGACGGATATTTCGATGCGGCCCGATTCCTGGAGCTCGGCGGACGCCTATGCGTGGGCTCCGACAGCCAATCCACGGTATCTCCCGCCGAGGAATTGCGCTGGATGGAATATCAAGCGCGCCTGCGCAAGCGGCGCCGCGCCGTGCTCGCCGACCGCAAAGAGAGCCACGTCGGCACGCGCCTCTGGGCGGGAGCGGCGCGCGACGGAGCCCGCGCGATCGGGCAGCCCGCCGGCGTCATCGAGGTCGGGGCACGCGCCGATTGGGTGGTGCTCGACGGGGACCATCCGAGCATCGTCGGAACCGCTGATGACGGCGCTCTGGACCATTTGGTTTTTGCGGGCGCAAGCGCTGCGATTCGCGATGTCATGGTGGGCGGCCGGTGGGCGATCAAGGATGGCCGGCATGCGCTCGAGCCCGAACTGGCCGCGTCGTTTCGCGAGCTCATGCGGGAACGACATCGGTCTTGACGCGGCGCACTACGGAATCGCGGGCGCCTGCTCAGGGGCGTTGACCGTACCTGTATATACAGCTTAAGCTTGAACGTACGATGGTGAAGGCCCCCGCCGCTCTGCAGCCGCTCTACCTCAAGGTCAAGCGGCACATTCTCGAGAACATCGACTCCGGCAGGTGGGGCACGTCGGCGCGCGTGCCCTCCGAGAACGAGATCGTCAAATCTTTCGGCGTGTCGCGCATGACGGCCAATCGCGCCCTGAAGGAGCTGCGCGACGAGGGAGTCCTGGTGCGCATCGCGGGGGTCGGCAGTTTCGTCGCGGATCGCCATGCGCGCGCGCATCCGCTCGAAATCCGCAGCATCGCGGACGAGATTCGCGAGCGCGGGCACACCCACCGCGCGCAAATCGTCGCGCTCGAGCGGGTGCGTGCCGTGGCGGACCTGGCGGAAGACTTCAAGATTGCGCCGCGCAGCGAGCTCTACTGCTCGGTGATCGTGCATTTCGAGAACGATCGGCCGGTCCAGCTGGAGGATCGCTACGTCTCGCCCTCGCTGGCGCCGGACTATCTCGCCGTCGACTTCGCGCGCACCACGCCGCACGACTACTTGATCGACGTGGCTCCGCTTCAGGAGGTGGAGCATCTGCTGCGCGCCGTCATGCCGGACGAGCGAACCCGCAAGCTTCTCGCCATGAAGCGCGATGAGCCGTGCCTGCTCGTGATCCGCCGCACCTGGACCGCAGGGCAGATCGCCTCCGTGGCGCGCCTCTATCATCCCGGTTCCCGCTATGAAATGTCAGGGCGCTTCCGCCCCAAGGATTGACCCATGCTCGCCTCCGTAAAACCTCGGATCATCCGCGCGGCGCGCGGCACCGCGCTGTCGGCGCGCTCCTGGATGACAGAGGCGCCGCTGCGCATGCTCATGAACAACCTCGATCCCGAAGTGGCCGAGAATCCCAATGATCTCGTGGTCTACGGGGGCATCGGGCGCGCGGCGCGGGATTGGAACTGTTACGACAAGATCGTCGAGACGCTGAGGCGGCTGACCGAGGAGGAGACTCTCCTCGTGCAATCCGGCAAACCCGTCGGCGTATTCCCGACCCACCCCGACGCGCCCCGGGTATTGATCGCGAACTCGAATCTCGTGCCGCACTGGGCCACCTGGGAACACTTCCACGAGCTCGACCGCAAGGGTCTGGCGATGTACGGGCAGATGACCGCGGGCTCATGGATCTACATCGGCAGCCAGGGGATCGTGCAAGGCACCTACGAGACGTTCGTCGAAATGGGCAAGCGCGATCACGCCGATCAGGTCGCCGGCAAATGGATTTTCACGGCCGGACTTGGCGGCATGGGAGGCGCGCAGCCGCTGGCGGCCACCATGGCCGGCTTCAGCATGCTGGCGGTCGAATGCCGCGCGAGCCGCATTGCGATGCGGTTGAAGACGGGCTATCTCGACGCGCAGGCCAAAACATTGGATGAGGCCCTCGCGCTGATCGAGGAGGCCAAGGGCAGGGGCAGGCCCATCTCGGTCGGCCTTCTCGGCAATGTGGTCGATGTGCTCGCCCTGATGCTCGAGCGCGGTATCCGCCCGGATGCGCTGACCGATCAGACCTCGGCGCACGACCCGGTCAACGGCTATCTGCCGCAGGGCTGGACCGTGGAGCAATGGGATGAGCGCCGCGAGCAGGATCCGAAGGGTACGAGCGCGGCCGCCTGCCGATCGATGGCCAAGCACGTCGAGTATCTGCTGCGCTACAAAGCCATGGGGTTGCCGGTATTCGACTACGGCAATAATTTGCGGCAGGTCGCCAAGGACGCGGGCGTTGCGCGCGCCTTCGATATCCCGGGGTTCGTGCCCGAATATGTCCGCCCGCTTTTCTGCCGCGGCGTGGGACCTTTTCGCTGGGCGGCGCTTTCGGGCGACCCGGAGGATATCTACAAGACCGATGCCAAGGTTCGCGAGCTGATTCCCGACGATCCTCATCTGCATCATTGGCTCGACATGGCGCGCTCGAGAATCCAGTTTCAGGGCTTGCCGGCGCGCATTTGCTGGGTCGGGCTCGGCCAGCGTCACCGCCTCGGCCTCGCGTTCAATGACATGGTGGCGAACGGGGAGCTGTCGGCGCCGGTGGTGATCGGGCGCGATCACCTGGACTCGGGTTCCGTGGCCAGCCCGAACCGGGAGACGGAGGCCATGCGCGACGGGTCGGACGCCGTATCGGATTGGCCGCTGCTGAACGCGCTGCTGAACACCGCCGGCGGGGCCACCTGGGTCTCCATTCATCACGGCGGCGGCGTGGGCATGGGCTATTCGCAGCATGCGGGCGTGGTGATCGTTGCCGACGGCAGCGCCGCCGCGGGCCGCCGCCTCAAGCGCGTGCTGTGGAACGACCCCGGGACCGGGGTCATGCGTCATGCCGACGCCGGTTATCCGATCGCCATCGACTGTGCGCGGGAACAGGGCCTGGATTTGCCCATGCTGGCGAGCTCGGGCAACAAGGCGAGCGCGCCGCAGTGACCGACGCCATCGAGGTGCGCGCCGGACACCTGACTCTGCCGCTGCTGCGGCGTATTTATCAAGCCCCGGCTACGCTCATTCTGGGAGCGGAGGACCGCGGCCGCATCGCCGCCGCTGCGGCTTTGGTCGGTAAAATCGTTTCGGCCGGCGATGCCGCGTATGGGATCAACACCGGGTTCGGCCTGTTGGCGCAAACCCGCATCCCCAATGACCAGCTCGCCCTGCTGCAACGGAACCTGTTGCTGTCGCACGCGGCCGGGGTGGGCGAGCCGCTCTCCGATGCCGTGGTGCGATTGATTCTGGCGCTCAAGGTGAACGCGCTGGCACGAGGCTTCTCCGGCATTTCCGAGAAATTGATCGATGCCCTGCTCTCCCTGCTGCGCCACGAAGTGTATCCGCTCATCCCGGCGCAGGGGTCGGTCGGCGCCTCGGGCGATCTTGCGCCGCTCGCGCATCTGTCCGCGGTCCTGCTCGGCATCGGCCATGTGCGCGTGGGCGGCAAGACCTTGACGGCGGCGGAAGGGCTGGCGGTCGCCGGCCTGGAGCCTGCATCGCTCGGCGCCAAGGAGGGGCTCGCGCTGATCAACGGCACTCAGGTGTCCACGGCGCTGGCACTGGCGGGCCTGTTCGGTGCGGAGGACGTGCTGGCATCGGCCATCGTTGCCGGCGCCATGTCGGTCGATGCCTTCAAGGGCAGCGATGCGCCGTTCGACGACCGCATCCATCAGGCACGCGGCCAGCCCGGACAGATAGCCGTCGCCGGTGAGTACCGGGACCTGGTCGCCGGCAGCGCGATCCGCGCCTCGCACGTGGATTGCTCGCGCGTGCAGGACCCCTACTCGTTTCGCTGTCAGCCCCAGGTCATGGGGGCGTGTCTTGATCTCATCAGGCATTGCGCGGGCACGCTTCGAACCGAGGCGAACGCCGTGACCGACAATCCCCTGCTGTTCGTCGAGCAGGGCGACGTGTTGTCGGGTGGAAATTTCCACGCGGAGCCCGTGGCCTTCGCCGCCGACACGCTGGCGCTGGCGCTCGCCGAGATCGGCAACCTGTCGGAGCGCCGCACGGCCGTGCTCATCGACCCGAAAATGAGCGGGCTGCCGCCGTTCCTGGTGCAGAACAGCGGCCTCAATTCAGGCTTCATGATCGCGCAGGTCACCGCGGCCGCACTCGCCTCGGAAAACAAGACCATCGCCGCCCCCTGCAGCGTCGATTCCATCCCCACCTCGGCCAACCAGGAGGATCATGTGAGCATGGCCACGCACGCCGCACGCCGCCTGGGTCCGATGGTGGACAACGCGGCCGCCATCGTCGGGATCGAACTGCTCGCGGCCGCCCAGGGCATCGACTTCCACCGGCCCGCGCGTTCCTCGACGGCGCTGGAACGGGTTCACGCCGATATCCGCCGCGAAGTCGCGCACTATGGCGCCGACCGCTATTTCGCTCCCGACATCGAGGCGGCCAAGCACTGGGTGAAAAGCGGTCGATTCGCGCCGCTGGTCCAACGGCTGTTGCCGTCGCGGGGCTTGACCCCATGAGACACCTTGCTCTCTTGCCGCCGGCCGTCGCCCTTGGATTCATTCTGGCGTCGCCATGCTCCGCCGCCCAACTCAATCTCGCCACGGTGAGCTGCGACAAGTACGAGAACGAGATCGTCGGCACGCCGGACACTGCCGAATCCCCGTCCGACTCGGCCCCCAAGGGACCCATTCAGGTTCCCGCAGCGCCGCCGCGCCCCGACGCCATCAATACAGTGATGTGGTTGTTCGGGTTCTCCGTGGCGAAGGCGGGAGACCACGTCATGTATGGCGACGCGTTGGCCTCCTTCGGCTTCGCGCTGGATGCCGAGTGCAAGAGCAACCCGAGCGCGAATCTGCTGCAAGCGGTCGCCGTCGTCAGACCCAAGCGGGACAAGCCCATGGACCTGGCTTCGCTCAATTGCGCCACCTTCGAATCCCGGCACACCGAATCCGCGAAGACGGATGCGGACAGCGCCAGAACCATCATGATGTGGCTGTTCGGCTTCTCGGTGGGCTTGTCGGGGAACCATGTGTTCGACACCGACGGCGTCGATCGTTTCGCGGCCGCGCTGCAAACTCAATGCACGCGCAATCCGAACGACAGCCTGTTCGACGTGCTGACCGCGGTTTCTCATCAGGGCCAGCGGTAGGGGGCTGTGGGCGGGAGGTCTGGCCGCGTGGGCCCCGTCCCACGTCCCGACGAGCCGGTGTCCGACTGCTTTGCAGGCTCCCGGCCCCACAATGCTTCATTCAATTCCAGCGACAGGAGACAGTCATGGGTGCGACGTTCGAGGGCAATGGTCACGGGGACGAGGCCTCGCGCGACACGGGGCGCGGGCAATTCAGCGATTTATTCGACAACGTCGAGGATTTGATCAAACGGGTCGCGGAAATCGACAGCCCCGACATTCAGAAAATTCGAGCAAAGGCGAGAGTCGCCCTCATGGCGGCCAAGAGCGCCGCGCAGGATAGTGCAACTCACGCCGCCCGCCGCGCGCGGCGGGCGGCGGAGACCACGGACGGCTACCTGCGCGAGTACCCGTGGTATGCGCTCGGGCTCGGGACGCTGATCGGATTCGGTGTCGGGGTGTTGGTGGCGCGCTCCCGGGACTAGGAATCGGGCGACGGCCGCCCCGGATGAGTCCTACAGATCCTATCTGACGCCTTCGTATTCAATAGCGGCAAAGGCCATGTTGAAGTTTCGCCATGAACGAGGGGCGCCAAGAGTTCTGGCGATGGGCGAATCGGGCGGCGGGCGGCGCGCTCAGCATTTCGCTCGCCTGCGCCGCGGTTGCGGCACCTCCCGCGGGCCATGGATCCACGATGCCCGCCAGCCTGCGCTCGATCGATACGGGCGGCGGGCGGCTTCCTGCTCTGGCGCCGCAGTCGGCGGCGGATAGGTCGTTCGCGTCGAAGCTTGACCTGCGCGCACCCGCCGAGGTATCGGCCGGCTCGGCCTCGACGGGCGGATTCCATGCGCTCGCGGTCGATTCCCTCGCCTTTCCGTCGCTTCGCCACACGAGCGATGACGCGGCGCGTGCGCGGCTCGAGGAGCAGTTGCCCTCGCTCGGCACGGCAGGGCTGGTGGCGCATCCGATGAGCCGGGCGGAGCAGCTGGCGACCCGCTTCCGCCGCGAGGGGCTCCCTGTGGCGCGCCTGTTCGAGAGTCATTCCGCCCTGCTGAGCTTGGGCCTGAACCAGCGCGGAAAGCCCGGAATCTGGCTGATCCAAAAGCTTCCTTGAGCGGTAGGACTATCCCTACCCCCACTCGCGCCCGCTCCTGACATGGCCGGGGACGGGTGCATAGATACTGAGCACTCATGACGCTCCGCATTTTGTACGTCGAGGACAATCCGCTGGTGCGGGAGGTTACTTCGGAGCTGCTTGCCCAGAACGAGCGCCAAGTGGTCGCCCTGGCGACCGCGGAGGAGGCGCTCGATGAGTTCAAAGTGCAGCCCTTCGATGTGGTGATCACCGACATCAGTCTGCCCGTCATGTCAGGACTCGACTTGGCGCGCAACATTCTGGCGCTCAAGCCGAGCTTGCCCATCATCATCGCCTCGGGCTATGCACTCACCTCGGTGGTCCAGAATCTGGGGCCCAATGTGCGTACCATCGTAAAGCCCTTCGAGGCCGATCAGATCGACCTGCTCATCACGGATCTTTGCGCGGCCTGAAGGGCCCTAGCCATCCCCTTGAGATCGCGCGCGGGCCAGGCGTCGATCGACCTCCGCTTCCGCCGCCAGCCAGTCCTCCAATTCGTGCCCCGGCTGGAATTGCCGCCGCTCAGCCCGGAAATAAGCCGCCTTCGCGACCAGGCTTTGCCGATCCTCGGGCGCGCGGCGCGGCGGAAGGCTGGTGAAGCGCAGCGGATCGAATTGGAAATAGGGGGCGGACTTAACTTGCAACGCGGGATTCCTTGGCCGGTCGAAGGTATAGATGCCGCCGCGTCAGCGGCATGCGGGCGTGCTGCGGGCCTCGTTTGCTCGCCAGCACCTGATAGACGCCGATGTGGCCCGACTCGAACTCCAAAGCGCACGCGGCCATGTACAGCCGCCATACGCGGTACGTGGCTTCGTTCACATACTCGAGCGCCCGTGAGTGGCGCCGCTCGAGCCGCTCGACCCAGGCGCGCAGGGTCAGCGCGTAGTGGGCGCGCAACGCTTCGACGTCCGTGATCTCGAACTTCGCCTCTTCCATGAAGCGTTGAATGTTGCTGATGTTGTCGAGTTGCCCGTCCGGGAACACATAGCGGTTGATGAATTCGGTGGACAGGTTCCAGTCCCATCCCGCCTGCTCGTGCGTGATGCCATGGTTCAGGAACAGCCCATCGGCTTTCAACAGCCGGTGCACGGTGTCGAAGTAGAGCGGCAGATTCTTCAGGCCCACGTGCTCGAACATGCCGATGCTCGACACCTTGTCATAGAGCTCGCGCCCGTCGAGGTCGCGGTAATCCCTGAGCTCCACCGTGACCCGATCCTCGAGCCCCGCCTCCGCGATCCTGAGTCGCGCAACCTCGAGCTGCTTGGCGCTCAGGGTGACGCCGTGAGCCCGCACACCGTGGTGGCGGGCCGCATGGATCACCAGGGCTCCCCATCCGCACCCGATGTCGAGGAGTCGTTCACCCGGCCTCAGCAGGAGCTTCCGGCAGATGTGCTCGAGCTTCGCCTGCTGGGCGTCGTCGAGGCTGCAATCCGCCTCCTCGAAGTAGGCGCAGGAGTAGACCATGGCCCGATCCAGCCATAGCCGGTAAAATTCGTTGGACACGTCGTAGTGAAAATGGATGGCCGCGCGGTTCTCGTCCCTGGAATGCCCGCGGACCTCTCGCCCATGCGTGGGCGCGGACTGCTGCGCACTTTGCGAATCCTCAACGCGGGCGCTGCGCTCGTCGAATAGGTGCTTGTTGAGGCTGCGCAATTTGCGTGCCATCAATAGGGCGCTCAGCCGCTCGCCGAGGGGCAGCCTCAGGGCTTCCAAATGATCTTTCAATCGTAACGCGGCAAACAGGTCGCCCTCGATGTCGAGCTCGGAACGGAAGTAGGCTTCCGCCAACCGCAGCGGGTCTTTTCCAAGGATCAGCGCACTGACGGCATGCGGATCCTTGAACCACAGCGTGAAGCGGGCATCGGTCGCCTGGCTGTCCGCGCCGCCCACCACCACGGTGGTACCCGTCCAGAGGCGGACCGCGAAGCTGAACGGAAGGCGCCGGAACACTTTGCGAAGCAGCGACGCCGCCAGTTCCGCTCCCCGATAGCCGAGATAACCGGACGAGAATTCGCCCGCCGATTGCGAAGCCCGGGTGTGCGCGTGGGTAAGAGGACCGGATAACGTGGAGTCTCCCATGGTCGTCGGCTCGGATGGTTGTGGATGGTGGGAGACCGATGTTTTCATCGGCGCTCCGAACCCAGGAATCGGTGGACCTTCCCAGGCAGGTGTCGGAATGCTCCTACATCCTCCGCGGCGCACAAATCTGGCTCCGCAGCGCACCACCTGGGCTCCGCGCCCGCTCCGCCGGCTCTCCCCTAGCGGGTCGCCTCGAGCCGGCGCGGCAGGGAAACCTGAAACACCGTCCGCTCGTCGCGTCCGGTCGTCACCTCCACGCTGCCGCCATGCGCCGTCACCACTTGATAGACGATATACAAGCCGAGGCCCAACCCCTCGCTTCGGCCGGGAGTGCGTTGTCCGCCGCGAAACGGGTCGAACAGATGGTTCACCAGCTCGGGCGGGATGGTCCCCCGATTCGAGACATTGAGGATCACCTGGTCCTGCTTGGTCCCGTCCAGTTGAACGTGCACGGGTCCGGTCGGGTCGCCATGCTTCAAGGCGTTGCCGATCAGATTGCTGGCCACTTGCGCAAGCCGCTCGGCATCCCAATGGCCCGAGAAATCACCGCTGTAGATGGTGTCGATGGTGCGTCCCGGCGAAGCTGCCTGGCACTCGCGCACGACTCGCTCCACCAGGGCTTTGATGTCGCCCGGCTCCCGCTTGAGGACGATGCCGCCTGCAAGCCTCGCCCGCGCCAGATCGAGCATGTCCTCGATCAGCCGTCCCATGTGCCTGCCGCTTGCGAGTATGCGGGTGGAAGCCTCCTGCGCGTGCGGATCTTCGGAGCGGCGCTTGAGAAGCTGCGCCGAGGCCAGGATGGCGCTCAGCGGATTGCGCAAATCGTGTGCCAGCAGGGCGCTGAACATCTCGTTGAGCCGGAGGGTCTCGGTGCGGTCCTTGAGCTCCTGCGCGAGCCGCAGGCGCTGGCGGTAGAGCTGGAAAAAGACGCCGGCCTTGTTCTTGAGAATGTGCGGCTCGATCGGCTTGTAGATGAAATCCACCGCTCCGGATTCGTAGCCCTTGAAGACGCGCTGCGGCTCGCGCGCACCGGCGGTCACGAAGATG
>Ga0182030_10022159_pt1 | contig 11844 bp, 10 predicted proteins | sample 812S3MmetaG_FD_121299 | JGI IMG/M metagenome (GOLD analysis project Ga0182030, IMG submission 121299) | Permafrost microbial communities from Stordalen Mire, Sweden - 812S3M metaG (Illumina Assembly) | ecosystem: Environmental > Terrestrial > Soil > Wetlands > Permafrost | place: Sweden... | reverse complement strand
GGTGACCAGCTTGAAGGTGGAGCCGGGTGGATAACCGAACTGGGTGGCGCGGTTGATCAGCGGCGAGCCGGGGGTTTCCCTGATCTGTTTGTAGCCGGATTCGCTGCTGAGGGCGTTGGGGTTGAAGGCGGGCGAGGAGGCCATCACGGAGACGGCGCCCGTGCGCGGGTCGAGCGCCACGATCGCGCCGCGGTGACCGGCGAGCGCGGTGTTCGCCACACGCTGGGCGACGGGGTCGAGCGTGGTCAGCACCTTCTCGCCGCCCGGCTGCTTGCCCTGCAGCTGATCGAGCACTTCCTGCACCCCGCTGTTGTTTTCGCCGTTGAGCGCGGAGCTGCGGAACTGCTCCAGGCCGGAGCTGCCGAGGCCGGTGTTGAAGTAGTAGCCAATCGCCTGCGCGAACTCATCGCCGGCGGGATACGTTCGCCGGTATGTGCCTTCGCCGGCGGGGATGCTGTGGGCGAGCACGTCGCCGTTGGCCGCCAGGATCGCGCCGCGGGCGATGCGCTGCTGCTCCAGCAGCGGGCGGGCGTTGAATTCGTTGTGGCGCAGCGCGGAGGATTCAAAGACGGTCCAGCGCGAGGTGAAGCCGATCAGCAGTGCGAACAGCAGCGTGACGAGACCGTAGAGGCGGACGATCGGTCGGTTCACAGCACGCCCCTCATTCGACCTGTTCCAGTTCGAGCGCGCGGATCAGCGCGGCGGCGTTGGCTTCGGAGCGCCAGGTGTGGTCGAGCAGCGTGTGGCGCTGTTGGGCGGTGAGCGTGGAGGCGCTCACGCCGGAGACGTACTGGCTGCTGTACAGGTCGATGTTGCCGGGGAGCTTGTAGGGCAGACCCTCGTACAGGGTGACCAGCCCGCGGTTGTTGGTGGCGACGAAGTACACGGACTGCAGCGCGAGATATGCGGCGGAGCCGATCAGCGCGAGCACTGTGAGCAGCACGGCGAGGATGCCGAAGCGCCGCAGCCGCCGCCGCGAGCGGGCGCGAGCCTCGCCGGGCGCCGGCGCGCCGGGTTGCGGGCGACGCGGTGTGCGCGCGGGCGCGGGCGCCGCTTCGAGCTGGGCGGTGGTGGGCTGAGCGAGCACGACGGCGGGAAGGTCGACGGCGGTGTTTTCGTGGTCCTCGAGCGCTCCGTTGGCCGCGATCTGCACGTCCTCCAGGCGCAGCAGCAGCACGGTGATGTTGTCGCGCCCGCCGGCGTCGTTGGCGGCGGCGATCAGCGCCTCGCCGGCGTCGTGCAGGCGCGGGTGGTCGAGCAGGATGGAGGCGACCTCGTGCTCGGAGAGCATGGTTGTGAGGCCGTCGCTGCACAGCAGGTAGACGTCGCCGTGGCGCCCGTGGAAGGAGCGGGTGTCCACCTCCACTTCGCCTTCGGGGCCGAGCGCGCGCGTGATGACGGAGCGCTGCGGGTGCTCGACGGCCTCCTCCGGTGTGAGCCGGCCCTGGCGCAGGAGCTCGTCCACCAGCGAGTGGTCGTCGGTGAGGCGGATCAGCTCGCCGTCGCGCAGGCAGTAGGCGCGGCTGTCGCCGACATGGGCGATCGCCACGTCCTGCTCGCCCACGTACACGGCGGTGAGCGTGGTGCCCATCCCGGCCTGCTCGGCGTTGGTGTGGGAGAGCTCGTGGATGTGCGCGTTGGCGGTGCGCGCCAACGCGGCGAGCGCCTGCTCGGGCTCGGATGCGTCGGGGAGGCCGGGCTGGAAGCATTCGACGGCGATCCGCGAGGCGACCTCGCCGGCCTGGGCGCCGCCCATGCCGTCGGCGACGACGAACAGGGGGGCGCGCGCGAGCATGGAGTCCTCGTTGGCACGGCGCTGCCTACCGGTGTCGCTGCCCGCGTACTGCTCTGCCACGCGCAACACGTCAGTCCACCTCGAAGGTGAATTCGCTGTCGCCGATGCGCACGCGGTCGCCGGGGTGCAGCGGTCGGGCGCTCTGCAGCAGCTCCTCGTTGAGGTAGGTGCCGTTGGTGGAGCCGAGGTCTTCCACGACGACCACGTTGCCCTGCTCGTAGAGGCGCGCGTGCGCCGAGGAGGCGAACGGGTCCTCCAGGCGTATCTGTGCCTGTTCGCCGCGCCCCAGCACAAGGTCGCCGTCGAGGTCGTAGATCATGCCGGCGTCATGGCCGGGGGCGCGCTCGACCACGAGCCGCGGCGCGCGAAGGGTGTGCCCGAGCGGGCCAAGCGTGGCGGCGGAGTGCATACCTGTTGCATCCATCGCCGCGGGAGGCTGGCGGCGAGATCGGCCGCGGCGCCCGTCGGGGGCGTCGGAGCTGAGATCGCGTCGGGCGCTGAAGGCCACCCACAGCACAAACAGGTAGAGCACGGCGAGAAAGCCGAACTTGAGTGCGACGGATACGGGCTCGAGCGTGTTCATGTGACGTCGAACAGGATCTCTGTTGTGCCGAGCTGGAGGCGGTCACCCGGCTGCAGCGGTTGCGCGCCGCGGATCTCGCGGCCGTTGACGAGCACGCCGTTGGTGGAGCCGAGGTCCTCGATCGTCCACCCTTCGGGCCCGGGACGGATGTCGGCGTGGCGTCGCGATATGCCGGAGTCTTCGAGCACCACCTCACAATCGCGGCTGCGCCCGACGGTGCCGCCGCGCGGGGGCACCAGCAGCCGACGGGAGCCGAGGATCAGCAGCGCACGCTGGCTCCTGTGCGGCACTTCCTGCAACGGCTCGCGCGTGCGCGCGGAGGTGCTGTAGATCATCGTGTGCCCGTGTTCCTCGCCGATCCCGGCGGGGTGTTCCGGCTCGAAGTCGGGCGGCTCGTGCTCCCCGTGCTCCGGCGGGCGCACGAGGCGCGCGCGGATGCCGAACTCGCCGAGGGAGAGCTGTTCGTCGGTGTGGAACTCGATCTGCGGTGGCGATGCGAGGATCAGATCTTCGCTGCGGGCGTGCTCCAGCAGGTAGGCGCAGAGCTCATCGATGACTTCGTGCTCCACGCCGTCGTAGCGGGCGCGATCCTCGGGGGACAGCCACACGGAGTACTCGTTGGGCACGTAGATCCTCGACACGGAGACGGTGCGGTTGGCGTCCATCTCGCGGGCGAGTCTGCGTGCGAGTTCCATCGGGCGCACCTCGGAGCGGAAGACGCGTCCGAACGCGCCCTCCACGAGGTTTGAAATGGTGGTCTCGACGCTCTTGAGTATGTTCATCGCTGATCGGCCGCTCCACCCGAGGGAAAGTGGGTGGACAGCCGTGAGCCATGCTACGCGCCCCGCGTCACACAGCGCCGCGCAGCGCGCGCACTCCAAGCGCGACGACGCCGGCTGCGAAGGCGCCGAGGATGAGGCCGTTGGGGGTTGGCGGGGCTGAGCGCAGGGAGATCCCGCTGTCCAGCATGCGCTCGGCGACGGCCAGCCCGGAGGCCCACATGACGGTTGCGACGAGATCCACGGCGAGGAAGCGCCCGCGCACGAGCCATGGCAGGACGAGCGCGGCGGCGGCCCACAGCGCGGCGCCGAGCAGCAGGCCGAGGGTGAGCATGGGTCCGATGACGTGCGTGACGGTGCTCTGCAGCGAGGTCTCCCAGATCGGGCGGGCGGGAGTCTGGGCGGCGGGTCCGAGCCACAGCCGGCTTGAGAGCAGCGGCTGGGCGAGCGTCAACCACCAATAGCCGAGCGCACCGTAGGCGACGCGCTCGGGCCAGCGGGAGCTCTGCGCGGCGATGGCGGGAAAGGCGCCGGCGAGGCCGATGACTCCGAGCGCGGGCGCAAGCGCACAGCCCAGCCAGCCCCAGCCCAGTCGCGAGGTGCCGGGTTCGCCGGGGATGACAAGCAATGGCGCGGCGGCGGCGGCGGCCAGCAGCGCGACGCCGGGGTGTCCGCTGGTGGCCTGCCACACGACCGCCGCGAGCGCGGCAGCGACCCACAGGATGCGCGGCAGCGCGAGGCGCAGCGTTTCAGCCGGTGGTTGCGGCTCGGAGCGGTCGAACATGTACTCGGGCGAGTTGGTCGCTGCGCTTGGGAATGCAGGCGAAGGGTATGGCACGAACAGGCCGCTGCGCCGGAGCGCCGGGCGCACGACCGTGAGGGAGTCGGAGTCAGGTTCGGTGCGCGCGCCCACACGCCGTGCAATCGGCCCTCCCCAGCGGGGGTGGGAGAGACCGCGCTCCTGTGCGTGGGCGAGCGCGAGACGCAGCCGGTCGAGCGTCCCCCGCTCGCGCACGGCGGGGTCGAGGGCGATGTCGAGCGCGTGCGTGAGCGAGCGCGGCAGGTCGCGGCGGTGGCGTGCGAGCGGCGGCAGCGGACGCCCGATGCGCCGCGCGGTGGCTGCGGGCGTGGCGCCGCGCACGGGGTTGACGCCGCTGAAGGCCTCGTACAGCACGAGCGCGAGCGAGTAGAGATCGGCGCGCTCGTCGACCTCGCGGCCGTCGGCCTGCTCGGGCGCCATGTAGGCGAGCGTGCCGAACACGTCGCCGCTGCGCGTCTGCAGGTCGTCGCCGGCAAGACTGGCGCCGCCGAAGTCGGTGAGTTTGGCGGGCCCGTGTCCCTGCTCGGGAAGGTCGGGGATGAGCACGTTGTGCGGCTTGATGTCGCGGTGGATGACGCCGCGCGCGTGGGCGTGGGCGAGCGCGTCGGCGAGCGCAACGCCGATGTCGAGGATCTCCTCGTCGTCGAGCTCGTCGGCGGCGATCAGGCTGGACAGCGTGCGGCCCTCGATCAGTTCGGAGATCATGTAGAAGGCGTCGTCGACCACCACCGCCTCGTACAGGGCGACGATGGCGGGGTGCTTCAGGCGCGCGGTGGCCTTGGCCTCGCGCGCGGCCCTGTCGCTGTCTCCGTGGGGGTCGATCCAGATGCGCTTGACGGCGACCTCGCGTTGCAGCAACTCGTCGTAGGCCCGCCAGACGGTCCCGAATCCGCCCTCACCGAGCGTGTCGAGCAGCCGGTAGCGGTCGAGCAGGAGCTCTTCGCTCTCGACGCGGCGCCTCTGCAGAAGGGTGCGATGCGACTCCACCACCTCCCGCGTTCGCCGGGCCCACGTCGCGTCCCTGCCCCGGATTGCAGGAAAAGCACGTTTGACCGAGAAATTGCAGGATCGTCAGGGAGTCGCCCTGTAGTCATACTGGGGCCCGTCCCGAAGTCCCTGCAAAGGAGCGGTTGCTTTTGTCGTTCTTTGACGATGGCGAAGAGACGGCGTCGCAACCGTCATCCAAAGCGCCTCGCGCGAAACGCGCAGGTGGCTCTGGACGCCCGCCCTCTGCGCCGCGGGCACGCCGCACGGCCGCGGGAGGAGGGTCCGCATCCGACCAGCAGACCCTGATGATGCGCCGCCTGGGGGCGGCGGGAGCGACTGTGGTGCTGGTGATAGTGCTGGCGCTGCTGGTGCGCGGCTGTGAGAAGAGCAAACGCGAACAGTCGCTGAAGAGCTACAACCGCTCGGTCAGCCAGATCGCGCAGGAATCGGACACGCAGGTCTCGCACCCGCTGTTTGGAGCGTTGACGGACGCCTCCAGCAAGTCGGCACTGAACGTGGAGCTGCAGATCGACGAACTGAGCAAGATCTCCAGGGAACTGGCGCAGCGCACGAAGGGCTTGAGCGTGCCGGGCGAAATGACCGGTGCGCAGCGCGACCTGCTGACGGCGATGGACCTGCGCGCGGAAGGCATGGGCAAGGTGGCTGCGCTGATGTCGCAGGCGCTCGGCGGGCACAGCTCGGTGGCGTCCACGGAAATCGCAGGCGAGATGGAGTTGTTCCTGGCCTCCGACGTGCTGTATTCGCAACGCGTGGCGCCGCTGATTCAGGAAACGCTCGCATCCAACAGCATCCAGGGCATCTCGACCAGCTCCACCCGCTTCCTGCCGAACGTGGGCTGGCTGACGCCGTCGACGGTGCTGGCGCGCATCACCGGCCAGGCCTCTTCCAGCTCGAGTACGGGGCTGGCCCCAGGCACGCACGGCAGCTCGCTGATCGGCGTGAGCGTGGGCGCCAACACGCTCGAACCGGAACCCACTCTGAACCACATCGGCGGCGGGTCCAGCCCGACGTTCACAGTCACGATTGAAGACACGGGCAGCAACCCGGAGGGGAACGTGAAGGTGGAGGTGACGGTGACTGCGAGCGGCAAGCAGATCAAGAAGCAGGGTGTGATCGCGCAGACGGAGCCGGGGACGAAGTCGGATGTGGAAGTTCAGGTGCCGAACGTGCCCAGCGGCGCGGCGAAAATAGAAGTGGTGGTGGAGGCGGTTCCAGGAGAGACGAACCTGGAAAACAACAAGAACAGCTATCTGGCGATCATCGGCGAATAGCGCTGCGCGCACAGGCTGTGCGCTTGCAGCGGCTGCGCATGTGGCCTGCGCGCGCCTGTGCAGCGGCTAACTTGTGGCGATGGTGGCTTCGATCACTGACACGGAGGGCATCGTGGCGCTCGCGGCGGCGGGCGTGGCCGTGGTGGCGCTGCTGGGCTGTGCCTGGCTGAGCGTGTCGTTGGCGCGCGTACGCCGTGCGCAGCGCACGGTGCTGGGCGGCCACGAGCAGCAGGATCTGGTGGCACACGCGGCGGCGATGCAGGCCGCGTTTGAGGAGCTGAGGGCGTACGTGCAGGACACCGCCGTGCGCCTGGACGGCCGGCTGGCGGGCGTGGAGGCGGCGCTGGCGCGGACGATCTCCCATCGTGCGCTGGTGCGCTACGACGCCTACAACGAGCTTTCGGGCAGGCAGTCGATGTCGATCGCACTGCTGGACGACGAGCAGTCGGGGATCGTGCTGTCCTGTATCCACCATCGCGACCAGGCGCGCGTGTACGGCAAGCAGGTGCTGGGTGGGCGCGGCGAACTGGAGTTCTCACCGGAGGAGGCGGAAGCGGTTCGCCTGGCGCTGGCTGCGCCCGCTCAGCCGCCGGCACAGCAGGGATTGCAGGGGGATGAGCGCCACGCGTGACGCGCCGCCTATGGGGCTGGCGCGGGTGGGCTACCTGGGACCGGAGGGAACCTTCAGCGAGGAGGCCCTGCTGGCGAGCGCGGATGTGGATGCGGTGCAGCCGGTTGCGCTGACGAGCATCTATGAGACGGTGGCGGCGCTGGCGCGCGGCGATTTGGAGTGGGCGGTGGTGCCGATCGAGAACTCGCTGGAGGGTTCGATCAACGTGACGCTGGACCTGCTGGCGCAGGAGTGCGCGCGGGTGGAGATGGTGGGCGAGACACAGTTGCGGATTCGCCACTCGCTGGTGGCGGGGCGAGCGCTGGAGCTGGGAGAGATCCACACGGTGCTCACCCACCCGCAGGTGCCGGGCCAGTGCACGCGCTTCCTGCGCGAGCAGCTGCCGGACGCGCGCGTGGTGATGGAGAGTTCCACCGCGGAGGCTGTGCGGATCGTGAGCGGTGCGCCGGAGGGCGGGCAGGCGGCGCTGGGAACGAAGCTCGCCGCGGAGATCTATGGAGGGACGGTTATACGGGAGAACGTGCAGGACAGCGACGAGAACGAAACGCGGTTCGCATGGTTGGGCCGCACGGGTGCGGCTGTGGAGCCGCCGCTGCGCGAGCCGCGACGGGAGGTGGGAGAGGGCGATTGGAAGACGTCGCTCGTGTTCTGGGGTTTGGGCGCTGAGCGCCCGGGCTGGCTGCTGCGCTGCCTGGAGGAGTTTGCAGACAGGGACATCAACCTCACGAAGATCGAGTCGCGCCCGCTACGGGAGGGGATGGGCAGTTACATGTTCTTCGTGGACCTCGCGGGCGGCCGTGCGCAACCGGCGGTGGCAGCGGCGATAGCGGGGCTTGGGGAGCTGTGTGAGCAGGTGCGCGTGCTGGGCTCCTACCCGGCTGCAGGGCCGGCCGGCGAGTAGCCCGCTCGCTGGGAGCGTCGAGGCCGCGTGCACACGGCGCGCGGCTGCACCGCTAGACTGCTGATCGATCATGGAGAGCACTGTCCCACCCGAGCCGGTGGGGTCCGTGTCGCCTTCAGAGCACCAGCGGCACGGACCTGCAACATCGCCCTCAACGGCGATGGGTGGACGGGTGCTTGTCTTGAACGCCACGTATGAGCCGATCAACGTGTGCACCGTTCGGCGCGCGGTGGTGCTGCTGCTGAAGGAAAAGGCGGAGCTTCTGGAGCGCAGCCGCTGGGAGCTGCACTCGGAGTCGGCGACGGTTGCGCGGCCGGTGGTGATCCGCCTGGTGAGCTACGTGAACGTGCCGCGGGACGCGCACAGGCGCAAGATCACGCGGCGGGCGGTGTTTGCGCGCGACAGCTGGACCTGCCAGTACTGCGGCTCGCGCTCGAACCTGACGGTGGACCACGTGATCCCCAGATCGAAGGGGGGCGGCTCCAACTGGGAGAACATCGTGGCCTCGTGCGCGCCCTGCAACAGGCGCAAGGGCGACAAACTTCCCAAGCAGGCGGGGATGCACCCGCGCAGGGCCCCGTCGACGCCGCGGGCGGAGATCTTCATTCATGTGGCCAGCCCCACGATCCCGGCGGCCTGGCTGGCGTATCTGCCGCAGGCCGCCTAGCGGCCCGCTGGCGCGGCGCCAGTCGGTGTCCTCGGTCGCTTGCGTGCGTAGCACGCGGCGCTCCCTGCGTCCGTGACTGGCTTGACCATCGAGCCGCTTTGGGCGTGCCTCGAAAAACGAAGGGCGCCGTTTCCAGGGCGCCCTTCGCGTACTGCTCTGACTGGATATACCGAGGACGACGGAGAAATGCCGGAGGGACCAGCGCCGGCGGTCGTCTCGGGGTGTCCCGGGTTGGATTCCGCTAGGCGGACCAGCCTACCGACCTAACGGCCGGTCACCTCCAGGGTCCCGCAAAAACTGTCACTCAAGTTAGGACCACCTCCTTTCTCTGGTCCGCTCAGAGTAGCGAACGGAGCCGACGAGGCGGGCAGAAATTTTGACGCGGACGCGTCAGGGCTTGATGACTGCGAACTCCTGAGCAACGGTGGCGCCGGGCTCGCCTTCTCCGAGCGACAGCGGCACGGCTGGCGTCACGCCGATGCCTGTTTCCGTGTACTGAGCTTCGAGGATGTTGGCGAGGTGGCCGGGCGAGGCGATCCAGGCTTCGACGATCGCCTGCGGGCTGGCGAGCGAGTAGGTGCCCCAGGCGAGGTTCTCGCCGATCACGTAGCCGTCGGAGGAGCTGGGTATGTAGCCGGCGGCGCGAATGCGATCCACGGGCGTTTCTCCACTGGGTGTGACGTGAGCGAAGTAGTTGTCCTGCACGAGTTCGGCGGTGTGGCTTTCAGCGACCTGTTCGAGGTCGGCGTTGGCGGCCAGCGGGCTCCTGCCGTTGCTGGCGCGCTCCTTGTTGACGAGGCACAGCACGGCGGCGCGGTAGAGCACGAGGTTGGAAGCTTCGGGGGTGATTTCGGTGTCCTGGCAGGGCGTGGCCAGCACGCTGGCGATGGTGGCGGCCTGTTCGGCTGCGGTGCTCTGCGCGGAGACGGCTTCGCTGGGCGCTTCAGAGCCGCTGCTCTGGGCGGCAGCCTTGTGAGACTTGGGGGTGGGCGTACGGTGACAGAGGCGAGAGGCCTGACGGGCGCGAACACGCCGCGCCGCACGCGCACGCACCCGCCGCGCTGCACGGGCGCGCACGCGGCGGGCGGAACGGGCGCGAACACGCCGCGTGGTGCGAGCGCGAACACGCCGTGAGGGAGCGATGGACTGCGAAGAGATGGCGGCGCAGGTGGCGCGAGCGTGCCGGGAGCTCACATGCGAGCGCGCGTGGCGCGGGTGGTTGGGACTGGCGGCGCCACGTGTCGAAGCGGCTGCGGTGCCCGTGACGAGCACTGAACTCAGCAGCGCAACGGCGGTGCAGGCGAGGGCGAGGAGGCTTGATGTGAGTCGCTTTTTCGGGAGGGGCACCCGATGCGTTTCGGCCTACACGCACGGCTGTCTGAGAAAGCGCCTGCAAAGTTGGACGGATAAGGACGCCCAATGAGTTGTGGGCGAAGTCTTGCGGCGGCGCCGCTACCGTCAGTCCTCAGCGGGCACTGGAGCGTCGCCGGCGGCGGGCTCGAACTGCTCGCCGAGGGGCTCGATCGGCTCCTCCCCAGGCTTCGTTGCAGTGCCCTCACCGGCGTCAACGACGAGCGCGACGGCGCTCACGGCGTCGTCGTCCTTGAGGTTCATGACGCGCACGCCGGTGGCGGAGCGGCCCTGCTGGGAGATGCCGGCGGCGGCTGTGCGCTGCACCATGCCGCCGACGCTGATGAACACGAGCTCCTGGTGGTCGCGGACGACGAGCGCGCCCGCGAGACCTCCCTTCTGCTCGGTGAGGCCGATCGTCTTTACGCCTTTGGCGCCGCGGTTGGTCTTGCGGTACTGGCTGATCTGGGTGCGCTTGCCGTAGCCGTTCTCGGTGACGACGAGCAGGTCCATGTCGTCGCGGGCGACGTCCATGGCGATCACACGGCCGTCCTTGCCGACGTCCATGCCGCGCACGCCGGTGGTGTCGCGGCCCATGGGGCGCGCGTCGGACTCGGCGAAGCGCACGGTGAGCCCGGCGCGGGACACCATGATGACCTCGTCGTCGGGATCGACGGTGCGGACGGCGAGCAGCTCGTCGTCATCGCGGATGTTGATGGCGATGATGCCGTCGGCTTTGATGGGCGTGTTGTAGGCCTTAAGCTCGGTCTTCTTGACGGTGCCGTTGCGGGTGGCGAAGACGACGAACTCTGTCTCGGAGAAGTCGCGGGTGGAGACGACGGCCTGGATGCGCTCTCCTTCGCTGAGCGGCAGGATGTTGACGAGCGCACGGCCCTTGGCGGTGCGCTGGGCCTCGGGCAGCTCGTAGACCTTGGAGCGGTAGACCTTGCCGCGGTTGGAGAAGAACAGCAGGTAGTCGTGGGAGGAGCAGACGAACAGGTGCTCGATGAAGTCGCCGTCCTTCATGTCCATGCCGGTGACGCCGCGTCCGCCGCGCTGCTGCTGGCGGTAGGTGGCGAGGGGCAGCGACTTGATGTAGCCGGTCTGGGTGATGGTGATGACCATCTGCTGATCGGCGATCAGGTCCTCGATGTCGATCTCGTCCTCGGAGTGGCTGATGTCGGTGCGGCGCTCGTCGCTGAAGCGCTCCTGGATCTCGGAGAGCTCCTCCTTGATGACGGCCAGCACGCGGGTCTCGTCGCCGAGGATGGCGCGCAGCTCGGCGATGCGCTCGGTGACGTCGGCGTGCTCCTGCTTGATGCCGTCGGCTTCCAGCGCGGTGAGCTGGGAGAGGCGCAGGTCGAGGATGGCGGTGGCCTGGATGGGGCTGAGCTTGAAGCGCTCCACGAGTTGCTCGCGGGCGCTGTCGCGGTCGCGAGAGGCGCGGATCAGTTCGATGATCTCGTCGAGGTGTTCCAGCGCGGTGAGCAGCCCCTCGAGGATGTGCGCGCGCGCCTCCTTCTCGGAGAGCTCGTGCTTGGTGCGGCGCACGATCACTTCGCGCTGGTGGGCAACGTAGTGATGGATCACTTCGCGCAGGTTGAGTGTGCGCGGCACGTTGTCGACAAGCGCAACCATGTTGACGCCGAAGGTGGTCTGCATGGAGGTGTGCTTGTAGAGCTTGTTGAGCACCACCTTGGGCAGCGCGTCGCGCTTGAGCTCGATCACGAGGCGCATGCCGCGCTTGTCGGACTCGTCGCGCAGGTCGGAGATCTCGGGGATGCGCTTTTCGTTGACGAGTTCGGCGATCTTCGTCATCAAGTTGCCTTCGCCGCCCTTCTTAACCATGAACGGCAGCTCGGTGACGACAATCGCCTCCTTGCCGTGCGTGAGCGGCTCGATGTGAGCGCGGGCCTGCAGGCGCACGCGCCCGCGTCCTGTCTCGTAGGCATCTTTGATGCCGGCGCGGCCGAGGATGATCCCGCCGGTGGGGAAGTCGGGGCCCTTGACGTGCTGCATCAACCCCTCGACGTCGATTT
>Ga0182030_10022157_pt1 | contig 11845 bp, 6 predicted proteins | sample 812S3MmetaG_FD_121299 | JGI IMG/M metagenome (GOLD analysis project Ga0182030, IMG submission 121299) | Permafrost microbial communities from Stordalen Mire, Sweden - 812S3M metaG (Illumina Assembly) | ecosystem: Environmental > Terrestrial > Soil > Wetlands > Permafrost | place: Sweden... | reverse complement strand
TCATTGAAGTTCGTCCAGAACTGCGAACAGCGCCTGTTCCAGCGCCCCGACGACGCGATCCATCGCGGCTACGACAAGCAGACGGAGGCGGATTTCACGCTGCCGGAGAATTTTTTTTCCAACTACGAACCGCTCACGCCGAAAATCGCACGCGAACTGGTCGAGGACGCCATCGGCTTCCATCAGTTCACCGCACCCTTGCAAAAACTGATCGGCGACGTGGCTGCGACCGGCCAGCCGGATTTTTTTGTGTCCTCCGCGCACCCGCGGCTCGTCGAAGGCAAGCCCAGCAAAAATCCGCGCTACCTCCAGAAGCGGCCCGACCTGGTGCATCCGGACGAACCGTATCTCGCCGATCTGTCCGCACGCCTGCGCCGGCGCGTGCCCGCCGGCCAGTTCGTGCCGACGCCCGTGAGCGCCATCCTGGCCGGCCGCCGCAACAATCCACCGGAAGCCGGCATCCGCGCGCTCGCCTGCTACAATCCAATCCATTATTTCGAACTGCCGGAATTGTTCATGGAATTCATCTGCAGCATGACCGGCAAATCGCCTTCCACCACCGGTGCCGGTTCCGAAGGGGCGCTGACTAAAGGGCCATTCAACGCGCTGCCGCCGATCATGGATCTTAACAATGCGCTTGTTTCATGGGTGTTGACGGGCAACGACGGCTTTGTCACCGCCGCCGGCTGTGTCGGCCCGAAAGTCCGTGTGGATCACGACGTGAGCCTGATCGTGCCGGAAGTGTTCTGTCGGATGAGCCTGAAGGAACGCGATCCGCAATTCCTCATCGCCAGCCATTACCTCGACAAACTTGAGGACTTCGAACATCAGGGCAAAAAAATCCTGGCGAGTCGTCTCGGCTATCGCATCAACGCGCGTTTCATCCATGCGTTCTTTGGCCGCGTGTTCAACCACCCGCAGGCCGTCTTCACCGACGCAATGCTGCGCCCGGAATTGCAGGACCAGGATATTTTTGCGGACGGCATGGACAACATCGTCGCCACCCAGAAGCGCGTTGCCAAAATGTATTTCGACGACGGCAGCATCAAACAATCGTGCCCGCCGCTGAAGGCGTTGCTCCACATCATGCTCAACGACGAATGGGAGGGCAAAGGTCTGGATCATCCCGAATTTCGGATACTGTTCACGCGCGAATATCTGATGGCAAGCGACTGGTATGCGGCCCGGCTCGCGGCAAAACAGAAAGTTGACCTTAAATTATGGAAGCATCACGTCGAATACCTGAACCACTTTCTGCGGCGGCCGAGCCACGAGGACATCGCCGCCAGCCTCGGCATCGCCAGCCGGCTCGCACGGGCGCGCAAAACTTTGGAGGAAGTCGAGTCCCCGGATTATCTGAAAAAATTGTCCGGCACACTCGGCGCGGAGCCGGTTGAATCGTATCTGTAATTATGTCCATCCATGTCGCACTGCATCACAAGACGCATTACAAGTATGACCGGCTGGTCAACCTTGGGCCGCAAACCGTCCGGTTGCGTCCCGCGCCGCATTCGCGCACCCGGATCTTAAGTTACTCACTGAAAATCCTGCCGGAAAAACATTTCATCAACTGGCAGCAGGATCCGCAATCCAATTACGCCGCGCGGCTCGTCTTTGAACAACCCACACGGGAGTTCTGCGTCGAGGTGGATCTGGTTGCGGAAATGGCGGTGCTGAATCCGTTTGATTTCTTCCTGGAGCCGAATGCTCAGAAATTTCCCTTCGCCTATGACCCGGGGCTCGACCACGAACTCGCGCCGTTCAATCGCAAATGGTGGCTCACGACAAATTTCACGAAATATCTGACCGAACTGCGACGCGACTTGATCGGCGAAGTCAAACGGCGGACCAAAAAAGAGCGGCTGGAAATGCCTGAAAGCGAGAAGCAGCCGACGAACGACTTCATTGTCGCCATTAACCAGCGGTTGTGGAAGGACATCAAATATACCATCCGCCTCGAACCCGGCGTGCAGACGCCGGAAGAAACGCTTACCAAGATGAGCGGTTCGTGCCGCGATTCCGCGTGGCTGCTCGTGCAACTGATGCGGCACTTCGGCCTCGCGGCGCGTTTTGTCAGCGGCTACTTGATCCAGCTCAAGGCCGACGTGAAAGCGCTCGACGGCCCGAGCGGCGCAGAAAAGGATTTCACCGACCTGCACGCGTGGACGGAAGTTTATCTGCCCGGCGCCGGCTGGATTGGGCTCGACCCGACTTCCGGTCTGCTCGCGGGTGAAGGTCACATTCCACTCGCCTGCACGCCCGACCCTTCGAGCGCCGCGCCCATCTCTGGCGGCGTGGATGAATGCGAAACCGAGTTCGGTTTTGAGATGACTGTGAAGCGAGTTTATGAGTCGCCGCGTGTCACCAAGCCTTACACCGAGGAGCAATGGACGGACATCGAAAAGCTCGGTCACGCGATTGACATTGATTTAAAGAAGGGCGATGTACGCCTCACGATGGGCGGTGAGCCGACGTTTGTTTCCGTGGAAGATCCCGACGGCCCGGAATGGAACTTCACCGCGATGTCGCTCAAGAAGCGGATTCTCTCCGGTGAATTGATCAAACGGCTGCGCGGAAAATTTGCGCCCGGCGCGCTGCTGCATTACGGCCAGGGCAAATGGTATCCGGGCGAACCGTTGCCGCGCTATGCGCTCGCCGCATATTGGCGCAAGGACGGCGTGCCTGTGTGGAAGGATGATTCACTAATCGCCGACGAATCAAAAAATTACGGCCACGGCCCGAAGGAAGCGAAGGAACTCGCGATGCGCCTCGCCAAGACGATTGGCGCAGATCCGAAATATCTGATTCCCGCATACGAAGACGCGTTTTATTACACCTGGAAAGAACGGCGTTTTCCGTCCAACGTCACGCCTGAAAAATCCAATCTCAAGGACAAGCAGGAACGCGAACGCATTGCGCGGATTTTTCAGCAGGGACTCGGCTCGGTCGTCGGCTACACGCTGCCGATCAAGCGTTCGTCGTATGGCCACCAGCATGGCTGGACGTCCGGTAATTGGTTTTTACGCGATGACGACACGCTCTGGTTGATTCCCGGCGACTCCGCGATGGGCCTGCGTTTGCCGCTCGATTCCGTGCCGTGGGTCGCGGAAAAAGACTTTCCCTGGCTGCGACCGCAAGATCCTTCGGAACCTGATTTGCCGGCGTTGCCGAAGGAATTTCCGTACCGCCAGCAAATAGTGCGTGGCCGCAAAGCACCGGCGGCCGCCGGTTACGGACCGGGGCAACGCGCGCAAAAACTCGATCAGCCCGAACCGGACGAAGATCCCAACCGCAAACCCGCGCCGGGCGAAAGCGCGCCGTGGGTCATCCGCACCGCGCTCTGCGTCCAGCCGCGTAACGGACGCCTGCACGTCTTCATGCCGCCGGTCGAAAAGACGGAAGATTATCTGGATCTCATCGCGGGCATCGAAACGACCGCTGCCGAAACCGGTCTGCCCGTGGTCATCGAAGGCGAAACGCCGCCGAAAGATCCGCGCCTCAACAAGCTCGCCGTGACACCTGACCCCGGCGTGATCGAGGTCAACATGCACCCGAGCAAATCTTGGGACGAACTCGTGGAGCGCACCACGACGGTTTACGAAGAGGCGCGGCAAATAAAGCTCGGCACGGAAAAATTCATGGTGGACGGCCGCCACACCGGCACCGGCGGCGGCAACCACATCATCATCGGCGGCGAGACGCCGCAGGATTCGCCGGTGCTGCGCCGGCCCGACTTGTTGCGCTCGCTACTATCGTATTGGCAGAATCATCCCTCGTTGAGCTGGCTTTTCAGCGGCCTGTTCATCGGCCCGACCTCACAGGCGCCGCGCATTGACGAGGCGCGCAACGATTCGCTTTATGAACTCGACGTCGCATTCAAGGAAATGGACAAGCAGATCGGCGCGCACGGTCACACGCCGCCATGGATGGTGGACCGGTTGTTCCGCAACCTGCTGATTGATTCCAGCGGCAACACGCATCGCGCTGAATTTTCGATTGATAAATTATTCGCGCCCGAAAGCAGCACCGGTCGTCTCGGTCTCGTCGAGATGCGCGCGTTTGAAATGCCGCCGGACGCGCGCATGAGCCTTGCGCAACATCTGCTGCTGCGCGGCCTCGTCTCAAAATTTTGGAAGGAGCCTTACAAAAATAATCTCGTGCGCTGGGGCACGGACATTCACGACCGTTGGATGCTGCCACACTTTTGCGAAACGGATTTCAAGGATGTCATCAACGACCTGCGCGAGTCGGGTTATCCGTTCGAGGCCGAATGGTTCGCGCCGCACTTTGAATTTCGCTTTCCACGCATCGGCGATCTGGAGCAGCGCGATATGAAGATCGAGCTCCGCACCGCGCTCGAACCGTGGCATGTCCTCGGCGAAGAACCCGGCGGCGGCGGCACGGTGCGTTATGTGGACAGCTCCGTCGAGCGTCTGCAGATCAAGGCGAGCGGACTCGCGGGCGACCGTTTCGCGATCACCTGCAACGGTCATCGCGTGCCGTTGCACCCGACCGGCACCAGCGGCGAAGGCGTCGCGGGCGTGCGCTATCGCGCGTGGCAGCCGCCGATCTGCCTGCAACCCACCATCAAATCGCACGCGCCGTTGCGGTTCGATCTTTACGACACCTGGAACCAGCGCTCGCTGGGCGGCTGCACGTACAACGTCGCGCATCCGGGCGGCCGCAGCTATGACACGTTCCCGGTGAATTCTTATGAAGCCGAGAGCCGGCGGCTGGCGAGATTTTTCCGGCACGGCCATCAGCAGGGCAAATTCACGCCACCGCCGGAAAATGTGAATAGCGACTTTCCTTTTACGCTGGATTTGCGCAATGTCTGATGCGGACGATAATATGGGCAGACACGACCAACCATCGATGTCGCAATCGCAATCCGCGACGAATGACACCAGCTTCGCCAAAAAAGCGACGCCAGCGGGGTTACTGTCCGGCTACAAACGCAGTGCGGGCGTGTTTGATGAATTGCTCGCGGCGGACGGCGAAATTTTTCCGCACTACGCGAAGCTGCTCGGCGAACTGGAGGAATTCGGCGCGGCGGAATTATCGCGGCGGGCGGACGCGTCCCAGCGGTTTGTCAACGAACACGGCATCACCTACAACGTTTATGGCGACCCGCGCGGCATGGAACGTCCATGGCAGCTCGACCCGATTCCCCTGATCGTCGCGCCGGAAGAATGGCGCGCGCTCGAAACCGGCCTGGTTCAACGCGCGACGCTGCTGAACAAAATCCTCGCCGACTGCTACGGCGCGCAGGAACTCATCCGTTCGCGCTGGCTTTCGCCGGCCCTCGTTTTCGGCCAGCCAGATTTTTTGCGTCCCTGCCACGGCATCCGGGTGCCGGACGACGTTTTTCTGCATTTTTATGCCGCCGATCTCGCGCGTTCGCCCGACGGACGCTGGTGGGTGGTTTCCGACCGCACACAAATTCCGACCGGCGCGGGCTATGCTCTGGCGAACCGCCTTGTCACCTCGCGTATCCTGCCCGAACCATTCCGAGACAATCAAGTTCACCGCCTCGCCGGATTTTTCCTCGCCGCGCAGAACACCCTGGCGCAGCTCGCGCCGCGCCAGGCTGACAAGGCACGCGTCGTCATGCTTACTCCCGGCCCGCACAACGAAACGTATTTCGAGCAGGCGTATCTCGCCCGCTACCTCGGCTACATGCTGGTCGAAGGGCAGGATCTGACCGTGCGCGACAATCATGTTTATCTAAAAACTTTGAGTGGCCTTGAACGCGTGGACGTGATTCTGCGCCGAGTGGACGATGATTTTTGCGACCCGCTGGAATTGCGGAACGATTCCATCCTCGGCGTCCCGGGACTCGTCGAGGCCGTGCGCGCGGGCAACGTCGTCGTCGCGAATGCGCTCGGCAGCGGCCTTGTGCAAAGCCCGGCATTCATGTCTTTTTTACCCGGCCTGTGCCGGCATCTGCTCGGCGAGGAATTGAAATTGCCGTCCGTTGCGACCTGGTGGTGCGGGCAAAAGGCGGCGCGCGAACACGTCCTCAAAAATCTCGACCGGCTCGTGGTGAAGCCGGCGTTCCGCACCCACTCAAGTCCGGCCGGAGCCGGGCCGGCCGAACTGAAGCGGCGCATCGAATTTGACCCCGACCTGTTCGTGGCCCAGGAGCGTGTGGAATTTTCCACCGCGCCGGCGTGGCAAAAAAATTCGCTTGCGGCGCAGCCGGTCAGCCTCCGCGTTTTTCTCGTCGCGGACGGCCGCGGCGGCTTTTGCGTGATGCCCGGCGGCCTGGCGCGCGTCTCGCCGGACAGCGGGGGAAATTTCATCACCATGCAAAGCGGCGGCAGCAGCAAGGACACCTGGATTCCGTCCGCCACGCCTGTCGAGGAATTGACCCTGCTGCACGCTTCGGGCCACAGCGTCGAGCTGCGCCGCACGGGCAACAATCTGCCGTCGCGCCTCGCGGACAATTTTTTCTGGTTGGGCCGCTACTCCGAACGCGCGGACGCCACCTCGCGCCTGCTGCGGAGCGCGCTGTTGCGGTTCAATCCCGAACGCACGGGCGGGGCGAAGCCGCTGCTGGCACCGCTGTTGCAGACGCTCGAAACGCAGGGCCAGTTGCCGGGCATCTCTGCGAAGCCGGAGTTGTGGGCGAACGCCGAGGCGTTTGAAGCCGAGCTGCTCGCGGCGATTTTTGATCCGGCGCGCCACGGCAGCCTGCGGCAGACGGCGGAACAACTGCAACGGCTCGCCATGCTCGTGCGCGACCGCACGTCGAACGACATGTGGCGCGTGTTGAGCCAGATTGACGACCGGCTTGCCACGCCAGCCTCCAGCCTCGTGATGCTCACGGGCGACGCGGTGGGCGTGCTGAACCAGACGCTGCTCGGCCTCGCGGCGTTCCACGGCCTGGCGCGCGAGAACATGACGCGCGCCCAGGCCTGGCGTTTTCTCGACATGGGCCTGCGCCTCGAGCGCGCCGTTTACATCTGCACGCTGCTCGATGCGACGTTGCGCTCGCCGGAGGCGGAAAACCCCAGCCTGCTCGAAGCCGTCCTTGAAGTCGTGGACAGCAGCATCACGTTCCGCTCGCGCTACAACCTGCTGCCGACCGTCCCGGCGGTGTTCGACCTCGTGCTGCTCGACGACAAAAATCCCCGTTCGGTTTTGTTCCAGATCAAGCAGCTCGTAAAACACTTCGACAAACTGCCGAAAGAACGCGGCGACGCGGCGAGTCCCGGAAAAACCGTTTTGGAAAACTGCCTCGCCCGTTTGGAAAAAACTGACGCCCGCGAACTGGCCAGCCCGTCCGCGAAGTGGTCGGATTCCATGCTGGCCGCAACCGTCCGTGAAACCCTGCGCGTCTTGCCGCAATTGTCGGACGCCATTGCCGCTAGCTACTTCGCCCATTCGGCCATCTCGCGCACGGGCCGGGGAGACGTTCCATGAACTACCACATCCTCCACCGCACGCTTTACGAATATACCGCGCCGGTGTCCGTGTCGCACCATGTCGCGCGGCTGGAGCCGCTGGCCACGGCCACGCAGTCGCGCGAAAGTTTTTCGCTCCAGATTTTTCCGGCACCGGCGCTCCGCAAGGCGCGCACGGATTATTTCGGCAACCAGCTTTGTTTTTTTGCGATCCAGGAGATCCACAGCCGGCTGGAAATCATCACGAGCAGCCGCGTGTCCGTGCGCGCGGAAAAGCCGGCCCGCAATGAATCCGCCGCGCCGTGGGAATCAGTCGCCGAAATGTTCCGTGACCCGGTTTCGCCGGAAGTGGTCGAGCCGTATCAGTTCGTTTTCGATTCGCCGCAGGTGCGGGCGTCGCTGGCACTGTATGATTACGCGCGCGAAAGTTTTGCGGAGGGAACGCCGCTGATCGCCGGCGCCCGGAGTCTGACGCAGCGGATTTTCAAAGATTTCAAATTTGACCCGAAGGCCACGACCGTGGCGACGCCGTTGGAGGAAGTTTGGGAGACCCGCCGCGGCGTGTGTCAGGACTTCGCGCATCTCGGCATCGCGTGCCTGCGTTCGCTCGGCCTGCCCGCGCGCTATGTCAGCGGCTACTTGCGCACGTGCTCGCCGGAAGGCAAGCCGCGGCTCGTCGGCGCAGATGCGAGCCACGCCTGGTTCGCCATTTTTTCCCCCGGCAACGGCTGGGTTGATTTTGACCCCACGAACAATGTCCAGCCCGCCGGGGAACACATCACCGTCGCCTACGGCCGTGATTTCGGCGATGTCAGCCCCGTCGCCGGAATCCTCACCGGCGGTGGCCGGCACATCGTGAAAGTGGCGGTGGACGTTGAAAAGGTTTGAACGCCCGTGGCGGCCATTTCAAAAATGCTTCTGCAGCCACTGCAACGCCTGCTTCAGCCATTCAAAATTCAAATATCCATGGGTGAAGGCGAATTGCACCGCGAGCAGTCCGCCGAAAACCACCGCCCATTCCCAGCATAAATTCCGTTCCTTGCGGCTCTTGATCAAGCAGCCGGCGGCGACTCCATTTCCCACCCCGGCAATCAGCAAACCCAAAAAAATCAACCGGTGCAGGGTGGAAGCCGGGCTGATCTGCCAGTCGCCCATTTGTGCATGTGCCACCGCCGGAACGCCGATGAGCAGCAACACCAGCAGGGCAAAGTTCGCACTCTGGATCAGGAATCGTTGCATTAAAAAATCGAGCCGTTGCGTTTTCGCTCTCCGGCCGGCTAATTGATTTTTTCCGCGACCTTGTATTGGAACATCCGCTTCTTCATCCAGCGCACTGCCAGTAGGTCATAAAATGACGCGAACAGCCGGTTCCAAACGCCGTAATGGCTCTCCCCGGCGGAGCGCGGATTATGCCGCACCGGAATCTCCGTGACTGTGAAGCCCTCGATCTTGAACAACGTCGGGAGAAAACGGTGCATGCCCTTGAAAAATTTCAGATCCGCGATGCACTCGCGCTTGAACGCCCGGTAGCAGCAGCCGGCGTCGGTGACATTCTCACCCGACATTTTGTTGCGCACCCAGTTGGCGATGCGCGACGACGCGATGCGGACAAAGCCGTCGCCCTCGCCGCGCGCCGCAATGCGCGAACCACAGACGCAGTCAAATTTTTCCAGCGCCGCCAAAAACTGCGGCACATCGCGCGGATCGTTTTGCAGGTCGGCGTCGAGCGTGATGATGTAGCGTCCGCGCGCCGCATTCATGCCCGCCCACAACGCCGCCGACTGCCCGCAATTGAACGCAAACCGCAGCCCACGCACGCGGGCGTCGGCCGTCGCCAGTTCCTTGAGCACCGCCCAGGAGTTGTCCGTGCTGAAATCGTCGGCGATGACAATCTCACAAGTCCTTTTCAACGGACCAATGGCCTCACGAATCGCCGCAACCAGCGCACGCAGGTTGTCCTGCTCGTTGTGGCAGGGAATGACAAAGCTGATTTCGATCGAAGTTGTTTCAGCACTCAAGGTGGCGTTAATTTTTAGCAATCAACGCGCGGCGGCAAGCGAAAAGGCTCACCACGAATAATGCACCGTGTAAGTCACGATCTTTTCCTCGTCGGGTTTGACCGGCACGCGGAACTCGATGGTCTGCGAATCCTTTTTCACGAAGTCGTCCGACTTGGCCGTGATGTCCCAGTTGTTCCCGCGGTAGAGATGCTCGACCACGCGAATTTCAACTGCCGCGTCTTTCTTGCGGTTGCGCAGTTTTATTTCAAATGATTCATCCATTTGATGCGCGCGGGTATCCACATGAAAATCGGTCTGCCTGCGCTCACCGACCAAATCAAATGAATTTCCGGTGGTCACGCGAATCGTCTCGTTGCGCGGCGTGTGGTCAATCTGATTCTCGCCGACGAATTGCAACTGGCCGTCGTCATCGCGGCGATAGAACCGCAGCTTGCCCGCCGGCAGCGCGATGCCGAGCTGGTTCGTTTCGGCGTTTTTGAATTCGCGTTGGACGAGAACTTTTTTATTGTTGGACGTGCCCCAGCTCTGGTCGTAATTCAAACCGTAGAATTGATAACCCGTCGCGCCGTCATAAACGTAGATCGTCGGCGCATACATTTTCTCGGCGTGGACAAACTCAACCTGCTTTGTCTCGTGGTCGTGCAATGTCGTCGGGCGCGCGATGGAATAAAGATGAAATTCGTCGAAAGCCTTTTCGGTCACTGCGGGTGCAGCGACAGCGTCCATTGCCATTGCCGTAACCATTCTATACCGGGCTCCACCAAAACCTCCCGATGGCTGGATTTTATTCACGTCGCCGGCCATGAGTTTGATTTTCGCGTCTTCAAATGTTTTGCCGCTGTTGTTGTTCATCGTGATCCAGCCGACCAGATCCACCATGTCGCCTTTTTCGGGCGAGACCAGATTGTAGCTGGCGCTCCAGTCGAACCCGCCGGTGACGTAGCCAACTTCGGCGTCAAACTTGCCGGGCGCGTCGGATTGCAGCAGCCAGTTGAACGCGGGCTTGAGGATCGTGTCGTTGCCAAGGTCGGGAAACAGCGGCTGGCCGGGCAGGGAGAACTGTAGCTTGCCATTCACCTCGATGATGGGCTGTTCGTTGTTGCCTCCGGGAATGAAGCCGCTGCGGACGATTTTTCCGGGGATATTTTCACGCACGGTCGTATTGTCCTTCATCCGCTCGGATTGAAAATCAATCGTTTTCCCCTCGAACAGCGAGAGCAGCAATTCCTGCGACACCGGGTCGTTACGATAATTTTGTTCCAGGATTTGCAGCGAGTGTTTACCCGCCGGGTCACGCAGAATCACCGAGTCCGGCTCGACCTGCGCGGTCGCACCGGAGTAAATCACGGGGTTGGCACCGGCTTTCAAGTCGAGCGGCACGGTGTCGCGCACGACGGCGAAGTCCTGGTTGTAGATGGTCAGCGCGGGCTGCGCTGAAGCCGCGAGCGTGGCTGCGGCACCGAGGAAAAGAACGGAAGCGAGTGTTTTCATATATGTTCGATTTTTGGCGATTGATAGCCGAATGATTGGACGGCGTCGCGCAAAAAATACTCCCGAAAAAATTTGACCGGCTGCCAGACAACTTACTTGGCAGCCGCAGCAGTCTTTTGGCGAAAATCCACCTCGCGCCCTTTCCAACTGGCCACGCCGACGTTCTTGAATCCGCCGAGCCGGTAACGCCACGAGATGCCATAAAATGGATTGCTCGTCGGCCAGAAGGAAATGATGTCCACGCCGATGGCCTTCGCCATTTCGATGGCGCGGGCGATATGCTGCGGATGGTCGTTCCAGTTGAACAGAAGATATTTCCATTCCAGCGTCGGCACCTTCAAGCCGCGCGCATTGCGATACTCGACCATCGCCTTCATCGCCGCGTAGGCCTTTTCAAAGCTGCTCCGCTTCATGTATTTCTCGCACATCTCGTCATTGATGCCGTGGACGGAGAACTGGATGTCGCTCAGGTTCAACGCCGCTTCGCGCTTGGCATCCGTGTTCAACAGGACACCGTTTGTCGAGACCCGGATGTAGGCGGCGGGATTTTTCGCGCGCAACAGCGGGAGTTCCTGGCCGATCGCCGGCGACAAAAACGGCTCGCCCAGGTTCAGATAATAGATGCTCTCCATCTTGAGCCGCGCCGCAAGATCGGCCATCTGGCTCAACTCCGCCAGCGGCATCTGCAATTGCCGGTCCACGCGGATGTTCGCCGCGCCCTCGCGCGCGCAACCGACGCAGTCCACGTTGCAGCGCACCGTGTTCTCCAGCAAGATTCCGCGATACGGCAAACGTGGCTTGGGTGGCGCGGCGTTTTTCTCCAGCCGGCGGAAGGAACCGCATCGCGCGCAGGTGGGAATTGGAATCTTTCCCTTCCCCAGATCGTCACGGAATTTTTGCGCGACCGGTCCGAAGAAAACCTCC
>Ga0182030_10022156_pt1 | contig 11845 bp, 10 predicted proteins | sample 812S3MmetaG_FD_121299 | JGI IMG/M metagenome (GOLD analysis project Ga0182030, IMG submission 121299) | Permafrost microbial communities from Stordalen Mire, Sweden - 812S3M metaG (Illumina Assembly) | ecosystem: Environmental > Terrestrial > Soil > Wetlands > Permafrost | place: Sweden... | reverse complement strand
TCGTCGGCGCGCGGCTCGGCGAGCGCGAGCATCGCGCGAGCAATCTCGCGCTGTTTGCTTTCTCGCTCGACGACGCGGATCGCGCCGCCATCGACGCGGCGCTGTCGGCAACCAAGCCGATCCCCGGCGATTGCGGCGACGAGTACCGCAAGCCGCCGTTCCTGACCGCCTCGGGCGACCTGTCGCATCATCTGGCGTCGACGGCTCGCGCCTACGCCGCCGCCCCGGTTCCCGCGCGGCCGCGGCGCATGCGCGTCTCCTCGGGAAGCGCGTTCGAGCCTATCGCCGGCTACAGCCGGGCGTTCCGCGTCGGCGACCGCATCTTTGTCAGCGGCACGACGGCGACCAACGGCGCCGACGAGGTCGTATGTCCCGGCGATCCCGCCGGTCAGACAACCTTCATCCTCGACAAGATCGCCGCGAGCCTGGCGCCGCTCGGCGCCGATCTCGACGACGTCGTGCGCACGCGGGTCTATCTGAGCGACGCCGACGACTGGGAGCCGGTCTCGCGGGCGCACGGCCGCCGTTTCGGCGACCTGCGCCCCGCCAACACCATGCTTCAGGTCGGACGTCTCATCGGCGACTATAAGGTCGAGATCGAAGCCGAGGCGGTCGTCGAGGCCTAGCGAGCCGCCGAGCTGGACGAGATAGATCTATGGACGCTCACCTTCATGGAACCCCGCGGGTCCTGCCCGATCTGAAACAGACCAAGGCGCCCAGCCCAATCTGAACTGATCCCGCGCGTGAAACGCTTGACACTTACGTACGGTTGATTCCTTAATGCGGTCGGCAGGTTCGAGCAGGCTTGTTTGTCGCGCGCCCGGCGCCGCTGCGGGCGTCCCAACGCCAAGCCCAGAATCTCCCGAGGAAAACAGAATGACGACGGGGAGGGCTGCAGCATCGTTTCCTCTGGTCTCGCGCGAGCTGCGGCTGCGCGGCAAGACCTTGCGCAGCCGCGCCTACCTGCCGGCGCATCAACCGGGGCTGGCCGACGACGGGTTGCCCGGCGAGCGCTATGTCGCCTACCATCGCCAGCGCGCCCGTGCAGGCCTCGGCATGCAGATCACCGGCGCGACCCCGGTCATCTGGTCCGACGTGTGGGCGGACGGGCTCACGCTCGTCAATATCGACGACCGCATCGTGCCGGGCTATCGCCGCTTGGCCGCCGCGGTGCGCGAAGAGGGCGGGCTGATGCTCGCACAGCTCGCCCATGTCGGCGCGATGGAGACCTCCGGGGACGCCATCGTCAGCGCCTCCGGCTGGCGCTCCGAAATCACCCAGCGCACGGCGCGCGAGGCCTCCGCCGGCGAGCTTGCAGAGATTCTCGAAGCTTACCGCGCCGCCGCGCTTCGTTGTCGGCACGGCGAGTTGGATGGCGTCGAAGTGACAATGGCGCACGGCATGTTGCTGGCGAGCTTTCTGTCTCCGCTGATGAATCGCCGAGGCGACCGATACGGCGGCGACCGCGAGGCAAGGACGTCATACCCGCGCGAAGTCGTCGCCGCGGTGCGCGAGGCGATGGGCGCGGATGCGATCGTCGGCGTGCGCATTCCCGGCGACGAACTCGTCGAGGGCGGCGTCGACGCTCAGGAGGCGGCCGCTATCGCCCAGCGGCTCGTGCGCGACGGGCTCATCGACTATGTCAGCGTGACGGCGGGCAACAACACGTTCAAGCTTGCGCGCGTGGATCACTGGCCGCCCACGCCGGCGCCCTTCGGCGCGTTCCGGCATCTGTCGCGCGCGGTCAAATCGGCTGTCGATGTCCCCGTCGCGACGGTCGGGCGCGTGACGACTTTGGAAATGGCCGAAGAGATACTGGCGTCGGGCGACGCCGATCTCGTCGGCATGGTGCGCGCGCATATCGCCGATCCCGAGCTTATGCCGAAATCCCGCGCGCGCGGCGGACCGGCGGCGCGGCCCTGCATCGGCGCCAACGTGTGCATCAACTCGCTGCTCGCACATAAGCCGCTCACCTGTCTCGCCAACCCCGACGTGGGCCGCCCGGGCCGGGAGATCGCGCGCGACTGGGGCGCCGGCCGCCGCGCTGTCGTCGTCGGCGGCGGTCCGGCGGGGCTCGAAGCGGCGCGGCGACTCGCGCTCGGCGGTTGGGAAACGTCCATCGTCGAACGCGAGCAGACTCTCGGCGGACAGATGGCGCGCTGGGCGCAGACGCCATCGCGAAACGAATTCCTGCGCCTCATCGCGTGGTGGGCGGGCGAGCTGGCGCGGTTGGGCGTGACCGTGCGACTGGGCGAAGACGCCGGCGCCGAGGCGCTCGGCGCCGAGAGGCCCGACCTCGTCGTGATCGCGACGGGCTCGGCGCCCGTTTTGCGGCCAGCGCTGCGCTTCGGCGCGGCTGTTCCCGAGATCGGTCCCTACGATCCCATCGTCGCGGGCAGCCACGCGCTCGTGCGCGACGAAATGGGAGGACTGGCGGCGTTGCTGACGGCGGAACGGCTTTCGCTGACCGCAGCGCGCGTGAGTCTCGCAACCTCGCTGCTCCACCCTGGCGAAGGCGACGGGCTGACGACTGTATATCCGCTCATCCGCGCCTGCGCGGAGCGCGGGATCGCCATCTTCGACCGTTGCAAGGTCTCGGCCATTGAAGGGCGCACGGTCCATCTCAAGGGCGTCTTCGGCGAAGCGCGCCCGCCCGTCGAGGACGTCGACGTCGTCGTCTCCACGCTCGATACGGCCTCCCGGAGCGAACTGGCGGAGCCGCTGCTGGCGCGGGGTTTGCATTCGTTGCTCGTCGGCGACGCGCGGCTGCCGCGCGACGTCACCGCCGCCGTCGCCGACGCAGCGCGTCTCGTCGACCCGCAAGCCCTGCGGCTTCAAGGATTAGCTTAGTGCATTCGGACATCGCATGAACGCCGATCCCTTATTGGAGAGAGAAGGCTCCAGGCGAAAGGCGAGCGAGACCCCTCTCCTGCGGCTCGAAGGCGTCCACAAGCGTTACGCCGAGTTTGAGGCGGTCGCGGGCGTCGATCTCCAGGTCAAAACGGGCGAAGTCGTCGCCATCATCGGGCCGAGCGGCTCCGGCAAGAGCACGCTGCTGCGCTGCATCAACCAGTTGGAGCCGCCGACCGCGGGCCGCGTCACGGTCGGCGATGTCAGCATCGACGCCGAGCGCGAGCCCTCCCGGCGCGAACTCATGCAGTTGCGCCGTTCGGTCGGCATGGTGTTCCAGTCGTTCAATCTGTTTCCGCATCTCACGGTGCTGCGCAATATCAGCCTCGCGCAGGAGCGCGTGATGGGGCGCAGCCGCAAGCAGGCCGACGAAGTCTCGCGGCAACTGTTGGCGCGCGTCGGGCTCGCAGACAAGGCCGACCAGTATCCCAACCGCTGCTCCGGCGGCCAGCAGCAACGCATCGCCATCGCGCGGGCGCTGGCGCTGGGGCCGCAGCTCATGCTGTTCGACGAGCCCACTTCCGCGCTCGACCCGGAACTGGGATTGGAGGTGCACGCGGTGATCCGCGAGTTGGCCGCGAACGGCATGACGATGATTGTCGTCACCCACGAGATGCATTTCGCCGAGAGCGTCTCCGAACGCGTGATCGTCATGGCGGACGGCCGCATCGTCGAGGAAGGAACCAGCGCGCAAGTCATGCGCGATCCCACGAGCGAGCGCGCGAAACGCTTCCTGCGCGCGGTGGCGGACCGATGACGCTGGAGATCGTCCGCTCCATCGCGTCGGGCATACCCTGGACCCTGGCCGTCACCCTGGCGGCCTTCGCCATCGGCGCCGCGCTCGGCGCGCCGCTCTGCGCGATGCGGTTCTCATCGTTCACCCTCGTGCGCGGGCTCGCGGGCGCCCTCACCCTGTTCCTGCGCGCGATTCCCCCGCTCGTCTGGTTGTTCCTCATCTTCTTTGGTCTCGGCTTCGGCTATTTGCAGATCAACCCGTTCGAAGCTGCGGCAGTGGGCCTCGGCCTCATCGCCGCGGCCAACATGGCCGAGATCTATCGCGGCGCGTTGGCCTCCATTCATCACGGACAATGGGAGGCGGCCTTCGCGCTCAACCTGTCGGCGCGCCATCGTTTCCTCGACGTGATCGCGCCGCAGTTGCTGCGCGTCGCGCTGCCGTCAGGGGCAAGTTACGCCATCGGGCTTTTGAAGGACACGGCGATCGCATCAACCATCGGCGTGAGCGAGATCGCGTTCCAAGCCTATCACACCTCGCAGCGCACGTTTCACAGCCTCGACGTCTACGCCATCGCAGGATTGCTCTACATCCTCATCAGCCTGCCGATGGCCTGGGCCACGCGCTGGGCCGACGTTCGTCTCCGCGCCAGGGTGGCGCGATGAACGATGTCCTGGAGTTCTGGGGCGAGAGTCTCCCGACGCTGCTCGACGGCCTCAGGCTGAGCCTCGAAGTGACCGCCGCCTGCCTCGCGCTCGGGGTTCCGCTCGGCCTCGCGCTCGCGCTCGGCGTGCAGTCCAAACGACGCATCGTCAGAGCCGTCGCGCTCGCGATCGTGGAAATCGGCCGCGGCGCGCCGGCGCTGATTCTGCTGCAATTCGCCTATTTCGGGCTGCCGAGCGCCGGCCTCGCGCTGTCGTCCTTCACGTCCGCGACCTTGGCGCTCGCCTGGACGACCGGCGCTTACACGAGCGAGATCATCCGCGCCGGCCTCGACGCGGTGTCTTTCGGCCAGAAGGAGGCGGCGGCGGCAATCGGCCTCAGCCGCCTCGACGCGATGAGATTCGTCGTCCTGCCCCAGGGCCTGCGCGTCTCGCTGCCGCCGCTGTTCAGCTTTGCGATCCTGATGTTGCAGGCCTCGTCGCTGTGTTTCGCCATCGCCTTGCCTGAACTCGTCAGCCAGGCCTACGTCATCGGCTCCAACAGCTTTCGCTACATGTCGATCTTCGTGCTGGCCGGGTTGCTCTACGCCGTTATCTGCATACCGGCGAGCCTCGCGGTTTCGCTGTTGGAGCGTCGGCTGGCGCGGCATACGGTGTAACGTTCTGACTTCAACACGTAGGAGAATTGGTCATGCTGGGTAAAATTCTGGGGATCGCCTTTCTCGCGACGGCGTTCGCGGCGCCGGCTTTCGCCGACGATTGCAAGCCGGCGCATCGGTTTACGACGGTGGCGCCCGGCAAGCTCACGGTCGCGATCTACGAATATCCGCCGTTCACGACGGCCTCGGCGGACGGCGCGACTATTGGCGGGGTCGACAGCGACGTCGTCAAGAAATTCGCGGCTGACAACTGCCTAGCCGTGACTCCGGTCGTCGTCGATCCCGCGGCGACGGTTCAATACGTCGTCGCCGGCAAGGCCGATGTCGCGACCGGCGATTGGTATCGCACGGCGGAGCGCGCGAAAGTGATGGGCCTGTCCTATCCGACCTATCTCGATCAGATGGGTATCTACTCCAAGGCCGGCCTGTCGAAGGTGTCGGACTTGATCGGCAAGAAGGTCGGGACGGTTTCCGGGTTTCTGTGGGTGGCGGAACTGCAGAAGCTGCTCGGGGCCAACCTCGTTCTCTATCCCAATCCGGTCGCGCTCGCGCAGGATCTCGCCGCGGGGCGCGTCGAGGTCGGCGTCGACAGCTACGGCACCGGCGCCTATGCACAGAAGCGCGGCGGCTATGCCGGTATCCAGATCAAGGTCGCCGAGCCCGACGAGCGCGTGCAGGCGTCGATCCAGGCCGCTCAGGCCAACATCATCTACAGCAAATCGAATCCGGATTTCGGCGCGGCGCTCGACGACTCGATCAAGAAGCTGCACGAAGACGGCGGCCTCGCCAACATTCTGAAGTCCTATGGCCTCGACCCCTCGGGCGCCGACGTCGGCGAGCCCCGCGTCGTCAAATAAGGCGACGCGCAAAAATAAGGGCGTCAACCGCCCGGCCGTCATTGCGAGCGTGAGCCGAAGCAATCCATCTCTCCGCGATGCTTCGGTTCAACTTTAACAGAGACTGGCCCCAAACATCGCGATCGCAATTGATGCCACAGCATCTGGCCCCACCATGGATTGCTTCGCTTCGCTCGCAATGACGGGGGTTGGTTGGCTCGGATGATTCGCTTATTCTTGTTCGTCGCCTAAGTCCGCCACGCCGAGCGCGCCGCGTCAGTCAACGTCGCGCTTGGCGATTTCCACGACGCAATGGACATAGTCCATGCGATGGCCTTCCGGCGCGGCGGCGACGTCGGCCTCGTAGGCCGAATAGAAATCGTCGACGATGGCGAGCCGCTCGGCGGCGGCCCGCGCGGGATCGAGCGCGCCGGCGAACACGACCTCCGACCACGAACGCAGAGTCGGCACATAGGCCCGAGCGAAAGCCTTTGCGTCGCCGTGCTCGCGGAAGGCCTCGGCATAGGGGCAAGGCGTCACCATCGTGAACGAGCTTTCCTGCGTGAGCCCCGCGCGCGAAACCGGCGAGTCCGGGTCGCGAAACGGCGCGGCGAATTCTTCTTGGGTCTTGTAGTACTGCTGGAAGGTCGCGTTGGCGTACTCGGTTGGGTTGATCCGCCCGGCGCGCAAGAGATTGCGCCAATGGCGCGCGAAGCTGTCGAACATGTCGACATCAGTCGTGTGGCCGAGATAACGGCCGCCCTCGTCGATGCAGAAGTTCGCGAGCACCAACCTGCCGCCGGGCCGCAGCTCGCGCGCTCGCGCGAGCAGGATGGTCTCCCAGTCCAGTAACGCCTGCCGGCGGAACAACTCGCGCTCGCTTTGAGCGGCGCCGACGGCGTGGACATGGTCGGCGATCGTGCAAGGCCGAGCGCTGATCCAATGCATCGCAGTCGCCGAGAAGCCGAACGTCAGCGACGCGTCGGGGAAGATCTGGCGATAGAAGCTCGTGCCGCTGCCAAATATGAAGACGTGCGGGTGATCGGCGAGCGGCGGTTCGTCCTTCGGCCCGATCAGGCCCTGCGAGAGACGGAACAACGCAGAAAAGTCGTTGTGGGGAAGGTCGGTGTAGGTGATCGCGATCTGCCGCTCGGGCTGCGAGGCGCGAATCGCCGCGACCAGCCGGCGCATGAGCCCCATCGACGTGCCGCCGTCCGCCGCGCCGAAATCGGCGATGGCGAAGGGCGCCCCCGCCGCGAGCGGCGGCGTCTTGGCGGCGGCGGAGAGCACGACATCGCCGACCCGGTCGATGGCGGTCTTCGCGCCGACGGTGTTGGCGGAATAATAGCCCGCGCCCCGCATCGAGATCGTGCTCATCGCAGCCCCCTAATCCTCGTCGACTCTGCCGCCGCCGGCGCCGCGGGTTCGCGAGCGGTCGCTCTCCGGAACATACAGGCGCGCGGCGAGGGCGTTGAGCGCGTCGTAGGCGCAGCGCGAAATCGCCGCCCGGCGCGCGCCCGGCGGCGCCGCGCTCGCGCCGCGCGTCAACGTGGCGTCCGCCGTCGCGGCGCGGAGGTCCGTCTCCACGCGCCAGAGCCCCTGTGTCCTCAGCAGCGCGTCCAACCAAACCGGCAGAGCGACGTCGCGCAGCGCGAGCGCGCTCGTCTCGATCGGCGCATCGTTGAGATAAGCCGCCATGCGCACGGGACACAGCGGCTTCCCCTCGCGCGCGCCCGGCGAGACGAGTCTCGGCGCCCGCTCCAGCAGGGCGAGCAGCGACGCGCTCCAGTCCGCGCCATCGCCCGCGAGGACGCGCGCGGCCCGGCCGACATCGTCGGCGAGGCCCCAGGAGAAGCCGGCGCCGCGCGCGGCTCTGGCCGCGAGGGCTTCGACTTCGTTGAGAGAAAGCTCGATCATGCGGCCCGTCCGCCCGCGCAGATCTCTTCGATGCCCGGCTCGCCCGAAAACAGCGTGATGCGCAGCCAGCGGTCGGAGCGCGGATCGAAGTTGCGCGCGCCGAAGAAGGCGAGCTTGGCGCGCAGGATGTCGACGGGCCGCATGTCGGCGCCGATGAGATTGTCGCGGATCTCGGCGTAGGGAAACCGCGCCGCCGTTTGCGCGCGCCGCGCGACATGCCGCCATTCCGGCCGGCGCGCGAGAAATTCCGCCAGCGGCGTCTGCACGTCCTCCTCCGCCAGCGCCCGCGCGAGGGCGAGCGCGTCGCGCGCGACGGCGAGCGGTTGCTCCAGCTCCGCGCCGTCCTCCTCGAAGCGCTCGCCGAGACGGGGCTCCAGCTTGTCGGCAGATACGTACCAGAACCGCGCGTTGGCGGCCGGCGTCGCAAAATCTATCGCGTTCGCCCAGCCATAGACTTCGTCAACCAGAACGCGCATCGCCCCGCAGGTCATGCCGCCGTCGATGCGATGGCCATGTCGCTCGTCGGCGCTCATCGTCTCGCAGAGATCGTCGACAAGCGCGCCGTGCGGCTCCAGCAGCAGCGCAACGCAAGCTTCCTGCCCTTCGAGCGAGAAATGCGCCTCGGCGAAACGGTACAGCGCGTCCCACGGCTGCGCCTCGCGCAACAGGCGCGGCGCCTCGCGCGACAGCAGTTCGAGATCGGCCACTAGCGCTTCGCACGCGCGCGCCTGTTGCGCGTCCTGCGTTCGCCACACGGCGACGCGAGCCTGGAACTCCAACAGCGCCGCCGCGAAGGCCTCGCACTCCTGCGTCCCAGCGTCCGGCGCCGACCTCACGCGCGCAAGCGCCGTCTCGCGCGCGGCAAACCAGTTGTGCACCAGCACAGGATGGCGAACGAGAAACGGCGCCATGCCGAGGCCGGTCGCGTTGCCGACGCCGAGCGCTCGCCGCAGGCCCGGCGCGAGCCGCGCGGCGGCGGGATTGCGACGCGCGGCGATATGCTCGACGAGATCGAAGGCGAAGGCGCGGATGAGCCAGACGGTCAGCATCTCCGCCTGAAACGGCCCTGAGAATTCCGGCCGGTCGGCGAACTCGTCGCGGTCGGCGATGCCGAACTTGCCGTTGCCGTAAACCGCCGTCGTGCGGAGCAGATACCCGACGCGCAGCAATTCCTGCCCATCCGGCTGTTCGCCTTTCGCGAGCGCGTCGATGACGGCCATAAACTGCCGCACGCTCTTGTTGGCGCGCGCGAGCACGAGTTCGCGCGCCGTGTAGCGACCGGCCTCCTGCAAGGGGACGTTGGCTTGCAGGCGCGTCAACTCGGCCGCGTCGGGCAGGCCGTCGTAGAGCACGAAGCTCGAGTCCCAGGCGTCGGCGATCACCCGGTCGGTGCGCCGGGAGTCGTCGAGCCGCGTCGAGAAGGCGACGAGGCTGTAAGTCCGCGACGGCGTGCGAAGCGAATAGACGGCCTGACCATAGCCGTCGTCGTCGAGTTCGAAGCGCGCGCGGGCAAGCCGCCAGCGCTCGCCCTCCACGCGCCGGATGAGCGCGCGCAGGAAGCTTAGCCGTGTGGGATGCGAAGCGCCCATGCGCTTCAGCCGCATCGCCACGTCGGGCTGGCGCGGCGCTATCGTCACGCGAGGCCTGCGAGTTTTTCGACCGCCGCCAAAGTTGCGGGATCGACGTCGATGTCTGCGCGGGCGCGCGCGGCGCGGCGGCGGCTGCCGGGAAGCCGTGCGCCCTCGGCGAAGGCCGCCGTCACCGTCGCGAGCCGTGAGGCGAAGCCGCCGCCCGACGACGGGCCGGGATCGATGGCGATGAAGAACTGGCCCGTGCCCGGCGGCCCCCCGGCCGTGCCGGAGAACGGACTCGCGACGAGGCCGGGATTGGCGCCCGCGAGGCAGGCGGCGAAGATTTCGACCAGCAGCGCCGAGCCCACTCCCTTGTAGCCGCCCGCCGGCGCCATCGTGCCCTTGAGCGCCTGCGCCGGGTCCGTGGTGGGATGTCCTTGCGCGTCGAACGCCCAGCCTTCGGGGATCGCTTCGTCCGCTCGCGCGCGTTTCATCACCTCGCTTTTGGCGACGACGCTCGCGCTCTGGTCGATGACGAAGCGCGCGCCGCCCGCGCCGTCGGGGACGCTGAGCGACCAAGGGTTGGTGCCCAGCGCCGCCTTGCGCGCGCCGAAGGGCGCAATCGAAGCCGGCGCGTTGGTGAAGCCGAGCGCGACGAGCCCGCGCGACGTCAGCCGTTCCGTATGGTAGCCGAGCGCGCCGCAATTGTAGGAATTGCGGATCGCGAGGCTCGCGATTCCTTGGGCCAGGGCGAGGTCGGCGAGCGCAGGCAGGCCAAGGTCGATCGCCGCGTGCGCAAAACCGTTCTTGGCGTCGACGACGAGGCAGGAGGGCGCGGCGGTCTGCAAGACCGGCTCGGCCGCGCCGAGAACCTTGCCGCAGGTCAGATGCTCGCAATAGATCGGCAGATACATGAGCCCGTGCGACTTGAGCCCGTCGCGCTCGGCTGCGGCGATTCCGGCCGCGAGCGCCTCAGCCTGACGCCCGCTGGCGCCGTGGCGCATCAGAGCGGCGCGGGCGAGCGCCTCGACGCGTTCGGGCGCAAGACTCGTCATCGTCCTCTCCCGTCCGACTCAAGCGCCCGGCTCGTCTGAACAAACCGCCCAAGAAATTTAGCTTGATTGAAGTTCATTCCATTGCTTCACTTCTGTCAACTCCATTTCTCACGAGGCGCGCGCGATGCCCACCGGCCGGAAAGACGACTTGAACGCGCCGCTGCGGATCGACGGCCTGCAATATTGCAACTGGTCGCGCGCGAACTTCGAGGAGATGCGCGCGGGTGGACTGTCGGCCATTCACGCCACTGTCAGCTATCACGAGAATTTCCGCGAGACCGTCCGCCATCTCGTCGACTGGCGCACGCGCTTGCGCGACCACGACGATCTCATTGTTCTCGCGCGCGACTGGGCCGATGTGGAGCGGGCGCGGTCGAGCGGACGAACGGCGATCTTCCTCGGCCTCCAAACGCCGATGGCGGTGGAGGACGATCTGGGCCTCGTCGAGATTCTCTACGATCTCGGCGTGCGCTTCATGCAGCTCACCTACAACAACCAGTCGCTGCTCGGCTGCGGCTGGATGGAGCGCGAGGACAGCGGCGTCACCCGCATGGGGCGCGAGGTCATCAAAGAGATGAACCGCCTCGGCATGGCGATCGATCTCTCGCACGCGGGCGAGCGCACCGCGCTTGAGGCCATCGCGCTCTCGCAGCGCCCCGTGGTCGTCAGCCACGCCAACCCGCGCTGGCTCCGCGACACCGCGCGCAACGTCTCGAAAACGCTGCTGAGGGCGCTCGCCGGCGGCGGCGGACTGCTGGGCCTGTCGCTTTATCCCGCGCATCTCCCCGATGGCGGCGCGACGAGCTTACGAGGCTTCGGCGAGATGGCGGCGCAAGCCGCGGAAATCATCGGCGTCGAACGGCTCGGGATCGGCTCCGATCTCTGCCGCAACCAACCAGACAGCGTCGTGCGCTGGATGCGCGAGGGCCGCTGGACGCGCGCGAGCTCCGAGCCCATCGCCTTCCCCGAACAACCCGAGTGGTTCCGCTCCAGCGCGGATTTTCCACGCCTCGCCGAGGGCCTTGCGGCGGCGGGCTTCCAAAGCGAAGACATAGATCTCGTGCTGGGCGGCGCCTGGGGCGCTTATCTGAAAGACCTGAAACCCGCCTGATGCGCGCCTCCGCTCTTCGGCGCTCCTACAGCGGACGGACCGCGCGCATTTCGCGAGGCCGAACCAAACTGGCGCCGAGTTCCACAGCCTGCGCCGGTCCGAAGGTCTGCATCAGTAGACATGAGTAGTTTCCGAGGCTGTCCAATGCAGCGCCGCTCAGTCAACTCCTTAGCGGGCAAGAAAAGCTCATTCCGATCGTCTCGACGCGGGAGCGAATGAAAAGCCGGGCGACAAATGGATGCTGTTACAACTCGCAAGGACGCCAAGAACGCTTCTTCGGTCGAGACGTCGACTTGGTATAAAGGCAGCCTCCTATCGAACTCGGTGACGGAGCCGGACACAGGAGGAACGGTCGATATTGTTTGTGACGAGATGGAAAGACGGCGCCGAG
>Ga0182030_10022155_pt1 | contig 11845 bp, 11 predicted proteins | sample 812S3MmetaG_FD_121299 | JGI IMG/M metagenome (GOLD analysis project Ga0182030, IMG submission 121299) | Permafrost microbial communities from Stordalen Mire, Sweden - 812S3M metaG (Illumina Assembly) | ecosystem: Environmental > Terrestrial > Soil > Wetlands > Permafrost | place: Sweden... | reverse complement strand
CGGCGGGCGATCTCCGGCGCCACCGCGCGTTCGACCGCGCCGCGCAGCACGCGGTCCTCCAGCGGCGAAGCGCCGCGCTCGGGCTCGAAATGCGCGCCCGACAGCGTGCCGACGCGATGGCCCTCGACCGTCACCGCGCCGTCGGCGCCGATGCCCCCCAAGATCGGGCCGCCGCGCTGGTTGAGGGTCTTGAGCAGGGCCGAGGTGCGCCGGTCGATGAAGCGCTTCATCAGCTGTTCGTGCAGCGTGTCGGACAGCCGGTCCTCGAGCGCGCGGGTCCTGCCCTGCCAATGCGCGGGATCGGCGAGCCAGTCGCCGCGGTTGGCGACATAGGCGAGCGTGCGCACGCGCGCGAGCCGGGTCGACAGCATGTCGATGTCGCCCTCGAGCCGGTCGAGCGGGGCGAACTGGCCCTGCATCCACTCGTCCGGCAGGCGGCGGTTCTTCTGGGTCAGGTGCTCGAACATGCCGCCGATCAGCCGCGTGTGCTCCTCCTGCGAAGTCTTGCGGAAGTCGGGCGTCTGGCAGACGTCCCACAGGCGGGCGAGATTGGCGCGGTCGCGGCAGCGGCGGGCGATGAGTTCGTCGCCGGCGAGTTGGCGCAGCGTCGTCTCGTCCTGGCTTTCGTCGGAGAGCTTGAGGCCGGCTTTCGGCGGCGGCGCGGCGAGCGAGCGCATCAGGGCGGCGAGCGAGGAAAAGTCGAGCCGCGCGTTGCGCCATTCGGCGGCGGTCAACGGCGCGAAGGAATGGCCCTCGACCGCGGCGACGATTTCGGCGTCCATCTCCGGCGCGTCGCCCGTCACGCCAAATGTGCCGTCGCGGCGGTAGCGGCCGGCGCGCCCGGCGATCTGGCCGATTTCCTGGTGGTGCAGCCAGCGCGTGCGGCGGCCGTCGAACTTGCGCAGCGCGGCGAAGGCGACGTGATCGACGTCCATGTTGAGGCCCATGCCGATCGCGTCGGTGGCGACGAGGAAGTCGACCTCGCCGGACTGGAACAGGGCGACCTGGGCGTTGCGGGTGCGGGGCGACAGCGATCCCATCACCACCGCCGCGCCGCCGCGATGGCGGCGGATCAGCTCGGCGATGGCGTAGACGGCCTCGGCGGAGAAGGCGACGATGGCGCTGCGCGGCGGCAGGCGGGTGAGCTTCTTCGAGCCGGAATAAGTCAGTTGCGAGAAGCGGTCGCGCGACTGGATGACGAACTCAGGCGCCAGGCGGCGGATCAGCGGCGCCGCCGTCGCCGCGCCGAGCAGCATCGTCTCCGACGTGCCGCGCGCGTGCAGCAGGCGGTGGGTGAAGACGTGGCCGCGCTCGGGATCGGCGCAGAGCTGGATCTCATCGACGGCGAGGAACGCGACCTTGCGGTCGAGCGGCATCGCCTCGACCGTGCACACCCAGTAGCGCGGCGACAGCGGCACGATCTTCTCTTCGCCGGTGACCAGCGCGACGTCGCGTGGCCCCCGCGCCTTGACGACGCGATCGTAGATCTCGCGCGCCAGCAGCCGCAGCGGCAGGCCGATCATGCCGGTCGCGTGGCCGAGCATGCGCTCAACCGCGAGATGGGTCTTGCCAGTATTGGTGGGGCCGAGAACGGCGACGAGGCGCGAGGAGGAAGAGCCGATCGGCGAGTCGGTCATGCAGGTAAGGTGGGGGAGGATGGGGCGCGGGGCAAGTCAGATCATTGTGCGGCGCGGGGGCGGGGAAGCGCTCGCGGATAGCCCATCGAAAGACGGGCGTTCTGGCGAGCGCCCTTTTGCGGGAGCGGGGCAGGAGTGAGGGACCGGCGAAGCCCGTCGCGCGGTCGCCGCCGCAGAGGGCGGCGCGGGCGACAAAACCGTTTGGCGTGCGGGTGTTTTCAGAGGCTTAGGCGCCAAAACGCGCGCGCGGCGAGGGTGGGCAGAAGTAGATATTTAACTAGTAATAAATGTAATTATACTGCAAAAGGATACTTGACGGACGTCCATTCGCCGTTCCCGCTTTCGTAGGGTTCGACATAGTTATCCGCCAGTTTCCAATCGGGACCTTTGCGCATCCAGAAGAATGTCCGCGGCCTTCCACTTTCGCGCAGATCAAACCCAAAGACTTCGCCAAACTGGGCCACAATCATAACTGCGCAGGCAGCGACCGCTTCGAATGCAAACTGCAAGGTCGCCCGTTCGAATTCGCTCTCGCGATCATGCTTGGCCGCGTTGTAGGCGTCGTACCAAGGCAACGTCTCCGTCGGTTTGTGCTTGTCCCAATTCGTGAAAGGCGCGATCGGCTCAATCCGCGGGTAGTCGGGAAACGAAACAGCAAACTCATTGAACTTCATGGCGTCCGCCAATTCGACATAGTTGCGCGTGGTCCATCGACCCTTTCTTGCGCCATTGGCTTTCAGAACCGCGCGCCAGTGGCTCTCCACCTCGGCGCACGCGAGGATCAACACGTTGCGAATGTCGTGTCCGTACGCCTCAAGGTTCCGTCCCGAAGGATGGATGGTCTCGCAAATCCTCTCGAGTTGGCGCACGAGCGTCGACAACTGCACCTTTGCGCTCGCGATGGCGTTTTCGTTGCCGGCCCAAGTGGGCTGCCAACCCCGTGATTTCGTGAAACTTGGGGGGCCCGGAATGATGGAACGGGCAATCCGGGGATGGAATTGCCCTGGCGCGATCTTCAGTTCGTGGATCGGCAGCGATCCATCTGGCCGCTGCCAAGCTGCCAGACGGTCGATGGCTTCCCAAATTGTCTCGCTTGGTTCGCGCCGATAATGCCAGAGCCCGCCTCTATCTGTCCCCAGACGGATCGCCTCGTCCTCGGTGACTTCCCAGACTTCGAGTGTCGACTGATGAAGGCTTTGCGCCTCACGCACGTAATAGGCCAAGCTCGGCCTCCGTTTCTTACCGAGATTTTGCCGAGTCAATAAGTTGCTTAGATTACCCGTTACGTAGAAATCCTACCAATCGTCATTTTCTCCTAGCTCGCGGCTTCGGGACTTTTCAAACTCCCTGCTTTCGGACAGCCGCCCGCAACGCCCAAAGGAACGGACCTCGCCGTCGACCTCTTGAGGAGCCTGTTGTTCCAAGCCGGAGAGGCTGTCAATGATCGCCTTTGGCGACCGCCGCAGGCGGCGCGCCCGACGGGCGCGTCATTGACAGCCTCTCCGGTTTGGAAGTTTCGCAGCCAAGAGGTCGACAGCGAGGTCCGTTCCGTCTCCGAATGCGCGGATGACGGCGAGGCCAATGCGAAACCATTTCACGGACGCGGCCATCGGCCGCGTACAGATCGGTTCTTGCCCGGCGCCGCGACCGTCGGGCTGGGCCGCTGGGATCACGGTGATCGTGCATTCAACCCGTCTCGGCGCCGCGCGGCTGCGGCCCGCCGTCGCCGCTAATTCGGCGCCGGGGCGGCGGGGGCGGCGGGTTCGAGATCGGCGTCGGGATAACCCATAATGGTCATGCAGTTGCGGTAGTGGAGGCGCACCTGTTCCTCCGGGGTCAGTCCGTGCGCGAGCGGATCGGAGGTCGGCCAGATCCAATGGGAGGGCAATTCCGCGCGGCAGAGGTGGTCCGCGTGACCTTGGCTGTCGAAGATCGCCACCGAGGCGTCTCCGCCCATGTAGTGCCCGCCCCTCGGACCGATGCAACCCACAAGCGCCAGACCCATGAGCCCAGCGGCGAGAGCCCGCTTCATCGTCGACCCCCCGGCTCGACATCGATAGGAGCGCGCGACAATCGACGGCGCCCGGCGACGGCGCGTCTCGCGCCCACCCGGTTATCGATTGCTGCGATCCCCTGGGGTTTCCCGCCTTTCCCCGCGTCAAGCCATCGTGGATCATCGTTCCGAGCCCAAGCAAGCGATTTTTCGTAGCGGCGCCGTTATAAATTCGGGGGTCGCAAACCGTAACGCCTGCGCGGCTCAGGCGTTACGCCGCCGTGAGTTTTGCCGGCGAGACGGACCGAAGGGCCGGTCGGCTCAGCAAAACTCACGGCCGCCGCCCGCCCCGCCGGAACGGGCCTCGCCGTCGAGCTCTTGGGAGCCCGCTTTTCCAAACCGAAGCGGCTGTCAATGATCGCCTTCGGCGACCGCCGCCGGCGGCGCGCCTAATCGGCGCGTCATTGACAGCCGCTCCGGTTTGGAAGTTTCGCGGCCAAGAGCCTGACGGCGAGGTCCGTACCGTCTCCGAATTCGCGGCTGGCGAAGACGCTCGAACGTCTTGCCCTCGGCCGACATTCGTCCCCCCCCCGCCGCCGGGCCGCCGGCCGGCCGCGGGCGGCTACGGACGGATGGCGTAGCCGTCCTGCATGCAGATCGATTCGATCTTGGTGGGGACCTGCTTGCTGCGGCTGTCGCCGATGGCGACGACGGCGACGTTTGACAGCGTCCCGCGGCGATCGAACGTGAGGCGCGCGTAATAGTCGCGATACTCGGCTTTGGCGTCGGTGATGTTGTATTCGCCGGGAAGATAATCGCCGCTCACCAGGCCGCAGTAATCAATGGCGTCGCCGCGGGTCCTGACGACGAGCGGGAGCCATTTGAAATCTCTATGCGGCTGGTCTCCCAGCTCGCGCAGCACGGCGGTGGAAATCATCTCCTTTTCCGCGTCGTTCAATGGCCGCCAGGGAGCGGCGATCGCCTCCCGCGTCGGCTCCATCGGCGCAAACAGATCGGCGTCGCCGCAACCGGCGAGCGCGAGCGACGAGGCCAAGACAAAAGCGCATTTCCTCAAGCTCGCCCCCTCGTTGGATCGCGACAGCGGGACCGGCCCCGGGCCTCGCGTCGCGCTCGCGCGCAGCGTCGCCCAAGAACTGGGCTGTTACGAGGCGGCGAAACGTCCGTCAAATCCGTTCCTCGCCTGGCCGCCCGCGAACGCGGGCCCCGGCCTTCATTTCGGCCTTCTGACCACGCGCAGTTTGGCGCTGGCGCCGCCGCCGCAGAAGAACGTGTCGGCGCCGTCCGACTCGAGCCCCGAGACGCCGACGCCGGCCGGCATGTCGAGCTGGGTCAGAACTTCGCCGCTCTCGGGGTCGATGCGGCGCAGCGCGCTTTCGTCGCCTTCCCATGTCGCGTGCCACAGCTCGCCGTCGACCCAGGTGACGCCGGTGACGAAGCGGTTCGACTCGAGCGTGCGCAGGATCGCGCCGGTCTCGGGATCGAGCTGATGGATCTTGCGGGCGCGATGCTGCCCGACCCACAGCGTCCCGTCCGCCCACGCCATGCCCGAGGCGCCGCCTTCGGGGGTCGGGATGGTCGCGATCACGCGGCCGCTCTCGGGGTCGATCGTCTGGATGCGGTCGCCGGCGATCTGGTAGAGGCGCCGGCCGTCGAAGGCGGTTCCCGCATGGGCGGCGACGTCGAGCTTGCGCGCCGTCTTGCCGCTCGCCGGGTCGATCGCGGCGAGCGCGTCGTCGGTCGCGATCCAGACATGGGCGCCGTCATAGGTGACCCCGTTGACGCGAGCGACGCAGGGAAACGGGCCATATTCGCGAAGGATGGTCGCTGGCGTTCGTTTCATGCGCGCTCCTTCACGCCGAAGCATTGTCATGGCCGGCCATGACGCCCAATGCGGTTCGGGCTCATCGCCATCCACTCTACCCATCCGCGGGCGCGGCCGGGAGTAACAAGGTTGTCGGGAAACCCGGCGCCGGCGGCGCCGTCCAGCGGCGCGCCCGGCCGCGGCCGATCGCCTGCGCCTTGCCCGTTTTCGTCAGCGCCTCGAGCGCGCGCTGCGCGGTGCGCGGACTGGCGCCGAGCGCCAGCGCCAGCGCCGAACTCGACCAGGCTTCGCCGTCGGCGAGCAGCGCCAGCACATCGGCATGCGCGTCGTCGGTCGGCGGCGCGAGCGCAACGACCTCACGGCCGCCGCGCGGCTTGAGCGCGAAACCGTCGCGGGTCGCTTCGACCCCGGCGATGGCGGCGAGAACTTTTCGCAGGCGGCCGATCTCGACCCGCAGCCGCGCGCGATGCGATTCGTCGGCGCGCCGGGCGCGGAACGCGCGCTTCAGCAGCGTGGCGCGGGTCGCGTCGCCGGGCCAGGCCTCGGCGAGCGCGTGGACCAGCGCGAACAGCACCGGCCGCGTCTCCAGCGAAATCGTCTTGCCCGAGCAGCGGACGACGCGGCGGCAGGCGTCGACGACGACGGCCTTCGACTCGAGCAGCGCTTCGACCTCGCCGAGCCGCAGCAATCGCTGTTCGCCACGCGCGATCAGCCGCGCCGCCGGCGCGTCGAGGACGCGGGCCAGGCTTTCGACTTCGGCGAGCAGCGCCGGAACGCCGGCCTCGCGCGCGGCGCGCTCGGCGCGCGCGAGCGCCGCCGAGGCCGCCGCGATCCGCAGGCGGCGCATGGCGAGGCCGGCGACGACCAGCTCGTGGCCGACGCGCGAGGCGGGCGGCAGCGGGGCGGGATCGAATCCTTCGAGCCGCCGCTCGAGCGCGTCGAGGCGGCCGATCAGCAGCAGATAGCGGCTCTCGAGGTAGCGGGCGTGGGCGGCGTTGGCGGTGTCGCCGCGCCGCGCGAGCGCGTCATGGGCCGCCTCGAGCGCCTTCACCGATGCGGCGAGGTCGCGCGAGACGAGCGCGATCTCGGCCTCGGCGATGGCGCAACGCGCGCGCGCGACGGCTTCCCGCGGGCCGAAGCCGCGCGCCGCCCGCCTGAGCAGCGCCTTGGCGCGGGCGAGATCGCCGAGCTGCGCCATCGCGACGCCGCGCAGCGCCAGCGCCGGCGGATCGTCGCGCAGAGCGACGAAGTTCAGCGCGCCGAGCGCGTCGCCCGAGGCCAAAGCGCGCGCCGCGGCGGCGATCAGCGAGTCCATGGAAATCCCGACACGCTTGTCACTCCCGGCCGTCGCGGCGTGGGCGGTAAGTCTATCCCGCGACCGACGCCCGGCAAGCCGCCGCTGAAATGCGGTCGGCGCCGCGGACAATGCAGGGAGAACGAAGATGACCACGCATGCGACCGCAACCCACGAACAATGGCTGGAGGCGCGGCGCGATCTGCTCGCCGCCGAGAAGGACTTGACGCGCAAGAGCGACGACGTCGCCCGGCTGCGCCAGCGCCTGCCCTGGGTCCGGGTCGACAAGACCTACCGGTTCGACGCCGAGGCGGGCGGCAAGACACTGACGGAGCTGTTCGACGGGCGCTCGCAGCTGCTCGTCTATCACTTCATGTTCGGGCCCGATTACACGGCCGGCTGCCCGTCGTGCTCGATGATCGCCGACGGTTTCGACGGCTTCGCCGTCCATCTTGCCAACCACGACGTCACGCTGACGGCGGTTTCGCGCGCGCCGCTAGAGAAGCTCTTGGCCTACAGGCGGCGCATGGGCTGGAGCTTCCCGTGGGCGTCGTCGCACGGCGACGACTTCAATTTCGACTTCGCCGTCTCGTTCACCGAGGCGCAGGAGAGGGAAGGGCCGGTCGAATACAATTATGCGCGCGGCGCCCATGCGATGGACCGGATTCCGGTTCCCCCGCCCGTCGTCGCGTTTGCCGCGAGCTGCGGCTGCGACGCCGCGACCTATCGGCGCGACCGGCCGGGCATGAGCGCTTTCGTCCGCGAAGACGGCGTCGTCTATCACGCCTATTCGACCTACGCGCGCGGACTGGACGGGCTGTGGGGCGCCTATCAGTGGCTCGATCGCGCGCCCAAGGGCCGCAACGAGCAGGGGATCTGGTGGCGCCGCCACGACGAGTACGACCATGGCTGACGCGGCGATGTCGACGGTCGCGCCTGACGAGGTCGACGCCTGCGCCGGGGGCGGTCCCGCCGCTCTCGGCGCCGCCGGTTGGCTCGGCCTCGCGGCCGCGCCGACCTTCGCGCTGATGGCGCTGGGAACGGGCGTGTTCAGCAGCCGACCCGACGGGCTTTGCATGGGGATGCCGGACGCCTCGCCGCTGAACGGGATGGCGCTGATGTACGCGTTGATGAGCGCCTTCCATGCCGCGCCGTGGCTGAAAGCGATCTCCCGCCGACGGAGCCGGACCCGCCGGTCGTCCCGCGTCGGTTTGGACCGATCGCGCTGAGCGGCCCGGCCTCGCCGCCGGCGCGCCGGTCGCCACGAAACGCCGGGCGTCGCGGCGGGGCGTCCCTGCCCGGCGTCGCGGCCGGGCTGCCGGGCGCCTGGCCAGCGGGTCGTCAGCCCCGCGCGGACTGCCGAGCGATGTGCTCGATGTCGCCGCGTTCGATGCCGAGGTCGTGCAGCTCGCGATCGGAGCAGGACGACAGTTCGCGCAGCGTCCGCAGATAGACGCGACGATTTTCGAAATATTGGCGAACGAATTCAAAGGCCATCGTAGGCTCCTTTTTTTCGTCATGCCGCCGGCGGTCGTTCGACCTGTCGCGGCGCGAACCCGTTGCGCGTTCCTTCTCTCCAGACAGGTCCAATATGATGGTGCGTCGCACAACAATCAATGCTGCAGCGCGTCATCCATGCATGGGACGCATGCCGGGAGCGCATGACGGCGAGGATTCGCCGCGGCGCGGGCGTCGCCGCGATTGACGCGCAGAAGGCGGCGCATTAATAGGTAGCCGAAAGGTTACGCATTATGCACCGCGTCCGCGCCGATTCCGACGTCTTCCGCGCCATCGCCGACCCGACCCGGCGGGCGATCCTCGACCGGCTGCGCGCCGGGCCGACGCCGGTCAACGCGCTCGCCGCGGGCTTTTCCGCGAGCCGCCCGTCGATCTCCAAGCATTTGAAAATCCTGCACGAAGCCGAGCTGGTGGCGGAGCAGAAGCGCGGCCGCGAGCGCCTCTACCGCCTGCGTCCGGAGACGCTGGCCGAAGTCGCCGACTGGGCCGACGGCTACCGCCGCTTCTGGAAGACGAGCCTCGAAGCCCTCAAGCGCCATTTGGAGGAAGAGCCATGAGCCGATCGCCCGCCGCCCACGCCGTCGTCGATCTCGACGGCGGAATCATCCTGGCCAAGATCGACATCGCCGCGCCGCCGGAGCGGGTCTATCGCGCCCTGACCGACGCGGCCGAGGTCCCGACCTGGTGGGGCGCCCCGGAGGTTTATCGCACCGAGAGCTGGGCCGCCGACCTGCGCGTCGGCGGCGCCTGGAAGGCGACCAGCCGATCCGTCGACGGGACGCTTTTCGTCGTCGGCGGCGAATATCTCGCCCTCGACCCGCCGCGCCGCATCGTCCAGTCGTGGCGCGCCGATTGGGACGGCGGGACCGAGACGCGGCTCACCATCGCCATCGATCCGGTCGCCGCCGGCTCGCGGGTGACCGTCCGGCACGAGGGCTTCGCCGGCCGGCGCGATTCCTGCGCCGATCATGGCGCAGGCTGGGAGCAGGTGCTCGAATGGCTCGCGAAGCATCTCGCGCCGCCGCGCGCGTCGGCGACGCGGTAACGCGCCAAGGCGGCGTCCGGGTGACGCGCCAAGGCGGGGGCTCGCCGGCCCCTTATCCGGCCGCGCTTCCCGCGTCCGCCTTCTCCCGCAAGGGGAGACGGGATTAGGCGCTTGCCTCGGCCGCCGCCGGCTGCGATCAAGCGCGCCATGCGCGCTTTCGCCGAACCGCCGCCGATCGACGACGCCCCGCCGCGCCGGCTCGTCACGGCTGTCTCGGCGATCGAACGGCGGGCGATCGCGCCATGGCCGGCAGATCGGCGGGCCCCATGCGGCGCCGTCCCGGAGGCGGAAAAGTGAATCTGATCGAGCCGCGCTTTCGCGGCCTGTTCCTCTCCCTCTTCGCGCTTTTCATCCTGTACGGCACGTCGATGACCGTCATCGGCGCGACGCTGCCGAAGATTCTGGCGAGTTTCCACTGGAATTATCTGGCTGCCGGAATTGTCATCGGCGCCGGCGCCGTCGCCTACTTCGTGTCGACGTACGTCGCCGGCCACTTGGTGAAGCGCTGGGGTTCCAAGCCGACCATCTCGCTCGCCCTGACGCTCATCGTCGCCGGACTCGCCTTCTTCGCTGCGACGCCTGATCCTGCAGCCAACACGCTGTTGAGCGCGCTCATTGGTCTGGGCCAAGGCGGCGTCGAAGTCGGCGTCAACTCGATCATCGTGCGCATCGACGCCCGCAACACGGGTCGGCCGATGAACATCCTGCACGGCGCGTTCGCCGTCGGCGCGATCGTCGGACCGTTGGCGGTCGGTCTGCTGATGCAGAGCGGCGCCGACTGGACCGCCGTCTACCGGGGCATGGCCGCGATCTTCGTGCTGCTGGCGGCGCTGATGGCGTTCGCCGCCGTGCCGCCCGTCCAACCGCAGGCCGCCGAACGCGACCACCCCGCCGAGCGACTGAGCGCAAACCCAGCCTACTGGCTGTCGTTCTTCGCGCTCTTCCTCTACGTCGGCGTTGAATTGGGGATCTCGAACTGGGTCGCCGAGTATTTCGTCGCCGTCTTCGCCTATTCGGCGGACGCCAGCGCGATGCTCGTTTCGCTGTTCTGGATGGGCGTGTTGGTCGGTCGCTTCGGCGTGCCGTTGCTCGACAAAGGCTCGCGCCCCGACGCCGAACTGGTCGGACTTTCGGGGCTGGCGACGGCGTCGATCGCCCTGCTTATCCTGCTGGGCTACCTCACGCCTTCCGCGATCAACGCCGACATCGGCAGGGGATTGTTGTTTCTGGCGGGTCTGGGCTGCTCGATCTACTACCCCGGGGTGATGACGCTGGTCGGCAGATGTTTCCCGCAGGCGCAAAGTCAGGCGATCGGCTTCGCAGCGACCGGCGGCGGCATCGGTTCGTTCCTGTTCCCCTTCCTCATGTCGTCGATTGCGCAGAGCTGGGGCATCCGGGCGGGATTTGCGACCTACGGCGTTTTCGCCGCGGCGATGACCCTTGTCAGCGCCTGGCTCGCCGTCGTCGCCAACACGGGAATGAACGCCCGACCGCTTCCCCTGACGCGTTCGCCCTGAGTTCGGCGCGCCGAGGGGAAGGGCGCGCTTGCGCGCGCGGCGTTCGGCGCTATGCAAGCGCGATGCGCGCTTTCGCCGAACCGCTGCCGATCGACGACGTCCTGCCGCGGCTCGCCGCTGCGCTCGCCGCCGGCACGCGCGCGGTGTTGGTCGCGCCGCCCGGCGCCGGCAAGACGACGCGCGTGCCGCTGGCGCTGCTCGACGAAGATTTCGCCGCCAAGGGCAAGATCGTCGTGCTCGAGCCGCGCCGGCTCGCCGCGCGCGCCGCGGCGGCGCGCATGGCCTCGACGCTCGGCGAGACCGTCGGCGAGACGATCGGCCTGCGCGTGCGGCTGCAAAGCCTGGTCTCGGCGCGCACGCGGATCGAGGTCGTCACCGAAGGCGTGTTCGCGCGCATGATCCTCGACGATCCGTCGCTCGACGGAATCGCCGCCGTGCTGTTCGACGAATTCCACGAGCGTTCGCTCGACGCCGATCTCGGCCTGGCGCTGGCGCTCGACGCGCAGGAGGCCTTGCGCGAGGACCTGCGCATTCTCGTCATGTCGGCGACGCTCGACGGCGCGCGCGTCGCTTCGCTGATGCCCGGCGCGACGCGGATCGAGAGCGAGGGTCGCGCCTTTGCGGTCGAGACGCGCTATATCGGCCGCGATTCCGTCGCGCGGATCGAAGACGAAGTCACGCGCGCGATTCTCGGCGCGCTCGCCGACGAGCGCGGCTCGATCCTCGCCTTCCTGCCCGGCCAGGGCGAGATCCTGCGCGTCGCCGCGCGGCTCGAAGAGCGCGTGCGCGATCGCGACGTCGACATCGCGCCGCTCTATGGCGCGATGGACGCGCGCGCCCAGGACCGCGCCGTCGCGCCGGCGCCCAAGGGGCGACGCAAGATCGTGCTCGCGACTTCGATCGCCGAGACCTCGCTGACGATCGAGGGCGTGCGGGTCGTGATCGACAGCGGCCTGATGCGCGTGCCGCGCTACGAGCCCGACGTCGGCCTGACCCGG
>Ga0182030_10022154_pt1 | contig 11846 bp, 9 predicted proteins | sample 812S3MmetaG_FD_121299 | JGI IMG/M metagenome (GOLD analysis project Ga0182030, IMG submission 121299) | Permafrost microbial communities from Stordalen Mire, Sweden - 812S3M metaG (Illumina Assembly) | ecosystem: Environmental > Terrestrial > Soil > Wetlands > Permafrost | place: Sweden... | reverse complement strand
CTCTCCGATTGAACATCAGGCCGTCATCGACGCCGTGGAAATGATGGCCCGCGACCACGAAAGCATCTCCGCCCGTTACGTCGAGGTCGACGGCGACGGCGTGGTGGATCTTGACTCCCTGGCCAGCATGATCGACGAACACACGGCGATCATCAGTGTGATGGCGGCCAATAATGAAACGGGTGTCGTGCAGCCCCTCGACGGCATTGCGTCGGTCGTGAAAGCGTCGCTGGCGCAGGGTGCGTTGACGCACACCGACGCCGTCGCGGCGGCGCCGTGGCTCGATCTGGCGGAAGTTTCTTCGAGCATTGACATGATCTCGATCTGCGCGCACAAAATTGGCGGCCCTGTGAATTCGGGCGCCTTGATCTTGCGTGGTGAAGCGTCGCTCGACGCCATGGTGCCCGGAGGTGGCCAGGAACGTGGCCGTCGTGGCGGGACCGTCGACGTCGCGGCCGCGGTGGGCCTGGCGGCCGCGGTGCGTCTTACGGCGAAAGAACGCGACGAGGTCAACCAGCGGGTCGCTGACTTTCAGCGGCAACTCGTTGTTGCGTTCACCAGTCTTGAAGGGTGTCGCGTGACGGCTCCCGATGCCACGCGATTGCCCGGTACCGTGCACCTGACGTTCGAGGGCCTGGCCAGTGACGAATTGATCTTTCTTCTGGATCAGGCGGGGGTCTGCGCCGCGGCCGCGTCGAGTTGCTCGAGTGGGGCGGCCGTTGCCAGCCACGTGTTGGCGGCCATGGGCATGGACCCGCAACGCGCGCGAGGCTCACTGCGCCTCTCTATGGGGACCGAAACCACTCAGGGCGACATTGACGCGGTCATTGCGATTCTCACCTCGGTCGCTGAGCGCCTGTACGGCGAGCTCTAGGCCGAGGACTGGCAGACTAGTTCCGTGAAAGTTCTGGTAGCGATGAGCGGTGGCGTTGACTCGTCGGTGGCCGCCGGTCTCCTCATCGAGCAAGGTCACGACGTGGTCGGTGCGACGCTCAAACTGTGGGGTGGGGCGTCGGACTCGGGCTGTTGCTCAGTGGCGGACGTCGACGACGCTCGACGTGTCGCGCAAATGCTCGGCATCGACCACCACGTCTTTAACTACACCGAAGAGTTCGAACGACACGTGGTGGCGCCCTTCGTGGCGGGCCACGCCGCGGGGCGTTCGCCCAATCCCTGCATTGAATGCAATCGACACATCAAGTTCGACCTCTTGTTCGAACGTGCGGCGCGACTTGGTTTCGACGCGGTGGCCACCGGGCATCACGCCCAGGTGCTCGAGCGCGACGGGAAGCATTTCTTGCTAAGAGGTGCCGACGATCAAAAGGACCAGAGTTACGTGCTGGGCTATTTGAACGAACAACAGCTCGCGGTGTTGCTGTTGCCGATTGGTTCGATGCACAAGAGTCACGTTCGCTCCGAAGCCGAGCGCCTAGGACTGCGCACGTGGGATAAGCCCGACAGTCAGGACGTCTGCTTCATTGAGGCCTCCAAGGGCCGTGAGGTGTTCTTGCGCAGCCGCATCGACGTGACGTCGGCGAAAATCGTCGACCGTCTCACGGGTGAAGAGCTCGGCGAGACGCGGGCGGCTGAGTTGATGACCGTGGGCCAGCGTCGCGGTGTGCTGCCGGGCCGCGACGGCGAGAAGCGCTTCGTGTCCAAGGTTGATTTGACCGCGCGTCGTGTGGAGGTGGGTCGCCTCGAAGAGATTCTCATCTCCACCATCAATCTCGACGAATCGTCGCTCACGTTTTCGCACGACGACGTGCGCGACGCCACTGTCGTGTTGGCTCAGTGGAGCGCGCACGGTCGGCCCCAACTCGCCACCTTGCGACACCACCACGGTGGGGGCTCTCAATGGCGGTTGGAACTGCACGCGCCGGCGCGACCCGTCGCGGCCGGACAGACGGTGGTCTTCTATCGCGCTAGTGAACCCGAGATCGTTGAAGGTGCGGCGATCGTCCTCGGATCGTGAAGCCGTCGGAACGAATTGCGTGGTTGCGAGCTGAACTCACGCGTCACAACGACGCGTACTTTGTCAATGACGCCCCGACGATTCCCGACGCCGACTACGACGCGCTCGCGAGAGAATTGCGGGCCTTAGAGGCCGAGCATCCTGAACTCAGCACGGACGAGTCGGTCTCTAAGAAGGTGGGTGCACCGGCGTCGACGGTGTTCAGCGAGGTCGTACACGCCGAGCCCATGCTCAGTTTGGACAATGTCTTTGACGTGGATGAATTACGCGCGTGGGCGCAGCGCTGCGCGAAGGGTTTGGGCGCCGACGCCAACTCGATCTCGTTCGCCGTGGAGCCAAAGATTGACGGACTGGCCCTCAGCATTTCCTATGTCGATGGTGTCTTCACGCAGGCGGCGACACGCGGTGACGGTCGTACCGGCGAAGACGTCACGGATAACGTGCGCACGATTCACAACGTTCCCCAATCGCTAGGTGTCAATGTGCGCGGACGCTTCGAGGTGCGCGGCGAGGTGTTCCTCGCGAAAAGTGATTTTGAGGGGTTGAACCATCGTCAGCGCGAGCTGGGAGCAAAGGAGTTCGCCAATCCCCGCAATGCGGCCGCGGGCAGCCTGCGCCAAAAAGACCCCAAGGTGAGCGCTAGCCGCCCGCTCTCCTTTCTCACGTATCAATTGGTTGACCTCGACGGATCCCTCTCATTCACCCGTTACGTGGATACCCTGCACCAGCTCGCGAGCTGGGGATTCTTGACGGCTAAGGAAACCATGGTGGAAGAGGGCGTCGAGTTGATGATCGCTCGCAGCGACTGGTTTCAAGAGCATCGACACGACCTGATCTACGAAATCGATGGTGTCGTCATCAAGGTTGATGACCTGCACCAGCGTTCCTTACTGGGCTTCACCAGTCGCGCGCCACGATGGGCCATCGCGCGCAAACTGCCGCCCGAGGAGCGCACCACCCGGCTCTTGTCCATTGAGGTTTCCATTGGTCGCACCGGTCGAGCGACGCCCTACGCCGTACTGGAGCCGGTCGTCGTCGCTGGTTCCACGGTCGCCATGGCCACGCTGCACAATCAGGATCAGGTGGCGGCAAAGGACGTGCGACCTGGAGACCTGGTGATTGTTCGCAAGGCCGGTGACGTGATACCTGAAGTGGTGAGCGCGGTGGTCGAACCCGGTCGACGGCGAGCCAAAGCGTGGTCGTTTCCCGCGACGTGTCCCGACTGTGGCTCCCCGCTGGTGCGCGTTGACGCTCAGAGCGACACCTACTGCGTGAATCCCGCCTGTCCGGCCCAGCAACTCCAGCAGATCGTTCACTTCGCCTCTCGTGGCGCACTCGACATTGAAGGCTTGGGTGAGCAGCGCGTGGCGCAATTGCTAGGAGTGGGCCTCATCAGTGACGTGGCCGATCTTTTCTTGTTGCGGGTCGAGGACCTGGCTCCTCTCGAAGGCTTTGGCGAGTTGTCGGCCACGTCGCTCGTCAATGAAATCACCAAGGCCAAGTCCGCACCACTCAGTCGAGTGCTCGTGGGTCTGGGAATTCGTCACGTCGGCCCCGTCGCCGCGCGCGAACTCGCCAAGACATTCCCGACTTACGAGGAATTAGCGCTCGCTGCGTTAGAGGACATTGAAGCCATCGAAGGAATTGGGCCGGTCATCGCCGGATCCATCTATCAGGAGTGTCGCGAGCCCGAGAGCATCGAACGCATGGCCCGACTGAGCGACGCCGGACTGGCCCTCAGCGAACCCCAGCGAGGAGACGGCCCGGCGGCCACGCTCGCGGGCCGCGCTGTCGTCGTCACCGGTTCAGTGGAAGGATTCTCGCGCGACGAAGCCGAAGCAGCGGTCATTGCCCGAGGCGGCACGTCGCCTGGATCGGTCTCGAAGAAGACGTACTGCGTCGTCGTGGGCGAGGCGCCAGGTGCCTCCAAAGTCACCAAGGCCCGAGACCTAGGAATTCCCATGGTCAGTGCCGTCGAATTTCAGCGATTATTGAACACCGGCATATGGTCCGCCACGCTCGCGTGACGGTAAATCGGTAGGGTTGGTTACGCCCATGTCGCCGTACACCTACAACCCAGGTCACGATCTCGCAGGTCGCTATCGCATCGTCGAGTTGCTCGGCGTCGGTCGCACCGCCGAGGTGTACCTCGCGGAAGATCTCTCCCTCAATCGCACGGTGGTCGTCAAGGTGCTGTTGGCTCACCTCGCCGGACACGAAGAGATCCGCCGGGCCTTTCGCGACCGAATTGTCCGCAGCGCCACGTTGAGCCATCCTCACCTCGCTCGGGTCTACGACGGGGGACAGGAGTCCGGGTCAATCTTCATGATCAGTGAGTTTCTGGGCGGCGGTTCGTTCGAGGACGTACTTACTTCCGGGCGCCGACTGAGCCTGGATGACGTGGCGCGCCTCGGGCGCGACGTGAGTAGTGCGTTGGCGTACGTGCACGCCAACGGGTTGTTTCACGGTTCACTCTCTCCTTCAAAACTGCTTTTCGACGCGGAAGGTCGCGTGCGCGTGAGCGACATCGCACTCGCGGGCTTGAGCGACAGCCTTCGCGAACGCGTGACGCTTGATGACGTTCGTTACCTCAGCCCCGAACAGGTGCTCGGTGACATCGTGGGTCCCAAGACCGACGTGTACTCGTTGGCACTAATCCTCTTCGAAGCGGCGACGGGTACGACACCCTTCGACGGCGTGACCGCTGAAATCATTCTTCGCAGTCGCATCAACACTCCGTTGCCCGTGCGTCCGGAATTGGGCACGCTCGATATGTTGCTCGCCCAGGCCGCGGTGCCCGACCCGATGCTGCGTCTCGACGCCGAACAATTTTCCAGCCGCCTCAGCACCGTGCTCAATGACAACGCGCCGCTGGTGGTGGCGCCGGTACGCACCGACGTGCCGATTCTCGAACGCGTGGCACCCCTCGAACCTCGCACTTCAATAGGCTTTCGACCTCCCTCGGCGGACCAGATCGTGGGCGCGAGTACGGGTTCATATCCCGTGGTGAATCAGTTCCCTCACGCCGCGCGACACGCGGCGGTGAGTTCGCCACGAGGTGAGAGTGAATTTCGTCAATTGCGCTCGAGCCCCGGTCGCGGCTACGGCGTGCTGCCGCCTAATCGCACGCCGCAAAAGCGTCGCCTTGGGTTTTTAGTGGCCGCGATCGTGATTTTGGTCGCGGGCGTCGGTGGTGCGAGCGTGTGGAAATTGGGTCTCTTCACTTCGAAGAACAAAGTGCCGAACTTAGTGGGTCAGACCTTGTCCCAAGCAACCACGTTACTCAAGAGTGACAACTTTGTCTTGAAGGAAAATCCGGCGGCGACGTCGGCGACGGTACCCGCCAACGACATCATGAGCCAGAGTCCGGTGGCGGGCGCCAGTGCGAAATCGGGCTCGGCCATCACGGTACGCGTCTCGGATGGTCCCAACATGGTGAGCATGCCCAGCTATTTGTTCGGCGAGAGTTGCTCTATCGCTACCACCCGGTTGCACCGCCTCGGGGTCACCGCGACCTGCCCGACGACCAAGGAGATTGGAAGTGCTTCAATCGCGACCGGACGCGTGGCGCGAGTTCTCTATCGCACGACGTCGAACCCGGTGGCGGTGCCCAAGGGTGCTTCGGTAATTCTCGAATTGAGTAAGGGCCCGGGTCCCACCTCGGGGACTACCACGACGACGACCACACCGCCGACCGGTACGACCACGTCCACGACCACGACGACGCTGGCGGGCGAGGGTCCGCGTGCGGTGCCCAACGTGGTGGGTATGAACCAAACCGAGGTGTACGCAGCCTTCCATAAGGCGAAGCTGTACTTCACCACGAGCGGCCCCGGCGCGGGAACGACCAAGTGGACCACGGTGATCTCGCAGGCTCCGACCGCGGGTACGTCAGTGCCCTGGCACTCCACCGTCGCGTTGAATGTCGGTGAGTAGCGGTTGCGATCTTTGCGAGGCGGCCGTTATCACCACGCGCTACCTTGACAACGAATTGTGCTGGATCGGCGACTGTGAGATATGCCAGGTGCCCATGGTGGTGTGGCGCGTACACGATCCTTCACCGCCCGAGCACCTAAGGGCGCAGATGTTGGCGCACCTCTCCGTAGTGGCGGACGAAGAGTTTGGTGAGAGCGGCTGGCGATATGACGATCACATGCGCAATATTCCCGATCATTACCACGCCCACGCTCGACCGCCTAGCTTCATGCGTCACCTATCGCGCTAAGCGCAGTGCTTTTCGTCGGTACAATCGGTTCACCATAATCTTCTAGGGGGAATGCCATGGGCGCTCTTGACGGACGTATCGCAATCATTACGGGTGCCGGTCGTGGCATTGGCCGCGAGCACGCGCTGCTGTTCGCGAGCGAAGGCGCCAAGTTGGTGGTCAATGACTTCGGCGGTGCGCTCGATGGCTCGTCCAGCTCGGCGTCGCCGGCCGAAGAAGTTGTCGCCGAAATCAAGGCCATGGGTGGCGAAGCGGTAGCCAACCACGACAACGTGGCGGACTGGGAAGGCGGCGCCCGACTGGTGCAGTGCGCCATCGAAACCTTCGGCGATCTTCACGTGCTGGTAAACAATGCGGGCATCTTGCGCGACCGAGTGCTGGTCAACCTCAGTGAGGAGGACTGGGACTCGGTTATCAACGTGCATCTGAAGGGTCATTTCGTGCCGACGCGTCACGCTGCGACGTACTGGCGCGAGCAGGCCAAAGCCGGCAAGACGGTCAAAGCCTCGATCATCTGTACTTCATCGACCTCGGGGCTCTTGGGTAACGTCGGGCAAACGAACTACGGTGCCGCGAAGGCCGGCATCGCCGCCTTCACGGTGATCATCGCCGAGGAACTCGGTCGATACGGCGTGCGTGCCAATGCCATCGCGCCGGCAGCGCGCACGCGCATGACCGAGACAACGCCCGGGTTGATGGACTACGTGGTCAAGCCCAGTGACCCGGCCGTCTTTGACACGTGGGACCCCGCAAATATTTCACCGCTCGTCGCCACGCTCGCGATGGAAGACTGCGAGGCCACGGGCCAGGTCTTTTTTGTGCAAGGCGGCACCGTGCGAAAGTTCCAGAATTGGACGATGACCGAGACGCTTGAAAAGGATGACCGTTGGACCGTGAGCGAATTGGCGACGGAACTTCCCAAATTATTTACGTGAGCATGCGGTGCGCGTAGGGCAGCACGTCCCACGTTGATCGCCAGTGGGCGGTTCGTACCAAACAACATCCTTACCCGCCCGGTAGTCTTGGGACTTATGACAATCGAAATTATGCCCGGCTGTGAGCCGTATTCGGCGGTAGGTGGCCCCCATGGCGTGTTGGTATTGCACGGTTTTACGGGCAATCCTTTTTCGATGCGCCCGCTCGCACAGGCCTGTGCCGCGGCCGGTTACAGCGTTGAACTGCCTCGGTTGCCCGGACACGGCACGTCCCTTGACGACCTGATGACAACGCGATGGACCGACTGGTCCCAGACGGCATTGGGGGCGTTCGACGAACTGGCGGGTCGATGCGAGAAGGTTGCGGTTGTCGGTCTTTCTATGGGTGGCGGCCTTACCGCACTCGTCGCCGAGTCTCGTCCGGACGTGGCGGGATGCGTGTTTATCAATCCCTGGATCAACCCGCTTAACCCCGAACTACTCGACGGACTTAACCAGTTCATCGAAGCCGGCGTCGAGAAGTTTGACGCGGTGGGTTCGGACATTAAGAAGCAATCAACGACAGAGTGGGCCTACGACGCGACGCCGTTAGCGGGTATTAAAAGTGCCTGCGACGCTCTCGTGGACGTGCGCGCTAACCTCGGCAAAATCACGGCGCCCATATTGCTGCTGACGAGTCGTATAGATCACACGGTCAATTGGGAGAGGGGAGAAGACATCGTCGCGATGGCCGCGGGTCCCGTCGAACAGATCTGGCTCGAAGATTCGTACCACGTTGCTACTTTGGACAATGACGCCCCACTGGTGGAGTCGTCAACGGTTGCCTTCCTGCACACCGTCTTTGGCGCATGAGTTCGCCGCTCACTCGCGCAGAGGTCGCCCACGTGGCGAAACTCGCACGCCTTTCACTCACCGAGGACGAACTCGATCTCTTTACTGAACAACTGGGCCAGGTTCTCGAGCACGCGAGCGACATGAACTCCCTCGACTTGACGAACGTGGTGGCAACTGCTCATCCCTTTGGGCTGATCAACGTGGTGCGTACTGACGAAGTTCGCCCGAGCCTTGACCGCGACGAGGTGCTGGCCATGGCGCCCGAAACGCAAGACGGTCGATTTGTCGTGCCACGCATCATGGGCGAAGCGCCGTGAAGACCGCGGTACAAATTGCCCGCGACGTGCAGAACGGCGAGAGTTCCGCCGTCGACGAACTCAATACTTCCTTAGCCGCCGTCCGTGCCCGCAATGATGAACTCCACGTCTTTCTCTACGTGGATGAAGAGGGGGCGGCCGCGCAAGCCGCCAAGGTCGACGCGCTGGTGGCCAAGGGCGAGAACGCGGGAGTGCTCGCGGGAGTGCCCATCGCCATCAAGGACAACACGTGCCAGCGCGGTATTCCCACGACGTGCGCGTCCAAGATTCTTGAGGGATGGCGACCGCCGTACAGCGCGACGGTCATTGAGCGCCTGCTCGCGGCCGGGGCGGTTCCCGTGGGCAAAACGAACCTCGATGAATTCGCGATGGGTTCGTCGACGGAGAACTCCGCCTTCGGGCCAACCCGCAACCCATTGGACCCCTCGCGGGTGCCGGGCGGTTCGTCGGGTGGATCGGCCGCGGCCGTCGCGGCCGACATGACGCCGATCTCCATTGGTAGCGACACGGGTGGCTCGATTCGCCAGCCCGCCGCCCTCTGCGGTCTCGTTGGGGTGAAGCCCACCTACGGTCTCGTGTCGCGCTACGGGCTGATTGCGTTCGCGAGTTCGCTCGACCAAATCGGACCCTTCGCCAAGACCGTGCTGGACGCGGCGACATTGCTTGAGGTCATCGCCGGTCACGACCGCATGGATTCGACCTCGTTGCCGGAGCCGTCGCCGTCGTTGGTGGCGCACGTCAATGATGGCGTCGCGGGTAAGCGCGTGGGAGTGGTACGTGAACTCATTGACGGCGCCGACGAAGAAGTGGTTGACGCCGTCAACCGGGCACTCGACGTACTGCGCGAGGCGGGTGCGACCACCGTTGAACTTTCAATCCCCGAACTTCGCCTGGGACTCAGTGCCTATTACCTCATTGCCCCGGCCGAAGCCTCTAGCAACCTGGCGCGTTATGACGGGGTTCGCTATGGACTTCGTGTCGACGCGGCCGACGTGTCGGCCATGAACGAAGCTACGCGCACTGCGGGTTTCGGCGCCGAGGTCAAGCGGCGCATCATGCTCGGCACCTACGCCCTCTCGGCGGGTTACTACGACGCCTACTACGGACAGGCGTTGAAAGTCCGCACCCAGATGATCGACGCATTCTCGCGCGCCTATCACGAGGTCGATTTCCTGGTGGGCGCGACGACGCCGTCGGTGGCCTTCAAGTTCGGCGAGAAGACGAGCAACCCCATGGCCATGTACCTCTCGGACGTCTTCACCATTCCAACCAACCTGGCCGGTGAGGCAGCGATCTCGGTGCCTTTCGGTTCGGGTGAAACCGGTCTACCCATTGGGGTACAACTTCTGGGTCCGGGTCGCAGTGAAGCCCAACTCTTTAGCGCCGCCCGGGTGCTCGAGATCGCGGATAGTCGACCATGACGTTGCCGAACGGTTGGGAAATGGTGGTGGGACTCGAAGTCCACACTGAATTAAAGACGGCGTCGAAAATGTTCTGCGGCTGCGCCAACGCCTTCGGTGCCCAGCCCAACACGAATATCTGTCCGGTCTGTCTCGGTCTTCCCGGCGCGCTGCCCGTACTCAACGTGGGGGCCGTTGAATTGGCGATGCGCATCGGCATTGCCCTGCACTGCACGATCGCGCCCTCGACGTTTCACCGCAAGAACTATTTCTACCCCGACATGCCCAAGGACTTCCAAATCAGTCAGTACGACCTTCCCATCAACGTCGGCGGCTACTTGGACCTGCCTGATAACAGCCGGGTGTCGATCGAGCGCGCGCACCTAGAAGAAGACACCGGCAAGTCCACTCACCTCGGCGGCACCGGTCGATTGCAGGGCGCGGACCGGTCGTTGGTTGACTACAACCGCTCGGGCGTGCCGCTGGTGGAGATCGTGTCCGGCCCCGACATTCGAAGTTCGCAGCAGGCGCGCGCGTACGCCCAGGAGCTACGCGGTATCTTGATCGCGACCGGGGCCTCGGACGGACGGATGGAAGAAGGATCAATGCGTATCGACGCCAACGTGTCGATACGCAAAGCCAACGCCGCCATTGGCAACCGTTGCGCGATCAAGAACCTGAACTCGCTGCGCAGTCTGCAGCGGGCCATTGACTACGAGGCGCTGCGCCAAGTCGAACTGCTCGAAGAGGGCGGCACCGTGCGCCAGGAGACGCGCCACTGGGATGAGAATCTTGGTGAGACCTCGACCATGCGCGTGAAGGAAGATGCCGATGACTACCGCTACTTTCGTGAGCCCGACTTGGTTGACCTCGTGCCCGATCTCGCTTGGCAGGATCGTGTACGAGCGGCCCTGCCACCGATGCCCGCCGAGCGTCGCCAGAAGTTGAGCGCGCGACTAAGCGACCCGACGCCGGCGCAACTTGACGCCGTCGAAGTGGTGATCGATCTCGGCCTCGAAGAGTTGGTGAACGCCGCGGTTGATGCTGGTGCAGAGGTGACGCTGGCAATCTCACGGGTTGCCAACGAAGTGGCCGCGAACATTGAGCAGGTAACGAATCTTACTTCCGATTCGTTTTGCGCGACCGTCTTGATGGAGCAGCGCGGCGAACTCTCGGCAACGCAGGCCAAGACGGTGTTGGGTGAACTCCTGGCGCACGGTGGCGATCCTAAGAGCATTGCCAGCGCCTTGGGCTACGAGCAACTCTCATCGAGTTCGCTTGGTGAAACGGTCGCCGCGTTGATTGAAGAACATCCGGACGAGTGGAATCGTTACCGAGACGGTGACGAGAAGCTGGCGCAGTTTTTCATCGGTCAGGTAATGAAATCAACGAAGGGCCAGGCCAACGGTAAGGCCGTGGTCAGCGAGCTACAGGCTCGCCGTTAGCGTCTCCGCGGAGAAATCTATCTGCACTATCGCCATGACGAATAGTGAACATTCGTGACGTCGATAGTGTCGCTCGCCGAATGAGAATGATTCGCCAAATTTGCTTGCTCTTCATTCGCGTGTAACGCGTCGCATCTTCGCTCATTGATTTCAAATTTCTGCGCACTTGTTGTCGTTTCAATGTGACTTTTGACCTCAATTTTCCCAGATTTTTTGGCTAATAAATGCCTAAGGTTTTTTTATACGGCATCGCACATACATCGCCATAGTGAGGAAAATTATGAAAAAGTATTCGACAGCAAATTTCACCAAGGACGCCACGAAGCTTGGTTGCGCGGTTGGTGCTTTGGCACTCATGGCGACTCTCGGCGTCGTCGCTCCTTCGGGTGCGGCCACCAGCAGTACGCTCAAGGCGCCCGCGCACAGTTCGTTGACGAGCAACGTTGTCAAGGCCAAGAAAGTTGCCTTCAAGGGCAGCTACAGCGGCTCCATGACGTTCCTCCTCACTTCGGTGGCCAGCACGTCGACCTCCGCCAGTGTCACCTCGGTGACTGGCAAGGGAACATCGACCGATCTTGGTAGCACGACGCTTACGGGCATCGGCAACGTGCCCGCGACTGCGGCTAGTTCTGGTTTCCACTTCACGGGCACCGGCAAGCTCGCGGGAGCTGGCGGCACGCTGAACCTCAGGATTCTGAGCAATAACTCGACCGGTGCG
>Ga0182030_10022153_pt1 | contig 11846 bp, 11 predicted proteins | sample 812S3MmetaG_FD_121299 | JGI IMG/M metagenome (GOLD analysis project Ga0182030, IMG submission 121299) | Permafrost microbial communities from Stordalen Mire, Sweden - 812S3M metaG (Illumina Assembly) | ecosystem: Environmental > Terrestrial > Soil > Wetlands > Permafrost | place: Sweden... | reverse complement strand
TGGCCGGCGCGCCCGCCGCGCTGCTCGACGGCAAGGGCAAGTATTCCAAGTTGACCTTCGACGAGAAACAGACGCAAATGGTCTTCCTGAGCGATCGCGACGATGCCGCCGCCAAACAGCCGAAATGGAAAATCTATCGCTGGGACCGCCAGGCGCCCGCCGCGGAACTGGTGTCCAGCCAGACGCCCGGTCTGAAGAGCGGATTCGCCGTCAGCGACAAGGGCGCGCTGACTTTCTCGCGCGACGGTTCGCGGCTGTATTTCGGAGTGGCCGTGCCCGCGCCCGCGCCCGCAGCCGCAGCCGAGCCAAAAGACGCCGCCGCCGATACATCCACGGAAGACAAAGCCGTGGTGGACCTGTGGAGTTACAAGGACGAATACCTGCAACCCATCCAGAAAGTGCGCGCCACCCGCGACCGCGACCGCACCTTCATGGCCGCTTACCTGATCCCCGAGCGCAAACTGGTGCAACTGGCCGACAACGAAATGGAGAGCGTCACCACCTCCGAGAGTCCGCAATGGGCCTTGGGCAGCGACGACCGGGCTTATCGGAAGGCCAACGATTACGACGAGCATTACACCGATGTTTATCTGGTGGACGAGGCCACCGGCGCGCGCCGGAAGGTAGCCGAGAAGAGTTTCGGCACGGCCACATGGTCGCCTTCCGGCCGCTACCTGCTGAACTTCGACGGCAAGGATTGGAACACCATTTCCGTCCCCGATGGCAAAAAGGTCAACCTCACCGCCAGCGTGGGTGCGAAGTTCTTCAATGAAGAGACGGACACGCCGAGCATTCCCAATTCCTACGGGTCGGCCGGTTGGACCAGGGACGGCAAATCGGTGCTGCTTTACGATTACTACGATATCTGGAGCATTTCGCCCGACGGCGCCGGCGCCAGGAACATCACCGCCGGCTACGGCCGAAGCCACGATATCCGCTTGCGCTATGTGCGCGCCGAGACCGATTCGCGCGAGCGGTGGATCGACTCTGGGAAGCCGCTGCTGCTTTCCGCCGAGAATATGAAAACGCACGAGTCGGGATTCTTCCGCGGCTCCATCGACGGCGCCGAGCCGAAGCAACTGGCGATGGCGGCGAAGTCTTTCAGCGCGCCGGTGAAGGCCAAGGATGCCGATGTCTACCTGCTCACCGGGCAGAGCTTCAACGAGTTTCCCGACCTGCTGACTACCGACGGCAGTTTTAGGGAACTGCGCAAGGTGAGCGATGTCAACCCGCAGAAGGCCGGCTTGCTATGGGGCAATGCGGAACTGGTGCCGTTCAAGAATGTGGATGGCGTGCCGCTCCAGGCCGCGCTCTACAAACCGGAAAATTTCGATGCCGGGAAGAAGTACCCCATGATGGTCTACATTTACGAGCGGCTCACGCAGAACGTGAACCACTTCGTGAATCCCGCGCCGGGCACCAACATCAACATCAGCTACTACGTGAGCAATGGATACCTGGTGCTCACGCCGGACATCGTGTACACCACCGGCTATCCGGGCCAGAGCGCGCTCAAATGCGTGCTGCCGGCGATTCAGGCGGTGGTGGACCGCGGCGTGGTGGACGAAAAGGCGATCGGCATCCAGGGCCACAGTTGGGGCGGCTACCAGATCGCGTACATGGTGACGCAGACCAATCGCTTCCGCGCGGTGGAAGCGGGCGCGCCGGTGGCCGACATGATCAGCGCTTACGACGGCATCCGCTGGGGCACGGGCATCACGCGCCAGTTCCAATACGAACGCACGCAGAGCCGCATTGGCGGATCCATCTGGCAATATCCCACGCGCTTCATCGAGAACTCGCCGATTTTCTGGGCCGATCGCGTGCAGACGCCGGTGCTGATTTTGCAGAACGATGGCGACGACGCGGTGCCATGGTATCAGGGGGTCGAATTCTTCCTGGCGCTGCGGCGGCTGGGCAAGGAAGTCTACCTGTTCAATTACAATGGCCAGCCGCACGGACTGCGGAGCCGGCCCGATCAGAAGGATTACACCATCCGCATGCAGCAGTACTTCGATCATTATCTGAAAGGAGCGCCCGCGCCCGATTGGATGACCAGGGGCGTGACATATCTGGAGCGGGACAAGACGGAGTTGCAGGCGCTGCAGGGCGGCCAGTAGAAGTATGCGAGCGCTCACCGGGCGGCGGCGCGGAATACGCTCCCTAACGGTCCCTAACGGTCGCGGCTCGGTAACGAGTGCCCGCATGTTTGCAATTAGTTGCAGAGTCGGGCCCAGAGGGCACCCCGTGAGGGAGCGTTCAAAGGCGGCACCGGGTGCCCCAAAAGGAGATCTCTGATGGCCTTCGATGGCCGGCGCGTGCTCTCGCTCGAAAGCCGGCGCGCCGTGGAAATGGCGGAGTTGATCCGCCGGCAGGGCGGCGATCCGTTTGTGGCGCCCTCCATGCGCGAAGTTCCGCTGGCGGCCGACCAGGCGACCGCGCAATTTGCCGAGCGGCTCTACGCCGGCGGGTTCGACATGATGGTGCTGCTCACGGGAGTGGGTACGCGCCAGTTGAATCGTCTGCTGGGGCCGCGCTTTGGCGAAGCATTGCGCTCGCTCACCGTGGTGGCGCGCGGTCCCAAACCGGCTGCCGCCCTGCGTGAGATGGGGCTGGCGGCGGCGGTGGTGGCGCCCGAGCCCAACACGTGGCGAGAACTGTTGCACGCGCTCGAAGGCCGGACCGAAAGGCGCATCGCCGTGCAGGAGTATGGCCGCTCCAATCCCGAATTGCTCGCGGGCTTGCGCCAGCGCGGGGCGGAAGTCACCAGCGTCCGGGTGTATCAATGGGACATGCCGGAAGATAGCGCGCCGTTGTACGAGGCCGCGCGTCGTCTGGCGGCGGGGCAGGTGGACGTGGCGCTTTTCACCACGGCGATCCAGGTGTCGCATCTGGCGCGGGCGGCGCGGGAGCAAGGGATTGAAGATGCCGCGATGGGCGCGCTGCGGCGATGCCTGGTAGGCTCGATCGGGCCGACCACTACGGAGGCGCTCGAAGAGTTCGGCGTGCGGCCGGCGTTCGAGCCGTCGCATCCCAAGATGGGCGTGCTGGTGCTGGAGGCGGCGCAGCGAAAACTTGTGGCGTGACGGCTTCCCCTTGCGGGCGCGGGTCAATACGAGGTGTGTTTTAATCTACATAGGCGGCCCCATGAAGAAGCGAATTCCTCAAACGATCGCCCTGGCGGCGTTGTCCGCCGGAGCACTGTTCGCGCAGGACATTACCGGCACTTGGCAGGGCACATTGGTGCCTCCCAGCAAACAAGAACTGCGGACCGTGTTCAAGATTTCGAAGGAAGGCGCGGCCCTGAAGGGCGTGATGTATAGCATTGACCAGACACCACAGGGCTTCGCCTGCGACGTGGCTCTGACCGCGTCGTCCGTAAAACTTACGGTCCCGTCGGTAGCGGGCACATACGAAGGGAAGCTGGATTCCGACGCGGTCAATCTGACGGGAACCTGGGCGCAGGGAAATGGCGCACCCATTCCCTTGAACCTGAAACGTGTCGGTCCCAAGGATCCGGAGTGGCCCATGCCCGAGGCGCCGGCCCGGCCCAAGGCGATGGCGGCGGATGCCGATCCGGAGTTCGATGCCTGTTCCATCAAACCGAGCAAGCCCGGACAGCAGGGGAGAGGACTTACGGTTCGCGGCCGGGAGATTGTCACGATCAATACCCCGGTCAGCTTTTTGGTCACGTTCGTGTACGGAGTGCACGCCCAGCAACTCGTGGGAGCGCCAGCCTGGACCGACGCCGAAAACTACGATCTGGATGGAAAGCCCGCCCAGGAGGGCATGCCGAACCAGAAGCAGATCAAGATCATGATTCAGAAGCTGCTGGCCGATCGCTTCCAATTGAAATTCCATCGCGAGAAGAGGGAACTGTCCGTTTACGCCATCCAGGTTGGCAAGAACGGAGTCAAGCTTACCCAGAGTCAAGCCGATCCCAAGGGCCTTCCAGGGCTGGGTTTTCGTGGCCTCGGTGCGATGAACGCGTTCAATGCCACGATGGCGGATTTCGCCAGCCTGCTGCAGACCGCTGTGCTGGACCGGCCGGTAGTGGACCAGAGCGGACTCGACGGGCATTACGACTTCGCCCTGAACTGGACGCCCGATGAGACTCAGTTCGCCGGCATGGGGGTGAAAGTTCCGCCTCCTTCGGACAAGCCCGACGCACCGCCGGAACTGGGCACGGCCATGCTGGACCAGCTCGGTTTGAAACTGGCGACTACCAAGGCGCTGGTCGAGGTGATCGTCATCGATCACATAGAGAAGCCGTCGGCGAATTAGAGAGAAACAACTCGAACCGCCGTGCCGGAAACGGCTCCGCGACGGGCGCGCAATGGGAGATAACGGGGCCCTATAATCATGCGATTCTTCCGTGACGAACCGAAGGTGTCGGCAGGCGACCTCGGAATCATGTTCATCGGCCTGACGATGGTGTTGTTGAACTCCACTCCAGGGGCCGACCACTACGGAGGCGCTCGATGAGTTCGGCGTGCGGCCGGCGTTCGAGCCGTCGCATCCCAAGATGGGCGTGCTGGTTTTGGATGCGTCGCAGCGGGCGGGCGGAGTTTCAAGGGAGAGATAAGAGCTATCATCGAAGTGATGGCAACGGTTCGCATCACGGAAGCTGAACTCGCCCGCGACATTCATGCCGTGTTAACGAAGGTGCGGCAAGGCGTCGAGGTCATTGTGGAGCAGGACAATCGCGCCGTGGCTGTGATCCGCCCTCCGCATCGGAGCGGGCGGCCTGTATCGGAGATCCTCCGGCAAGCGAGGGAGCACAACTCCGCTGTAACGCTCGATCCTGAATTCGGAAAGGACCTGGAGGCCATTATCGCGAGCCACCAGGAACCATGGAATCCGCCCTCCTGGGAGTAGTGCTCGACTCCAGCATTGTCATCACGGCCGAGCGGCGAGGTCTTCCGTTCCCCGGTTTGGTGGAGGCGATACAGACCAGCTACGGAGAAATCGAAATCTCGCTCTCGCCTGTCACCGTGGCCGAACTCGTTCACGGGATCTATCGCGCGCGGACGCCCGAAATCGGCCAACGCCGCCGCGAGTACATCGAAGAAATGGTCCGCCTTATTCCGTTTCATCCCATCACGATTGAAACGGCTTACGTGGTCGGGAAGATCGAAGGCCAGGAGGCGGCAAGAGGTAACGTCCTTCCGTCTAGCGACCTGTTCATTGCGGCGGCTGCCATCGAGCAGGGCTATGCCGTCCTGACCGAGAATCTTCGGCATTTCAAGAGGATTCCCGGAGTCCAGGTCCTGACGCTGTGACAAGCGCGCCAGAGGGCGTGGCGCTATGGGAGACGTCGCTACCGCGGGAACTCGCGCGCCGCTCCTGAGCGTCATCCAAGACTTGGTCGCGGCTGCGATTGAGTACCACAATCCCTTCGCGTTCGAACGGAAGAGGGCTTGGAAACGACGGCCTTGATCCCCGTTACACTAAGAACAGTGGCCAGAAAGCAAACCGCCGGGGCGAGATACGCCGAGTACACCGGGCTCGCGCTCCTGTTGCCGGCCTCCACGTTTGTGGGATACGCCATCGGATACTACCTCGATAAGGCCTTCGGCACCACCTGGCTGCAGATCGTCTTCCTGATTTTGGGGAGCGTGGGCGGCTTCGTGGCGCTGATCCGGCAGATCATGCGGGATTCCAATGACGACGACGCCTGACCCGCTGAGCTTCGAGGGAGCGGCCGCGCGCATCGGGCGTATCCTGACCGTGGTCGCGGTACTGGGAACGTGCGGGGCCCTCGCGCTGGGCGGGTGGAAGGTGGGCGCGGGGTTCCTGCTGGGCGCGGCCATCTCGGGGCTCAATTACCACTGGCTTCACAAACTGGTGGCCAGCCTCGGCGCCGGTGGACGCCCGCGCTACCGAAGCGTCATTTTGGGGTTCCGTTATCTGATTTTGGGCTGTGGCGCCTATGTTATATTAAGGCTTTCTCCCGTCAGTCTGACGGCCTGCCTTGTGGGGCTGTTCGTGTTGACAGCGGCAGTCTTCGTGGAAGTCATATTCGAGTTCGTCTATGCCAGAAAGTGAACTTTGGGTTACCAGGATTTTTAACGACTACCTGTCGGCGCCGGGGAATGCGGCGTTGCGGCTGGTGGGCATGCACGCCCAGGCGCGGCCGTGGGCCGATTTTGTGGTCATGCAGCTCGTAGTAGTCGTGCTTTTGATGGCGTTGTTCGCGTTTCTGCGCCCGCGGCTTTCGGCCGACCGGCCCGGTCCGCTGCAGCACATTTTCGAAATGCTCTACGGCTTCGTCAAGGATCAGGCCGAAGATCAGGTGGGGTCCGCCGCGCATCGTTATGTGGCCTTTTTCGGCGCCCTTTTTCTTTTTATTCTGACCTCGAACCTGATCGGTCTGGTTCCCTGCTTCGAGTCGCCCACGCAGAACCCCTCGGTGACGGCCGGCTGCGCCTTCGCGACATTCGCCTATTACAATCTGGCCGGTGTAATCGCTCAGGGGCCCTTGCGTTACCTGGCGCACTTTGCCGGGCCGCTCTGGTGGCTCGCGCCGCTCATGTTTCCCATCGAAATCATCAGCCATCTGGCGCGGCTTCTTTCGCTCACGGTTCGTCTTTATGCCAATATGTTCGCCGGCGAGCAGGTGACCCTGGTATTCCTGAACCTCACCAAGTTCGCGGTGCCGGTGATTTTTATGGGGCTGCACATTTTCGTCGGCGTGGTGCAGGCTTACATTTTCATGCTGCTGGCCATGGTGTATGTGGGCGGCGCGGTGGCGCACGATCATTAATAACGGCTTTATCCGCTTTGCAGTGTGAGCCCGGCTGTACGGTGTCCGGGAACCACCCCCTGGAGCGATTTTCTTAAGGAGAAAACGAATGACGAAGAAGCTTTTTGTAATGCTGGCCCTCATGTTGATCGCCAGCCCGATGATTTTCGCGCAAGGCGCCACCAGCCAGGGAACGCAGGAAAACGGCCAGTGGGTCGTCATCAGCGCCGGTTTCGCCATGGCGATTGCTTCCAGCCTCTGCGGTCTGGCGCAAGGCAAGGCGATTTCCAGCGCCGTGGAAGGCATGGCTCGCAATCCCGGAGCCGCCAAAGCGATTCAGTTGGCCATGCTGATCGGGTTGGCATTTATCGAATCCTTGTCCCTTTACGTGTTGCTGATTATCTTCGTGAAGGTGAAGTGATTTATGCCGGGGACGGGCGCCCGCTCGTCCCCGCTTTACCACTCCCGTACTAGTGGCTCCCCAAGACTAGTACGTTAGGCCGATATCCTTCCTCAAGATCTATTGACCTAACTGTCACCGTCCATTAGCATAAGTATCGGCTCAATGGAACAGCGACGAACCAGACGTTTCAAACTACAGCTCCCGCTAGAGATCACCCGGACGGGAGCGGTCCGCGTGGCGGCGGCCGGGTTGACTAAGAACATCAGTTCGAGCGGCGTGCTGTTCACCGCCGAACGGGAGCCCGATCTGGGTGGTCCCATCGAGTACGTGATCACGCTTAACCAGGATGGCACGCAGGCGGTGAACCTGCGCTGTATCGGCAAGGTACTCCGCTCGGAGCGCATGGAAAGCGGCCGCGAAGACATACCGGCATACCAGGTCGCCGCCACGCTGGAGCGTTACGAGTTCGTGCGGGAACATTAGCGGTTGGCTGGTTTCTGTCGCGAAACTCACTTCAAATTTAGGCCCGCTGTTCGGATAGGATCGAGGGCAGGCGAGCACCGCCTGCCCCACCTGCCAGAACTCCCGATGTCGGCCGGGGATTTCGGATAGTTGGGGAAATAAGGTGAGCCACTTCGGGCCGCCACTCGCTGGCGAGCGTTTCGAAGGTGGCGGACTTCAGTCTTCCCCAGAGGGGACCCCGGGCTTCCGCCCGCCCTCCTGCCAACGATGTGAGACCTGCGAAGGGCGGACTGAAGTCCGGGGTCCCCTCTGAGGAAGGCTGAAGCCTGCCCCACCCCCCGGCTCAGCCTAATTCCATGAGATCAGGAGTCCAGAGTCTCGACCCAGCAGACACGAGTGTCTGCGCCACGAGGACGGGCTCATCCCAAATTCCACGAAGTCAGGAGTTCTGTGTGCGGGTCAAACTGACCGCTCTGGCTCCACGGATAGCGCGCCGCTCGCTGAAAGCTCTACCGCTTCACCGTCCTCCCGTCGCCAGCGTGAACCACTTCGATTCGAACCCGGCGGGGATCGCCATACTGCTCTTGTTCGAAGGAAACAGAAACGTGCCCACGCCCCAGTAAAAGATCCCGGTGTCGCGCAATTCCAGACTCGCACCCAACTTTTTGACCAGCTCCTTGCCGGGCTCGCTGCGGACCACGAAGGGCGATACCACCCCCTGCACATCCACCCGGTTGAAGGCCAGTACCACCCGAAAATACGGGGTCGGCAGCAGGTGGTGTTCCACGCGGCGGATGCGGCCGCGGACTACCGCGCCGGCCGGAATCAGTTCTCCGGGGGAATTCGGACGGCGAACCGCTTTCACCACCTTTGCGGCCACCGGATCGCCGGCAGCCGCGGTGGCCGTGTCGATGGGGCCGTCGAGCGCCAGGGTCACCGGCAGGCCGAGGGGCACGGCTACGCGGCCGCGCCCGCCGCTTTGCGGAGTATTGCTATCGGCGCCGGCCGGCTCGTCGAAGACGATTTCCGACTCCGCCCGGTACTCGCGGCAGTTTGCGAACGTGGTCACGTTGCGCGTCTCCGGTCCGTTCTTGAGCTGGATCTCCAACTGGCTTTGGAGCGGCAGCAGGACGTCGCTGTCGCCGATGTGAACGCTCCGGTAGTCCAGCGTGGCGGCGGCCTGGCAGAAGGCGGCGCCGGGTGGCGGTTCCACCGTGCGGACGATCAGGCTCGCCAGTTCCAGAGACTGAGGGTCTATCCGGAATTCGCCCTCATAGGCGGTAGGGCTCCACGCCGCGGCGGTCTTGATCTCGAAGCGGCTGGCCGCCAAGGGTACACGGTAGCCATACTCGTACAGGGTTTTGCCGTTGACGGACTGCTCCCCTTTGTACTGGAATGCCACTCCCGGCTGGCCGAAGACGATGTTCAGAAAGCCGCCGAACGAGCCGGTCGAAACCGGGCCATTGCGGATGAGTTCGTCGACATTGCGCTCGTCGAACCGCGTGGCGCCCGGCCAGGAATGCAATTCGCCTCCCTGGGAGATCGTCACTTCGAGCCGCACGCGATCGGTAGAGGTGAGCTGTTCCTGACGGCCGGCGCCCGAGGGCGAATCGCACGCCGGCTGTGGGACGGGCTGTGCCGGAAGTTCCCGCGGCGGCGGCGCCGGCTGATAGTAGCTGCGATCCACGGTCTCGATACAGACGTAGTTTTCGAGATTTTGCGCCATCGCCTGGAGCCGCGTACGCGCCTGCTCCAGCACTGCGGCAGGGTCGCGCCCAGTCTGCCCATAAGCCAGGGCGGCGGCCAGAAATACCACGAGGCGCCGCCGGCACGCATGTCCGCTTGGCGCCCTCCGGGCCGGGGAGTCATCCCGGCGCTCCGGGACGCTTGCTGCCGCTCCCGGAGAGGGTCGAGACAGTCCGGGGAAAGACATTATTGGCCACGGATAAACACGGATGAACACAGATAAAAAGGCAAAGAAGGAAGGGTTTTTCTTATCTGTGTTCATCTGGGTTCATCGACGGCTAAATTTGTTTGTGCGGAGCGGTGGCTCGGTCCGACTCCCCGGCAGTTCCTGGGGCAGCGCATTCGAAGGAACCGCTTGCTTGCGCGCGCGGCTCGGAAAACGCAGCGAGCGACCGTGAGGGAGCGGGTTCAATACCGAATTTTGCAAGTGCCTCTTCAGCCTGGCCCCAGCCTCCGGGAGTTCCGAACCTCGACCCGGCAGGCAGCAGTGTCCGCGCCACGAAAACGGACCCGTCGCAATGTCCACGAGATCGGAATTTCGGACGCTCGGCACTCCCGGGATTGACCGTCGATCCTCTTCGGGCAGTGGGCCCGGTTCAGCGTGGGCGGGCAGGAGGCGCCGCCTGCGCCACCTCGAGCCCGATGGCGGCAACCTCACTGCCTGGGTTTCGCGGAAGCCACCCTCGGCTTCCAGTTTTGGGCGGCGCGCTCCTGGTCGGCCACCTCCGATGGCTGCAGCCTGGCCGCTTCGGCGGTGCGCAGTTTCTCTTCGCTCCTGTCGCCATGGAGGAAGGCCAGAGTCAGCCAGAAATATGCGCGCTTATCGTCTTTGGCGGCGCCATTGCCGGTGGCAAAGCGCTTTCCAAGCTCCGCCATGGCAGGCCCGTAGCCCTGCCCCGCCGACGCGCTGGTCCAGCGCTCGGCCTGCTCTTCGTCGCGCTTCACGCCCTTGCCCGTGGCATACATACGGGCCAGGAAATATTGTGCCTCGGGATGCCCGCTATCGGCCGCGTGCCGGTACCAATAGACGGCCTGCTCCGGATCCTGGGGCACGCCGTACCCCTCCACGCTCAACCAATCGGTGGGCGGGCCATCGGATTCTACCGAGTTGGCCATCTCGAACCAGCGGATAGCGTCCGCCGTGTCGCGGGGAACCCCCCAGCCGTGCGCGTACATCTGGCCCAGGGCAAACTGGGCTTCCGCGTTGCCCTGGTCGGCGGCTTTCCGGTACCAGCTCGACGCCGCGTTGAGATCGCGAAGCACGCCCAGCCCCTGGGCGTATAGAACGCCTAAGTCGAATTGCGCCTCGGCCTGTCCGGCATCGGCGCCAGCCTTCCATTCCCGATAGGCCTTCAGGTAATCCTTGTTCTTGAATGCCGCCAACCCCGCAGCGGTGTCGGCCGGAGCCGGCAACGAGGCCAACAACAGTACACCGACGATGTATCTCATCCCCTATCCTTTCCAACCAACCTGGAATTATCAATCCGGATCTCAGGTTGCTTCAAGTGTACACCCGCATGGGGTGACAGCCGGCGCGCCATCGGCGGGAATAAAACGTGCCCCGGCCGTGGCGTGGGACGATACGCGCAACGGTTACCACCTGCAAAGCTGCTGCCCGCCCGCGAAGCTCTCGCCATCGAAAGGAACGGCCCAGCCCATTTTCCCCGCCAGTTTGAAATTGCGGGCGACATCAGGAGTTCTGACCGGCAGAATTAGAGCCCCGGAAGCAGCCCCTGAAGAGCTATGATGACTCTCTGATGTCCAACGGCTCCAAACGTCCCGGGCCCAAAGCCTATCTGCTCATCACGCTCTTCGCCCTGCTGCTGGTGTTGTTTCCTTTTCTGTTCTGGTATTACACCTGGTTTGGCCGTCCGCTCACGGCGGGCGACCTGGATCGATATTTCGCGGACACGTCCAAGCCCCGCCATGCGCAGCACGCGCTGGTGCAACTCAGCGACCGCCTGGCGCGGCATGAAAACGTCTCCCGCTGGTATCCCCAAGTCATTCGGCAGTCCACCAGCTCCAACCTGGAGTTGCGCGAATCGGCCGCGTGGGTGATGGGCCAGGACCCCACCTATGCACCCTTCCACGAAGCCCTGCTGCGGCTGATCCACGATTCGCAGCCCATGGTCCGCCGCAATGCCGCGCCGGCTCTGGCAGCCTTTGGAGATGCCGCCGCGCGCCCGGAACTGGTGGACATGTTGCGGCCCTATACGGTTCACGCTCCGGCCGGCGGAAAGCTGAAGTACCGGCTCAAACCGGGCGACTACGTCAACCCCGGAACGCTGGTGGGCCACATCGGGGATGCGGAAGTGCGCTCCGCGGCGCCTGGGGAAGTGCGGGCGCTGGACCGGCAGGACGGGGACGTGGTGAACCCCGGCGATCCGCTGGCCGATCTTTCCGCCGATCCCAACCATGTGTGGGAAGCGTTGCGCGCCCTTTTCCTGGTGGGACAGGCGCCCGATCTCGAAGAGGTTCAGCGTTACACCC
>Ga0182030_10022152_pt1 | contig 11846 bp, 5 predicted proteins | sample 812S3MmetaG_FD_121299 | JGI IMG/M metagenome (GOLD analysis project Ga0182030, IMG submission 121299) | Permafrost microbial communities from Stordalen Mire, Sweden - 812S3M metaG (Illumina Assembly) | ecosystem: Environmental > Terrestrial > Soil > Wetlands > Permafrost | place: Sweden... | reverse complement strand
TATTCTATTATAGCTTATTCAACTATAGACCTATCGACTAAGGGGCTTCGGCTATATCACCTGACCAGCCCCCCTTTCCAACAACATCCCGCTCTTCAGTTCGTAGTTCCTGTTCTTCAGTTCGTATCGACTGCGCTTCGGTTCGTACTGGCACGCCAATACGCCCTTCAAGAAAGCTAAATTGCCCGCTGTGGCGTCTAGGATCGCGGTATGTGGAAGTCCCCGTATTACGATTAGCGTAGTACGTTCGTCGAGTATAACCTTCTTCCCGTCTCTCCCAGCCAGGGGGCAACGGGGCATCAACAATCTTTTTCTTCTCTAGCTCAGTCTTCCAACTTTCCAACGCTATAGAAGAAAACAGGGTATAAGGACGGTCGGCGTCGAAGACTGTTGTCCACAGCTGTACACATTCTTCCATCAGGTTGATAGCTTCTTCAATTTGGCCAAGCCCCTTGAATATAAAGGCAAGATTGTTCATGCTGGCCAGCGTGGAAAAGTTTTTCTCGCCTAGCATCCTTTTACAAATCTCCAACCCCTTTACTTGTAGCTCTTCAGCCTCCTTCCATCGGAGTTGACCCATGTAGGTTGACGCCAGGTTGTTCATACTGATCAACGTGGAAGGATCCTCCTCACCTAGTACCTCCTTGCAAATCTCCAATTCCTTCACTCTCAGCTCTTCTACATCTTTCCACCGGCATTGCTTCCTGTATATCGACGCTAGGTTGCCTATACTGGCTAACGTGGAAGGATTATTTTTGCCTAGTACCATCTTCTGAGCCTCTATCACCCGCATAAACGGCTCCAACACCTCTTCAACTTTTTTCCGTTCCCTCTGGCCTAGAAACGTCGACACCGAGTTTGCCAGACTAGTTAGCGTTAAAGGGTGTTCCTCGCCTAGTACCTTTCGTTGAATGGCCATTATTTGCACCTCTAGCTCTTCGGCTTCTTTCCATTGGCCTTGAATCCAAAATATCAACGCTAGGTTATGCATAATAAGCAGCGTGTCCGGATGCTCCTCGCCTAGCACTCTCTTTTTCGTCTTCATCACCTGCTCAAAAAAATTTCCGGCCTCGCTATATCGTCCATCATCATAGAGAAACATTCCATACTTCCACATTAGATCAACCTTGTATTCTCCATCTTCTTCAACAAGATCTTACCCAAGCACGTAGTTCACATGGGGCAGATATATCCTCCATACAAATCCATTTTCGTTACCACTATCTTTGAGCATCTCCGCTACTCGCGCCATAGCCTCGCCAGTCAAACGACTAAGCATCTTTTCTTTTCGAAGCCAATTCCGAGCTGCTAGATGCGCTAGCCGATGAATATCAATAACTGGGTCTGACGGTCGCTCTGATACCAATGAGTACGCGGCAAGTGTCCTGATTGCATCTATCTCTGTCTTTGGGGACTTGCTTGATGGAAAAAGCGACCGTGGGATGTTCTTTGAATCTACACAGGCCATAAACAACAAGTAATCGGCCACAAAAGGGTCGCGGCGTCGGATTTGCTCAAACGAGATTAGCCAAGTGACAGCCACTGGGTTCTTTATGTAATCATATCTCCAATAGTCGTCGAATCCCTCGCTGAGAAGATCAATCATTTCCTTTTCTTGTTTTGCTAAGCGTGCTATATAGTCGGCAAGGGTTATTCCGTTCTCATTGATGTATCCTGCTACCTGCACAATAGCTAGTGGGAGGTGGGTAAGCTCCGCAAGTAAGGCCGTGGTATCTTGCCGATTATTAATAAGACTTTGATTAACTAGGCACTTCTCCAATAGTTGTACCGCTGTATTTTCATCCATTTCGGGCACTCTGATAATATTCCGGCGTGCAAACTTGACGGCCGTCTTGCTATTGCGCGTTATGAAAATGATGGAACCTTCTTTACTTCTCGGGAGGTAGTCGATTAAACGGCTGGATCCTTCCTCGGACTTGCCAATCCATATGTCGACATCGTCTGCATTTTCAAACACTAGAAGCCACCGACCTGCATCTTTCTTGCTTAGATGGGCTTGTACGATTCGCTTTACATTTGCTTTGTCCTCTTCATATCCAGGTATGCGGAGCTGCTTAGCAATGTGAAGGTATGCCTGTTCAAGGCTCTCTCTGCTATTGGCCTGTATCCAGATGACTGAGCAGTTCTCATGCTTTATCTTTATTCGATAGGCTAGTTCGAGAGCGAGTTGTGTCTTACCGACTCCCCCAAGCCCTGTGATCGCGATCTTTGTGGTCTGCTTTTTTGCAGCGAAGAGCTTTTCTTCGAGCTCCATAAGCTGAGGTTCACGGCCACTAAAGCGAGGGTTTCTTTCGAATGGGACGATCCAGGAAGCGTGGAGTGCTATTTTAGAGAGATTAGTATTTGTGACACAACCATGGACACCGTACCTGTTTCTTGCTGAGTAGTGCTTGTTTGTTCTTGCACAACGTAAACTTTGTCAAGAGACGACACTAGTCTTCCTGATGCCCGCACTAGGCTTCTTATCGCAACGCCACCCAATCCTCGTGAGCTGTGGACTGATCTAGACTGGCCTTCGGTGGCCTGATAGACTGTGTGAACCCAGTATTCCAGTTTGTCAAGTCCATCCATCCCGAACATTGCTACTCGGTGCAAGGCCGTCTCTCCATACTTTGCTGTTCCTTCAGCGAATGGCCGATAATCAACGAGCAGCCGCACTATCTCATCGTAACCATTGCTAGATGCCCGGCCCAGGGCAGTCTTTGCATACCCCGTTGTCACTTTAACATCAGCTCCATATCCGATTAGCAGCCGTACGATCTCTTCGTGGCCATTCCTGGCTGCCTTGGACAGTGCCGTCACATCAGCGTGTTTGCCATTCGCGGTATTAATATCCGCTCCGTGCTCGACCAAGAACCGCACAATCTCCTCGTGCCCATTCTCAGCTGCATAGCATAATGTTGTATTTTCACTGTAGCTGTCTTGGGCGTTAACATCCGCACCACACTCAACCAACAACCGCAAGACCTCCTCGTGTCCATTCTCTGCTGCCCTGTGCAAAGGAATTTTGCAATTCCTCCCGTTCACGTTCGCTCCGCGCTTAACGAGTAGCTGCACGACCTCCTCATGTCCATTCTCTGCTGCCCCGCATACTGCTGTGTTGGTATTGTTGATATCCGCCCCCTTTTCAACTATTAGCCGCACTACTTCCGTGTAGCCACGACCAGCTGCCCGGTATAACGCTGTTTTACGAGTATAATAATCGTTCGTGTTGGGGTCTGCTCCACGCTCGAGCAGTAAGCGCACCACAGCCGCATGCCCATGATTAGCTGCCAGATGCAACGCCGTGTAGCCATTGTTAACCCTCGCATCAGCATCCACTCCATACTCGACAAGTAGTCCCACCACTACCTCATGCCCACAGTCAGATGCATGGTGCAGTGCCGTCCGGCCTTCACTATCCTGCTTGTCCACTAATTTGTTGAAAGAAGGCATCCGAGCCTTATTAAGTACTGCTTGAGCCCATGGAACGATCCCCAAATGGCAAGCTATATGCAGCAATGGTAGGGTAGATCTTGCTGCCGGCCATTCGACTCTTCTCTGGGACTGCCACCAATTTTTCCGTAGCTCAGAGTCCCCTTGGAAGAAAAAGGGCTTTGAAGAGCGAAAAAGCTCTGCCACGAGTGTAGAGCAGGATCTTGCATACTCTAGCCAGTAAAGTAATGCGTACTTCAATAGCGGGAACTTTTCCGAACAAGACCCAGCATAGAGATCCAAGAGCGTATATTTTAGATCGCTCTGAGCAACACAATCAAAACAAGTCTGCACGATTTCCAGATGTGCTTCCTCTGGTTTGATGCGAAACTCCTCCAAGACTTCATTTGAATCGCGCTCCTTTCGTAGTAGATAGTCTCTTGCTGAGTGATGGCTAAGACTAACTTCTTGCCCCCGGACCTGAAGAAACAGCCCGATTGATGCGATCTTATCACGAACGGCTTGCTCCACAGTAACTAAACCGGTAGATTGAATGCCAATAGCAGCCGCCAGCTCTTGCAGCGTTAAGGGACGAACTGCCATCATAATCCAACGCAATATCTTCGAAGTGACCACCCTTTGACTTCGCTCAATTTGGAGTAACATATGGCTGTAAGTTTCAGGCAGCCCTTTTGGAAAAGAGCATGCAGTCTTGAGCACTTCCATGCTTCTTCTCTTGTGGGATAGTTCGTTAACAACGAAACTAACCCAAAGATATGTTCCTTGTGACCGCTCGAAAAGGGTATTTTGAAGAGTCGTGCGAAAGTCTTCGTTAAAGCCTTCTATCTTTGACAGCTCTTCAACTTTAAAAGAGATGAATCGTTTAATATCGCTAGCCACTCGCTCGTTGATATCGAGGTCGAGCTTTACCTGCGGACAGCCATGAAAACCATCAAGGTTACGGCTGGCAATCACCAACTTGAACGTTACAGCAACTCGGTGTGGATTGTTCGTGGAAAATATGTGCAAAATCTTTTGCACCAGGGCTTTCCACCTATCGTTTCTCCATTCATCAATGCCATCGAGAACACAGAAAATTGTACCAAAATCAAGGTCTTGGACAAGCCTTCTGAAAATGACCCAGAGAGCCTCTAGAGACGATAATGTCTCTTTTGCTTTTGCCGGAGTATCCACGTGTGGCCAAACGTGCTTAGCAAGCTTCGGACGTTTCACAATAATCTGATGCACCAGTCCCCGGAGGAGATCAACGACAGTGTTGCGCGTCTCATCTCGGTAGCTGCAGAAGTAGAACAGCAGCTCTGCATCCTCCAGCTTCTTTGTGATCCTCTCAAGCTCCTCGGAGATAAAGATGGAAAGCATTGTCTTTCCCTGACCAGAACCCCCAGAGATCCACAGAAGGTTCGTATCGCCGCGCAGCCATGACTGGTACCTCTTATCTTGTGTAATCCATTCACATGTACCTGGGACCGCTGACCCTTTCGCGCTTCTAAGGATCTCTCGATCAACGTGGGGATCGGTGAGGAATAGAGCGTTTCTCCAGGGGTCGACGTTATCTAGTATTGTTAGCACTGTAAGGCTTTGCACTTTTGGTAACGTAATCTTACCATCGATTGGCGTGTAGTTGATCCGTAGGTTCCCAAACGAAACCCATGTTCTGTTTAGTGCCATACTGAAAATCGCGATTACGTTAAAAGGTGAGTCGTGGATATTCAAGCCGAAAGTAGTAGTAGGTTACCTTAGAATGAATGCGCATAAAGTGAAAAAGATTTTTTGGGGAGATTTTTGGGCGTGTTACAGGTGGTACACGTGTACTACTCCGAACCGTACAATGTCAACGCCACAGAGACCTTCGCTAAATACCTTACATTGTAGTGAGTACCTAGGTACGCTGAAGAAGCTTATAATCAATTAATGTTAAAGTTGTTGAAAAATAAAATTCTTAATTAATATCTGAACCTGTTCCAGTTTAAAGCAGCAAATTCTCAGGCGATTCTAAAGACGGAAATAGAAAGCGTTCACATTATCACCCTCCCAGTGTGAGACTATCTGCGAACAGAATGGAAGGAGTTTTCTTACACTGACGAATGTTAATGCATGTGAGGTAAGAAGATTTCAGATGAAGGAAGAGGAGATAGTTTATGCTCCTTATTTCTAGCACTTGATTGATTCGGAGAATCATTTTCGAGCTATACGCCCAGTCGGCGATATGGTAAGTCCTACGTTAGATGCAGCAGTAAATTTTTATGCCAAATTTGGGCCGTTGGACGGGAGGGATGTCTTCATCAATTTAATCACATCTTTTTCAGCGGAAGAGTGTTGAAGCAGTAGCTTATTTTGTAATTCAATATTTGCTTGCTTATTGATTTTGAGATACCATGGTAATTAGGATGTAAGATCTTAAGATGGCACAATGGAACTTAGAGGTGACAGAGCTACCACATATTCTCCATCGCGAGCCGATCGCATAGACCTCTGAACAATCCGTCCCTTCAGTTGGATTACGCGAAGACGGGAGAAGCTTTCTATATATGATCAAGATCATAGGAAGACGGAAGATGGAAGTTAATGGAATTTTGCTATCCACATTTGAAATACTCGATGCAAAGCTATTTGATATTTAAAAGTATTCCATATTCCCTTTAATCTATCTAGCCAGTCTCCTAGCTATGCATCTTGTTTCACTCCTCATAATGTACAGAAACCCGAGCTTTTCTTTTCGTTCCAGAGAAACAAATTCTATTTACAAGAAAGCAAGTCCAGACTAGGGAATCTAGTATTGATTTCTTAATCCATGATGAATATAACCCTCAAATGGTTGGCTATTCAAGAGCTTTTGGTCCACGCCAGTTAGTTCTATTAAAGAGCGCAATAAATATTGATAATGCCACTAGAATTGGAGTTGATTTTTTCTTTCGCTGGTTCTGTTTAGTCTACGAGCGGAGTAACGGCTCACCTTCGGTTCAGGTTGAAGCGGCATCCTGAGAATAGCGGCCTTGTTACGACCTGAGAAGGACTGAGCAGCCTGAGCGTGTAGTGACTAGCTGTTTTGATATCTTTCGGGGGGTTGATTTGGCTTCCTCGAAGCCCGGTTATACTTTCCAATTCTGTACCTTTGCTTCCGGTTCCTGATTTGGCTTCGTTGCGAACGGGCTTCTTTCGCAGCTATTTTTCTTTCCACTCTTCTCGTGTATATATGTAATTAGTAGCCGAAAATCATTGTTCTAAAACGTTTCCTTAAAGTTTACAGGCGAAATAGTTTGAAATATAAATCTTTAAAGCGATTAATTTACTTCTTTAGTTTGAGTCTTTTACTCTGCGGTTCTTGCACGCTTCTTTTGTGTTCCCCCTCCCCCTTTTTTTTTGATTGCTTGTTGCAGGGACAGTGATCCGACGACAAGTTGTGACAATATATCATTGTGATTTCGGTAGTAGGGACGTCCTTATCCTGGTCCTGATCTTGAATCATCCCGCAAGCATTGTCCGCATGTGGTCAAGGCTTTGCAGGCATTGTCTCAATCAGAGCTAAAAGTATATCTATGCGATTAATGTTCGGAGTCAGTTCAACCAACATTTAAGGCGTACTTGATGAGTTGGATAGCACCGTTAGAAAATTTTATGAGCTACACAAATGCTTGTCTATCCTGTTATTAAGCTCAATCTTGTTGTAAACTATTGAAGAATTGAATCGCAAGGACTTGCCACCCATTGAGACAAATACATAGAGGATGCAGAGAAACTTCATCGTAAAGAGGGTAAGCCCTTTTTTTGAAAAAAAAAAAAAAAAAAATATTTGGAGCAGCAGGCAGTAGAAAGAAAAGGGAGAAAATAGCAGCTAGAATTCCCATTCGAATAATCAGGAAAATTTATCTTTTCTATTAATCAAGTTTAGATGACCGATCATCCAGCATGCCCAACATTCCATTTTCTCCCTTCCAGAGTCGACTTATTGGGGACTTAATCCATGAGTGGGCTTGGGTCCGGCCACAAGAACCACGCCGTAGGTTCAAAAGTCTCTGCGCAAGGAGTAGTATAGTCCTGATGATTTTGAAAATACTCTTCGACAACGTGGCTGTTACCTAAGAGGGCTTCATATGCTTCCCCGTCATCGAGTGTCACAGTTGAGGGGGTAATCAAGGGTTGGCCAGGTTGACATGCTTCATTGCCGCTGATGTATGTTTTTGGCGGTGTCGGTAGAGAATCGCCTGATTCAAATGGGTCGACAAGGAATTCTTTGGCTGTTGCTGGTTCAAGGAACAGGCAAAGACCTTTATAAAGTGAAGGTGTGTTCAATTCATTTTCAGATTCTGCACGTAGACTGAGATTATATGCCAGTTGTGCAATGTTTGTTGCGCTTTGTTCATGGTTTGCACCTTGCAAACTCCTTAATAGTTCCCGAGAATATTCCACTGGCCATTTGAACCGGGGCCATTTATCTCTGGAGGATCCGTGGATGCGGAGCAACAACGACTGCCAGGCATCAAATACCTTTGGTTGACGAAGTAAACCTTGAATAACTCTTGAAAAATCCCAATCTGACCTTGTGCTCCCAGTCTCGAAATGGTGGCCAATATGGTTGGCTCGGTCGTCCCATGTCATTAAGAGCGTGGCACAGAAACCACATCCCCACGCAGATGTAGTCTGGATGATTGAAATTACAGCTACATCTGCATCGTGGTTGCAATTTTCGCATCCATGATCGCTCTGATGATGCTGTCGAAATTTATTCCCAGCTGTAAACTTGCGATTACAACCTGATTCTAGACAACACCATTGCTTTTGTGGTTCGTGGAGACTCCCTTCATGCCTCTTCCAATCTCCTTTCCTACTGAACGCCTTGTCACAGAACGAACACGCGTAAATTACGAGCGTGTTTTTGCGTAGAGAATTGCGGACTACGCGAGCCGAAGTTATACATTTTTGAAAGGAACGATCTGAACATTCTGCAACTTCAAATTTGCTTCCGACAGACTCGTCTCCTAGAGTAATAGGTAAATTGATAGGCGGTTGTTCAGACTTGACCGAACACTGCCCAACAATCCGATCGGCTAATGTGTCTGACTCGGCTTCCAACAGATCGCTGCACTTATGGTGAAGACAACAGCTCACAGAATCTGTTCCATCAATCTCTTGAGCTATTAAAGGTCAGACATGTCTGGTGGTTTAGACTAATTTGCGCTAACCTTTCGATCTTTGCCAAATTTCTACCCATTGGCATATCTGGCTGGGATGAAATTGGCTAAGATATTCGATGTGTTTTCGAGCTTCTGAGGGAATTGAGGAAGCCTCAAGCTTGGACGGCAATGATCTCATCCAATTGTTGGGGGGAACATTTGGTGCGTCGGCGGCTTTCTGAGCGCGTGAACCAGAAAAAGTCCGTTTCATCCTCACAGTTCAGGAGAACACTTGGTACTCTTTGCAATTGCGACTGAGGGTTCAGATTTTGGATTAATTGGACCAATTGGGGGAAAAATTCCTGAAGGGACAGTCAATATAACGGATGGTTTCCAGCGGCGTATAGAGGCCTCCATTTTGCAGAACGGAAAGTGCTTTTGAGCGCAGCGCCGCAGACGACATTCTCACTAATTTCAACGCCTACAAGGCGCACAGTAGAGATTCGCATTCTTTTCTCTGCGCAAAGGAAGATTCATAAGCATTGCCTGCCTTGTAGGTAAATCACGGAGGAATGGATGCTCACCGCCCCATTGCTGAGTATTCGGGCAGACGGGTCAAAGACGCAAGGCAGTTTAGAGTTCCTTTAGCCCGGCCTAGCGGGCTGATTTGTAGGATGCATCCCGGTAAAAACTCTGTATTCGATGAGCCTAAAGCGATGATTTTGAGAGTGTACAGAAGGCCCCTTACAGCTGTACAACTAACCAGTACCAAGTTTTTTACGTTTGTTTTACTACAAAATTTAGATGTCAGGGGAGTATGTGTTTAATTATCAAAATAATTGCGAAGATTGTAAAATCCCTAAGGGCTACTAGCGAATATATATCTTGGGCACGGGTTTTCTGAGCACAGACCTCATGGCTTACTGCTTCCTAATTAGGTAGTAATGAAGCTATTCCTATCTACAGATGTGAGCCCTATAGACTATGAAAGCAGAATAAAAATAAGTTGATCTATATTAACATTTACAAGAATAGAACCGCGTGCTGAGAAGATCTGTAATTTATCTAATTTTCTAATTAGATACTAGAAAATGAAAGTTTGCAATTATACCCAATATTGGTGGGACCGTTGGCGGAAGAGATCTCAACGAACGTTTTTGTTGTATTGATTTAACTCGAAACAATGCAACTTATTTTGAAATGAAAAATTTGACAAATTCATAAATTATGGTTTGCATTTGGTAAGTACATAAGAATGAAGGTTGAAAGGGATTTTTCGATATTTATAGCAGCGCAAGCACAATAAAAAACAGTAGTAAAGCAGTTGCACAAATGAAAAACTTCATCCTCTGAAAGCGAAAATTGTGTTGTTTTTATAGCGTGTGAGGGAAACAGAGAGCAATCTGTGAATCTAGACTCTTTCTACTTGCAATTACTAGCTTGCAGAAGCAAATCCAACGAAGATGATGAGGGTGGAAAAATCGTCTCACAATGTGGCAGCAAAATGAAATGGGCAAGCGCGTTGATAATAGAGTTTCTGATTATATCTTGACAACCCGAACTTGAACTTGCCAAGGTTGAACAGAGTTGCTGAATTTAAAGACCAGCATCACTGTATGAGTTATGAGTTCCTATTCGATATAGGATTTTGTCAGATGGAACAAAGCTTCAAAGCGCGAGCGGATTCGAACATAGGAATCTAAAGAAAACTTCGGTCGGCGTCTTCCACACTTGCAACTTTGCAAGCAGGCTCTTCTATCGCATCTACCATCTACCGGCCCGGCAGACCGCCGAAGACGAAAAAAAAAAGGTGCTCGCTGAATTCGAAGCCATTAGCGACTGCGTCCTCGATGAAGTCACCGACGACTTGAAACGCGTGAGATGCTCACATTTAGGTCATCTACAGACGCCCAGTTCAGATACAACGCAAGGAATTTGTACAATTACATAAGATGTTTGATAGATTAGAGTCTGCCGAGGACATGCGTGTTTTGAATTATCAGAGTTTCACAAGAGAGTTTGCGGGTAGGGTTGAAGGGATCGTCAAGAATTATCATGAGGATTAAGACGTGTAAAGAGATACAGAGGAGAAAGCAGTTTATGAGCAGGAAGGATATTATGGTTTGACGGATACAGGGAGGAGGCAGATTGAAGGATGTGATATCCGTACGAAGAGAGGTGAGAGAAGAGATGGATAAATGAAAATTATTACAATTGATTTTGTGGTTCGGCGAAACACATTAGGCAAATGAATAAGGGGAATTACAGTCTCCTCAGAACATCGCACTCAGTGGTAGTTGAATAATATTGAATATTATTTCTCTAGTGTCCGAGACTCATATCCCACTTCGTATAAAAGAGCCGTGAATCCTTTCTTCAGCTGTTCCATCGTCGCCTCGTCTACTCCATCCTCGCCGAATTTGGTTGCTATATCAAAAAAGCTGAGTTCGACGTCTGACCCGAAGGCTCTATTGATTTCTTGAATAATCTTTTCTAAGATCGCATTTCGGCACTTTGGATCTCGGACGGCGATGGCTAAATTGTCGGTGATAAGGGAGATCTGCGTCAGGCTGGTCTTAGAGTTAGATGTACTGATGAGGGCTTTCTGCACCACCTCGTTATATAACGACCGGTAATAGGCAAGCTGTTCTGGTGAGTCTTCCCAGACTCCCTCGGGCTCTACTCCCTCGTCCATGGATTTTTTGTAGCTGTACATGGCTGGGTCCCAGTCCCGGGTCAGCCATCCAGGATACCTCTCATTGCCTATAGTGCGAGGAACCGCGGCAACGCCATCCCAGTCAATCAGTCCTGCCAACTCGCCCTCTTCGGATACGATGATGTTTTGGATGTCAAAGTCCGGATGAGTAAGCACAAATCCTTTCCCCCCTTCTGGCTCGGGTATCCAGCTAATCAAGTGGCGCAAAAGTGTGGTCGAACCTTTTGGAAATGGCTTAGTCTCGGGGTGAAGCTCTAACATATAGGTGTAGTACTCCTTTTGATCTGAAAAAGGTCCCGCTTGAACATATATCGGGTCATCGTCCGGGTCTTTGTGTACGAACCATCGGTCAAGCATAGCTTTATTATCGACTTCTCTTAGCGGCCCGATTCCAGCTATCTTGCCATCTTCATCGAAACCGATTGCGCCAGCACTATGAAATGAGAACTTCTCCAACTGTAACATGGCAGCAGCAATCCCTTTTAATGCGCGAGTCCGATGATTACGAACCACGTCAGGGTTATTCGTCTTGTCGAACCAAATACCATACAAGGAAACTCCCT
>Ga0182030_10022151_pt1 | contig 11846 bp, 14 predicted proteins | sample 812S3MmetaG_FD_121299 | JGI IMG/M metagenome (GOLD analysis project Ga0182030, IMG submission 121299) | Permafrost microbial communities from Stordalen Mire, Sweden - 812S3M metaG (Illumina Assembly) | ecosystem: Environmental > Terrestrial > Soil > Wetlands > Permafrost | place: Sweden... | reverse complement strand
CCGGCTGATGCCGAACTGTTCGCACAGTTCGCTCACGCTAAAGCGCCCACTTTGCGCCAACATCACAAATCGAATCATCTCTTCCATAGGTGTTACATTTTTCCAAGGCATCGTGCCTAAAAGCGTAACCCATCACCCCGGTTCGTTTGTTACCTATCTCTCCGGTTCAAACCCTCCTTTACGCACCGACCCCTTTACGAGAAGGCGAAGAAGGGCAAAATGTTACACTCAATGTTGAACCCATCACCGCACCAAAGGTGGCTATAATTGACCAGAGGGGGGCGTTACATGTAACACCCATGTAACACCCGTTGTAACACCTTAAGTGCCTGATAACCAACAATGTAACACCTGTAACGCCCTTCCAGCGAAGGCTGGAATGGCCGCCCGAATAGCCGGTTTCGGGCATTTCCGGGGCCTTTTTATGGGGCAATATCCGGAATTTGATCCTTTCTGAGACAGCTTTTTCACCACGAAGCCCACGAAGTTTTGACAAGGTAGGGCGAGACTTCGTCGAGCCGTGACTCGATGAAAATGGGGTTCAGCCATTGGCATAACAAAATCGAATTAGGATTCGACAGAGTCTCACCCCACCGCTTGCCGCTTCGTGCTTTTCGTGTGCTTCGTGGTGGAATAGGTCGAGGTTGGCCGCGCTGAGTTTCTTGCGCCTTTTCGCGGCTATCCGGCAGAACCTCCCGCTTCGCAAGGTGACGGGCAGGGTCAGGGTTTAATCTCCAGGCTGTCGAAGAGGCTCTCCAGGCTGTTGAGCGGCGCTTCTTTTTTGGCTGCGGGATTGAGAAGCTGACGCAAGTAGGTGATAGCGTCCGGGATTGACCGGACCGACCGCGGCAGTGTGGCCCCGCAGGCGTTGGCATGGCCGCCGCCCTGCAATTTCTCGGCAATTTTCAACGCTTCCCCGTTGCGGCTGCGCAAACTTACCACCACCGTATTGTTCGCCTTGCGAAAAAGGGTCAGGAGCACCGGATACGGCGTGGCCTGCTTTTCCAGCAACTGGTGGACGATCAAATTATTGTTGCCCACCACCGTGTCCACGTAACCCACGGTGGGGCTGATGGCAGTCACGTTGGCCTTGCTCCACGCGTAGCCGAGCGGATCTTCAATGCGCCGTTTCACCTCCATGACCTCCAGCAACGGATGGTCCAATAATCGCTCCAGTTGGCCCTCGATCAGCGCGTACAAATTCCAGAATCCATAAGTCTTGACCAAATTGCCAAAATCATTGGCCAGAATGAAATCAGGGTCATCCTCCAAAAACAAATCCGCCACGTTGTTCAAGTGGACCAGGCGATCCAATTGCGGCGAACCAAGCCCATGTTGCTTGCACAATTCGTAACAGAGCAAACCGGCCGATTTGGTGACATCATGAATAAAATGCGCATTCTTGGGCTGAATTTCGGTGGCGTGATGATCGATCAGCAGCCAGTCCGCCTTGTCCAGGCGCGCCTCGAAACCCAAATCGCAGACCCAGCCGGATTTTTCGCGCGGTTCACGCAGCTTCCAATTGTTGTAATGGTAGGATTCCACGCGAACGTCCGCGTCGAAAAGTTTCCGGGCCAGCCGCTGCAAAAGAAACCCGGAGACGAAGCCATCCAGATCACTTTCATGCGTCAATATGACTTCCGGCCGGGGCAAAGTGTCCATGCGGATAAATTATAATGTCGCAAGGAAGCTGGCCAGATAATTCCAGAGTAGTCAGGCATGAGGCGGAGGTTTCTTCAGCCACCACCGCCGCAGCGCGACTACAGCCCAAACCGCCTCCACCGCTCCGAACGGCCACGCGCCTTGCAGAAAGCCATACACCGATCCCAAAGCGCAAGCCACCGCGAATCCCAAAACAAACCAGCGACTGCGCTCCTCCGCCGCGTAGCAAACCAGCATCGCGCTAACCGCAAACAAACCAAATAGGGTAAGGCGATCCATTTAAACATCTGCTCCGGTGGTTTCGAATAGTTCCTGAATTGGCGCAGCCAACAATTCTTGGGCTGTCTTTACATAGTCAGCGTCAATTTCGAATCCGACGAACTTCTTTATCCCGCACTGCCTGGCGGCGAGGGCAGAATGTCCGATCCCGAGGAATGGATCGATGACAATGGATTCAGGCCCGCAGCCGTGAACTTTCATGCAGTTCACAGCCAGTTCCACCGGAAACGTGGCGGGATGCGGCCGCTGTTTTTTCCGATTGACGATGGTTACGTAGGGAATGAACCAATTATTGCCCCGACACCGCTTGTCCCGCCCCTTGGTGTGCGCCCATCGATTGATATTCGACTTGTCAGAATAGGGAACGCCCACCGCCAGACGATCAAGCAAGGTGTTTCCGTTCTTGGTCAGATGAAAAATGTATTCGTGGCAGTCGTTGACAAACCGATCGGAATGAATGGGCTTAAAATGGCCGGCGGATACCAGTTTTCTCTCTTTGGTTTCAACCGTTATGGATTTAATCCAATGAAACGTATTTTGCAGAACGAAGCCCACATCGTTCTTCAACGCCACAATCAATTCGTGCGGTATGAGAGGATTGGAGGGACATGCTCCGAGGTTCAAGAAAAATGAACCGTCCTCCTTGAGAATCCGTTTTACTTCGGTGGCCCATACGCGAGACCATTGCAAGTACTCGTTTCGGGTCCGGCTGTCATTATAATGCCCGTAGTTAATGCCCAGGTTATAGGGCGGCGAAGTTACAACCACATCGACTGATTTCTCCTCCATTTCCCGCATCCCAAGGACACAATCCTGAACAATAAGTTTATAATCTGACGTGGCGCTCTTCATTCAAAGATTTCCTGCATGGCTTTCTATCTTCGCCGGTGATGCGCTACATCAGCAAGCAAAAGTTCCGCGGTAGGGACGCGCTGCCGCGCGTCCGGGCCCGGGACCGCAAACAAATCGTCCCCATCGCCTTCAACCAAAGCCGGCCTTCTCCGCTCCCTTGCCTGCGAGCTTGCGTTCTATTCCGCGCCAAGATTATTTTGCGAACATGCCCAAAGACAATCTTCCCCAACGCCACACGCCGACAAAGGGTGTTCACATCTCGTTGGGCGGACCGAATTGGGTTTTTCTCACCGTTTGCACCCAAGGCCGGGCGCGCTGGCTGGCTCAGTCTTCCATTCAACGCGCATTACACGACATCTGGTTGCGTCATGCCACCGTGTGGCTGGTTGGCGATTATCTTCTGATGCCGGATCACCTGCACTTGTTCTGTGCGCCGCGAGGAGGGTACGCCGTTGGCCCGAGTGTCTGCACACCGGACGACCGGCAGGGCGTCCCTACCGACGCCGCTAGGGACGCCGACCACCTCGCCGCTGAAACGTCTGCCATTTGTAAATATGTCGCCATCGAACGGTGGCTTTCGTTTTGGAAGGACCAATTGGCCAAGAAATGTCCCGAGGCGGAAAAATTTCAGCGCGGGGGATTTCACCATCGGTTGCGTGACTCGGAAAGTTATTCCGAAAAATGGCAATACGTCCGGGAGAATCCGATTCGGGCGGGATTGGCGGCCACAGTCGAAGAATGGCCTTATCAAGGCCGGGTTCATGACCTCCGTTGGTAACCATTTAAACGCGAGAACGCGCCGCACCGCCGCCCTGCCAAAAATATTTTTAAATTTTCCGTTGACAAATTTCGCGGTCTGTCATACTGTCCTATGACAGTTAAAGTTTTTATGCTCTTCCGCATAGATTTTAAATCGGGCAAGGCGGTTTACCTGCAACTGGTCGATCAGATCCGTTACGCCGCCGCCTGCGGGGCGTTGCGCGCGGGCGAACCTCTCCCTTCGATTCGCCCCCTGGCCGAGCAACTGCACCTCAACCGCAACACCGTGGCCAAGGCTTATACCGAATTGGAAAGCCAGGGAGTCATCGAAACCATCGCGGGCAAAGGCTGCTTTTTGAAGGACAACCATTCGCCCTTCACCAAACAGGCGCGGCACAAATTGCTGGTCGAAAAAATCGACGCCGCCTGGGTCACAGCGCACCAGTTGCAGGTGGATGCGGCCACTTTCCTTGAATTGGCCCGCGAACGCCTGGAGTTTTTCGAGCGCCAGGCCGCAACGGAGCAGGATAAAAACAAAGGAGAACAATCCTCATGAATACAGTCATTGCCGTGAAGAATCTCAAACGGCGCTTCGGCAAGCTGGATGCCGTCAACGGCCTCAACCTGAATGTGCGGCCCGGCCGTTGTTTCGGCTTTTTCGGACGGAACGGCTCCGGGAAAACGACCACGATCAAATGTTTGCTCAATCTCCTGCGGCCCTCCGCCGGCAGTATCAGCGTCTTTGGTTTGGACCCGCACGAGGATGAAGTAGCGGTGAAATCGCGCTTGTCGTATGTGCCCGACGCAGTGGCGTTTTATCCCTGGATGACGGTGCGGGAAACACTGCTTTACCTGGCGTCGTTCCGCGCGAATTGGAGTTCGGAAATCGAGGCGGATTTGCTTCAACGCTTCGAATTGGATCCGACCCGCAAGACCAGCCATTTGTCCAAAGGCCAGAAAACTCAATTGGCCTTGATCGGCGCAGTTTGTCCCCAGCCGGAATTGCTCATTCTGGATGAGCCAACCTCCGGCCTGGACCCTATCGTGCGGCGCGAATTCATCGAAACGGTCATCGGCGCCTATCAATCCGGCGACCCGGAACGCCGCACCGTTTTCGTCTCCACCCATCTCATCGCCGAGTTCGAAGGGTTGATTGATGAATTCACCATTATCGAACAGGGGCGCGAGCTTTTCTCGATGGAGGCTGACACGGCGCGCGGCCGGTTCCGAAAAATAAGGGCGCGTTTCGCCGGAACTCCGCCGGTGGTGAAATTGCCTGGCGCGCTGGGCATTCGCCGTTCCGGGCGCGAATTGGAATTGCTGGGCAACGGCAATAGCGAACATCTGATGGAAATTCTGCGGGCGCAGCATCCAGAGGAACTGCACTGCGAATCGTTGTCGCTGGAGGAGATTTTTGTCGCTTCCAAAACTCTGGCGGAGGCCAAGCCGTGAATCCGTTCATTCGCAAGGAAATAAGATTGCTGCTGCCGGCGTGGGTGGCGGCACTGGTGGCGGCCACTATTCCGGTGTGGCCGTGGCAGGATCTCCAGGACGCGTGGTTTCTCGTTTTTGGCGTCGCGGTAATGGCGCTGGCCTTGTCTCCTTTCGGACAGGAAATGAGCTACGGCACATTCAGCCTTTTACTAGTCCAACCGGTGGAACGAAAGCGTTTGTGGTGGATCAAGACCGGACTTCTCGCGGTGGCCATGCTCTCGGCCTGGGCATTGTTTCTATTGTGTACATCAATGGGATTGGCCCACCCTCGTTATGACGAGCTGTTTAAAACGACCATGCTGGTGACGCTGCTGGCGTTTGTTGGCGGGCTATGGACCACATTGCTCTTGCGCGACATGGTGTCCGCTTTCTTTTGCACATTTTTCGTTCCGCTTGTTGTTGTCGCGGTGACACTCGCCGCCGTGAGCCATTGGATTGAGCCGGATGGCAAAACATTCGCCACTATTCTCAAATGTGAGTTGATCCTTTATCTGGCGGTGGGGTTTATGTGGGCGCGGCGGCTTTTTTTACGCGCGCAGGATATAGCATGGACGGGCGGACAATTCTCGATGGCGTCGGTCCGCGGGATGTCACTGCGCTGGCTGGCCTTTGAATTCAAGAGCAGTGATAATCCATGGGTCGCCCTGCTTAAAAAGGAATTGCAACTGCAGGAGTTCACCATGTTCCTGGTCCCAGGCCTCATTGTGTTACATGCGCTTCTTTTGGTCGTGCATCTTTTTCTTCCCAAGCGAATTCCCAGCGAACTTTTCTACAATGCCGTCCCGCTAATTTGGATGGGGATCGTGCCGTTTGTCATCGGATGCGTGGCGGTGGCCGAGGAGCGGCGCTTCAACACTTTGGAAAGCCTTCTTTGTCTGCCGATCAGCAAACGCGCTTCATTCGCCGTCAAGCTCGCCGTCGCGCTGGTCCTGGGGGTCGTGCTGGGCGGGATTTTGCCGTGGATTCCATTAGCTCTCAGTGGCATGGGACCCCGCGAATTTCCATTTCGCGCTGCTGTGGCGATCTCCGCATCAATCACCGGCCTGGCCTTCTACGCATCAACGATGAGTCGAGGCCTCTTGCAGGCGTTTTCCACCATGCTGTGCATCCCGGTGCTGTTCGGTGCGGTGGTCTATCTTACAGTGAAGATCGTTGTTGGGCTCGGCGTTCATTACGGGTTTGTGGTCAGTTCACTTTTTCCGGCAATGGCCTGGCTGATCATGTCTTTTACCGCAGTATGGCTGGCGTTCAAGAATTACAAACGCCTGCAAATCGCCTGGCCGGTCTGGGCGGAGAATCTGGCCGCCGTCAGTGCCGCGGTCGGTTGCGTCGTCATGGGAAATCTGGCGATTTTTGATCGCGCCTGGGAATTGTTCCTGCCGCTGGAACCTCATCATGGCCATCCCCGAATCGTCAGCACCCGCCGCACCGAAATGGCGGACTCGAGGTTGACTCTGAGCATTGTCCTGCCCGATGGCCGGCTTTGGGTGGGAAAAAAGATTTGGACGGGCAGAACCAGTCATCGCACTCTTAAAAACATCTCCGGCGGATTTGCCGACGGCACAAACTGGTGGAAAGTGGCCGCCGATTACGAGGACGCGATCGCCCTCCAATCCGATGGAACGCTGTGGAAGATCGCCAGCCACTCCGACATTCACCCCATTGGCGTTGACTCGGACTGGAACCAAATTGCCGCTGGCGGAGGCACTTTCATGGCTGTCAAACAAGATGGCACTCTGTGGGGATGGGGTAACGACGCTTCCGGATTGATTACCGAAGGCACTCTGCATAACAAGCGCGGCGTCAATGTGCCGCAGCCTGTCCGCATTGGAACCAACTCCGATTGGGAAAACATCTTTTTTCTGGAAAATTCGGCGGCCCTGGGCATCAAGCGCGATGGGAGCACATGGAAATTCGGTAATCTGCATTTCGCCGGCAATCGCTGGGAGACGCGTTCCGTGCGCCAAATGATTCGTGACAACATGGACGGCAATAATCTGTTGGTCGCCAGCGCCCGCGACCGGTTACTCGTGTTTGTTCGAACCGACGGCAGTCTCTGGGCGGTGGGCGATTTGCCTGACAAAATTTTTGGCGAAAGGGTCCTTTCCGGCGAACATTCGGATCCAGTGCGGGTCGGGAAAAAATCGGACTGGGTTGCCTTGAGTGGGACGTGGCAAATGGCGGCCTTGGAAGCCAATGGCACATTATGGACCATGTCCTCGGAAAACTTCGGATATCCATCCTGCCCAAGCAGGCGCCCCAGCAAATACACTGATTGGCTGGCTGCAGCGCAATATTCCGATCTCACATGGGGCCTGGCGAGGGACGGCACACTCTCCTGCTGGAATGAGTTTGGCATTAATTGGCCCGGCCAAAAGGCCAATTTCATGCAAAGGTTTTTTCTGGGCCCAACCCGCCGGCCAATCCTTTCCGTTAATATCCTCAATTAACCAACAGGTGGGACGGGGCGCGCTAAAGGCGGGCAAGGAATGCGTTCCACTTTTCCGTTCCTTCTTCCGCGGCGGCTTGTTCTGGTGTAGTTTGCGTCATGTCGCAGCCCGAAGACAACGCGGAGTCGCCGGCCGATTCCTGGATATTGCAGTTTCTTCGTCACCTGGCTATAGACAAAGACGCCTCTGTTTACACGCAACGGAATTATCGCCAGGCTCTGCTCGAGTTCTTTGCCTGGTCAAAAAAACAACGCAATACCGTCCCGGATTGGCCTGCCTTGCAACGGGACGATTTTCGGGACTTTCTCCGCTATTTGGGCCGCAGCCAGTTGGGCCGGGCTGCGATTCGCCTGCGCTTTTCCGCCCTGCGTTCTTTTTACAAATTTTTGATTCGCAACGGCGTGGCCGCTGTTTCGCCGATCAAGAACCTATCCCTGCCGCAGCCCGAAAAACGGCTGCCTCTTTTCCTGACCGTGGAGCAATTGAAAACTCTGCTGGAAGCGCCCGGCGTCGAACTGCGCCGCGCCGGAAAAAAAGCCGAAGCGGACCCCAGCCCTTATTTTCGCGATGCGGCGATTTTAGAGGTCATCTATTCCTGCGGCTTGCGCATCAGCGAACTTTGCCGTCTCTCGGCCGCGGATATTGACTGGTCCGAACAAATTATCTGTGTGCGGGGCAAGGGGAAAAAGGAACGCCTCCTCCCCATTGGCGCGACGGCGCTGGAAGCGGTCCGCGGCTATTGGAAATATCGGACCAGCCCGGTGCAGGGCGGGCAGGCGGTGTTTTCCGCGCGCCGCAACAAATCCACTCCGCTGACGCCGCGCACCGTGCAACTGCGGCTGAAGAAGTATCTTTGTTCAGCAGGACTTGACCCCAATATGACGCCGCACAAATTGCGCCACAGCTTTGCCACTCACATGTTGGATGCCGGGGCGGATTTGCGTAGCGTCCAGGAATTGCTCGGCCACGCCCATTTGGTCACGACCCAGGTTTATACCCACATCACCACCGAACGGTTGAAACGCGCCTACGACCAGGCCCATCCGCGCGCTTGAGATAATGAGTCGGCCTTTTTATTCGAAATGAATCGTGCCGAAACAGCGCGGCAGATGAAAGTTAAGCTCATCCACCGGCGACCACGATGCCCAATGCGGGTGTGAAATTTCTTCCGCGCACTTAAAAAAATTGCCGCGCCAGGATTGCCCGCCGATTTTCCCCAAGGGCCCGGCCTGCTTGTCCAAAATGGCGAACGGAATGAAAAAATTTAACTCCCACTTCACCGCCGCCGTCATTTCCGGCTCTATGGTTTTGGGCAGCGAGGATCGAATTTGAATGGCCTGGCCCAATTCAGCGGGGAGCGGGGTGAATTTCTTCAATCCCTCCGGTGTGCGCGTGGGGTCCTCAACGTAGTAACACAAATGCGCTCCGCCCGCATTCATCTCCAGGTTGAAGTAGCCGCGATCCGGGCGCGGCTGCATAAAGAATTCAACGCAACTGTCCTTCCAAACCGGGTCGAGGTACTTGGTGCGGATCGAGCGCACGTAGCGATCATCCACTTGAAAAATGCCCGCAATACCATCGGGCCCATGCAGCAATCGAAACAAGGTGCGGGGGCGGTGCGAGCTGCTTTCCGATCGGAAATGTTTGATCTCACCAACCCCGGCCGTGGCCCACGCAGGATGGCCCCAACCATCGCCCAGTCCGGGCAGACTGTGGGCGGCGCGGACGGTGTAAGCCGGCAGTATCGTCTGGGTCATGGAATGGGCCGCTCCCGCGGATAACAGCGCGGGCGGCCTGGCGCCCTGCATTCAGCCTTATTTTCTCTTCTTGACTGCATGGCCGGGCAGCGCTCTGAAAATCATCGCGTAAACCACCCGGTAGAGCGTTTCCTGTTCTTCCTCGTTCAGGCGGCGGATGTCGGTGATCAATTTCCGCTCGCGCGCATCCAGGTAATCTTCCCGCACCGTCAGGGTGGTGCCCGTGCCGGGCTTGCCTTTCAATTTGAAATGCCGCGGCTCGATTGCTTCCGGATGCTCGCCGGAGACGATCAGCTTCAGCAATTGCAGGGTGGTGGGGCGGGGGCGGTTGGAATGATTCGGATTCATCAAGTTGCTGACCGCGGCGGCGCTCATGTGCAACTGCCGCGCCGTTTCGCTCTGGTTCCAGCCCATGATCGCCACCAGCCTCGCAAACTCTTCTTTTAATGGGTCCATAATAATTTCCTTATTTTAGTTACTTTTTCATTTGACGTACTTCAACGCAATACGTAATGTAGCTATATGATAATGAATGCTAAACCGATAATCAACCAAAAAAATCAACCGTTTTTATCATCGGTCCCCGCGGGGGATTGGTGCCATTTGCAGCATGTCCGCACCCTGATGGGCATGAGCCGCCAGCGTTTCAGCCGGGACGACGTCCTGCGATTGATTGACTCCCGCCAAATCCAGTGGGCCTGGGACATTTCCCGCCAGCGGGCCCGGCGCCCCGAGATCCGCATCTGGCGCGAATCGCTCCAAGCCTACCTGGCGCGGGAATACGGCGGAGGCAGCCCGGCCCCGCCGGCGGAAGAGGCGCCGTTGTCCCGCATTATTGAGGCCATCCTGCCCCGGCCCAATGTCGTGGCCCTGCGCGCCGCCACCTTGCGCGGCAGCGAGTTGCAACGACGCCTGCTCTGCTGCCCGAACCACCTGGCCGGGCTGATCGCCGACGGCGAATTGTGTTGCGTGGGGAAGCCCGGGCCCCGGGTCGGCCCGGTCATTCTTTACCAAAGCGCCTTTGAATTTCTGAGAAGGAGGTCGATGTCAGTATGAGAGCACAAACCGTCCGCTGGGGAGTTTCGCAAATCGATCTCGAGTATTTGTCCAAGACCATCAGGCCGGTGCGGAGCAGCCGGGAGGTGGCTGTCATCCTCGGCCTTTCCACCAGCCTGGTGTGCCAGATCGAAAACAGCGCCTTGCGCAAGATTGTCCGCGCCATGAAACGGCTGGAAGCCAAAGGACAGCTCAGACCACAAAAAAACAACTCAAACCATGAATGATATAAAACTAAGACAACTGGTAGCCGAGGCCGTCGGTCTCGACCGCGAAATTTCCCTGCAACAAGACCGCCTAAAAGAGATGAAGGCCCAGCTCGTGACCGAGGCGCAATCCCGTCTGGACGAGGCGTCCGAAACGGAGGGGGGCGGCAGAGCCATCGTGTTCCAGGGTTTGGCCGGCGACGTGGCCCGGGTCAACATTCCCGCTCCCGCGCTCAAATCCAAAATCGACAGCGAAGGCAGGGCGGCGGAGAAGATCAAAGCCGCGGCAGGGCAGTTCTTTGAATCGCTGTTTGTTCCATCGGTGGTCTATGTGCCCATTGCCGGCTTCCGCGCCGAAGCCGTCACGCTGCTGGGCCACGCCTCCGGCAGATTGGTCAAGCTTTGTGAAACCGAGAGCCGTCCCCGGGTCTGTTTTGAAACGAAAGATCCCGGAAGCGTCAGCAACGCCGCGTGTCCGCGACAGGAATTGTGAAGGAAAGGAATCTTAACCACGAAATAAACGAACAAAATTAAAAATCATTGTCCGTGTATTTGCGTATTTCGTGGTTAATAACTTTGGTCCCTGTGTTCATTGCCCCTGCGTTCGAAAGCAGATTGTCGCCGGACTTTGCACCAGGAAAGCGCCGGGCTTGAGGAATGGGAGCGGAATGTTGATCTCAAATCGAGAACCGCGCAACGTCGTTGTGTGGGGAATGACAGTGATAACATCCCGGTCATTTGCTCCGCATGGCCGCTCAAAACCAATGCGGGACGGACTTTTTCCACCATGCCGAGATCCATCAACCAAACCTCACCTCGACCCGGCACGCTTCTCCTCTTCGTTCAACATTGGGAAATTGACGCACGCGCTTTGCTCAATGTCTTCGTCCGTCAAGGGTTCGCCATAAAGCTCCCCGGCAACCGGCGCGGGCTTTTGTCCGATGCGCTGCTCCAAGTCCCGCAACAGCGCGTGTTGATCGCTGATGGACAATGCCCGGATTTGTTCCAGCACTACCTGTGCTTTCGTACTCATGCGTGTAAAATTTACCGCCGCAACCTAAAAATCGTAAGTCGCATTATTGACATCCGTGCCAGACATGACCCGGCATCGACAGGTTTGTTCGATTTGCTGGCGGACTAAGGAGGCGGAGGGCGGCAGGCTGTCGCGCCGGTTCTTTGAAACTGATTTCGGCGTTAGCGGGGAAGCTCGGGCGCATCTGGACACTGCTACCGTCCGCCATCAGCTAGTGCTGCGCTGCCGCGCGGCCTCCCTGGACGCCTCGGCGAGGCGTCCCTACCAAAAAAAGCTGAGGGAAGGCTATGGTAGCAGT
>Ga0182030_10022149_pt1 | contig 11847 bp, 10 predicted proteins | sample 812S3MmetaG_FD_121299 | JGI IMG/M metagenome (GOLD analysis project Ga0182030, IMG submission 121299) | Permafrost microbial communities from Stordalen Mire, Sweden - 812S3M metaG (Illumina Assembly) | ecosystem: Environmental > Terrestrial > Soil > Wetlands > Permafrost | place: Sweden... | reverse complement strand
TAGAGTACGAAGGAAAGCGGCACGCCGTCGGCGCGTTTGTAAGTGACCAACTGCTTGGTGACCTTGCGGAAGATGGGCTGAGGATCGGGGAAGCTGGTCATGGCGGTCATTTTGCCGGCATTCGTGGCATCCACGGTGCGCACGTAGTAGTTGGGCGGCTCAGAGGGGCTTTCGCGGCGGGTGAGGAACTTCGTGCCGTGATCGTCGAGCAGGGCCTCGACCACTTCGTAGTGGTCGTCATCGCACTGGAAGAGGCGCTCGGTGTTGCCGGTGACGATGTTATAGCGGTCGAGGAAGGGGTGATCGCCTTTGGGGCCGGCGCCGAGGCCGGTGAGGAAGATGTTGTCGCCATCCTGGAGGATGACGCGGCCGCCGGAGGGGAGGGTTTTGAGCATGGGCGAGCCGGGATCCTTGTAGCGGTCCTGGGCGTTGCGGCTCCAGACGAGCTGGGGCGTCTGGCCGGGATCGTCGATTTCGATCCGGAAGGTGCGCACGCGGCGGGTCTGGCGTTCGGAATCTTCGATGAAGGCTCGTCCGCCTTTTTCGAAGAACTGGAGGCCGCTGAAGCGCTGCCCGGTTTTGGCGATCTCGGCGGGTTCGCCGGTGAAGGGCGCTTTGAGAGCGAGCAGGCGGTCGCGGTTGGGGACCTTATTCTTGAGGTCGCCTTTATCGAGCGCTTCCACCCACAGGAGGGTGGCGGGGCCGGTGGGACGCCACTGGATGCTGCGCGGGCCAGTCATCACCCCGTTGATGGGGACGCGGTCTTCGAGGGGCAGGCTGGCGACCTTGTGGAGCACCTTGCCCGTGCGGTCCCAGATTTCGATTTCCTTGGGGAAGGCGCGGGCGTCGTGGAGGTAGGAGAAGGGGCGGTGGATGGTGGTGACGAGGATGTTCTTGCTATCGGGCGAGATGCGCGCGGATTCGACGATGCCGGGTTTGCCGATGACGCTCGCCTTGCCGGTGGCGACATCGACGAGGGCGAGTTGGGAGGTGGCGTAATACTCGAAGAGATCTTCGTCGTGGGGGTTCTGGAGCATGTCCTCGTGGGTGACGACGGGGGATGCGCCGCCGAGGCTTTCCTGGACGTGGGGACCGGTGGGCACGAGGGGTTCGGCGGGGGCGGGGCCGCGGTTAGGCTTGACCATTTGGACGAGGAGGGATTTGCCGTCGGGCATCCACTGCACGTCGGAGGGGCCGGCGCCGGCGCCGCCACGTCCGCCGCCGGCGGCCGGGGCGCCACCCATGACGGCATTGATGCGCACGCCTTCGATCTTGCGGGTCTTGCCGGTGGTGTCGCCGAGCCAAAGCTCTATGCCGCGCTCGGTAGTGTTGGTGAAGGCGAAGTGGGTGGCGTCGGGGCTCCAGCGTCCGAGGGTAAGTTTGGCGTTGGGCGGAAGGTCGACCTTGATCTCCGTGCCTTCGGGAATTTTGCGCAGGCTGAGGGAGCTGTTGAAGGTGGTGTTATGCAGTCCGTTGGTTTTGGGGTTGATGCGCATGCCGGCAATGCGCAACATGGGCTGGGCGAGTTCGGCGATGGGCGGGTAGCGGACGGGTTGGGCCTGCATGGCGAAGTGGTGGGTAGGGCTGATGACCAAGGTGGGCGTGAGGGGTGAGTTGAGGACGTCCAGGACGGCTTTGGGAGGCTTGCGGTAGGGCTCCGCGCCGGAGAGGAAGAGAGCCGCGAGGACGAGCAAAATGGAGGCTTTTGGTGCCGGTTTCATAGGTTACGACGATGGTATGGAAAAGTCGGGGCGGAAGTCAAACCGGAGCGAGCTGGAGCGGGCTTGACTGGGGCTGCCGCAGCGTTTCCGGGGGAGTACGCGGTTTAGGTGCCTGGGGGCGAGGAAAGCGGCCAGATCTGTCCGGTTTTGCCTACCATTGCGGTGCGGCGAGGGCGCTGGTTTGCCCCCAAATTTCAGGATACGGCATAGGGATGCGGGTTGGGGTGGGCCGCAGCAGAGGGCTGGTGGGTAACTGGTTTGGGCGGAGCGGGTTACGGGGATCGGAAATATTTTATGCGGCGGTGACTCGGGCGGCGCGACTTGGCTTACGCACCGCCCGAACCCGTTTGTTTCATGACTACTTTCCGACGCCGGGCAGGGCTAGAATCGCGAGGGCTTCGGCGCCGGACGTGGAGCCGGACTTGGCCCAGCGTTGCGCGACTTCCCGCTCGGCGGCGCTGGCCGGCAGGCCCCGGCCGGTATGGCTGCCGGGCATCCAGAGTTGGGACAGAAAGTAGCGGTCGCCATAGCGGGTGAAGACGAGGGTCGGATATTGGCGGATTTGCTTGCTGTCAATCGGCGAGGTGAGGCCGAACATCGACTGCCTGGTATCGACGCCGCGAATCAGCAAGGCGGGCTGACCGGCAGCGGCGGTCAGGTTGTATTTCCCGGCGGGGAGCTGTTTGTTGTTCACCTGGAAGGCGAAGGGGACGTTCACGGTGATCGCCTGGCTGGCCTGGGCGAAGGCGGACGGGAGCGACACGGCGAGGCACAGGCAGCCGGCGTGCAGGAATCGAACGATGTGTTGTTTCATTTTGATGACGTCCTTTCTTGGCGTCGTATGTTAATGCGGGAATGGCGGCCGGGAACGTTAAGGTGGTCCGCGATTATTTTCCGGGCAGCAAAGTGTGTGGAGGTGGTATTATCCCCGGCAGCATTAAAATTGGGTGCGTCTGAAGGGATGTGAGACTCATGCCCCCCTCGACAAACGATGTAACGGGCTGGCTGTTGGCGTGGCGAAGCGGCGACCAGACGGCGCTGGACAAGCTGGTGCCGGTGATTTATGAGGAATTGCACCGGCTGGCACAGCGCCAGATGCGGCGAGAACGGGGGTTGGCGAATCGCGGCCAGACGCTACAGACTTCGGCGCTGGTGAATGAAGTCTACCTGAGGCTGGTGGATGCGAGCGGGGTGCGCTGGGAGAATCGCGCGCACTTTCTGGCGATTGCGGCCAATCTGATGCGGCGGATTCTGGTGGACGCCGCGCGAGCCCGCGGTTACGTAAAGCGCGGGGGCGAACAGCGGCCGGTACTGCTGGAAGAAGCGGCCATGATCTCTACGCCGCGGGGGACGGACGTAGTGGCCCTGGACGATGCTCTGAGCGCGCTGGCGAAGATCGACGCGCGGAAGGCACAGGTGGTGGAACTGCGCTTCTTTGGCGGACTGAGCGTGGAGGAAAGCGCGCACGTGCTGAACGTTTCGGCGGGCACGGTGCTCCGCGACTGGCGTCTCAGCAAGTCCTGGTTACTGCGGGAACTGAGCGGAGAGGGCCGTAGCGCAAGCGGGAAAGTGGAGGCCTGAGTATAGGGACAACCGGTCAGGAGCCGTCAGGGGTGTCATCGTCGGACCGGCCGGGACGGGTCCCGGCTCCGGCCTGATCCTGGCTGCTCAGGGGATTGCCGGACTGGTCGAACAGATGGCAGCTATACTGCGTAGTGGCCGCTTTGACGACCGTGACCGTGGTGTTGCTATCCTTAACTTCCGCAGGCAAGAAATACCGCGAGTCCATGGCGATTAAGAAGGTGCTGCCGGGAGGGGCGATGCCCAGTTGGAAGGAGATGGTGTCTCCGGTAGCGACCAACAACACATCGGTATCCGGCCGAAAGCCTTCGCTGCCCCAATTCAACGTAACGGTGTGGTGTGCCATTTTGTCCTTTCGTAGTCCTTATGGAGTGGTTTGTGTCCGCATCAGTTCTTGAAATCGAGAGTCCTGCTGGAGATCCTTCACGTCCGGCTGGCGGCTCAGTTCACTAAGCACCCCCGGGGGCGCACGGCGGAGCACGCGGAGAGATTGTTCGCGTTGATGCAGCGACTCGTACATGAGAACGGCCTCGCGCATCACAATGGCGTTCTCGGGCTCCATGGCGAGGGCCTGCGAGGCCTCAAACCGGGCCGCGCCCGAATCTCCGAGGAGGGCGGATACCAGGGCGAGCAGTATGCGGGAGTCGGCTTGCTGAGGGTTGCGGGTTACTTCGTCGCGGGCCATGTCCCTGGCCAAACGGTAGGCTTTTGTTGCCTCCCGGCTTCTTCCCAGGTGCCGGTACGCATCACCCAAGTCCCTATACCGGATGGCCGAAGGAGTTTCCGAAGCGACGCTTTCCTGGAAGAAGCGGCCGGCTTCGGTGTACCGTTCCTCGTCGTAGTACAAGCCGCCAAGATTCATTAGCACGAGGGACGATCTGTGGAGGCGCAGGGCGCGCAGGAGGGACGCCTCGGCTTCCGGGAACCGGCCTTGTGCCATGAGCGCAACGCCGAGGTCCATATGGCCGGTGGACAGATCGGGGGCGATGGCGGTGACGCGGCGATAGAGATCTTCGGCCTGGCGAAACTCGGTGCGGTACCAATAGAGATTGCCCAGGCTGAGGTAATTCCCGTAATAGTTAGGCTGAGCTTTCATGGCGCGGCGATAGGTGGCAATGGCCTGATCGGTCCGGTTGGCTTTATCGTAGGCGCCGGCAAGCCTCCTCCAGGCCTCGGGATTGTTGGGATCGAGTTCGGTGGCGCGGGTGAAGGCGCGGAGCGCCGGCTCGTAGGAACCATGACTTTCCTGGAGCGCGCCGGAGACCAGCAAGACGGGCACGGAGTCGCGGTTGATGGCCTCGGCCCTGGCGACGTTCGCGGCCGCCATTTCGAGCCACCCGGGGCCTTCGCGCTTGTCGAATTTTTGAATTTGGGCATCGGCGAGTCCGGCATAGGGCAGGGCGGATCGCGGGTCGAGTTGGATGGCCTTCTCAAAATAAGGGATGGCTTTATCGGAGTTATAGTCGTCCTGGCGGAGCAGTTCCATGCCTTGAACGTAGTGGGGATAGGCTGCCTTGGCTATGGATTCCGTGGGCACGCGCGAGCGCAATTGGAAGGCGCCGGTGACGGTGGCGAGAATGGCTTTGGCGAGGGCCGCGGAATCGCCGGCAGCGTAGGTGCCATCGAGGGGCTGACCAAGGGTGCGGCCGGTGGCGAGATCGGTGAGGGTGGTAGCCGCCGAAATGGAAGCGCCGGAGCGGCGCAATCGCGTTTCGAGCACGTGGGTGGCGCCGAGCGTGCTCTTGGCGGCGAGCGGTGTTTGCACGCCGTTACGGCGGGCCTCGCGAGGAGAGATGACGGTGAAATTCCGGCGGGCGCCGGATAGCCGGTCTGCAACGTCGAGGCCAATCCCGCCGGCGCTGGGAACCGGGTCGCCCTGCACGGAGAAGGGCAGTACGGCCAGGCGCACGGGCGGACCGGCGGGCTCTGTGCCCCACTGCCAGTAGGCAAACGCAAGGGTAGTCACAGCGGCGGCGATGGCGCTCGCCTTGAGGAGAAGGCGGCGCGGCTGGAGCGCATGGCTCACCGCTTCGGCGGAGCGATAGCGGTGCTGGGGACGAGGCGCGGTACAGCGAGTGACCAGCCCGCTCCAAGGCGGCGGAAGATCTTCGATGGCACGGTGCCAATCGGCGGCAACGATGACGGGTCCGGCGGTAATGGTATCCGCCTGCGAATCGGGCTTTGGCAGCCGGGGTACGGGGAGGCCGGCGGGTGTGGCGATTCGTTTGGGGGGATGGCCGGTCAACATGGCGTGAAAGAGAATGCCCAGGGCGTAAAGGTCGGAGGCGACGGTGGATGGTTCGCCCAGGAATAACTCAGGGGCCATGTAGTCCGGCGTGCCGCCACGGCCGCCCGTCACCGGGGCGCCGTCGATGTGCTTCGTGGTGGCTATTCCGAAATCCGTGATCACCACCCTGACGAGGCTGCGGGGGGCGCGCACGATGAGGATATTGCCGGGCTTGAGGTCGCCGTGAATGACGCCCTGGCGATGCGCCTGGGCAAGTCCGGCGCAGATCTGGCGAGCGAATTCCCGCGCCTCACGCTTGGGCACCGGCCCATCGCGATCGATTTGTTGGGAGAGGGTCAGCCCGTCGATGAACTCCATGGAGAGGAATTCCATTTCTCCCAGTGGGGTAGAGGTAACGTGCAGGTCGTGCACCTTACAGACATTGAAATGACTGACCTCGCGGGCAGCGCGGACTTCGGGTGGCAGACGGTCGCCATAACCCGGTTTGGCGCATTTCAGGGCCACACGCTGGTTCAATTTTTCGTCCAAGGCTTCGTATACAAAGCCCATGCCGCCGGTACCGGCGGCGCGGAGGATACGGAACCTGCCGCCCAGCACGGTGCCGGGGACGAACGGGTCGAGGGGATCGGGCTGGGAATGGGCAGCGGCGAAAAGACTGGCGGTAGAATCGCCGATTAACTCGGCGGCGGCCCGATCCAAGACGCAATCGCGGGAAGTATCCTGGGCGAGCAGGGACTCGATTTCACGGCGCAGAGCTTCGTCGCCAGAGCAAACTTCGCGCAGAAAGGCGTGGCGCCGGCCAGTATCCCGCTGTTTGGCGGAATGAAAGATCTCCTCGATCTGGCGCCAGCGTTGCGGTTCCATTGCGCGGTCCCCATCCGCGTTGCCGTCTCAGAACCATCGGATCCGCGTGGTAGTTCACGACTCCGATTTGAGCCACGTCCTGGAATAGATGCCTGGAATTACCCCGTGGCGGGCACACCCTCTTGGCTGCCGCCCACATTACACCTAATATCGGATGGCTGTCAAATTGGGCGTTAGCGCACAATTGGCCGTTAGCGCACGTTTGGCGCCGGGCCGACTATTTGCCGTAGGTCAGGCCAAAACCGAAAACATATTTGTCGCTGACGCGGTTCTTGTAGGCGTAGTCGAACGTCTCCGCGTACCCTGGAACGTCGGGAGCATTTTTGTCCACGGCCGCTTGATCCGCCGGTATCGTGAGGGGGAGTTTTCCGGCCGGCCTGAACCGGCCCCTCACGACGTCGAGCAGCGCCTCGGCCTTGACGTCGAACGTGGCCAGGACCGCGGCGGCGCCGGGTTCGACCTCGTTGACGATCCAGGGATTGATGAAATTAATCACCAGTACGGTGGGCTTTGCCGCCTCGATCTGTTTCACCTTGGCAACGTCAACACCGGTGAGCGGGCTCAGCGCGATGTCGGCATAGTCGTGCTCGGGCCGCTGGTACACAGTGGGGCGCAACCATAACAGGGCCACGTCGGCCTGGTCGATCGAGTCCACGATCTGCACCGACGGATCCTTGGCGAGCAGGGCCTTAAGGCCGGCAGTGCCGTTGACCGCGGCCGCGCCTCCCCGCCCGGGGAACTCGCCGCGGCCGCCCCTTCTACCGGCGCCCTGCGAATTCGCCGCCTGTTGGTCCCCTGTCGCACCCGGACCAGGGGCGCCCCGCATGCCATCGAACTGGCCGCGGCCCCCCGCTCCACCACGGCCACCGAAGCCCGCGGGCTGACCGGCCATGACCTCCACGTAGAGCTTCCTGGCGCCCGTGATCGGCAGCAGTTTCCTATCGTTGCGCAGGAGGACGATGGACTTGCGGTGGGCTTCGTCGGCGCGCGCCGCGGAAGCCGGCGAACTGGCGATCTTCTGAGCCGCTTCGGGATCGGAGTAGGGGTTCTCGAACAGCCCCAACTGGAAGATCTCCTTGAGCAGAGGCGCAACCGCCGGGGTGAGGTCCGATTCCTCCAGCAGGTGCTGGTGCACCGCGTCCAGGAGCCCCTGCGGATTGTTGCTGTCGGAAAAGAGGGCCACTCCGGCTTTCACCGCTTTCGCAAATCGCTGCGGCGTGGTGAGTTTTTCCACCCCGAAAGCATTGTTGGTGAGAACTCCGCTGTCGGTATTGACGTATCCTTTGAAGCCCATCCGTCCGCGAAGCAGCCTGGTGAGCAGTGTCATATTGTAAGCTCCGGCGACTTCTTCGAACTGCTGCTTGCCCGACTGCCACCATTCCTTGGGAAGCTGTTCCGCACTCCGGAGGTTGGAGGGGTTGTTGTAGTAGCACATAATCGAGCTGGTGCCGGCGTCCACGGCAGCCTGGAAAGGAGGCAACTGGTACTTGAAGAAGCTGCCGGGCGTGGGATAGACGGCCCACTGCCCCCAGTTGTTGTGAGGATCCAGGCCCTTGTCTACGGCCCCATCCCCCGGGAAGTGCTTGATGGATTGCGCGACCGACTCCGGGCCGAGAGCCGGCCCCTGGAAACCCAGCACGATTTCCCGGGTGATCTCGGCATTCCATTTCGGGCTTTCCCCGAACGTGGTCTGGATACGGTACCAGCGCGGCTCGGTGGCGACATCCACCTGATATCCGTAACACTTCTGGATCCCCGAGGCGCGCCACTCCGCGCGCGCGGTGTCGGCGAACGCGCGGATGAGCTTCAAGTCATTGGTCGCCGCCAGCCCCAGCGTTCCGGGCCAACTGGAGAACTCGCCGGCCGCCTCGGCTTCCTCGTACACCAAGTTGTCGCGAACGTGGTTTCGGGGGTTCGAGGCAAAGACAATCGGGATGCCCAATCGCGACTTTTCGGCGAGTTCCTGCGACGTGTTCGCGCGTGCCGCCAATTCCCGGGCGGTGAGGTTATCGCGGAGGATGAGGTAGCGGATGTGGCGCTGGTTGAGGTAGTCGTCCAGGGAGCCGGCATTGAACGAAGTGATTTGCATGAGCCCCGCCTTCTCCTCCAGGGTCATCCTGGAGAGCAGGTCCGCCACACGGCTGTCGACCGGCAATCGCCAATCCTCGTAGGGGTCGAGCACGCCGTTGCGGTTCAGGTCCTTGAACGAAAGATTGCCGACCTTCAGCAAGGGGGCGACCCGGGCGTCGATTTTCGGTTGTTTGGGCGCGGTGCCCGCCGCCTGCATTGACGCAATCGCGAGTGCTACGGCCAGCGCGAGCGCGACTGAAACTGAAGTGAACGATCTTCCGTCCGACATTTCCATTTGCTCCTGAATCGCCATGGTAATTCCATTCTGGCTCGCGGTGCGGCAGCAGCGGGCACTTCGACCACGTGGTTCTGGAATTCACGGGAGAAGCTGCCGAGTTCGGATGCGGAAATGAGCCGACGAGTCATCAACTTCCATTATCACCAGATGTGTTGAGCTTCATAAGGAACAGCCCGACACACGACGCGGGACCGGCCGCTTCGGCGCTACTGGGGCTGGACGCGTACTGCCGTTAGCCCCTCAAGCCGCTGCTTTCGATGGGCCGGTGGGTCAGAACTTCCCAGAACGACTTCAGGCCCGCAGTGGGTGGCAACGTTACAAATCTTTGGGCTGAAGGCCGGTCTTTTTGGAGACCTTCGCAAGGATTGCCGGGCCGAGCTCCTCGGAATCGTGAAACGAGAATGGGTAGTCGGCCCATCCGTCCTTTTTCATGATCTTGTGGGAGCCCACAGTGCGGTCGTGACGCCACCCGATTCGCTTCAGGGCGCCGAATACACGACGCGCTTGCGCCGAAGGCCAAGAGCTCATGCGGCAATGTCGAATATGGCATTCGCCAAATCAGGAGGAAGCTCGCCTTGGGCGATCCGGTCGAGAACAATTTCCCGCGCTGCCGACTGAGCCCGCTGAATCGCGTCCTGCTTCGTGTCCCCGTACAGGAGGACATTCAATTCCGGCACTTCGGCAATCCAACGGCCGTCGACTTCGCGGTCCAGCTCAATCGTGAGCTTCATAGCTACAGGTTACCACCCCTGCCTGATGCGGAGCCGCGGCCGAGCATACGGCAAGGAGTCTACGGTCGTGGACGGGAAGGCAGCTTCCTGGGCGTTTGCTGGTGCGATGGGGATTTCGCGCCAGTAATCGCGACCGAGAGATCCCAGCCGACGTGGCGGCCATTCTCCGAGTGGGCGACAATCCGGCTGCTATCTGAATAGAGTTACCTCGTTCGAAGCTGGCCGATTACTTCCCAACTCGGCGGCGTCTTCCGCCGCAACTCGTCTCTCTTCAGGAGGGGGCACTCTAACCGCAGGCGATCCAAAAGTCACCGTAGCACGCAGACATGCGTATCTTTTCATCGGGCAACCAGTCCGCGCGAGCTGCCTCAATTCCTGTACGTTCCCGGTTGCCGGACCGGGTTATGCGCCCCGCAAGTCGTTCTTTCGTTCTTTCAATCCCGGGACGGAAAGAAACCTCGTATCGCGATGAGGTAGTGGGTACCTTCTGGCCCTGTCAGTTTTGGAAGGGCGAAATTTTGCACGCCGTTCCCCCCATAGGTCGTACCGATAACCGCGAAAAGAGCCTGATTTTGGTTAATCGCAACGAGTTGGCCATCGCACATCGCGTAGCCGACCGGCGCGAAGTTACCCGCAAACAAGTAGATCATCCCCAGAACTGGTTCCATCGGATTATTTCCTTTCGTGTGAAGACTGGATTGCTAACTGCCCCCGGCGATCTGCAATGATGCCCTGGTTAATCACTGTATCACGAGCCAGTTGGGGTTGGGGGATTGTGCCTGGATTGTGCCTGGATCACGCGCCACTCGGAGAGAGGGCCGAGCCTGGCCAGAGGCTGATTCCTGGCGCTAACAGCCCATAGCACCAAAAATCGTGCACACTGGTCCGAAACGGCCTTGTGGGAAACAGCTCCTGCCTTGTCGCGAGGGATCTACGATTCCCGACGAGAACAATCCCGCGGCGACGGCCATTCATTAGCCAGGTAGCGACCGGGCGGTTATTTTAGCGCCAATGCTTGCCGACGGGCGGCTCCCCGTCCCGGATTACGGCGAGGGGATGGCCGAATCGGGCTTCCCGGTCAACTCGCGTAAGAGCCAGGACCGTGCGAGCCGCCAGTCGCGCATGACGGTATCCGGGGAGACCTTCAATACGACGGCGGTTTCCTCCACGCTGAGACCGCCGAAGAACCGAAGCTCGATCACCTGAGCCTTGCGCGGATCTACCAGGGCGAGAGAGTTGAGCGCGTCGTCGAGAGAGATCAATTCACTTCCCCGGCGGCCCGACAGATCGGGGATCTCGTCCAGGTTGACGCGCGGCCGATTGGCACCGCGCCTGGCTGAGGCGCGGGAGCGCGCGGCATCGAGCAAAATGTGGCGCATGATACGCGCCGATACGGCGAAGAAGTGGGCGCGGTGCTGCCAATCCACATTGGTCACGTCGATGAGGCGCAGATAGGCTTCGTGGACCAATGCCGTAGCCTGAATGGTGCGGCCGGGGCTTTCATTGCGCATGAAATGGCCGGCAATGCGGCGGAGCTCGCGATAGACCCGGGGCGCGAGTTGTTCCAGGGCGGAGGGTTCGCCATTGGCCCAAGCGCGGAGAAGTTGGGTAGTTTCCGATGTTTGGGGGTCAGGCATGAGAGCTCGGCAGCCCGCATTATAGTCCGCCAGTCCGGGTTCCGCAAAAAAAAGATCGACCCGGTTACAGTTTTTGCCTTCCGTTGGCGCCTCCAGGGCGAGCACGACGGAGGGACCAATGAGGATCACGTCGATTCAGATTATGGGGGCGCTGGTGGCATGGATGGCGGGAACGGCAGCGGATGCAGGGGAACTCCAGCGGAAGGTGAGGGTCGATTTGCGAGAGTGGGCGGTCGTTCCCCAGGAAGTTCGGACCCCGGCCAAGGCAATGGCCGGACGGATGTTCGCCGGCATTGGCATCACTTTGGACTGGGGGAAAGGGGAACCGGCCGGGAAATCGTGGGAGGCACCCATCATCATCGAACTGGTGACGGAGACGCCGGAGGATCGGATGCCGGGCGCACTGGCATATGCCCTACCCTACGAGGGGACTCACATTACGGTGTTCTACGATCGCATTGCAAAGGGGGCCTATCCCGGCACCGTGCTGGCCCATGTGATGGTTCACGAGATCACTCATCTTCTGCAGGGCATCAGCCGGCATTCGGAGACCGGGGTCATGAAGGCGCGGTGGACGGTGAGGGACATGATAGGGATGGGGATGACGCCACTTCCCTTCACTCGGGAGGACGTGGATTTGCTCTACCTGGGAGTGGCGAAGCGGCCGGCCAGGGCGGGGGTGCTGGTGGCGGAGCGG
>Ga0182030_10022148_pt1 | contig 11847 bp, 13 predicted proteins | sample 812S3MmetaG_FD_121299 | JGI IMG/M metagenome (GOLD analysis project Ga0182030, IMG submission 121299) | Permafrost microbial communities from Stordalen Mire, Sweden - 812S3M metaG (Illumina Assembly) | ecosystem: Environmental > Terrestrial > Soil > Wetlands > Permafrost | place: Sweden... | reverse complement strand
CGCCGCGATCTCACCAAGCCAAATCTCAAACGCTGTTGGGTCCATGGCGAACTCCCGTGTCGCACGGAGCGGCAGCCCGCTTGATAGCCGATTTCAACAAACAACGCGATAAGAGCCTTCAATATAGATTGCACGGGCGGTCGCACCGCTTGACGCTGGGCGAGCATGGACGCCTGACTCCCGACGAAGCCCGCAAGGAAGCCAAGGTCCTGTTGGGCGAAGTGGCGCGGGGGCTCGATCCCATTGAGGCCCGCCATGCCGAGCGGCGCGTGCGGACGTTTCGCGAAGTCGCGGAAGACTTCATGCGCATTCACATTGAACCAAAGCGCAAGCCAAACACGGCGCGGGAGTTCCGCCGGGTTTTGGACAAGAACATCCAGCCGGCAATTGGCGCGCGGCGGCTCGTCGATTTGCGGCGCGCCGATGTCGCGCGGCTCCATGCCCAGCTTGGTGCTACTCCGATCCTCGCCAATAAGGTGCTAGAGATTGTTTCAAGCGTCTGGAATTTCGCGGCGCGGCGGGACGAAGTTTCCTCCGCCGACAATCCGGTCAAGGGAATCATCAAGAACCGCGCGCAATCGCATGAGCGCTTCTTGACTAGCGAGGAATTCGCGCGGCTGGGCGAAGCGTTGCGGCTCGCCGAGACCGTTGGATTGCCCTATGCGGTCGACGAAACCAAACCCAAGGCGAAACACGCGAACAAGGGCCGGCAGACCGTCGCGGACCCCTTCGCGGTCGCGGCGATTCGGCTCTTGATCTTGACCGGCGCGCGGCTGCGCGAAATCCTCAACGCGCAATGGTCGTATGTGGATTTCGAGCGCGGAATATTATTCCTGCAAGACAGCAAGACGGGGCGGAAGCCGGTCTATTTGAGCGCCGCCGCGCAAGCCGTGCTGGCGTCACTGCCGCGCGTAAGCGGCAATCCGCATGTCATTCCGGGTTTGAAGGACGGCGCGTCGCGCGTCGATTTAAACGGGCCTTGGCGCGCCATCACACGCGCGGCCGGCATCAAGGGCGTGCGGCTGCATGACCTGCGCCACACTTTCGCCAGCGTCGGCGCGGGCGCATCGCTTGGACTGCCCATCGTCGGCAAGCTGCTCGGCCACACGCAAGCGAGCACGACGCAGCGCTACGCACATCTCGCGGCTGATCCGATGCACAGCGCGGCGAATCTAATCGGTGACATCATCTCGACCGCGATGGGCGTCAGAAGTGACGTAAAGTAAAGTTTATAAGGTTTCATACAATTTATTGTGCTACGCGTTATTTAGACTTGCGCGCGCCGCGCGTTGCGCTATATTAGGCGTAGGACGCAGCCGAGTCCTTTATAAACGTCGCTCGCCAAGGACAGGCGTCAAAAGGTCCAGCCCGCTTGAACGGATAGCGGGTCCGCATGGCAGGCCGGGCATAGCGTCGTCGCTGCCCCCACGCGGCAAAACCCCAAAATCACGCGCTCTCCGGATGGAGAGCCATGGAGTTTTGCTGCATGTCCACACCCACTCTCGACGAATCCCGCCGCCCGGAACCGAACGTTCCCGCGCCCCCCGTCTACCTTCGCCGCAAAGCAGCCGCCGAATACCTCCGGTCGAGGTATGGCGTTGGCAGCGTTGTCTGGCTAGCGATTGGCGCGACGAACGGAAGCGGCCCACTCTTCCGAAAATTCGGCAACTGCGTCTTCTACGACACGGCCGAGCTTGACCGCTGGATACAGGAAAAGTTCTCGGCTCCCCGGCGCTCGACTAGCGAGGACCCATCGGGCCACGCCCGCTCGCCCGGCCGTCCGAAGAAAAACGCTGCGCCCAAGGCTGACCCCGCCGACTGGCAGCCCGGCGCGAGCTCCTCGCATGGGGAGGCGTGACCATGGAGACGCCTTCCGAATCCAATGGATTAATGTGGGTGGATGACAGCCGTCCGCCGAGGCGTAGATCAACCTTAACTGACATCGGCGAGGAAGCTCGTCGACTGGCGGAAGATTTTCGGGCGCATGGCGTGTTCTGCCCCTTCGTAAATGTGTTGTTCGCGACTTGTGGTTCGGAGACACCACAGGAAATCCTGGACACATATCTTGCATCGCTGACCATCCTCCGCATCAGTCACAACCTTCCAGCCTTAATTGAAAGATACGGCGCTAAGTGCCGCGAACTCAAATTCCATGATGGGCTCAACCCCGTGGCGCGGCGGATTATATATCACAATGAAAACTTATATGGTCATCATTGGACCCTACCGTCGACTGCGATCGACGGCGCATTACTAGATTATATTGTGGAAGAGGCCGGACTCTATGAACGCGCGTGGAGGCTATTCAGAGACACATGGGAAGTGACGCGGGACGACGGCGCGCGGTATTGGATGCTCAGGGCGGAAGAAGAACGCGCGCCACGGGAAAATCTAAAGGCGTGGCTCATCGAGCGCCTCTCTCCCGGGGAAGCAGCCGACTGCAACAACTAAGCAAAAGTAAACCGCCCAGCGCGGACAAGACGCTGGGCGGGTCTAGGAATAGGAATGTTGGGATGTGGGTCAACTACTAAAGACGACTTGCTGAAGGTCGGCTTCAACACGCGGGGACAAGTCCGCAATGTTTTATAACAACAAATACGCGCATTTGCAAGCGCTGAAGCGCCTCCGCTGCGCAAACCCGCTGCCCCCGGGGGCGCTGCCCACGACGCACGCTGACAGCTTCACAATCGCCCGCTCTAATCACAAGGTCCTCACCAAACGCATTCTAGCGAACGGCGTTGATGTTCCTTATGGCATGGCGAAGTGGTTCCATCTCGCCCGCGTTGATATTGACGGACTCGACACGCTCGAAAACCTGCTCCGCGTTCTCGATAAGCGCTGGGATTGCGCCCTTGTGTCCGGCGCCATTGTCGATGGTCACGAGCGCATTGAGACGCGCCGCCTACTAAACCCCGATATTGAGCCCGGCAAGGAACACCCCGCGACGCTTTATGACGTAGGGCGGCGCACCCTGGCGCTCGACATGGACAGCGTTCCCTGTCCGTCCGGGGTCGATCTTCGCGACCTCCATGAAGTCGGCGAAATCGTGCGGTCGGTCCTGCCTTCCGCGTTCCATTCCGCTGGATGCGTCGTGCTTGCGACAAGCGGCCATTGCCGCAAGCCGGGGCTCCGGATGCGCATGTTCTTCCGTCTCGACGCTCCGCTAACGATGACGGAAATCAAGCGCTGGTTTATACGCGAGAAGGCGAAATTCCTCGATCTCCAAACGTTTCAGCCCAACCAACCGATCTACACAGCCGGGCCAGTATTCTTGGACCCGGACGCGGACCCGCTGGTTAACCGCGTCGCACGGCTGCCCGGCGAGTTGTGTGTTGTGTGTCCGAGGAAGGAGGCGCTGAAGCCACCGCCGCGCAAGATTCACCAAGCGCCTTGCGCGGAGGAGCTGAGGGGCAAGGGAAGCCCGATGCTCAGCGCGGCTTGCACGGCGATCCGCGACTGGAACAAACCGGCGCGGGGAGGCGACCCGCCAAAACAGTCCCGCCATACGCTGATCTTCAACCAATGCCGCGCTGTCACGTATTTCGTGTCGGCGGGCGTGCTGGACGGCGACTACGCGCTGTTCCGCGTCACTCGCGCGGCCGGCGACATCGGCAAGACCGACGAAAAGGAAATAGAACGCATCTTCAAGGACACGCTGCGATATCACATGGAACAAGTGACGGAGTTGGGATGATGAAGGACGACAATGTTATTAACATCGAAAAGGAACGAGCGCTGCTAGAGGCGCGCGCGAAGCGGGACGAGGAATTGGAGCGCATCGCCGATATTGATGATGACCTTGACCAAATCGAAGAGGCTAGGGAGTTTGCCAAAAAACACAAGGTCGGGATCACGGAGGTCAAAGCGAAAATTAAGAAGATTCTAGCGGCGAGAAAAGACCAGACCAAGAAGGACAATTTTGCCAGGCAAAAGGAACAGGCTGAGGCGTGGCGCCGGGGGCCGGGAAGCGACTCTGGAACTCCCCCGCGAGCGTTGAAGGATGCGTTGGCTGACAAGTCAGCGACGTTGGATGAATTGGTTCCCGCGCTCAACACCGAATATGCATTTTGCAAGGAGGGCGGCAAGAACACAGTGCTGCATCAGTCGTATGATCCGACGTTGAAGCGCAATCTTTACACCCGCTCCGCACGCGAAGACTTCAAGGCGTTCTATGAAAATCGACAGGTGCAAGTCGGCTTCGATGAAAATGACAACCCCGTTTACGACGAGCTGGGCAGGAGGTGGCTCAAACACGAATTCCGTCGCCAATATCTCAGCGGCGTGGTGTTCCTTCCGAATGGCGACCTCGGCAAGGACTATCTCAATTTGTGGACGGGCTTTAGTGTTAAGGAGCAAAAAGGCTCATGGGCCAGGATGCGCGAGCACATATGGCGTGTGGTCTGCAAAAAGAACGAGGCGGCATTCAACTACTTCATTCAGTGGATGGCCAACCTCCTTCAACACCCCGAGCTGCAAGGTTACTCCTTCATCGTCATGCGCGGCGAGAAGGGCGCGGGCAAGGGCATTGTCGCACAAAGCCTCCTCCGCATCTTGGGCAGTCACGGCTTGCATATCTTCAACGCCAAGCATCTCACGGGGAACTTCAACTTGCACCTGCAATGCACCGTGTTCATCTTCATCGACGAGGCGTTGTATGCTGGCGACCGCGAGCACGAAAGCATCTTGAAGGGTTTGGTGACGGAACCGACGTTGCCCATCGAGGCCAAGTTCAAAGACCTCATCGAGTCTCGCAACTTTCTGCATGGAATGATGGCTAGCAATGAGGATTGGGTAGTGCCCGCCAGCATCAGGGAGCGGCGCTTCGCTGTTTATGACGTGTCCAACGAACACGCTAACGACCATGCCTATTTCGCGGCGATCCGCAAGGAGATGGAGCAGGACGGCGGCGATGCCGCAATGAAGTATGACTTGCTGAATTTGGATATCTCGAAGTTCAACCCAGCTGAAATACCCGAAACCGAAGGTCTGCAAAACCAGAAGAGATTGTCGCTACCGCTCGAATATAAGTGGTTTGAGGATGTTCTCTCGCGCGGCTATGTTTCGCCCGGCAAGGCGGGGGACGATGATGATGATATTCGCCGTTGGTTTGAGCACGTAACCACCCGCGCGCTGTTTATGTCTTACGAGGCGTTCGTGGACAAGCAGCATATCCCCTATGCGAAACGACTAGGCGTCGAGACGTTCGGTAAGTTCATGCGCGGGGCGTTGGGCTTCCCACACACACAATCGAAAACAGCGTTTGACGGTTGGATACATGGACCAGGGCTTCGCTATGATAAGATTATCGCCAAGCTCAACCCGACAAGGCATCCTGGCTACGACCTCGGCGGGTTAGCGAAGGCGCGGGCGCAATATGCCAAGATGACCAAGTTGAACGCGCCGAGCTACGCCAATTCGGCGGAGGACGATGGACATAGCTTAATGGACGACAATGACCAAGCCTTCGGCGGGTTGGCCGGCGCGGCTCTCGGTGGCTGCGCATTGAGTATGGAGGCGTGCTGGCGAGCGGCGGGGGCTGTGAGTTCGGAGGCGATTGCTGAAATGTTGCGTTGCAGCACTCAAACGTGGCAGTAGATCTTACTTGAGCTTAAGCGTTCAACACTTGAACTTAAGCGCGTAACGCTGGAGCTTGAGCGTGTTGCGCGCAAGGGTGCAGGGGGCGTGCAAGGAAGGAAACAAGGGTTAAAAGCTATATTCTTCTAAGGGGTGCAAGCGTGCGAGGGTTCTGGAGTTCAAAATTGCTAGCAAAAAATCCCCTGCAGTGTGTGTGTGTCCACTTCTCACTCGTTTTTAGCAGCAATTTTCTTACCCTTGTAACCCTTGTAGCCCTTGTAAGGCTAAGAAAATGTAAGGATAGAAGCGGCAAGGGTGCTGCAAGGGCTGCAAGGGTGGGGGAACAAGCTGCGGCTAAACCCTCCCCGCGCCCCCCGCCTGAAGGCGCGCGCATGTCTTGGGTATGCAGTCCTAGGAAAATAAGCATACCCAAAATCCCGCGCTCGAGCCGTTGTGCTTAAAAATCCGCGCACCCCGTCGAGCGCCTTCAAAAAAAGCGCAACGCATCCCCGGCAAACCGTAGCTGCGCACGCGATGCGCCTCGCGCCGCTAAAGGGGTAGCGCCCCCTCGCTCGACGCGCGGTGGACGCTGCTTGCGCGCCGGCGCAGCCCTTGCCCCCGCGCCGTTTTGCGTTTATATTTTAGTCAACGTTCGTAGATTGAAACACAATTAAAACACAATAGGAGGAAAATCCCATGGAAGGCCGCTTCGTCGCTATTACCGCGTCTCAACTGCTCAGCAAGGTCGGTCGGGCCTCGGGCTGGAGGGTCAGCGAAAAGCCGTGCTCGACTTTTTAAACGGCGGCTCGTGGGAACTGGTCGCGGAGCGCACGGAGGTTGAAAGCGGCAAGCGCGCCGACAATCGCCCGGCGCTGATCGAAGCGCTGCAACTATGTCGCATTCACAACGCAACGCTGCTTATCGCCAAGCTCGACCGCCTAAGCCGCGACGCGCATTTCCTGTTGGGACTGCAAAAGGCCGGTGTTCGCTTCGTCGCCTGCGACATGCCTCATGCCGACAATTTCACAGTTGGCATATTGGCGATGGTCGCACAAAAGGAACGCGAAATGATTAGCGACCGCACGAAGGCCGCGCTGGCTGCGGCCAAGGCGCGGGGTGTGAAGCTCGGCGGCAAGCGCCCGGGTGTCGTCATGACGCTGCAAATCCGCGCGAAAGGCCGCGCCGCCAGTATGGAACGCGCTAACGCCTTCGCCCGCGATCTGTCGGCTACCATTCAGGCATTCCAAGAGGGCGGTCACGTCTCACTAAACGGACTGGCGCGGGCGCTGAACGACAGCAATATCCCGCCGCCTCGCCGCAAGGGAAAGTGGAGCGCCGCGCAAGTTAAAGGATTGCTGGCGCGGATCGAGCGCATAACGGCCCCTCACTAAATTTAATTTTATTGATGTCACAAAATATAAATGCGCTAAAAACAGGTTGTCCTCTAGTTAATCGTTGCCGTTTGCATTATAATTGCATGATGCAGATGATGTTTGCTTCGCGTCACTTGGAAAACTGACATGGAAGACGCTCCCCCCTTTAAAAGAAAGCGTGGACGGCCGAAGGGCTCGGTTCACGCAGTCGGCTCAATCACGAAGCGGGATGACCACAGCGCCCCCGGCCCCTTTTCGGGTGCTCGAAAACTCGCGGCGCTCGACGGGCGCTCACTGGCTGGGCGCGTGCTGAATCAAACGAGGGCGGACCTCATTAACCACTGCGGCGGCAACCCGACAGCGCCTGAGCGTTTGCTTATAGAGTCAGCATCTGTGAAAGCCACAAGGCTTTTTTTGATGAGCAGCAAGACCATTGGCGATGGATTAATCGACTTAGATAATGACCACCATATGACTTTGGCATGGTTGAATAGCATGAGGGCGGACCTGATGGCGCTCGGCTTGCAACGCCGCATCAAGGACGTGACGCCATCATTATCAGACTTCATCAAGCAGCACGCGGAAGAGCGCGCCAAAACCGCCAAGCCCACCAAATCGCCACCGGAGTTTGACGAATGAAAGTCCTAGTCCCGCTGCGCGACGCCTTCGACAATCTCAACTTCTTGGGGCACCCCAAAATCATGGGCGGCGATTCCCGCAAGGCCATGCGCACGCTCCTTATCGCCAGCCAAGGCGAGCCGCTGCGCGACGACGAAGAACCGGCTCACTGGCAGCCACTAACAGGCCGTGAACACGCGCCGCTCGTCAGGGCGCGAGAATTCCATCTCCTCGCGGGCCGCCGCAGCGGGAAAAGCTCGGGCGTCTCAGCTCTTGCGATCTATTTCGCGACGATGATCGACTATTCCGACGTGCTTCGCAGCGGTGAAACCGGGGTCATCTTGGTGCTCGCCTCGTCCCGCGAGCAGTCGTCCACACTTTTCGATTACATCGCCGAACCGTTTGACGATCTTCCCATGCTGAAGGGACTCGCGGCTTCTCGCACCACGTCCTCGATCACGCTTCGCACTCATGTTCGAATCGAAGTGCGCGCGGCAAGCCAGCGCAGCTTGCGCGGCCCAACGTATATCGCGGTGCTCTGCGACGAGATTGGCGTTTGGCGTAATGACGAATCCGGGGCCAACCCAGACATGGAAATAATCACGGCCGTTCGCCCCGGCTTGCTTACGACGAAGGGCCAACTGATCACGCTCGGCACTCCATTCGCCAAGCGGGGATTCGCCTACGATAGGTTCACCCGTTATTATGGGGCCAGCGGCGACCCTCAAATCATCGTCGCCAAGGGGCCGACACGCGCATTCAATCCTTCCCTAACGGAAGAAGAAATCGAGCGGGACATTGAGATTTCGCCCAACCCCGCCGCATCGCGGGTGGAATACGCGGGCGAGTTTCGCGGCGATGTAGAGGCGCATTTCCCTCGCGAGCTCATCGAAGATGCCGTCACGCTGGGGCTCTATGAGCTCCCGCGCATCGGCGGTGTGTCATATGTGGCTTTTGTCGATCCCGCCAGCGGAAGTGGCGCGGATGAAATGACGCTTGCCGTCGGGCACCTCAACGGCTCCATAGCGGTCCTGGACAGCCTGACCGCCGTGCGCGCGCCGTTCTCAACCGACGATGTCGTTGAGCGGTTCTCGGGCATCCTAGCCGACTACGGCGTCACCTCGGTAGTCGGCGACGCATATGCGAAGGGCTGGCCGGCGGCGCGCTTCGCCTCGAACGGCATAACCTACGAGGATTCCAAAAAATCCGCGTCCGATCTCTATCGCGAAGCGCTCCCCGCGTTTACCTCGCACCGCGTCGAGCTTTTGGACAATCCGAAGCTTGTGGCTCAGTTCGTCGGGCTGGATCGGTCGATAGCGAAAAGCGGCAAAGAGTCCATCGGGCACGCGCACGGAATGCACGATGACCTCGCGAACGCCGTCGCCGGCATGCTGACGCTGCTCACCGGCAAATACGATCTGGTCCTCACGCGCTACAACGACTTCCTGACAGCCGGCGCGCCTGTCGAAACGAGCGCGCGAAACTGCGCGGCGATGTTCGCGGTTCTGACAATGGACAAAGAAGGGCGCGCGGCGGTCGGTTATTTCGCGGTGACGAAGATACGGCCCTGCGCCTTGGTTTTGGTGGACTTCGAGACGGGCATTTACAAGCTCAGTGTCCACGACCGCATCATGGCGCGAATGGACGAACTGACAACAGCCCACGGGCTTAATGAATATTGCATCTTCACCACGTCGGCGCTGGCGGCCGACGCGCAAGCACGCGGCTATAACGTGCTCAGCTTGATCAAGTTGGAGGGCCGCGAGGACTTGGGCGCGGTTGCCGAGTCCTACGTGAGCGGCGGGCGCGTGAAGATCGGCGCGGGCGCCTATGCCAAGTCACGAACCGAACCGCTCTCGCTGGACTTCCGTTATGGCAAGACCGACGACCCGCTGAAGCAGGCGATGATATACGGCGCGGTCGCGGGGCTCGATGAAGCCAGCGCATGATCACGGTCGCGGAAAGCCTCGCGTCCATGCTCGCGCAGCAAGCGGCCCGCCCGGCCACGCGCCCTGCGAAGGGGAACTTTTATGCCAGCCGCGCGTGGCAATCGCTGCGATACAAGGCTTTGGAACGCGCGAACGGACGATGCCAATGTTGCGGGGCGCGCCCCACGCCGGGCAACGAGCTACATGTTGACCACGTGAAACCCCGCTCTCTCTTTCCCGAACTCGCGCTGGACATCAAGAATCTGCAAATACTTTGTCGCCGTTGCAACCTTGGTAAAAGCAACAAATTTTCTACTGATTGGAGGGATGGGAACAATGACTGAATGCTTGGACACAATGCGCCCCCGCGCCAATCATCGCATCAAACTCAGCCCCCATCTCGTGGTCGAGTTCGTCCCCGCCAACATTGACGCGCGCGGCAACTACGCGACCATCATTGACGCGCAAACGCCAGAGCGCTGGTGCGCCCGCTTTCGCTGCGATGACGAATCCCGCGCCCAGTTCCACACGCGTGTCATCGAGGAAGCCCGGCACGCCACCGCGACATCCATCATCTTCGGATTCTTGCCGCCCATTCCAGAAGAGCCCACGCCATGACCTCCATCGCCGCATCCCCGCATCTATCCGTCGTCAATTCCTCCTCCGACCAACCCGACGTGAGCGCCGCCATCGTCGAGCGGCGTGGCTCAATGGTGATCCTGACAATTGACGGTGGCCTCAGACGAGACGCCTATCGGTTCCATGCAGCGTGTCCAATCGAAGGGTTGTCGTGGGAACGTCGGGCGGATGAAAGCTGGCAACAGTTCGTAGGCCGCAGTCGCCAATGCGCTCGCGCCGCTGGGTCAAAATTATTGATCCGGGGAGGATGGCCAAATGTCCCGCACGACCTCGAAATCTTGCTGGCGGACAAAGGTGACGGGTTGGCCGACGGTGAAGCTATCATTATGCCGCTCGGAGATTGAACATGGACAAGCAACCGCTCGACTTCGACAAGCAACCCGCGCCCGAAACAACCTCCCGCGCCGACAGCCAATCGCCCGTCAACCGCCTGCTGTCAGATCGCGAAGAACTTCAACGCCAATCGCGCGAATGGCTCCGGGATCACCAGCTCCCGCCAGGCGTCAAGCTGCCAACATCTCGACCGAACATCCGTCCCGCTGTGCCGCGTGGACGAGGGAGGGGTCGATGACACTGCGCCTCGTGACGGACGACGAAGACGGCGAACCCCATGCGCCGCTTCTCGGACACAATGGCCCCCCGCCCGATGTGCTTCCGCCATCCGATGCGCGCCCCAGCGAATCTGACGCGGCATATTGGGCGAATGTCAACGGGCACATTGACGAACTCAGGGCCGTAGCCGCGTCAGCTTCAAAACAAAAGGCGCGTGGCGCGTGGACATATGACAAGGAAAAGCCTTGGGGCGCGCTGATTGACCGCGTATCGCTGCTGGGTGTCGCCTGCGATATCGAAGTCGCAAACAAAGACGCAAAGCGTCTCACCGCCACCAATGAGACCGCGCGCGAACGGGAGCGCCGACTACTGTTGCAGCGTCTCAGGAAATCCTTCGAAGCGGAGCGCAATGATGACGCTGACATTGCAAAGATGATCGCGTGCCCGGAACTCGCTGCCATATCTTCCGCCCGCTACGCCTCCCGTGTCGCTTCGCTATCATCATTCGATTATCCGAACAGGACCACGACGTTCAGATTCATCGCGGGAGGCGTGCTAAAGGCCGTCCACGCGATCAACGAACGCGAACGCATGAACGCGGCGAACCTGGGACGCAAGGCGCGCAAAGTCCCAACGGGCGCGGGCTCGCCAGGCGTCGTCGTGTCACTGGTCGCGGCGGCGCTGCGGCGGGCTGGCGTCCATATGTCGGATGACGCAATCCGCGCGGAGCTAGAGGAGCGGAAGTAGCTTAAGCTCAGGCGCGTCCCGTGACCTTGTAGCGCACCCCGTAGCGCGCAAGCAACTCCCCGCGCTGCTACGGTCGCTCCCCGCCCCGCTTTGCAAGCGCAGCCCCGTTTGCCGCGAGATTTGAGCGCGTGTAGCGCTCCCCCGTCGGCCCCCAGCGCCCCGCGCAAAAAGCGTCAGTTCCGCGCTAAGTTGTGACGCTCTCCGCGCGCAACTTTAACGTTATGCAAAATCCGCAAGCCGAACAAGTGCATAACGTTGCCCCGCGCCCGCTGCTAGCGTCAGTCCAGCAATTCGAAAGGCTCTTATAGCGTTGCTTGTTGATATGGTCCCATTCCGATTGCCCCGAGGATCATGGCGGTAGACGTGACGTTCTGTCCCAGCGCCTCGAGGGTGCGGCGCCATCCGAGATAGTTCGG
>Ga0182030_10022147_pt1 | contig 11848 bp, 12 predicted proteins | sample 812S3MmetaG_FD_121299 | JGI IMG/M metagenome (GOLD analysis project Ga0182030, IMG submission 121299) | Permafrost microbial communities from Stordalen Mire, Sweden - 812S3M metaG (Illumina Assembly) | ecosystem: Environmental > Terrestrial > Soil > Wetlands > Permafrost | place: Sweden... | reverse complement strand
CTCGATCAGGTCTTGCCGCGATTCGCTGTCCAGAAAGCCGGGTCGTATCATTCGCTCGGTAGAATCCGGATCGCGCCGTTTGGCAAGGAGTTCCTTCGGATTCTCTGGGAGTCGGGGTATAGTCTAGTCACTATCCGCCGAAACTCCAGCAAACAGCGCTGATTGGGCTAACGTTGCTGGTCGCACTCCGCCATGATGCTCTTTTCTTCATGCTGAACGCGTCGCCTCGTGGATCGAGGGCAGGACACCGGCCTCTTCGTCCGCGATCGCAGGGGCGTTGCGGACATGCCTTGCCGAAACTTCTTCGCTCACCCCGGATACAGCTTGGATTAAGAGGACTCTGCTCTAGCCATGATCGCGCTTCGGAACCGCCAGACCAGCGAACGCCAAGTGAAGCTGATCGATTTGATCCTGACTTATTTCTGGATCACCGCAATTCTGCATTATCCCTTCTCATTATTGTACTATGTCGACTGCATCATACCATACACGAACTATTTTTTGCCGGTGGGTGCACTGGACACGGCCGGCCTGCTCGGAGGACTTTTCCGGCTGACGCGCGGTCCGCGCCGCCGGCGCCCTTGGCGCGTCCGCGCGGGGATCGCCCTATTTCATCCAGATCGGCCAGTCCTTGCCTGCATATACCGTTTTGGGGTATCGATCCCTGTAATCTCGGTCTCGTTGGAGCAAAGGAATGTCAAGTCTCGCTCAAACGCTCTATAAGCGCGCCCGAGAGATCATTCCGGGGGGCACGCAGCTGTTGTCCAAGCGTCCGGAAATGTTCCTGCCCGAGCAGTGGCCCACTTATTTCAAGTCGGCCAAGGGCGCCGAAGTCGTCGACCTCGACGGGCACACGTATCTCGACATGAGCTATTGCGGCATTGGAGCGACCGTGCTGGGCTTTGCCGACCCCGACGTCAACGCCGCCGTCAAGACGGTGGTCGACATGGGCTCGATGTCGACGCTGAATTGCGCCGAGGATGTCGAGCTTGCGGAATTGCTGATCGAGCTGCACCCATGGGCGGACATGGTCCGCTTCGGCCGCGCCGGCGGCGAAGCCATGGCAATCGCCGTGCGGATCGCGCGCGCCGCGACCGGCCGCGACATGGTGGCGTTCTGCGGCTATCACGGCTGGCACGATTGGTATCTGAGTGCCAATCTCGGCGAAACCACCGCGCTCGACGGCCATCTTTTGCCGGGTCTCGACACCAAGGGGGTTCCGCGCGGCCTCGCAGGGTTGATGCGCCCGTTCCACTTCAACAAGCTCGACGAAATCGAGGCGATTGTCGCAGAGCACGGCAGCCGGCTCGCCGCTATCGTGATGGAGCCGGTGCGCAGCAGCGAGCCTGCCCCCGAATTCATCAAGGGGATTCGGGCCCTTGCCGACAAATCCGGCGCCGTACTGATCTTCGACGAGGTGACCTCCGGCTTCCGCATCAACAGCGGCGGCGCGCATCTCGCCTATGGCGTCGATCCCGATATCGCCGTGTTCGCAAAGGCGATCGCTAACGGATTTCCGATGGCGGCGATCATCGGCCGGCACACGGTGATGGACGCAGCTCAGGAGACCTTTGTCAGCTCCACCGCCTGGACCGAGCGCGTCGGGCCAGTCGCCGCCTTGGCCACGCTGCGCAAGCACCGCGAGCAGAACGTTGCCAAACATCTGATGCGGATCGGCGCGCGCGTGCAAAAGGGCTGGAGCGAGGCCGCGGCCGCAACCGATCTACCGGTCCACGTCTCAGGCATTGCGCCGCTCGGGCATTTCGGATTTGAGGTATCTGACGCCCAAGAAGTGCGAACCCTGTTCACCCAGATGATGCTGGATCGCGGCATCTTCGCCACCAGCTCGTTCTATGCGATGTGGGCGCATACCGATGCGCATGTTGATCGCTATCTGGAGGCGGTCAACCAGGTGTTTCGCGATCTAAGGAGCGCGATCGACCAGAAAGCCGTTCGGCAACTGCTGCGCGGCCCGGTCGCCCATTCCGGGTTTAAACGGCTGACCTGACTTGAACCCCGAAGATATCGCGGACCACATTGCGATCCGTTCGCGAGCGGCCTGCGTTCGGATAAATCCCGTGCAGCACGCTGTCGGGCTCCAGCGCGCCGCCATCAATGACGATCGCGCCGGTGGATACGAAGGTGTTGTCGGCGACTGATGTTTTTCCGATCACGCGGCTGCCGCCATACATCACAACGCCGCGGCCGAACGAGGGATAATCGTTGTCGAGGTTCGCACCCACCGTGCAGTTGTGATAGCAGATGAAATAGTCGGAATAGGTCGCGCGGCCCAGAACGGTTCCGACAGGATGCTGGACCGCGAAGATATCCGGCAGTTCCACCTCGTAATAGGCATCGAGCCCGTGCAGCGCCTTGTTAAGCGCATAGGCCTTGTCAGCAATCGGGTGGCCAGGCTTCTCGCGAAACGTACCGTTGGACAGGTAGTACAGAAAGATCGCGTACTGGTCCGAATGCAGGTGCGAAAAGCGCGCCTGTCCCGCATCGAAGTAGCTCTTCAGTCGCACACGAGCAAAGCAGTACTCGACACGGCCGAGCGCCAGCCCGACAAAGCGGGGCAGATCGGCGAGGCCCCCTCCATCGGGAAACAAGCTTTCGAACTGCCTTTGCACATATTTCGCAAGATCGGAACGGTTGAGCGAGAGCTGCACGTCGCTAATTCCTGCTGCTGGCACTAGTCCTGACATCGAGGCCGCGCGAAGCCAGATGGCTGCGCAGCTTGATCGGGCTGTGATCGGTGAACAGAAACATCGAGGAAATCGCCACCGCCGAAGCGCCCGCCTCCAGCGCATCGATCGCATGCTGCAGCGACCCGCAGCCGCCGGACACGATCAACGGAACACTCAGCCGGCGGGCGGCCTCGTGGATCATGTCGAGATCGTAGCCATCCATGGTGCCGTCGCGATCAATCGAACCGAGCAGAATCTCGCCGCAATGCAGCTCCTCGCAACGCAGCGCCCATTCGACGGGATCGAGCGCCGCGCGCTCACGACCGCCGTCGATGAATACGCTGGCATGGTGCGTACTGATTTTCTTGTAATCGATCGACACCGTAATGCACTGATCGCCGAACACACGGGCCGCTTCGCGGACAAATTCGGGGCGTCTGACAGCTTCGGAATTGACCGAAACCTTGTCGGCGCCCGCGCGCAGCAGCATGTTAACATCTTCCAATGTCTTGACACCGCCTCCAACGGTGAACGGCATGAAGATTTCTTCCGACATCCGTTCAATGTTCTCAACAACGCGGTTGCGCGACTCTTCGCTGGAAACGATGTCGAGAACAATCAGTTCGTCGACACCGTAGTCGTTGTAGACTTTCGCTGTGGTCACCGGGTTGCCGGCGATGCGCTCGTTCTCAAAAAACCGGGTGTATTTCACCAGCCTGCCGTCGCGCAGCAGAAATTTCGGAATCAATCTCTTTTTCAGCATCGATCGGGCCTTATGGATTCCATCGCAAGAAATTGCTGACAAGCTCAATGCCGCTGTCCTGGCTCTTTTCCGGATGAAACTGGGTCGCAACAATGTTGTCTTTTGCAATGATCGCGGTGACGGGCTGGCCATATTGCGCGCGGCCGACGACGTCGCCTGCGTCGTTGCAGCGCATGGCAAAGCTGTGGACGAAATAGAACGCCAGGTTGCTAGCGCGGATATTCGCCAGGACCGGGTGATCGCGCTCCTTGGCGACGATATTCCAGCCCATATGCGGGATCTTCAAATTGGGGTCATCAGGCTGCAGGCGCATGACATCGGCATTGAACCACCCAAGCCCGCGATGCGGCACATCGTCGTCGGCATGTTCCTCCGAGGTCTGCGCCAGCAACTGCATCCCGAGGCAAACCGCGAGGAACGGCTTGCCTTTTTCCCGGACGTGCCGATTGAGCAGGTCGTCGATGCCGCGCGCGCGGATGTTGTTCATCGCATCGCCGAACGCGCCAACGCCCGGAAGAATGACGTGCGATGCGTCTGCAATCGCCGCCGCATCGTGGGTCACGATCGAATCGTAGCCGCAATAGTCGACGGCATTGCGGACAGACCGCACATTGTTGATGCCATAATCGACGATCGCAACCCGTGACATCATCAACCCCCGAGACGCACCTTTGAGCGCGCCTTGCAATCAGCCCTTGCCGCCAATCTCGATACCCGGATGGTTCGGCCATGGCACCTGAGTGCGATCCCATTGGTCCATGTCGGGCATCACTTTTCCCGGCTCCACGGTGTTCGGAGAAAATTGCCATGGACTGACCTCATGTCGCATGGCGATGCCGAGGAACTGCTCTTCGGTCAACTGTAGATAGTCGAGGAACAGATTCAGGCTGGGCGGCCGCTTTCCGTCATACTGTTTCACGAGCCTCTCGCCCTCCTCGCGTGTCATCCGATGGTTGCGGATATCAACATTCGCAAGATGGTTTGTCCGGCCCATGCCGCGTTTGATGAATTTGAGATAGTCGCGAACGCCCTGGAAGAAGCATTCGATCTTCTCGTAGTCGTATTCCGGCGGAATGCCCTCGACTTCCTGGCCCTTCCAGCCGAGTTCGCGCTTAATGATCTCGACGTGTTTTTTGGTGTCCCACTTGATGTAGCTGCCGAGGCAGATCGAGCGGCATTTAATGCGCATCAGTTCCTTGCGCGGCGGATAAACGAACGGATAGAGATCCCTCTTTGCTACGCGGCCGCCAAGAAACTCGTACATGTCGTCAGCGGTGATGCCGAGATTCATGGCGCGGTTGAAACGCTTCTCGTCGACCTCCTCCATCTCGTCGTAGGAGTAGAACGACTGATATTCGGCCAGGCTCTCGCCCCAGAACAGCAGCGGCGTCTCGTAGCGGATCGCGATCTGCATCGTATGGGCGTAAATGCCGGTGTGGCAGTGCCAGCAGAAGTCGCCGCGGCGCTTGAGCGATTCCAGCATCAGTTCACGGACGACGTGCCAGTTCGGCGTGAAGTTCAGGACGTCGACGCCAAGCTGCTTGAACACGCTGGTGTTATTCTCCTCGACCAGCGGCCGATAGAACCAGTGATCGAAGCGGACGACAAGCGGCTTCAGGCCAAGCTTGCGAACGACATACCAGAGCTGGAAGACGCTGTCCTTGCCGCCGGAGTACGGCACGATGCAGTCGTAGAGGCCCTTGTCGCGATACTGCGCGACCAATTCCTGCATCTGCCGGTAACGATCATCCCAGTCGATCTGGGTGTCGCGCACCTCGATCTGCCGGCAAACACTGCAGGATCCGGACTCGTCGAACGATGTCGCTTCTGCCGTTTCCGGCAACAAGCATTTGCTACAGCTTAGCATTCTTCAATTTCTCGCCATTTATGGGTTTGTGGTAGCCTACCACACGGTCCACCCGCCGTCGACCGCCAGACACTGGCCGGTGACATAGGCCGAAAGGTCGCTTGCCAGATAGGCAACCGCACCCTTCATGTCCTCCTCTTGAGCCATGCGTTTCAACGGCGTCCGGGCGATGTAGCGGCTCAGGAATGGCTCCGGGGTGCCGCGGAAGACACCTCCCGGTGCGATGGCATTGACCCGAATTTGCGGCGCCAATGTGGTCGCCAGCCATCGCGTCAACTGAATAAGACCGCCTTTACTCGCAGCATAGGCCGCGGGATTGCCGAGGCTGGTCCCCTCGTAAAGCCGCCAGTCCGGTCCGGCGAGACCGTAGATCGAGGAGACGTTGATGACGCTACCGCGACCAGAGGCCCGCAGATCGTCCGCCGCAGCCTGAAGCAGTTCGAAAGGCGCCGTCAGGTTGACCTCGAGCGCACGTCGCCACGTCGCATCGGATTGCTGTTCGAATGGCACCGCCCAGCCTTCGAGGCCGCTCGTCCCGACAAACGCCGCGCAATTGACGATGATGTCGATACGACCGAACCGCTCGCGAACCCTGCGCGGCAGATCCTTGACCGCAGCGCCCTGCTCGAGATCGCAATCGAACTCCGCTGCGTTGACTGACCAGCGATGGCTCAGCGCGGACGCGGCCTCGGCTGCGGCGGTCGCCGAAATATCCACGACCGCAATGCGCGCGCCGAGTTCGGCAAGGCCATTGGAAATCGCCTTGCCGATGTGCCCCGCGCCGCCGGTGACGAGTGCGACCCGCCCGTCCAGCGTCATCAACTCCCGCAGCGACCGTTCCGTGCTCACCCGAATATCCTTTGAAATTCGTCGGACGCGCGCTGCAGATCGTCGAGCCGGCCGACGTCGATCCAGTACTCGCGCAGCGGGAAGGCGATTGACGGCTTGTCATCCGCGATCGTGCGCTCGATCAGTGTCGGCATATCGATAACCTCTTCTTTGCGCAGAAATTCGAGCACGCCCGGATCAAGCAGATACACGCCAGCATTGACGAAGAACTTCTGCGTCGGCTTTTCACGGATGCCGAGCACTCGATGGTCGTCAAAATCGACGACGCCGAACGGCACGGTGACCGAGTGTTCGCGGACGCAGACCGTCGTGAAGGCCTTATGCTCACTGTGATACTTCAGCATCTGTTCGAAGTTCACCGTGGTGAGAAGATCGCCATTCATCACGAAGAACGGCTGGGTCGGCCGCTCCGGCATCAGCGCCAGCGCGCCGGCGGTGCCCAGGCGATCGCGCTCCTGCAAGTATTCGATCTCAACGCCCCAGGCCGAGCCGTCGCCGAAATACTCGCGGATCATGTCAGCCTTGTAGTTCACCGAAATGAAAAACTTGCCGAAGCCCGACTTGATGAAGCCGCCGAGCACCGTTTCCAGGATTGGCTTGTCACCGACCTTGATCAGCGGCTTCGGCAGATCATCCGTCAGAGGCTTCAGGCGTGACCCCAGTCCACCGGCCATCAGCACTACCCAGTGGTCGGACTGCGACGCTGTCACGAGATCATCGATCAGCTTGACCTCGATCACCTTCCCCTCGGCATCGACGATCGGCAGTTGATGGATCGACTTGCGCCGCATCAGCGTCAGTGCGGCCGTATCCGAGATGCCTGCCGGCGCGGTGATTGGTGTGCGGTTCATCACCTGCTCGACCGGCGCATCGAGACTGACGCCATTCAGAAGACCGCGTCGCACGTCGCCGTCGGTGACCGTGCCGACGATCCAGCCGTCGCGTTCAACCACCGCCAGTTGGAGATTCCCCCTGTCGATGCGCCGCAGCGCCTCGAGCAAAGGCATCGATTCCGTGACAAAAACTACGCCGTTCATCTCGCCCCATCGTCGCCGCCTGCAAATGTGCCGGCTTCGACGTCCCTCGCAATAACTGCGCCCGCGGCAACCACGGACCTCGCCCCAAGCCTGACGCCGCCCAAAACCACCGCACCTGCACCGACGTGAACTTCCTCGCCCACCGCAACGCCGCCGCATAACACGGCTCCCGGCGCGATATGCGAGTGATCTCCGACCTGACAATCGTGCTCCACGACCGCGCGGGTGTTGATCAGCACATTACGCCCGATCCGCGCGCCTGGCTGAACGATCGAGCCGGCCATCATCTGCGCGCCCTCTGCCGGCGAGACGTCGGACGCGATCACCGCCGACACATGTGCGATCACCGGAAATCCGTAGCCGAGCGCGACGAAGCGCTCGAAAAGGCCGCGCCGGCCCGAAAGCCCTGAACTCGTGCGCGTCGCGCGATTTCCGCGACCGTTTGCGAGCTCCGTGGCGGCCGCCGGCAACGTCAGAACGTGATCGTCCGAACCGACAATCGGTACGCCGCCGACAGATGTCCCCATGCGCGCGGGATCGCGGTCAGTGAACGAATCCGGGCGTATGCCGCGGCTGAGCAGCGCCTCGACGACGACCCGAGCATGACCGCCTGCGCAAAGAACGACCAACGTCATGGCTCCAGCGCCTCGTCGGCGACATAATCGCGCGAGGCGGTCTTACCAAGATAGCCCCAGTATTCGATCGGAGGCACGCCGTTTCCCGGGCGTTTTACGCCAAGATTCTGGTCCGAGAATGTTTCGCCGCTGCGCACAGGTTTCGTCACAACGAGGCTTCGGCGCGCAACGGACCGGTTGGCGATTTCTTCCGGGGCCGGTATCTTGCGGCCGTCGCCCATCGCCCGTTCGACGTCGCGGATCGATGCGATCATCGCCCTCAACTCGCCAGGCTCCAGCGACGCGCGATGGTCAGGCCCCGGCAGCGCACGGTCGATCGTGAAGTGCTTCTCGATCACGACTGCACCTAACGCGACAGCCGCGACAGGAATGTGAATGCCTTTGCTGTGGTCGGAGAATCCCACAGGCAATCCGAAGGCTTCCCGTAACGTCGCCATAGCGCGCAGATTGATCGATTCCGCCACAGCTGGATATTCGGTGGTACAATGAAGCAGCGTGACTTTGTAACGCAGCACGTCCCAAGTCGCCCGATCCAACAGCGTCCGCGCGAAAGCCTCCGATGACGGCTGCTCAGCAGCGTCGCTGAGATAGCCGAACGCAATCACTCCGAGCGCCTGTTCGATTTCCGCAAGCGTCCCCATGCCAGTCGACAAGATGATTGGCAGCCGGAAGCGCGCAAGATGCAGCAGCAATGGCGCGTTCGTAAGATCACCCGACCCGACCTTCAGCGTCAAGACCCCGATATTGCGGACAAGATGCGTCGCACTGTCGGCATCGAAAGGTGTCGACATGTAGGTGATGCCGGCCGCATCGCAAGCGGCAGCGATCCGACGCTCGTCGTCCCCGCTCAATTCCAATGCGCGTAGCATCTCGAGCTGCGACTGCCCCTGCCCGGTCGTGACTTCCTGGTAGCTAGCCTTGTGAGCGGCCGCCGTTGCCAGTTTGTCCGCGCGAAACGACTGGAATTTAACGACATCGGCCCCGGCCCGCGCGGCTGCATCGACTAGCGCGAGCGCGCGTGCACAGTCGCCGTTGTGGTTGACGCCTGCTTCCGCAATAATCCGAGTGCGATGCTGCATGAAATCCGAGGTTCCAGACGGGATTGGCTAGGCTGAAAATTGCCCCTTAAATCAGGAGGTTGTCTTAGTCGAACACACTGGTAAAAGCAACGCGGTTCGCCCGAAGCCTCGGCGTCACAGCTGCTACCATTTCAGTTTTTTTATGTACACTCTGCAACTTAGTCGTGAAGGATCATCGTCTTGACCGAGATATTGTTTTTACTGGTGGGTCGTGGCGGATCGAAGGGATTACCGCGCAAGAACCTGCGGGAGATCGGCGGCCTCAGCCTGACCGGATACAGGGCGCGTTCCGCCGCCAAATCGCGTTACTGCTCGCGGCTGATCGTCTCGAGCGACAGTCCTGAAATCCAGGCCGAGGCTAAGCGGCACGGCGCCGAGGTGCTGTTTTCGCGTCCTGCCGAGCTTGCAACGGACACAGCGTCTTCCAATGATGTCGTTCTCCACGCCATGGACTGGATCGAAACGCATGAGCGCCGCCGTTACGATGCTCTGATGCTGCTGGAACCGTCGTCACCCTTTGCGCTTCACGAACATTATGATCAAGCCGTCGATCTTTTTGTAAGCCGCAAGGCTAGCCTCGTCGTGGGAGTGCGCGAGACGGAAGTATCATCCATCTTCGTGGGACTGCTTGGCAAAGATGGCTCGATCGGCACGATCGTCGACAAGCTGCTCGCAACGCCTGCTCAGCGCCGGCAAGATCAGCCGCTCGAAGTAACCATGAATGGCGCGCTCTATCTAATCGGATGGGACGCCATGCGGAAGCATCGTAAAATCTATGCTGACCCAGCCGCGAGTTACGGCATCCTGATGGACCGCCTGCATTCGATCGAGATCGAAACAGAAGCCGATATCGCTTACGCATCTTACGTCGTCGAGCACGGAATGCTCGACGCGTCTCCCTGGCGCCAGGCACACCGATGACCCTTTCGCTACGCCGGATTGCAGTCATTACGGGTTCGCGAGCAGACTACGGCCTGTTGCGTGGGCTGCTCGCTTCCCTGCAAAAAATGGATGACATCGATTTGCAAATCATCGTCTGCGGCATGCATCTGATACCGAAATTCGGGGAAACCTGGCGCGCCATTGAATCTGACGGCTTTCCGATCGCTGCAAAAGTCGATCTAGAACTGTGCGACGATACCTCCGCGGGCGTTGCCCGCAGCACCGGCATTGGCGTTGTCGGCTTCTCGAAGGCTCTCCCCGCACTCGCGCCTGACCTCGTGATCATCCTTGGCGATCGCTTCGAGGTTCTGGCAGCGGCCGTGGCCGCAACCCTGCTGAATATCCCGATCGCTCACATTCACGGCGGCGAGGTGACCGCCGGCGCTTTTGACGACGCCATCCGCCATGCGATCACCAAAATGGCCAGCTTGCATTTCGTCGCAGCCGAACCTTATCGGCAGCGCGTCATTCAAATGGGCGAAAATCCTGATTATGTCTTCAATGTCGGCGCGCCTGGCCTCGATCAGGCGACTTATGCACCCGCATGGGATCATGCGGCTCTCTTCAAGGCTCTTGGTATCAAAACAGGGCCCGAGCGATTTCTGCTCGTAACTCTTCACCCGACGACAGCGCGCCCCGAAGCAGATGATGCGACCATCACCGCTCTGCTCGGTGCGATGTCGCGCATTGAGGATCGCAGCATCATCTTTACCGGGGTGAACGCCGATCCCGGACATGCAGTGATCGACGACGCCATTCGGGCATTCGTCGCGGCGCATTCCGACCGGGCACATCTGTTTACTTCACTCGGCAGCGCGCATTATTGGGCCGCGTTGCGGCTAGCAGACGCGGTTGTGGGAAACTCATCAAGCGGCATTCTCGAAGCACCGGCGACGGGAACGCCGTCGCTGAATATCGGCGATCGCCAGCTTGGCCGGCTGCGGGCCACCTCAATTATCGATTGCCCTATCGACGAAGAAGCTATTTTTGGTGCGCTGCAAGGAATACTCGACGGCAGCTTCCAACCTGCCCCGTCGACCGAGCCGCCTTATGGCCGCGGCGGCGCCTCGGAGCGAATTGCCCGAGTCGTGCGCGAAATCGATCTAAGCGGCGCATTCCCTAAATATTTCAATGACTTGGAGTTCCGCTCGCGGAGCATCGCGATCAGTTGTTAGCTATATTTAGGCTGGATTCCCGAGTTCCCACGTCGGGTTTCGCAGACCCCCTCTTATTTGCTGTGATAATGAAATAGGCGAAATCCGTCTGTGGGAAGATATTGCTGCGCCGGAGAATGACATGAGCACGCTCGACCCGATCGCCGTTGCACCGACAGCTTCGCAAGAAATTCTGATCGGAACGCTACCAATCCCCCCCTATCCCGGAACCACCCTGCCCGACATCGATTACGATGCCCATCCGGCTTATGGAGGCACATTTCCAAAAGCAAAACTGGGCGAGCGACTTGGCTCGTTGAAAGTATTCGCAAAGACATTTGCCTTCGTCGGTATTCGACGCATAGTCGATTATGAAAACATGCCGCTGCTGACCAAGGAAGCCGGCGGCGTTCAAATGAATTTCGCGATGGCCGTTCGGTATATTGCGATGTTTGCGGGCATTCGTGCCAGTCGCTTTCTTCGTTCGCTGGCGGGACAACGCAGAGCTGCGGTCCCTTCAAAACCGGCGCTGCTCAACCGGATCAGAACTGATGGAGTTGCGTGCCTGACGTTCTCGGCAACTGAGATAGAGGACATTCGCCGCGTCACGAGTCAGGCTTTTGCAAAGCTGGACGAACGCCGCGCGGGGATCCCCATCGAAAAAAGGAAGTTCGACGACAACGTCTATTGGTGTACACGCTCGGCCGACCCGCAAGCTTTTGCAACCGTTGAAGGAATCTTCAAGCGCTACGGCATTACCGAAGCCGCAAGCGCCTACCTCGGACGGCCAGTCAGCGTGAAACATGTCAACGCCCAGATAAACGACCAAGATTAT
>Ga0182030_10022143_pt1 | contig 11849 bp, 11 predicted proteins | sample 812S3MmetaG_FD_121299 | JGI IMG/M metagenome (GOLD analysis project Ga0182030, IMG submission 121299) | Permafrost microbial communities from Stordalen Mire, Sweden - 812S3M metaG (Illumina Assembly) | ecosystem: Environmental > Terrestrial > Soil > Wetlands > Permafrost | place: Sweden... | reverse complement strand
GCCATGATGAAGAGCGGAATTAGAATGGTCGGATAGATGGTCGAGCCGCCGAGGCGGAACACCGAAGCGCCCTGATGCAGCGTGTTCCACCAATCGACCGAGAATTTTATGATCGGCAGATCGACCGCCCCGACCAGCGTCAGGATCGCGGCGGCCTTGGCCGCGCGCGCGGGCTCCTCGATAGAGCGCCAAAGCGCGATCAGCCCGAGATAGAGGATGAACAGCACCAGCACCGAAGTCAGCCGTGCGTCCCACACCCAGTAGGTCCCCCACATCGGCTTGCCCCACAGCGAGCCGGTGACGAGGCAGATGAAGGTGAAGCCGGCGCCGAGCGGCGCGGCGGCCTTCTGCGCGGCGTCGGCGAGCGGATGGCGCCAGACCAGCGTGCCGAGCGCGGCAAGCGTCATCACGCCGTAGATGAAGGTCGACAGCCACGCCGCCGGCACGTGCAGATACATGATCTTGACCGTCTCGCCCTGCTGGTAGTCGGGCGGCGCCATGAAGCCGAGCGTGAGCCCGACCGCGAACAGCCCAATCGTCAACGCCCACAGCCACGGCAGGATGCGCCGCGCGACGTTGAGGAATAAGGTGGGACTCGCGAGATTCATGCGCCTCTTTAGTCCCGCGCGAAAAGCGCGACAAGGCGCAGGATCAACTTCGCGAAGGGAGACGCGAGATGTTCAAGGACGGTCTGTTTGCGGGCAAACGCATCCTGGTCACCGGCGGCGGCACCGGCCTCGGCAAGGCGATGGCGCAGGCGTTCCTGGGTCTCGGCGCCGAGATCTTCATCTGCGGCCGGCGCCGGCAAGTCTGCGAGGACGCTGCGGCCGAGCTGATGACCACGCACGGCGGCAAGGTCACAGCCTACGGCGTCGACATCCGGGACTCGGCGGCGGTCGACGCGATGGTCGAGCACATCTTCAAATCCGGCCCGCTGACCGATCTCGTCAACAACGCCGCCGGCAACTTCATCTCGCGCACGCAAGATCTCACCCCGCGAGGTTTCGACGCCATCGCCAATATCGTCATGCACGGCACTTTCTACGTGACCCACGCCGTCGGCAAGCGCTGGATCGCGGCCGATGTCCCCGGCAGCGTGGTGTCCATCGTGGTGACCTGGGTGCGCAACGGCGGCCCGTTCGTCGTGCCGTCGGCGATGAGCAAGTCGGCGGTGCAGGCGATGACGCTCTCGCTCGCGAGCGAATGGGGGCGCTACGGCATCCGTCTCAACGCCATCGCTCCGGGGGAAATCCCGACCGAGGGCATGAGCAAGCGCCTCAATCCCGGCGAGCGGCCCGGCGCGCGTACGGCCGCCGCAAATCCTATGGGCCGGTGCGGCAATCTGTCGGAACTGCAGAATCTCGCGGTTTTTCTATTGAGCGACGGCTGTCGCTGGCTCAACGGCGAGACGATTGCGATGGACGGCGCGCAGGCGCTCGCAACCGGCGGAAACTTCTACGAGTTGCGCCAGTGGGGCGAAGCGCAATGGACCGCCGCGCGCGACTCCATCAAGGCGCAAAACGACAAGGATCGGGCGGCGCGCGAAACATAAATGGGAAACGCGTGGAGTCGAGTTGCGATCTGTTGACACGCAGCCGATTCGATGTTGAGATTTGGTTACTTTCCGGGGTGGCGGGTAATTCTTATGAGACACTCGGTCGATGGTTTTGAGCTGAACCTTTCATCGCCGAAAAGTTGGAAGGCGGAACGTCGTCAGTATGGACGGCGCATCGATGACGTTCCGATGACGTGGACCGCCGGGCGCCGTAACGGAAGCGACAATAAAATCTTTCAGCAGGTCTGGTTCAAGGACCGTGCCGAACTTGAGCGAAGGGCTGCCGATCCGCGCCCCTTTGTCGTCCTGCTTGCGACGTCTGACGATAACTCCGTCCTCCCCTATCCTCCGAAGGATTTTGTCGGCCTGTTCGAAGTGGCGACGACCGGCAGGATACTGAGCGGATTGAGCCTGGAGACCGAGGTGCGGCGGCGCGTTCGCGCGTACTGAGACGCCGCCGTCGCCAGCCATTGCGCTTCCTTGCGCGCGGTTCTAGCGTTCGCCGAGAACGGTCGAAATAGAGCCGCGTCAGGGAGGAACCCGCATGGGAGAAGCCTACATCGTCGCCGCCGCGCGCACCGCCGGCGGCAAGCGCAACGGGCGCGTCAGCGGCTGGCATCCCGCCGATCTCGCCGGCGCGATCCTCGACGGTCTCGTCGCCCGCGCAGGCTGCGATCCCGCCCTGGTCGAAGACGTCATCATGGGCTGCGTCATCCAGGCCGGCGAGCAATCTCAAAACATCGCCCGCGGCGCCGTGCTCGCGTCGAAGCTGCCGCAGCACATTCCCGGCGTCTCGGTCGACCGGCAATGCGGTTCGTCGCAGCAGGCGCTGCATTTCGCCGCCTCGACGGTCATGTCGGGGGTCATGGACTGCGTGATCGCCGCGGGCGTGGAGAGCATGACGCGCGCGCCTATGGGGCTTTCGTCCGAAGTGCTAGCGAAAAACGGCTACGGTCGCGCCAAGAGCCCGCGCCAGGAAGCCCGCTATCCCGACATCGTGTTCAGCCAGTTCACCGGCGCGGAAATGCTGGCGGAGAAGCACGGCTTCTCCAAGGACGAGATGGACGAGTTCGCCTTCCACAGTCAGCAGAAGGCCGCCGCCGCGACCAGAGCGGGGCGTTTCGAGAAGGAGATCGCGCCCATCGAGGTCGTCGCGCTCGACGGTTCGCACGAGCGTCATACGGTTGACGAAGGCATCCGCTTCGACGCGACGCTCGAAGCCGTGAAAGGCGTCAGGCTCATCAAGGAGGGCGGTCGCATCTCCGCCGCCACGGCGAGCCAGATTTGCGACGGCGCCTCGGGCGTGATGGTCGTCAACGAGCGCGGCCTCAAGGCGCTTGGCGTGGAGCCGCTGGCGCGCATCCACGCGATGAGCATGTCGGCCGGCGATCCCGTCATCATGCTGGAGGAGCCGCTGTTTGCGACCGACAAGGCGCTGAAACGGGCGGGGATGCGGATCGACTACATCGACCTCTACGAGGTCAACGAGGCTTTCGCGCCGGTGCCGATGGCCTGGGCGAAGCATACGGGCGCCGATCCCGCGCGGCTCAATGTGCATGGCGGCGCGATTGCACTCGGTCATCCGCTCGGCGCCTCCGGGACCAAGCTGATGACGACGCTGGTCCATGCGCTGAAGACGCACAACAAGCGCTACGGCCTGCAAACCATGTGCGAGGGTGGCGGGATGGCCAACGTCACCATCGTCGAGCGGCTCTAGACGCCCGAGGGGCCTATTCGCGCCGAGCCCGCTCGGCATGCGCGGCGCCGGGGAGCACGGCGGTCGCGTCGAGGCGCGCGGTGTCGAGGTCGAGCCCGCGAGCCTCGACACCCTCCAACCTGGCGCCTCGGAGATCGGCGCCGCTCGCATCGGCGTCGCGCAGCTTGGCGCCGCGAAAATCGGCGCCGCCGCAGCGGGCGAAGCTGAGATCGGCGCGGGACAGATCGGCGCCGGAAAAATCCGCGCCTTCGAGATCGGCGGACATGAACGAGGCGCGCATCAGGCCCATCGACTGGTTCTTCTCGTCCGCCGCCCCGTTGGCGTCGCGCAGCACCGCGCCGGCAAGCGACGCGCCGTGAAAGTCTGCGGCGATGCGCGCGCGCGAAAGGTCGGCGCCTTCGAAATGCGCCTTCTGCAGTTGCGCCTGGAAAAGGCCGGCGCCGGCGAGATGCGCGCCCCGGAAATCCGCCTCCAGCGCCCAGGCCTGATCGAGATTGGCGCCGTCGAGCCGCGCGCCGGCCAGGCGGCTGTGGTTGAGCCGAGCCGCGCGCAGGTTGACGCCTCGGAGATCGAGGCCGGACATATCCAAACCGGAGAGTCGCTTACCCGCGAGGTCGAGCGGCCGGCCGCCGGCCGCGGCAATGGCGGCTTCGAGGTCGGCGCGGGTCATTTCCGCTGTCGTCATGTCGGGGGAGGACATGTCCAGACCCCGCATCATGTCCTGAGCCGAAGCCGCCGTAGCGAGCGCCGCGAAGGCGATCGCCGAGAGAATGCTGCGCATGAAAAATCTTAACGGAGGCGCTCCGCGGCGTCCACCTGCGTCAGGTGCGCTGGCCCTCGCGTTCGGGATAGGCGCAGCGCCAACGCGCGACGCGCTTGTCGGGATGCTCGTCGACATATTGGGCGAGGTAGGGCTGCGCCTGCATCATGCATTGCATGAGGCTTTCGTCGGCGGAAAACTGCATCCGCGCTTCGCCGCATTGGTCGGGCGACGAGAGCGAGCATACGGTCATGATGAGGACGAGCATCGACGTCTCCAGGCTCGAAATTGCTTCTACGCAAAACACCCGCCTGAAGCTTTCCGCCCAGCGCTAGTCGGGTTTCTTTCCCGACCCTTTCTGTTGGCGCCGAGGCGCAGGTCTCGCATGATTGCCTTGTCCGTCGCTTACGGGATAAAACTCCTATCGTTGCGCCGGGAACAGGATAGCAAACCGCGTGCCATTCGAGGAGGGAACTGGCGGGGAGGGGATGCGCGTCCGCGCCGGAGCGCGTCTGCATCTCGGCTTTCTCGATCTCAACGGCGATCTCGGCCGTCGCTTCGGTTCGCTCGGACTCGCCATCGAGGGCTTCGAGACCTGTGTCGAAATTCGCCGCGCGGCGCGCTTGCGCGTTCGCGGCGCCGAACCCGAGCGGGTCGCCGCGCTGCTGCGTCGTCTCGCCGAAGCGGTCGGCCGTTCGCCGGACGTCGAGGTGGAGGTGGCGGCCGCAATTCCCGCCCATGCCGGCCTTGGCTCCGGCACCCAGCTTGCCTTGGCGCTCGCCCGCGCGTTCCGGGCCGCGCATGGCCTGGCCCCGGACACGCCCGCCGACGCGGAGATCCTGATGCGCGGCGCGCGCTCGGGGATCGGCGTGGCTTTGTTCGAGCGCGGCGGCTTCATGCTCGACGCGGGACGCGGCCCCGCCACGGCGCTGCCGCCGATCCTTTCGCACCTGCCGTTTCCCCGCGACTGGCGCGCCGTGCTGCTGATCGACCCTGAGGCCGTCGGCGCCCACGGCGAGGCGGAGCGCGCGGCTTTTGCGGCGCTGCCCGGCTTTCCGTCCGAGGCGGCGGCGGAGATTTGCCGGCGCGCGCTCATGCAAGTGTTGCCCGGCGTTGCGGAGGCCGACTTCGCCGCGTTCGGCGAGGGGTTGAGCGCCATCCAGCGCCGCCTCGGCGATCATTTCGCGCCGGCGCAGGGCGGCGGCCGCTTCACCAGCGCGCGCGTCGGAGAGGTCGCCGCGGCGCTGAGCCAAGCGGGCGCGCTGGGGATCGGGCAAAGCTCCTGGGGGCCGACCGGCTTCGCCTTCGCGCGCGATCCCGACGAGGCCGGGTTTCTCGCCGCGCGGGCGCGCAAGGCCGCGCGCGGCGTCGAGGTCCGGATTCACGCCGCGCGCGCCGTCGGCGCCGATTGCGAGGACTGACATGGCCAAGACCATTCTGCACATGCTGACGCCGCTCGCGCATATGAGCCCGTTCGACGTCAACATGGCCGCCGACGCCGGCTTCGACGTGGTGGCGAGCTACACCAACGTGAAGCTCTTGGAAGTGCCGCCGCTGACGCAGGACGCGATGTTCTCGCGCTCGCCCCGCGACGCGCTGCGCACCGGCATATTCATCGCCGGCAAGGACGCCTTCCTCGCCCTCGACATGCTCGACGCGGCGGCGAAGGCGCTGCTGAAGCCGTTCGAGATCTCGCTGTTCGCCGACCCCGCGGGCTCCTTCACCACCGCCGCGGCCATGCTCGCGGTCGTCGAGAAGACGTTGCGCGACAAGTTCGGCAGGCCGCTTGCGGGCGCTCGCATCGCCGTCTACGGCGCGACGGGCGTCGTCGGCACGGCGGCGGGCGTGATCGGCGCCCTGGAGGGCGCGGATGTGACCTTCGTCGGCCATGACGGGTCCGGGCGCGTCGAGCGCCACGCGGCGGAGGTCAAGCGCCGCTTCGGCGTCGATGTCGCCGCCGCCGACGGCTCTACGCCGGAAGGGCGCAGGGCGATCCTCGGCGCGACGGACATCGCGCTGTGCGCGGCAAGAGCGGGCCTGCGCGTGCTGGAGGCGGCCGACGTGGAGGCCGCGCCGGCGCTCAAGATCGCCGCCGACGTGAACGCCGTGCCGCCGCTCGGCGTCGAGGGCGTCGAACTCAACGCCAACGGCGCGCCGCTCGGTTCGCACGGGGCGGTGGGCGTGGGGGCGCTGGCGATCGGCAACGTCAAGTACCGCACGGAGTCCGGGCTGTTCAAGCAGATGACGGAGGCCGCCAAGCCGCTGAAGCTCGACTTCCGGCAGGCGTTCGCGCTGGCGCGGACGCTGGCCTGAGGCGGGGGGTTTTGGGGGCGGCGGAAATTTCATTTGCGGTTGCTGGAGTTTCAGGGGGTTGAGCGCCAAAAGGTGAGCCCGTGGGGCAATGCTTGTTGGGGAGCGAGGTTCGCGGCGCAGACCTCTCGCCGTTGCAACGCTTCGGAAGGTGGTGCGGGAGGCGACATTCTATCCGTTGGGCGCGCTCGTCGGGGGAGAATTGAGTTGATTCGCAACACCGCGCGATCTCAGGGCTCCTATAGTCTGAGGTCGGATTGAGACGCGCTTTCGGTTTACGGAGAAGCTCGCCGTTTCCCGATCAAATTGGATGCGGCGCTACGGGATTATTGCCGGCGCTAACGGCCGCGGAATTACAAATTTACCATTTTACGTGTGCTTAACTTAACAAGTGCACGGTACGCACACACGGATAACCGGGTTCCGCTTTGCGGCTTGGCGATGGCATGATGCCGTCCGTCGTACCGGTTCCGACCCGGAATGTCTTTGTCACCGTAAACTCACGGACCCAATGCGGCCTGCCGCGGATTCGTGCGTGCATTCACCGACAAAAATCTATGGATCAGGCATGCAGCTCGCCAATCGCTCGCTCAAATTCCGCCTGTTCGCCGGTTATGGCGCCGTTCTTCTGGTCATTGCAGGATTGACCGGGTTTGGGTTGACCCAACTTGTTGCAATCAGGACGAACCTATCGAAAATGCAGGCGCTTTCCGACAATAATGTTCGGGCGCTCGAAATCACAGCGAACTTCCAAGCAATTCGTCGCGGCATTTTGCGGTTCAATTTCGACGCCGACGAGCCCTCGTTCAAAGACGCGGCCGACCGGGAAGCCAAGTCCCTGGCAATGCTGCGAGACGCTGAGGCTGTGACCTTGTCTGAAGAGCGAAAGGCGATTTACCGCGATCTCCAGGTCGCGGTCGGTCGAATCACTGAGCTGCGCGAGGCTTTGGGAGGCGCCGTGCGGAGCAAGAACGCGGCTGTCGCCCAGTTGCTTAGCGTGGGAGACAGTCTGACCGCCGACATTGCGAAACTGAGCGCCGAAGCTGCGACTGCCGAAGGCGCCGGCGTGCAAGGCATTGCCAAGCTCGAAACGGATTTACTCTTGGTCCGCGTGGCCAACTTGCGGTTTTTAACGACTCGAGACGGCAAGGGCATCCCTAGGTTTAAAGCCAACTACGCCCGCGCCGCGGAGCAAATTGATCAACTTGACAAGGAGGGATTGCCCGACCGGCTGCGCCCGCGGCTGCAATCCGTCAAAGAGTCGCTTGCGGCGTACGGCGCGGCGTTCGATCAAGCCTCTACCAATATGCTCAAGGGCGACGATATTTATCGTAACGACGTCGCCAGATTGACGGTTCAGAGCGCCAAGGAGCTCGATGCGGCCGTAGCGTCGCTCTCAAGCGATTTCAAGGCGAGTCAGGAAGCCGCGACCCGCGTGGCCGACGACACGCTCCTGTATCAGGGGATCGCAGCCGGCTTGGCGCTCTTGCTCGGCTTCGTCATTGCGGCGTTGACCGTGCGTTCAATCTTGCCGCCGCTGCTGGGCTTGACCAAAGTCATGAACGCGCTCGCGGCCGGGGACCTGGGTGTCCGAATCCCTGCCCGAAACTCTCGCGATGAGATCGGCCAGATGACGGCCGCCGTGCTGGTTTTTCAACAGGCGGCCATGCAGAACGCAGAGCTTGAACGGGAAGCGGAAAAGCAGCGCGGCCATGCTGACAGCGAACGCGTGCGCGGCGCACAGGCCCAGCAAGAGGCGATTGAAAAAGAACGAGCGTTAGTGGCCGATTCGTTGGGAGTCGGCTTGGACAAACTGGCAAGTCAGGAGCTGACCTATCGCATGACGTCCGATATGCCCCCTGCCTATCGCAAACTGCAGACGGATTTCAACGAGGCCGTCACGCAACTTGAGGAATCCATGAAAGCGGTTGCCGCGAGCACGGAGATCATCTCGTCGGGCGCCGCGCAGATCTCAACATCCGCCAGCGATCTATCCCACCGTACCGAGCAACAGGCCGCCGCTCTCGAAGAAACAGTCGCTGCGATCAACGAAATCACTTCAACAATCAACAAGACGGCAAGTGGCGCCGAACTCGCCCGCGCCGCAGTGACGGAGACGCGAGGCGACGCCAAGCAGAGCGGCGAAGTTGTAAGTCGCGCGGTCGAAGCGATGGGCAAGATCGACAAGTCGTCACAGTCCATCAGCCAGATCATTGGTGTCATCGACGAGATTGCGTTCCAAACCAACCTTCTTGCCCTTAACGCAGGGGTAGAGGCGGCGCGCGCAGGCGATTCGGGGCGGGGCTTTGCCGTGGTAGCTTCCGAGGTGCGCGCCCTTGCGCAGCGATCGGCGCAGGCGGCCAAAGACATCAAAGCCCTTATCGCCGTCTCGAACGGAGAGGTTTCCATTGGCGTCGGACTGGTGGCCGAAGCCGGAGCCTCGCTGAGCCGTATCTTCGGCAGGATCGGCGATATCGACTCTGTGGTCGGCGCGATCGCCGCCAGCGCAAAGGAGCAGGCGACTGGCATAAAGGAGATAAACACGGCGATTGCCCAAATGGATCAATCGACTCAACAGAATGCGGCGATGGCCGAAGAGACTAGCGCCGCAAGCCGATCGCTGTCGAGCGAAACAACCCGACTCGCTGAACTTATGGCGCGGTTTGAAATCGGCGAGGTCACGACGACGAGAGACTTGCGCGGCGAATTGCGGAAGGTGGCGTCAACAGCAAGGGCGGCGTAAGCGTCTCGAAAGGATCAACCATTCTCCCGGTGTCGTCTCGGATCGCTTCTCTCCAAGGCTATACGAAGGCGGCCCTTTGGAACGCCCCGGGAGACCTCCTACACGTCAAATGATCGCTCGGGAATTTCGGCTTTCCGCCCAAGGCGGGCACCCAACGCCCCAAACCCCTACCTTCCCGCCCGATACGGCGCCGCCGCGCTCGCCCCGCCCGCCGTCGCGCGGCGGCGCACGATCTCCACCCCGACCGCGCCGTCGATGACGTCGAGTTTTCGCGCCACGATTTTCACCGAACGCGCGCGCTCGTGCGCCAGAACCATCGCGGCGACGCCTTCGGCGAGGCCTTCGACGAATTCGTGGTGGCCTTGCGCCGCGACGATGCGGATGGCGTCTAGGATCACGTCGTAGGAGAAGATCGCGCGCATGTCGGCGGGGCCGGCGCCGGCGCGGCGGATCAGCGCCTCGACGTCGAACGCGACCCGCTGGCGCCGCCCGCGCTCGAAATCATAGGCGCCGATCTCCGCCTCGATGACGAAATCGCGCACGAAGATGCGGTCGAGATCCTCCTCGCGCTCCTCGCCGCCGGCGAGGCCGCGGCCGATCAGGCGCCAGTCGATGTTGGGCGCGTCGCCGCGGGCGCGTATTTCGCGCGGGATCAGGTCGCGCATGAGCGCGACGGCCTGCGCGTCGATGGCGGCGATGCGGTCGCGCGCGACGCACAGCGCGCCGCGCAAGCCGAGCACGTCGGGCGCGGCGAGCAGCAGGCGCGGGATGTCGGGCGGCTCCAGCGAGCCGGCGAGGCCCGACGTGAGGCCGGCGGCGCGGCAGCGGGCGCAGAACGCGGCAAGCCGCGCTAAATCGAGATGGTTGATGAGCCGCCCTGCTTTCTTGTCGCGGGTGTCGAGCATCGCGCCGGCGAAGCCGAGCGCGGCGAACTGCGGGATCAGCTCGAAGTCGGGCGCCTCGTCGGCGAACATCATGCCGACGAGTTTTGTTTCGCGCGCCAGCTCGGTCAGCGGCTCGCGCAGGCGTTCGAGCGCGGCGCCGTCGAGGGCGAGCTTCAGCATGTCGACGCCCGCCGCCTTCAGCGCGTGGGCGCGGGCGAGCAGCGGCTCGGCTTCGTAAGGCGGGTCGCCCAGCGTTGCGCTGATGCGCGCCCGTCCGCCGACGGCGCGCACGCCCGCGGCGACGATGTCCGGCTCGACGGCGCCGATGGCGCCGCGCCGCGGGTCCTTGAAATCGACGATGTCGGCGCCGCCGCTGGCGACAAGCGCGGCTTCCTGGGCGTCGGCGACGCTGGCGAGCATTTCGGTCATGTCGATCTCCGCCGCCAAGCCGCTTGAGCGCGGCCGGCGGCGCCTCTATCTTCCGCGTTGTGAGGAAACGCGTGATGAATGCATTCGGGCGCTTGCGTCTCGTCGGTTTGATGGTAGCGGTCGCCGTAGCGCCCGCGCAAGCCGCCGGACCTCCCGGCAAGGACCCGGACTGGCCGTGTCATCAGGCTGAGATCGTCGAGTTTCCGCTCGCCTCGGTGTGGGACGGGCCGCCCATCGAGACCGCGGCCGGCTGGCGCGACGATCCCGATATCGCCGGGCTCGCCGCGCAGATGTCGCAAAGGCGCGTGCCGCTCGACGAGGTCAAGGCTTCGCTGGCGACGCTCGCGGCCTCGGGCGCCAAGCCGAAGGTCGCGCAGGCCTTTGCCGCGGCGTTCGACGATCTCGTGCGGCAGCGCGCGGAGGTCATCGCCGGGCTCGACCGGTTCGGCCGCAAGCAGCGGCAGATGGCCGAGCGCCTCCGCGCCGAGAACGAGGCCGCGCACAAGGGGCCGGAGCCCGACGCGCAGGCGTTGCAGAAGCTCGAATGGGACCTGCGCGTATTCGAGGACCGGCGGCGCACGGCGTCCTATGTCTGCGAGGCGCCGCAGGCGATCGAAACGCGCATCGGCGAGATCGCCAAGCTGGTGCGCGCGGCGCTGTAGCGGCGCCGTCACGGCCTCGGCTCCGGCTGGCGCGGTTCGAGCGGCAAGCCGGCCTCGCGCCAACCGTCGGCGCCGTCGGGATACCAGTCGACATGGCGGAAGCCGAGCGCCAGCGCGCGCTTGGCGGCGTTCCATGACATCCAGCAATCGCGCTGGCAGTAGAACGCCAGCGCGCGCTCGCGGTCGCCGGCCTGCGCCTTGTCGAGCCCGGCGACGAAATAGGCCTGCATCGACGGCGCCAACTCGCCGTAGCCGGTGTCGGGCAGCCACAGGCTGCCGGGGATGTCTGCGCGAGCCTTGTCGCGCCACACGACGTCGGCCGGCAGGTTCTTCGGCCGCGGCGCCTGTGGCAGCACGTCGATGAAGGCGGCGCGCTTGTCTCGCCATAACGCCTCCGCCTCGTCTGATGTCAGCACCGTCGCGCCCTTCAGCGTCGCGGGCGTCGGAGCGCGGTAGGCCTCGGTGCGGTAGCCGTCCGGCTCCGGCGCCGACGCGCCGGCGAGCGCGAGGCAGAGCAGCGCGGCTGCGGCATGGCGCTTCACGGCGGGCCGAGCGGTTTGTCGTTCTCGTCGAGCAGCGGCACGCCGTAGCTGCGCAGGATCGCGTCGATCTCGGCGCGGTTCTGCGAGATCAGCTTGTTGAGGTCGCGCTTCCAGTTCTGGTCGGAATGGCGCACGCCCATCGCGATGCGGTAGATGAGCTTCGGGCCGCCGGTCTCCTTGACGAGCGGTTGAAGCGAGATCGGCGTCTTGGCGTGCAAGGCGTAATAGCCGGCGATCGGCCCCCAGG
>Ga0182030_10022142_pt1 | contig 11849 bp, 14 predicted proteins | sample 812S3MmetaG_FD_121299 | JGI IMG/M metagenome (GOLD analysis project Ga0182030, IMG submission 121299) | Permafrost microbial communities from Stordalen Mire, Sweden - 812S3M metaG (Illumina Assembly) | ecosystem: Environmental > Terrestrial > Soil > Wetlands > Permafrost | place: Sweden... | reverse complement strand
TGTCGCCGAAATGCCGTGCCCGGCCTAGCCTTGCCGATGGCCAGCAGGAAGCTGCCCACGCCGCAAGGCGCGGCTGCCGCCCGGCGGATGCTGCTCGACGGGCTGGGCCGCCGGCGCTGACATCCTTGAGCTCGTGAGCGAGCTCGCGTCCCGTCATCCTGCCAACAACACCTTCCCGGGCGAGGTCTTCCTCCGACTGGCCGCCGACGCGCTGGAGAGGTGCGGGCCCAGCCGGGAAGAGCCGCTGGTCCGGGAGGGGCCCTCCCCAAAGTGCTCATTTCGCGGGCGGCAGAACCACAACTGGGTGCCGGACTCGGGCAGCTCACCCCCAGCCATGGCCGCACACCGCACCCATCCGTGCGGGCACTGTGCGGATGTGCTGTACTCCAGTGCCACACGCCACATGCCGAATGCGAAAATGTCCGACCTGCGCGACGGCTAACTATCGAGACAACGACGCAACTGTGATACCGATGCTCTTTCGGACACACCCTGAAGAGCAGCGCAGGCGCTAGGTTCGGCGGTATGACGAGAAGCTGGGCGGCCCTGACCATCAGCTGCCTACTAGCGCTTGCAGTCGCCGGGTGCACCAATGGAGCCCGGAATCATCGTGACGCTCTGACTCCCAGCGCGAGCCCGGCTGGTACCTTCGCTGACCCGGGCCGGCCGCAAGCGGCCAACTTGAGGCTGTCCGCCGGACGCTCATCGTCGCAGTATCAGATCACGGCGCCGTCGCCCGCGCAGTACGGATTCACTGTGACCGTCACCGCGCCGGCATCCGCCGAAATAAGCATCAGCATCAGCACTTGGTACGGAGCAATGTTGCCTAGCATCCTCGACTCCACCCACGATCCGGCATGGTGCCGGAAACGCGGTTCTCAGGATGCTTGCTTCGAGCTGTTTCCTCTGCTGCCCGCCCAGCGGGCGGGCTCCTGGACGGTTGTGGCGTCAAAGCGGTCGGGGGCCGCAGCCGTGGTGCACGTTGCCATCATGTTCGCGAAACCCTAGGGGTAGCGGTCGCTCAGGGCGCCGTGCGGGGAGCGGCCCACCCCAGTGCCTCATGCCAAATGTGAACGGATTGGTCCGCCCGACGGCTGACCATCGAAGCGACGATTCACCGCGCGCGGGATAACCACATCCCGGCACCGTCGCGCGGCTGGCGGCGCGTGACGGCGAACTCTTAGCCGCCGGCACGCACGAACTGGCTCCGCGCAGAACGCGGCTTGTAAAGGTCGCTTGACCTTGCCGTGAAGTTAAGCTACCTTGACATCATGCGCGACCGGGTCAGGGAGCAGCGTTCCCAGCGGGGGCTGTCGCAGGCCGAGCTGGCGGCGGCCCTGGGGGTGTCCCGGCAGACGGTGATCTCGATCGAGAACGGCCGGTACCTGCCGTCGCTGCCGCTGGCGTTCCGGATTGCGCGGTTCTTCGACGTGACGGTCGACAAGATGTTCGACCCGGAAGAAGGGGAGGCAGGCACGTGATGAGCTTCCTTCGTCCTCGGCTGCGCATACCGGCGCAGATAGTCGTGCTCGGTGCGGTACTGGCCGTCATCTTCGGGACCGCCCAGGGGTGGTGGGGCGCGGTCACCATCATGGTCAGCTTCCTGGCTCTCGCGGCTGGCTACTACGTGTGGGGCGGGAAGGACACCGACGTGGGCGCGATCATCGGGAGCCGAGCCGACGAGCGGCAGGCGAGTCTGCAGATGAGGGTGACGGCGCTGCAGGGGAAGGTGATGACCGGGGCGGCAGCCGTCACTTACCTGGTTGCGGTCCTGGGCAGGGCCACCTTCTGGCCGAAGGTCACCGTCTGGCCGTTCGCGATCCCGCTTGCCCTGGCTACGCTGTCCGGCCTGGTGGGCTGGGTGATCTACGGTGAGCGCGGCGGTGGTGACGCAGGCGGCGCGGATGCCAGCCAGCTCGGGCCCCGGATCGAGCCCCGGGTCCCGGTCCGCCGTCTCTGAGACCTTCTATGCCCTGTCCGGGTGGAGGTTGCGGCGTCCGGGCCTAGGTTGCGAGTGATCGTGCGAAGTCCGGATTTGGTCTGCGCATCGCTGCCGGGGGTGGGACGCGTGGGGGCGGCCACGGTTGTGTGCGGGCGGCGCTGATCGCGAAGGGACGTCCGCCCGGGCAGGTCAGCCGTCGGGGGTCGGCTGCCCGGCCTGGCTGCCTGCGCTGTTATGGGTGAGCAGGTCGCCGGGCTGGCAGTCGAGGGCCTGGCAGAGCCGGGTCAGAGTGCTGAACCGGATCGCCCTGGCGTGGCCGTTCTTCAGGATGGACAAGTTGACCACGCTGACGCCGACCCGGTCGGATAGCTCGGTCAGGGTCATGCCCCGGTCGGCGAGGAGCTTGTCGAGGTGGATGGCGATGGCGTGGTCATCCGGGGCCGTGGGCGGCACTACACCGTCCCCTCGAGATCGGCGCGCATGCCGGCGCTGATTCGCATGACCCGGGCGAAGATGACCAGGCCCAGACCGAACCAGACGACCGGCCACGACACCCCCCAGGACGCGGGCAAATGGACCCAGTCGACGTGCCAGGTGACCAGCTGACCCAGCAGGTTCACCCGGGCGAACCCTTCGGCAAAGGTGGCCACCAGCTCACCAGCCAGCAGCCACCAGCCGAGGATCAGCACCAGCCGTGCGGCCTGGATGGTGAAGACGCCGTCGCGGGCGGCGGCGCGGGCCAGCCGCATCGCCAGGTAGAGCGTGCCCAGGCGGAGTAGGTCAGGTGGCAGCAGGGTGACCGCGAAGGCCAGGGCCTGCCCTGGGGTGGGATGGGCGGTGCACACGCTCGCGGCGTTCCAGGTGGCTTGCACACCAGGGGACAGGCCGGCAGGACTGAGCCCGCTGCCGGCGTGCTGCAGCAGTGGTGGCGCTGTTTCCAGGCAGACGGCCGGGGGCACGCCGGCGGGGCCGCCGAAAACGAACCAGGGATGCTGGCCAAACAGGGCGAGTATCACCCGGAGCCCGGTGGCGAGGACGGCGAACCAGAACACCCAGGTGACCACGGTGGCGAGTGTTTCCAGCCGGTTGCGCGGCTTGAGGGGCTTGAGGGTAGATGCGGACATCGGGGCCTCGCTTATCGACTATCGTTATTATCGAGGATCGTAAGTAACGAAAATCGTTATGTCAAGAGCGCCGCCATGCCCTCCGTCGCAGTCGCTCACGAAGATCTCATCTGGGTGACCGGCTCTGGCCAGCCAGCTGTGAGAGCTTGGCAACGGCCGCTCCGGCCCTGCCCGGAGCGGCCTGCCATGGTGAGCCTGATCTGCGGTAGGCCCCGGCCCAGCGCGGCACGAGCGGCATCAGCCGCCTGCTGGGAAGCGGGTTTCACCCGCGTTCGTTCATCCACACCGAGATGTGGGCGGGCTCCAGCGCTTTCTGCACGACGCCGGCCAGGTCCTCCCGGACCGAGTCCAGGTCCACCGCGTCCTTGAGCCGGGCCGCGAACGCGGCCACGGTCAGCTCGGCGTCATACCGGGCCCGGTTGAACCGCCGGTCCACCGCCCGCTGCACCTGCCGCCGCACCGGGCTGAACAGCGCCGCCGCAGCCAGCGTGGCAGCGGCCACCGCCACCGTGCTGTGGAACCCGAACACCGGGGCCTTGGCCAGATCAGGAATACCGGCCAGGGCCCTGACCGGTCAAATTCAAGAGCGCCCAGGCCAGGCCCTTTGCTGGCCGGGGTCTGCGGGGACGTCTCCGTCGGCTGGCCTCGGGCATCACGGCCGGGACGCGCCAGGGCAGCCCGGACGGTCACAGGTTTACCGCGGCTTCGACGGTCAGACGGCAGGCAGGGCCGGGCCCGTTCCCCTCTACGGGATCGGCGCGCCTTGCCGGCGCCAGCCCCGTGCATCGGCCCGGCCTTGGCGTCCGGGGATCTCTCTCCGGGCGGCCGGCCGAAACGGCAAAGCCGGATGTGCGGTAGCCGTCGTGGCGGACCGCGGACCACGCCCATTCGACCAGGATGGATTGCAGGTGCTCGTTGCCCGTGCGGCGCTTGCCGGAGCCGCGCCGGCCGGCTGATTCGTGGTTGCCCGGGCACAGTCCGGTCCAGGAGGCCAGGTGAGCATCGCCGGGGAAGAACTCGCGGACGGTGACGCCGATCTCGGAGATCACCGCGGCGGGCCCAGCCGGGAAGAGCCGCTGGCCCTGGAGGGGGATCCAGGAGGGGGCCCTACCCAAGTGCTCATTTCGCGGGCGGCAGAGCCACAACTGGGCGCCGGACTCGGGCAGCTCACCCCAGCCATGGCCGAACACCGCACACATCCGTGCGGGCACTATGCGGATGTGCTGTACTCCAGTGCCACATGCCAAGTCCGAAAATGTCAGACCCGCGCGGCGGCTGACCATCGAAGCCACGGTGAACTTGTGATCGCCTCGGTCGGCCCGTGGAACTCCGCCGCCACGCCCGTCGCCGACGATCCGAGCGCAATGCCCAGCGCAACCAGCAACCATCGGGCCGGGCGCGTCGCCCCGGCGGCGGCCAGCATCAGCGGCGCAAACCCGTCCCGCGCGCTATGCAGAGGGCGCCGATCGCGCTGGATCGGGAGCGGCATGGCTCGTGGGTGGTGTCATCTGGCGGCGCGGCCAGATCCTCATTCCGGCCGATCCTTCCGGCCGGCAACGACAGGACATCGCACGACCCCATTGTCGCACGCCGGGTGGATCCCCGGCATCCCGCCGTTGATCGTTTCGTTACCCTGCGGTTAATCTCCGCGATACAGAAATCTGGCAAGCTCTTCCCGTGCCACGACGGCCGGATCCGAACGAGTCCGCTGCGGGACAACTGCAGTAGGCAGCGACGACCCCCACCGTTAGGGCCTGTGAACTGGGTGGTGATGGTGGAGTACGTCAAAAGAATCCTCACGGCGGGACCCGAACGCATGACAGGGAACAACTTATCCTCCGCGCCGTGCGTGTACGTGGTTGAGCCGCATGGTGCTGGCAGATCAGGCCGGATTCGACGCCATGGCAGGTGCAGCCGCCAAAAGGAGGGTGGGCCAAACTGTTCATCCCTCGGCTGTCGCATTGGTATGAAGCCCAGACCGGTCGGTCAGTGCACCGCGGCAGCCGGACAATTCACATCAACGAGAGGAACATAATGAGACGAACCCCCGCGATCGCGGCCTTGGCCGCGATCGCCCTTGCGGTCGTCGGCTGTAGCAGCAGTGGCAGCAGCAGCAGCAGCGCCGGCGGCGGCTCATCGAGCAGCTCGTCGGGCGGCACCGTCGACATCTACTCGAGCCTGCCGCTGCAGGGCGCCTCGACGGCGCAGACCGACCCGATGGTCAACGGCATCAAGCTCGCGCTCTCCCAGGCGAACGACAAGGCCGGCCAGTGGACGGTGAACTACTCCTCGCTCGACGACTCCACCGCCGCGGCGGGCAAGTGGGACCCGGGCCAGACGGCCGCCAACGCGCGCAAGGCGGCGACCGACCCGAAGGCCGTCTACTACATCGGCGAGTTCAACTCCGGCGCCAGCGAGGTGTCGATCCCGATCCTGAACCAGGCGGGCCTGCCCCAGGTGAGCCCGGCCAACACCTACGTCGGCCTGACCACCAACCTGCCGGGCAGCGCCCCCGGCGAGCCGCAGAAGTACTACCCGACCGGGGTCCGCACCTACCTGCGGATCGTGCCGATCGACTCGATCCAGGCCGCCGCCGGCCTGATCGCGATGAAGCAGGCCGGCTGCACCAAGGTCGCCATCGCCAACGACAAGGAGGCGTACGGCGCCGGCCTGGCGACCCTGCTCGAGCTGGAGAAGAGCTATTACGGGGTCAACATCGTGAGCAACACCGGGATCGACCCGACGGCGCCCAACTTCCGCTCCTACGCCTCGACGATCCAGGGCCAGGGCGCCGACTGCTTCTACTTCGCCGGCATCGTCTCCAACGGCGCCGTCCAGATCACCAAGGACGTCAACTCGGCGCTCCCCAAGGCCAAGATCTTCGGCGGTGACGGCGTCTGCACGGACTCCTACACCGCCGCGTCCAAGGGCGGCGTCCCGGCCTCGATCGCCCCGCTGATCGAGTGCACGGTCGCGACGCAGAACCTGGCCGCGTACCCGGGCGGCAAGGCCTTCCTCGCCGCGTACCAGGCCAAGTACGGCACGGCCAATCCCGACCCGTACGCGATCTACGGCTACGAGGTGATGAAGCTCGGGCTGGACACGATCGCCAGCCTCGGGGCCCAGGGCAACAGCAAGTCGGCCGTGCTCAAGGCCCTGTTCGCGATCAAAGACCGTAACTCGGTGCTCGGCACCTACGGGTTCGACAAGAACGGCGACACGACGCTGAAGTCCTACGGGCTGTACAAGGTCGCCTCCACCGGCGAGCCGGTCTTCGTCAAGACGATCACGCCGACCAAGACCGTCTCGGGTTAGGTAATCCGTGGAGGGGGTGCGCCGCGCCCCCTCCACGCCCGCTAGGCTGCAACGACACTCCGCCCAACCTCACATGGGCCCGCACTTCACCTGGAACCAGTGGAAACCACAACGATTTCACCCAGCCGGCCGGCGGTGGCGGCCCGCCCGCTCGCCGCGGTCCGCCGCTTTTTCGGCCGCTGGGGCCTGATCGCGGCGCTCGCCGCGCTGCCGGTCTACTACGGCATCAGCGACCTCACGCACGGCTACCAGGCCGGCTACGTGGCGGGTCACGTGGTGATGCATCATGACCTGTCGAAGCTGGGCTTCAACTTCGCCGTGGGCCTGTCCAACGGCGCGATCTGGGCGCTGATCGCGATCGGGTACACCCTCGTCTACGGCATCATCGAGCTGATCAACTTCGCCCACGGCGACGTGTTCATGATCGGTTCCTTCAGCGCCGTCGGCCTCGCGGCGACGCTTGGGCTCGGGCTCACCACCGGCACCCTGGGGCTGGTCGGCGGCCTGATCGTGACGCTGGTCATCACGATGCTCGTGACGGGGTCGCTGAACGTCCTGATCGAGCGGGTGGCCTACCGGCCGCTGCGCAGCGCGCCCAAGCTCGCGTCGCTGATCACCGCGGTCGGCTTCTCGTTCATCCTGCAGAACGTCGGCCTGCTCTGGCGCGGGGGCTCGCCGCAGAGCGTGCCCGACCTGATCCACTCGCAGCAAACGGTGTTCACCATCGGCGGCGTCCCCATCCTGCGCGGGTACATCCTCGCCTTCGCCGTGATGATCCCGCTGGTGTTCGCGCTGACCTGGTTCATCAACGCCACCCGGGCCGGGCGGGCGATGCGCGCGACCGCCCAGGATCCCGAGGCGGCCCGGCTGATGGGCATCAACGTCAACGCCACGATCTCGCTCACCTTCCTGCTCGGCGGCATGCTGGCCGGCGCCGCGGGGCTCGTCTACGCGCTCTACGAGACGAATATCTGGTACTTCCAGGGCTTCAAGGCCGGCCTTATCGCGTTCACGGCGGCGGTCATGGGCGGCATCGGCAACGTCCGGGGCGCCGTGCTCGGCGGGCTGATCATCGGCGTCATCCAGGCGCTGTCCGACTCCCGCCTGGGCCCGCAGTGGACCGAGGCGGTCGTCTTCGGCTACCTGATCGCCATCATGGTCCTGCGCCCGCGCGGCCTGCTCGGTGAGGAGACGAGGGAGGCGGGATGAGCGAGTTGCGCGCGCAGCTGCGCGAGTGGCGCGCGGCGGTGGACAAGCGGCTCCCGCCCTGGTCGAGCCGGGGGCTGGCAATATTTTTCATCGTGATCGGGATCGTCCTGCCGTTCGGTTTCGGCTCGTCCAGCGCGTTCATGAACGCGACGATCATCGCGCTGGCCTACGCGGTGATGTCGCTGGGCCTGAACATCGTCGTAGGGTTCGCCGGGCTGCTCGACCTGGGGTACGTCGCCTTCTACGCGCTGGGCGCGTACTCGCTCGGCTGGTTCGGCTCGGGGTTCTTCTTCAAGGCCCAGATCCACGTGCTCGTCTCGGCGGTCGCGAGCACGCTGCCGGGCGTCCACCTCAACTTCATCCTGATCCTGATCGCGGCCGCGCTCATCTGCGCCGCGGCCGGAACGGTGATCGGGCTGCCGACGCTGCGGCTGCGCGGCGACTACATCGCGATCGTCACGCTCGCGTTCGGCGAGATCATCGGCGACGTGGCGGTCAACGGCCAGAGCGTGCCCGTCGGCGGCGGCATGACGCTGACCGCGGGCAACCTCGGCATCAGCGCGGTCGACTCGCCGTACTTCCCGGGGATCGGGTCGTTCGGCCTGCTGGACCTGCGACCGTGGTACTGGCTGATCTTCGCCATCCTGCTCGTCGTCTTGTTCGTCAACCTGCGGCTGCGTGACTCCCGGCTCGGCCGGGCCTGGATCGCGCTGCGCGAAGACGAGGTCGCAGCGGTGTCGATGGGCATCCCGCTGGTGAAGACGAAGCTGCTCGCGTACGCGATCGGCGCCGCGTTCGGCGGCATGTCCGGAGCGTTCTTCGGCACCTACTACACCGAGGTCAACGCCGGGCAGTTCCAGTTCGGGTTCTCGATCTTCATCCTCGCCATGGTGATCATCGGCGGGCTCGGGTCGATCTGGGGAGCGGTCGCCGGCGGGCTGGCGCTTGGCTACATCAACAACTACCTGATCCCCGACGTCCTGAACACCATCCCGGCCAAGCTGGGCTTCAACTTCCAGCTCACCGAGGTGGAGTTCGGGATCTTCGGGTTCCTGCTGGTGATCATGATGGTGCTCAGGCCGCAGGGCCTGATCCCGGAGCGGCGACGCCGGCTCGAGCTCACGGCCGAGATCGGCGCGGAGGATGCCCAGCTCGCGGAGGCTCCGCCCTTGCCCGGAGGTGTGACGTGAGCTCGATCGAGGCTCCCACGCCGCCTGCGCCCCCTGCCGCCGCCCTCAGTGTCCTGCGCGCCGAGCACATCACCAAGACGTTCGGCGGCCTGGTCGCGGTCAACGACGTCTCACTCGACATACCGCAGCACTCGATCGTGTCGCTGATCGGGCCGAACGGCGCCGGCAAGACCACCTTGTTCAACATGCTGACCGGGCTGTACCGGCCGACCGAGGGCCGGATCGTGCTCGGCGAGCGCGACATCACGCACGCGCGGCCGGACGTGATCACCAGGCACGGCGTCGCGCGGACCTTCCAGAACATCCGGCTGTTCGGCGCCATGACGGCAGTCGAGAACGTGATGGTCGGGCACCACGCGCGGATGAAGGCCGGGCTCTTCGGGTCGATCTTCCGGCCGCCCTGGGTGGGCCGCGAGGAGCGCGAGACGCGCGAGCACGCCCGCGAACTGCTGGCCTACGTCGGCCTGCGGAAGCCCATCTTCGACCGGCTCGCCTCGCACCTGCCCTACGGAGACCAGCGGCGTGTGGAGATCGCCCGGGCGCTGGCGTCCCAGCCGAAGGTGCTGCTGCTCGACGAGCCGACGGCCGGCATGAACCCGCAGGAATCCCAGGCGCTCACGGAGTTCATGCGGGCGATGCGGGACGACCTGAAGCTGACGATCCTGCTGATCGAACACGACATGAAGGTCGTGATGGGCGTCTCCGAACGGGTCACGGTGCTCGACTACGGCAAGAAGATCGCCGAAGGGGAGCCGGCCGTGGTCCGGGCGGACCCCGGGGTGATCGAGGCGTATCTCGGAAAGCAGGCGTGATGACCCTGCTCGAGGTTTCTGACATCCACACCCACTACGGCGCGATCGAGGCGCTCAAGGGCATCTCGCTGACCGTCGACGCGGGCGAGGTGGTCACGCTGATCGGCTCGAACGGCGCCGGCAAGTCCACCACCCTGCGTTCCATCTCGGGACTCACCCCGGCCAGCGCCGGGAAGATCACCTTCGCCGGGGAGGACATCACGCGGGTGCCTGCGCACGAGATACCCGTCCGCGGGATCGCGCTCGCCCCCGAGGGCCGCCACTGCTTCCCGCGGATGACCGTGCGGGAGAACCTGGACCTGGGCGCGCACCGGCGGCGCGGCCCCGAGATCACCGAAGATCTCGACCGCGTCTACGACCTTTTCCCCCGGCTGAAGGAGCGCGAGCGGCAGAAGGCCGGCACGATGTCCGGCGGCGAGCAGCAGATGCTGGCGATCGGGCGCGCGCTGATGGCCCGGCCGAAGCTGCTGCTGCTCGACGAGCCATCGCTTGGCATCGGCCCGATCCTGGTGCAGCGGATCTACGAGACCATCGCAGAGATCAACCGCTCTGGGGTCGCAATCCTGCTCGTGGAGCAGAACGCCAACCGGGCGCTCGAGACCGCCAGCCGCGGCTACGTGCTGGAGACGGGACGGGTGGCCCTGGCCAGTGATTCGGCGAGCCTGCACAGCGACCCGGCGGTCCAGAAGGCGTACCTGGGCACATGACCTCTTACGGAGCGACGAGATGAGCGGCGCGGTCGGAGCCAATGCGCTGTATTTCCTGTTCGCGTGGCTGATCTCGGCGGCGGCCGCGTCGTGGCTTTCGGAGCGCAAAGGCTACGGTGAGCGGGTCGGATTGACGTTCGGCCTCATTCTTTCGGTGCTGGGGCTGCTGATCGTCCTGCTGTTGCCCGGGCGCCCCGGCTCGAAGTGGCGGGTCGACGGCCGGCTGCCGCGACGGCAGCACCCGCATTGAGGCGCGCAGATCGGCCTGGGTGGTCACAGCCGGATCAGCTGCAATATCCAGCTGACCTAGAAGACAAACGTCATCGCGAGCACACCCAGGCCGCCCAGCAACGCGGACCGCTTGCCAACCCGGCGCCCTAGCCGCGGCGGCTCACGCTTGTCCGAGTCAGAGCATGAACGTAACCTCGATCGTGAGTCGGCGCGCTGAGATTGCCGCGCTAGGGGATTTGATCAAACCTCCTATGTAGCCCCGGTCCTCCACGCAAGCCACTTGCGCACTCTGCGGAGCATCCGGTCCGCCGTCGTCCCCAAAATCCTCCCGTGAGCCCAAATACTCCCGAAAAAGCCAGTCATCCGGAATTCATGAGCTAGCAGGTGCGGGCGAGGTTGACTGACCCCGCCACTCTGCACTCGCAACGCCCGACCGTGCGGGCACTGTGCGGATGTGGTGGACTCCGGTGCACCAGATCCTCCACTTAGGCGGCGGCAAGGGCGTCCAGGGATGCGTGCGCGTTGCGGCCGCTCGGGTTGGGCACCACCCACAGCTGCGAGCCGTTCAGGTCGGCCGGCTACCGCCCGAGGCTGGCCCGGGAGGCTTGAAAGGCCTTGCGGTAGGCCGTCACGCCCAGGATGGCCACCACGCGCGGACGGAACCGCTGAACGCGCTCGGTTAGAGCGCGGGCGCCTTCGGCGAGCTCGGCTGGGGCGAGCACATCGGCGCTGGCCGTCGCCCGGGCGGCCAGGCTGGTGATGCCGATGCCCCAGAACCGGTTGCCCCGGGGGGGCGAAGTGGGCCTGCGCTTTGACGGAATAGCATCGCGAGGTATATTAGTGAGCATCCTCACTATGAGGAGCCTTACAGAAACGCGGCGATAATGATGTCACCGGAGCAGCTTGGCCAGCTCTACCTGGAGGTCCACCACCGGATGCGTCGGGTCTTTGACGACGGCATGAGCGCGTGCGGGCTGACTCTGGCCCGCACCAAGGTGCTGGCCCAGCTTCAGCTCGGCGGGACCGCCCGGCCGAGTGTCCTGGCCGCGGAGTTCGGGGTCGCGCCGCGGACGATCACCGAACTGGTCGACACGCTGGAGCGTGATGGTCTGGTGGTCAGGCACGCGGATCCGACGGACCGCCGGGCCCTGCTCGTCGGGCTCACGAGCGAGGGTGAGGCCGCGCTCGCCGTGGCTGACGCCACCCGGGCGGGCCTGATGAAACAGGTCTTCGGTGCGCTCGAGACAGCCGACCGGGCCACGATGGCACGCTTGCTGCACACCCTGGACGACGCGATGGCGCCGCTGTCCACCAGCGAT
>Ga0182030_10022141_pt1 | contig 11850 bp, 12 predicted proteins | sample 812S3MmetaG_FD_121299 | JGI IMG/M metagenome (GOLD analysis project Ga0182030, IMG submission 121299) | Permafrost microbial communities from Stordalen Mire, Sweden - 812S3M metaG (Illumina Assembly) | ecosystem: Environmental > Terrestrial > Soil > Wetlands > Permafrost | place: Sweden... | reverse complement strand
CTGGAACAGGAACTGGAGCAGGGACATCCGATTCTAGCTCAGGAAATAGTACATCCGATTCCAGCTCAGGAACTGGAACAGGCACATCCGATTCCGGCTCAGGAACTGGAACAGGAACTGGAGGAGGGACATCCAATTCCGGCTCAGGAACTGGAACAGGTACATCCGATTCCAGCTCAGGAACTGGAACAGGCACATCCGATTCCAGCTCAGGAACTGGAACAGGAACTGGAGCAGGGACATCCGATTCTAGCTCAGGAAATAGTACATCCGATTCCAGCTCAGGAACTGGAGCAGGGACATCCGATTCTAGTTCAGGAAATAGTACATCTGATTCTAGCTCAGGAACATCCGATTCCAGCTCAGGAACTGGAACAGGCACATCCGATTCCAGCTCAGGAAATAGTACATCTGATTCTGGCTCAGGGACTGGGACTTCATCCGCAACACCTTTGGCCAGTGATGACACATGCCCATGCAAGAAGAACGGTGGGAACAGTGGTATTCCAACACCGGGCGACGGGACTACCCCACTTGCAGGTAACACCCCCACTTGATCAGCTTTTAATTTCTCATGCGCCATTTTATTCATTCAAAAATTCTGGGTTTAATATGAACAATTCACCCCTGCGATTCCATCGCTCCTCAGTAGGAGGGCAAGCAGTCAGGATATCCTAGCCAAGGAGCTACCTCTATTATCCTTATCCTCCTCAATACGAAACAATTGCTAACTTTACTATTCAGGTCAAAAAGGTAGCGGTACTGGACCGAATGAAGGAGGGAAATCTAGCGCTACGAGCGATTCCACAGGGACAGCAGTGGCTAGCTCAAGCTCAAGCGCCACAGCAGACTCAAGCGCCACGACAGACTCAAGTGGCACGGCAGACTCAAGCGCTAAAGCAGACTCGAGCACCACTTCGTCGGGAGCAGGAACTGGCGCAAAAGCCTCAGCAAGTTCAGGTAAGATTCATATCAATCTTTGACGATATCATACTGATTTGATTAGACGCAACTGCAGGTTCCGATAAGGCAGCAGCAAAGCCACTCAAGAGATATGTGGTTGCCGATTTTGAGGCTGGGAACACAAAGCGAGACGAAGATCCCGATCAGGACCGTGCTCCGATTGGAACAACTGAGAGGTTGAATCGACGTCAAGATCCAAGCCAGACTGACACAATGACGAGCACAACTGCAACTGAAACCTCGACTCCAAGTTCGACTACTCTACCACCAGGACCTGATGGTCAAGATCCTGCTGGCAATGGTAATGGTGAAGGGGACGGCAAAGGAGATCAGGATCGTGATGAGGGAAAGGATCACGACCACAATCACGATCACGATCACGACGGCCATCATCATCACAATGGGACAGCCCCTATGGGTTCCGCAAGCCCTACCGACGCCGCAAACCCAGGCCCCTCTCCAGTCACACTTGCCAACGATGATACCCCATCACCATCCTCTTCGTTCTCATCTTCAGCTTCCACTCCAATCGCAACGGGCGCTACTACACAATAAGGTCGGTCATAGACTCTTCTCTCGGTCCCCATTCTAAACGCTGACATACTGCAGATTACGAGGTATTTATATCGAAGTTTCAGCATTTTGACATTTACAACGGCGTTTGGCGGGACCAAATCATGGTCGGAAAAATATTCTTAAGGATACCCTTACTCTCCTTTGTTATATTTGATTTTGGGGAAACAGCAAAGCTGTACATAACAAAGGCGTCTTGGGTATTGGAAATGGGAAACGGAAATAAGAAACGGATAGCCTGGATGGCTTAAGCTTTTTGACTGGGATAAAGTCTTTTCAATGTTTTGTACTTTACATTCATTATGGGGACGGATTTGGGGAGAAAATTAAAATATTGGACCTCTTAATCAATGATTCTAAATATCCTCGAGCCCCACCTCTGCCACCTCGGCCAACTTACATCGCATGTTACCACTGATTGGGTTGGTCCTAGAGGCGCAATTATGGCATGCTTGTTGAAAATAACTATAGAACTGAACAGACCTGGTGATTAAGAAATATAAACCTTTGACCCCCGGGTGAGCCAGCAAGGTCCCAGCTGAGCCACATTTTCAGCCACGTACCAACCACATAATCTACCAATTGACGGTTCTTGTAGGTAGCTGGGTAAAATTCTTGAGATTCTTGGATCGAGATCTCCCCATCATTTTACTGATACTAAATCTGTAAGACATGAAGGAAGACAATATTCTCCGAGATATCGGAGACGAATCAATGAAATCACGACGCGCAGCCGGATGTGTATAGACCACCAGAGGTGATGCTGAAGGCAGACTGCGATCAGGTCTAGGATTTGATCGAAGGCAAACACCTTTACTACCGTAATAGTCCTGATAGGAAGGGCTACTCAACGCGTGCGCATCTCACTGAGAAGTCTGAAGAATATCTGATGGGGAGAACAAAGAGATGTTCTTGAGGTTTATGAGAGGGATGTTGCAATGATGACCGGAACACAGAAAGACAGGGAGCGAGTTGCTGGAGCATCCGTGGCTTAATTCTTGAGAGTGACGGACCTTCGCCAGTGACTTCAGCCACAGGAAGAAGCAGGCTTGGTATTCGGACTTGGAACACAGATGAAAAACACGTGAGCCAATTTTCGTGTGCATTTTTTTAACTAATAGTACATTATATAGTACATTATCATAGTCTAGACCACTCATGATTTATAGCATCTTCTGCGGAAATACGGGCTTCCGGCTTGTACTCCAGCAACCGCCGCAAAAGATCTGCAAAGACTTTTTGCTCTGTCTGGGAAATATCCCGATGACAGACTTTATTGGGACGGCGATCAGACATGTACCAGAGCCCAGGAGCAATCTTATCTTTCAACGATCGAGCATTAGCAGCAACAGATGGATGAACAGTGCGCTCCTTCTTCCGTTGGTTATCATTCCCTGGCTCAGATGCTAGAACAGCAACAACAATCCCCTGCTCGTCGACTTCATTCTTATACATTCTTCTCCGATCCTCCGAGGTCGTAGACCACCATGGCTCAGGAAGTCTACCTAAGATTTGAATAAAGGCGTCTAAATACTCGTTATCTTCATCGTCGAATGGGCTAAACAGCTTTCTGCCAGTTCGGATCTCGAACAGACTACACCCTAATGCCCAAATGTCTGAACTAAAACTAGCCTTTTGCTCGAGAATCAACTCTGGAGACCGATACGTCCCAGGAATCCTGAGATCGTCAGGAGGTTGCGAAATTTCAAAGGACTCGCCGAAATCGATAAGACATGATTCTTTGCTTATAAACTGAGCATCTACATTATACCAGTTTACTGGATAAACAAGGTAGTCAGGGGCTGTGGACCCATGATGATGCTCCTGAGATGCATTTAGAACAGGATTGACAATCGGGCTGCCTAATATTTTTAAGACTTCGTCTTCATTAAGTCCGTCGAGCCCAGTAATGCGGTGAAGGACATTGTTTGGTGTAATATCTAACCTTTTATTAGCATTCACTGCTTTCCAACAGAGAAAGAAGGGATTAGATCTATTTCTACTTACCGCCATGACATATCCTCTGGCTGTGAAGAAATTTAACAGCCTTTGCAACTTGCAGACCAACACTTCTTAAGTCCTTGTCTGGATCTGCAGAAGCACAAAACAAGCCAAGAGACACACTTGGGCCAAGAACAGGACATACAAAGGAGATATGGTCCCCATTCGGCCCATGGATCTTGAAGTGGTCTAGCGGGAGGTAAATAAACTCCGCGCCATCGCCTTCATTTACATGTTGGCTATAAGCATCTTTGAGCTGGTTCACGCGGAGCTCGGGGCAATTATTACTAGATGTCTCGGCCATCAGAATCTTTAAAGCCACATATTTTGTTGCGCCTTTCGCCTCGGTATCCCGACAGAGCCAAACAGTAGCAAAACCGCCGCTGCCAAGCTTGTGGATAACACGGTACCGCTCGTTCTTGCCATATACACCTCTTAAGTGAACAGGATGGTAGCCACTAGGCTCATAGTCATAGATATGCTCTAGACCGAAGGGAGCTAGCTCTAGATGTAGACCGTTGGATTCGCCGTTAACCATCTCTTCGTCAGCGGTGAAAGTCGACCCTGATGAACGTGGTACTAAGAGATCAGAAGCCATCCTGATACTTCAAACTGGAATAATGGGTCTATGATGAAAGATTGACTGAGTCTTGCGGTTTCTCGCTGATATGTGCAGTTGTGATGTGATAGGTATTGGAAGCGGTTGGCAGAACGATCTGGCAGGTAGAAACTTCCGTAGGGCTGATGTTAAATGACTTGTGGGTGCAAAATCTATGATCCTGTACAGACAAATGGTTTTGATTTGATGATCGAGTATGAGAGTCATGGAAAGGGGGGGTGGTTTCAAAACAAGCTGACTCTCGGCGGTCTTTTGGATTATATATAAGAGGGTGATTGGTTCAAAGATCAAATCAAGATTGCATTTCTCCAATACCTATCATTGTTGCTTACTAAATGTTGGCGTACAGATATGTTGGCCGACATGGTTGGAACTGATAGTTGGTATTGTACACAGCTGACACAAATATCTTCGTTTATATGGCCAAGTCACGCGCGGCTCTTTTTGAGGTGGAGGTCCTTTGCTAGAGCTGAGTTGTAGACAGCTCTAACTTATCGTTTCGAACAACTCTTAATCGGGATGAACTTAATCGTAACTTTGAGTGGACGTTTATGAAGACTTTAGTCTGAAAAATTCAGTATCTGAGATCATTCAAGTTTTTCGTTTCTTTGATACCGGCGACAATATCTCCACTGGTTCGTTGCTCTTCACTCTATCTAGGAACTTCTTGATGTCTTTGATCCTCTCCAAAACTCCCCAATCTAAAATGTTATGAATGTCTCTCCTTAGCCGCCTAACATCATCACTCTCATCTGTTTGATAGCCCGAAACTTTCGCCATGTACCACTCAGGTTCCCCATCTGGACGTAATTGGCGGAAATGTACATATATATGTGCGAAATTGGGAGTGATAACGCACGAGAACGCTATGGTTCCTATGTCTGGTTTGCTAACAGCTTGTTTAGCCTCCAGATCAGTGAGCGATGCTAACTTAGCCAGAGCATTCACCAGCGCAGCACCACCTCGTCGCGCCTGGTCCTGTGCTTCAGTAAACAATCCCTTTGCGCTCTTCCATTCAAAAATAAGAAAAGGATACAGAATTCCTGGTGATAGTTGACTACTTTCTATCAGCTTGTTGGCGGTGATTAGCTGCTCCGGCGTTAAAGCTTCCATCGATATGCCATATACGATATCCGGTTTGGGATTCTTGATACCGGGCGATTTGGCTAGGAGGCTCCCGAGTAAAGTATCTGTGGACAGGTCAGGAATTGGGACGCAGCCACGATTAAATTCCATGTCCAGGTTTTTGTCGAGAAAGTCGGTGTCAAAATCTCGTATCAGCGCCTCGTGTACCTCCATCGACGTTCGCAAATTCTTCACAAGCATGGGCATCAATGTCCCCATCAACGTCGCTTCATTGCGAGATCGTAATTTTTCCCTTGCATTTTGAAATCGATTCGCAGATTCCTCTCGCATGGCTGAATCTCGTGCTCCATGGACAAGCGTGGTCACCGAGTCCCGAAAAGCCTCGTTTGCCTCCCATACCCTCCTCGATGATTCTGGCCCATGGATAAAGTGCCATTGCATTATACTGCCTGCGTCTGCACCTTTCGATTTCTTTGAAGACCGCGAGGGCGTATCAATTGAAGATGTGGCATCTGATGCCGATTTGGGCGGCGTAAAAGGGTCTTGCCTTCCATCATTGTTTCCTTCTGCCATTGCTTGGTACCGTTGCAGATTTGACCGAGTAAGTGGGAGTACGATAGGTATATCGTCTTCGGATATATACTTGTTACTGTCGTTATTGAATGGAGGAGAACAGGCAGCTGCGGTGCCATCGGAGGATGAGAGGCGGCGGCGCTGTGATTGGTCGTGAGTTTCACATATTAACATTAAGGTGTATGGATCCATACCTTGCGCATTTGATAGATTTCTGGTCCAGTGAAATTAAAATCGGGGTCCATTTGATCGATTTACAGTGGGTATTCAATCTTGGATTCGTAGTAATTTTTCTTATTGAACCGAAGAGTCGCGTCGTTGAGCGCAGAGGAAGAATGATGGTGGTTTTGTTGACTGGGCAACAAAGTCGCGACGCGGGAATGATTAGCATCGCGGTACCAAAGTCTAGAAGGAACATCACTAACATCATTCAAGCAAACAACTATGATAAATCAACTAGTAATTATTTTATTATGAAATTAGAGAATTGATTTATCTTTCTAACTGTCAAGTTTTTGGAGCAATGAACTTCCACTCAAGACTTAATTTCTTATGTTGAATTAAAGTCAAAGTTTTTAGTATGCGGTTTATTGAGCACACCACCAGCCTACAAAATAAGCACACATTACAGTGCATAGTGGGCGCAGTACACATTGAGCAGGCAGCCGTACTAATCAGTACTAGCAAGGTTACTGATTTAGAGAACCCCTTACTCTTCAACTCGCTCTAATAATAATCTATGGCTTTAATCAACGTCACGTGCTTGCGTGTAACTATTTCGTTTCGCAAGACTTGGCCCCTCAGTAGAAGCCCAAAACTGCTTTACCGCGAAAATTTGGCTATAGCGCCAAAACAAGACTTATACACCAACCTGAAATCCGATATCCTGGGCCGAATTTGGGTATTTTCGTTGTAGGTAGTTCATGGAACGGCTCGAAAAGTATTGATCTCAGGTACACCTGAACCAGCCTCTCTATCGCCTGCCTAACGAACGCAACGGCCCAAGCACCAACACTGTGGTATAAAAAAACTAAGAATAGAGAAGATTTGCCACAAACATTTCGGGGATATTTCAAACACTGCAGGTGCAGGTAAAATTTCAGCATACCACCTTTTACCTTTGACTCCCGTAATCACAGGTATCAGGCATAAAGCCCAAAGTCACAAGGTGATGGATGGCATCTATTTTCTGTTCCTCGAAAGTATTTTCAGAAACGAGAGAACGAGAATTACTTTGACCCACCTGCTTCTTTTTCGATGTTCCTTGCAAGTCGGCTCGGGTCGTGCCGCCTTGGCACATTATGTACTTGTACGCAAGCATTACTAGTAGAGCAGCGCGAGATTTTCTACTTCCTCTTCTGACCTTTTCTGAATTAATTGTAATCACCATGGTCGCGAATACCTAGCTCTTCCTCTTCCTATAGTTATGGGGCAGAAATCAAGAGCTGCTTTGATGTAGAGGATGAGCCAGAGGAGACCGACGCCGATATCGACTCCGCGGAAGTTGATACCTATGTCGACGATGACGACGATATCGAAGGAGGCGATGATGCAGATCTGGTGTTGATTGATTGAGAGGGCAACGCCTACCCGGCACAGCACTACCTCGATCAAGAGAATAACTCCGACGAATCTGAGGATGAAGATGAGGGAGGACTACAGTGATAATAGTGTCCTCCTCGATCATATGATCAACGCATGATTCCATAGGTATGTACTCTCTTCTATTTACGTGCCATCTTCTCTTGGTCTGCCACCTTCTGTTGTCGAGTTCTTAGTCTGACTTTCTTTCGAGGTACTGCAAATATAAGAAAGATCTGGCTTAGGTGATGCAGGCTATTTGTCGCCGCACTCCCCAGGATCTCTTTGATTGGATATTGAATCAACGTTGGGGAAAGGGTGGGAAGAGGCCTACAGGCGTTAAATGGTGCTGATACTGATCTAGCAAACTACCTATCCTCTACCGAAGAACATATTGCCACAAGATATGAAAAAGCCCAACTCTAAGAAAAACAGGGAAACAGAACGGCCTCGGAAGGACGAGGGGTTTGAAAGAGGCATAAAAGATAGGACATCAGTAGTCTTGCAAGAGGGAAATGTTGACTCTGGAAGCTATTGAAAGGCTACAGTGGAGTTCGCAGTGCGGCTCTCTTTTGACATGCTTGATTGATCTAAGTTGTACAAAAGAGAAATATCTACAGAGTAATAAGTGTGCCTGTGTATGTGCACTTGCCACGTACTAGCTTACGGTTAAGCTTTCATAGCAGGCTGATAGTGAATCCTGACAACAGCAGTCAAGAGAAGTAGAGCCAAGTCTGAATCCTTCCGCGACCCCACATCGTTCAGGGTGGAGCGTTTCCCGTGTCTGGAAAGTGTGTCCATATGTAAGAATTGAAACCATCAAGAGGCTTACACGATAAACTTAACTTAGCGGATTAGTAGCGCTTCATTCTATACCCTATCAATCCGCGACCCTTATATCCTACAACCCGTTATACTTCAGACTGTGCCCGCATCATGCCCTCTGCTCTCGCCGTCGCCAAACGCTATACGACCCAGGGCCTGCAAGGCCCCATTCCTGAACTTGGCGTCTTCGTGGTATGGCTTCAGGGCCCAGACATTCATCGAGTCGTGGATTTTGCGCCATGCCTCGGTATGTTCGACGGTGTCCGCGATGGCGACGGGACTGATGTCGGAGTTGGCACTCTCGGAGCCGGAGCCGGCACGGTAGATCCACTGAGCGATGATGCTCGGCTGGACTGAGTAGGCGATGAGCTCGTCGGACTCGATCATTGACCGGATAGCCAGGTCGAGGGGTATATTCATGTCTACGCCCATCTTCACAAGGAGCTTCAGGGCGCCGCGAGGTGACAGAGCGTAGGCTGTAACGCAGACAATACCACCGCTACGGCGCACGACGCGCTCATCGACAAGTGGGCGGCCATAGTAGGACATGTTGAATGGGGCGTCAGCATCTGAATAGATGAGTGACTCTTCGCTGTGCATCTTGGACTCATGGCACTGGCCTAGAGAGAGAAGGTCCCATTTAGCGACGTTCTACGGGTCGTGCTCGGATGGCTGGGCGGTCGATAAGGTACGTGGATACCTATCCATGAGGTCGTCCAAGGCGTGCGAGAAGCGCTGGGTGATAGCGCGGACATCCACGTCCCAAGCAGCATCTGACTCCATAATGAGGGCGCTCGACCACTTTTCGTCAAGCATACGGCGCCAGAGCTGTGCGGCCGTCAGCATTATCACGGATCTTGAAGTCGCATCAAGCAGTAGGGAAATTGGAGCATCCTGACATTCGCGTGAGCCCGGAAGCTTGCTTTCTCTGCTTCTTTAAGGGAACCCGGAGAAGAGTTTGGGGGCATGCCCTTATTGTCGCTGATGTCAGAAATGTCAACGCCGGGCGTGATGTGCAGACTGAGATTAGAGATGCTGCTTTGTAGCACTAGCATATCAGCGCGATCATGGCGGCGTGGGAGGTTGATGACTTGGATAGTTTGGAAACCAAGAGTCGCATTTCCCGCGGACAGAGGGCGGATGGGCGACGGCGACGGCGATAATTTCAGTGATGGCAGGAGGCCGGTGCCACTAAGGGAAGGTAGCAGGAAGACGAGCGTGACGAGGCTCAAGGCAGCTCCTGCTAGTCTGCGGTGGAGGGCTGTACTGACAATCATAGAATTAGCAATGAGGCAGAGAAGATAGGGAGAGGACGTCTTGTAAGAGCGGGAGTGGCCTAGAAGAGGGAATGACAGCTCCTCAAGAGGGATTTTGAACCCAATTTTGTTGACTATTAATAGATAGGCTATCCTAGCAGCTATGCCGCACTCTATTACTGGGCGATGACCCCCGCCATTGATTTACGCCACACTCCTAACCGCTCTACAATTCCCAAAATGTAGGCGGGTTCTTCTTACCGCGTTTCAACATATAATTCGTGGCTTAACGCCACTAGTCGCTTATTCCTGATTACCGCTGGGGTCGCCCCCATCCCAGTAAGCCATGCCCAAATGGAATTTCCAACAGCAAAATCCAGGGGGCAAAGAGCCTATTAAGAGTAGTGGTCGACGGATCTCATCTCATCTCTAGGCAATGTTCCATATGTAGAAGTTTGAGCCCTCAGGGGGGGTCTTACTCTCTTCCAACGGTGTCAAATGCTACAAATTCTTTTGAGAGGAAAACGGGTACTAGTAGCCACCCTGTTTTTCAGGTGTGCAGATATGCAGCGAGATGTTCTCTAGGACCGCCCTCACATTGTCGCTAGAAGAACGTTCCCGTGCCTCGTTAACGCTAGTTTTACAGCCCCTGGCTAGTCTGTTGGTACGACTGGTAAGGGGGGCGGCGGAGGATTTCATTCGCTGGACGGGCTGTCTCGTTAGCGATAAGTAAGATCCAGGCCATGGTCTCGGTAAAATGGCCGGTTAGAGGATTGAGAAGTCGAGTTCAAATCGAAACAGGAGCCAAATACTAGCCCAGCGAAGAACAATGCGGCTCAAACCTTCCAACTCACCTTAAGGCTGTGCTCTCGCCCTCATAAGTCCAAGTCTCTTGCTGCTTGGTGCTCCACTTCTCATATCGTCTCCCCTCCCCTGCGCCCTTCCTATTATCATTTTCTTAACTGCCCGAGTTATGGCAATTTCACTATGTCCATTATTATTTGTTTTCTTTACACGCGGGGTTATTGCGCAGTTTTTGAACCCACCTAATTCGAACACGACAGGTGGAGTATCTAGTCTGCAATTGATAGAGGGATCTACTGTGGTCGTCTCTTGGGACCTTCCAAGCGATGCAACGCAAGCACAGTCAAAGTTGTATCTTTGGCTGAATCCGGGTGTCACTGGCTATATACTTACTAGTACGCCCTAGATTCTACGCTTCTTTATGCGAGAGTGTCGTTTTGACTGTACCTTGTAGGTAACTCAACGCTTGACCATTTCACTTGGACAGTTTCGGCATACGGAACCAACCTCTCTGAGGTTTCGACCTTCCACCTGACTCTCTACGCGGAAGGAAAGGAAGCCGTCGCTGGTCAGGGCTATTTCTCTACTGTGATCTTCGCTATTGTCGATGCCCCCATCTCATCTTCCTTGTCCCCATCACCTGCCAACTCATTAACGCCAACACCTACCTCTACCCCTCTCGCTTCCTCTGCAATCAGCATCTCATCGTCTGTAAGAGCAACAACTACAACACCACTCCAGATATCACCAAGCCAAATTAGCGCAGCTACTCACACGGGGCTGGCAACCTCCACGAAAATAGGACTAGGAGTTGGCATCGTGCTTGGCGTTGTAGTCCTAGCAGCTATAGGATTTATCTTCGGCAAGCGCTATCAGAAGAGCCTCACCACGAAGGTTAGAACTACGACCAGAATCGATGTACCATAAACACAGTACTACGAACGTGCTGAGCTTCCTGGTCCTCAACATAAGCAGCCGACAGTACAGCACAGTCCGAGGGTGGAAATGCCAGTAAACCACAACCTTTTCGCATTTTCTGAGCTTCTTGGCTCTTAATGTGTGGAAATTGTTCAACCAGGGCAGAAGAAGACGCGGATGTAATGGAACTGGAAACACTGGACGAAGGGATTAATTGTACAGTAACTAGAGATAATTGAGATAATAACTGAAGGAAGGGCTGTAGGAAACACATGAACATACAGAGCAATATCACATGCTAAAGGAGTGTCCAAGAGCAAGGATATCCTCCTCTCTGACTACTTCCTAGTTGTGGGGATATACGATTTCTAGAACAAGACTATATTACTGCTATCTATGTTAAGTGCTATCTATAGATGTGATGCTTAGTAAGCGCTATGTGCTGTGCTATCTACTAGCTAGCTATTGTGACAAGTTTCTCTTCTTAGTATATAAAAGCTACTTTAGTAATAACAGAATTGTTTACTATTATAAAACCATATTATTCTATATTTTATTTTAGTTAAAAGCAAAATTTGTAAGGTATAGATATAGTAGTACAAAGAAAATATACTATTTGATATGTAAAAGAAAAAAAGTAAGCCAAATTTT
>Ga0182030_10022140_pt1 | contig 11850 bp, 13 predicted proteins | sample 812S3MmetaG_FD_121299 | JGI IMG/M metagenome (GOLD analysis project Ga0182030, IMG submission 121299) | Permafrost microbial communities from Stordalen Mire, Sweden - 812S3M metaG (Illumina Assembly) | ecosystem: Environmental > Terrestrial > Soil > Wetlands > Permafrost | place: Sweden... | reverse complement strand
CTCTTCATGCAGGAGCATGCGCTGATAGATCCAGTTGAGGCAATCGGCTTTGGAGGTGGGGCCGGGGTGCGCGCAGACGGCCAGATGGACGGTCTTGAACCGCCGCACCAGTTCGTTGACGGCGGCCAGGGTGGGCGCGTCATTGGGGTACGCGCCGATGAAGAAATCGTAATTGGCGTACTTTTGGGCGGCGATGTTGTGCTCGACCATGTTCTGGATGACGGAGTATTCCTTCCAAAGCGGAACAAAGATCGCGGTGCGTTTCTCTGGGACTGCTTGGAGGTCCTTGTCGGCAGGCATGGGGGCGCGGCGGCCGCGGATGTAGCGGACCAGGCAGGCGACGTCGATCACGATGTCATCGAGCGCGTTCAGCAGCACCCAGATGGCGAGTGGGGCGAGAAGCGCGGCCACCCAGCTGTCGAGCAAAGGAAAACCTCCAGGTAAAGGCTGTGCGGCGGGGGGCATCGAAGTCGCACTTTAATTGAGGTTTCAGAATGGAACACACTGCTTAGCAGTCGACAATTTCATTTCTGATGGCATAGCGGACGAGATCGCTGAGGGAGCCGAGATTCAGCTTCTGCATGATGTGGCCGCGATGCGTCTCCACTGTACTGACGCCGATCGAGAGGCTGGAAGCGATCTCCCGGTTCGTGTTTCCTTCCGCGAGCAACTGCACGATTTCGCGCTCGCGCGCCGTAAGCCGCCCGTTTTCCTTTGCCCCGTTCTCCGGGTCGCTCGTTCGCGGTTGGGATTTTGCCACGAAACCGGCCATGACCACTTCGGCGACTTTCGGTGCGAAGAAGGTGCGCCCTTCCGACACGGCCAGCATCCCGGTCAACAGATCGCGTCCCGCATCGGATTTCAGCACGTAGCCCCTCGCGCCCGAGACCAGCACTTCGCGAATCAGGTGCTCGGAGTGGTACATCGATAGGATCAGGACGCGAGATCCCCGAACCTTCCGGGTAATTTGCCGGGTGGCTTCGAGGCCGTTGAGCTCGGGCATCATGATATCCATCACAATCAGGTCCGGCTTCAGGTGAGTCGCCTCGGCGACCGCGATTACGCCCGTACTGGCTTCCGACACAACCTCGAACTCAGGCGCCCCGGCCAGGATCTGGATGAGTCCCTTTCGGACAACTTCATGATCGTCGGCTACCAGGACCGTTTTTGGTGTCAATTCTGTGTTCCTTCTGGCCTACTGAATCTAAGAAAACCAGTTGCGATTAGAAGTTACGGATTGAATGAATGGAATGGTGGTTAAACCTCACAATTCTTCGTTTTCTTATGACGATTGAAATTAGAAATCCCGAATTTAACCTTCTGGTACCAACGGATTTTGAATCGCGAGTCATGCATCCATGGCAAGTACTTTTTTGTTCTGAATTCAGAACAGATGATTGATTTGAAACTGTCCGTGGTTTAGGCTGGTTTTGTGATTGCCAACTCCCAGGATGGCCCCCTCATCAAGGTCGCGGAAGTGAGCGAGTGCGCATCGTGCGAAGCGCTCTGGCGGGATCACGCGAACGCCTTGATCGCCCACCTTGAAGCTGTTGATGAGCTGGAACTGGCGCAATTTGAGGACAACGTTCCGCGAGCGCGTTTCCTGAGGAAGGTCGTCTCCTTCGCGGAGCGCTCCCGCGAAGAAAAGATGGACGCGATCGTCGCTCACGAGCATGCTCACGAGAATGCCCACGCAGCCGGGCGCAGCGTCAATTGACGAAGCCGTGGGTCGGGAGCTTATCGGTGCGCGAGGAGATCGTGTCAAGATCAACCCGAAACTCATGTGCCAAGATGGATACTGCCGCCTGGGATGGGGTGGATCGGATCACGCGTCCTTGCGCAACCATCTTCAAGGGGAGTTCGTTGTTGAATTTCGCGGGCCACGAGAGGAACAGTTCCACCCGCATTCCGACCGGTAGCTGAGTAGCCGTTTCGAAGGCGACGCAATGGCTACTCAGATTCACAGTCTTGCCGGGTTCAAGGCGGATATACCGGTGGCGGTCGAGCGGCCGGTAACCCAGTTCGAACTCCAGTCGGAATCGCAGTCGGCGTCGCCGCTCGGATGGTTGAGACAACGATTCGCTCATAACAGCAACTAATTTCCGGTATTTCGCGGGCGAACACAATGGTGTTTGCGGTTCGTTTTCCCTTAGCCCGGAGGTACTGTCCCTTACGGCCATTCACTTTAGCTTTTGAAAGCGACTGTCAGAATGAATCATGATCACGTGGTTCGCTTTCGCATTTCTGGCGCAGTCGCACTTCGCCATCCTGGGCGATCGCACAGGGCGGGCTGTTCCTGAGGTCTACGAAGCGGCGTGGAAAGAAATTGCGTCGACGCACCCCGCGTTTGTGGTTACCGTAGGCGATTCCATCGAAGGAATGGACGACAAACATGCGCGGGCCGAATGGGAAGCGCTGAAGCCGGTTTGGCCGCGGACTTTCAAAATTTACCAGACTCCGGGCAATCACGATGTCTGGGACGATTTTTCGGCGCGGCTGTTCACCGGGGAGACGGGCGACGCGACGTCTTATTCGTTCGACGCCGGCGGCGCGCATTTCATTATTCTCGATAACTCTCGAACCGACGACCTCAGTGCGGATCAACTCGATTTCCTGCAGAAGGATTTGGAGGCTCACCGCTCGCAGTCGCCCACGCTGGTGTTCTTTCACCGGCCGTTTTGGCTGATTCCTCTGAAGCTGCGGGTGACGAACTTCAGGCTGCATCAGTTGGTGAAACAGTACGGGGTTTGTTGCGTGGTCAGCGGGCATGGGCATCAATATCAATCGGTGATGCAGGATGGCGTGCTGTATCTGGAAGTCGGTAGTTCGGGTGCGAGCCTGGCGCAAGCCGGGGCGGCGGGTATCGGGTACGGCGATGGCTGGTTCTACCAATATGTATACGCCACGGTGAAAGGTTCGGGCGTTGATTTTGAGGTGCGGGAATTGAACCCGCCATTCGGGCAGGGGCGGGTGAAGTTGCTGCACGGGGGCACCCAGCCGAAAGCGCCTGCTTCTGCACGCCCTGACCAACGCTAAGCGTTTTCGGATATAAACTAGGAATTATTCGACCTGAATCAACTTTCCCCGCGCCACCCGCGTCTTACGGCAAGGAGCAAACTACTTGATTTTTCGGGCGGTTGAGGATGCCGACCTGATTGAACGCACGCGTAAAGGGGACGTGGAGTCCTATAACCTGCTGGTTTCGCGGTGGGAAAAGCGTGTTTACAACTATCTTCTGCGCATCCTCGGTAACCGGCTGGCGTGCCGGGAGGACGCTCTCGATTTGAGTCAGGACGTGTTTCTGAAGGCGTATCAGAATATTCGCAAGCTGGAAGATCCATCGCGGTTCGGTCCGTGGCTGTTCCGCATCGCGCACAACGAGGCGTACTCGTTGTTCCGTAAGCGGAAGCCTGAGGACGAACTGACTGGAATCGAACAGACGCATGAACAGGCTTACCCGGTGGAACTGCGTCTGGCGGCGTCGGCCGCTCTCGACAAGCTTTCTCCGGAACAGCGCGAGGCGGTTGTTTTGAAGATCTACCAGGGGTTCAAGTTCGAGGAGATGGCGCAGGTTTTGGATTGCCCGGTTTCTACGGTGAAGTCGCGGCTGTACACGGCGCTCGAAATCCTCAAGATTCAGTTGGCTCCAGTGAGAACGAGGGGTGTTGGATGAGTTGCGCGCCGTTTGATTTACGCGATTATTATTTCGAGGCGCTGCCCGAGGAGCAGCGCCGCGCCGTGGAAGAGCATGTGGTCCGCTGCGAAGAGTGCGCCGGAGAGTTGGAGCGCGTGCGGGTGACGGGCATGGCGCTCGCGACCGTTCCCGAAGAGGAACTCCCGCGCCGGATCGGATTCGTTTCCGATAAGGTGTTCGAGCCGTCGCCGGTGGCGCGCTGGTGGCAGGCGTTTTGGATGTCCGGTGCGCGGATGGCGTCCGCGTCGGTGGCCCTGCTGGCGGTGGCGATTTTGGTGCATGCGTTTTACCAGCCGAGGCGTGTAGAGGTTACGACCGGAACCCCGCTTGTGGTCGCGGCGGCTGCCGATCCGGCGGCCATCCAAGCGGCTGTAGATCGGGCGGTCGCGAAAGCGGTGAACGCGACCGAAGCTCGCTACGACGTGAAATTACAGCAGATTGTGGCGGAGAACGCTCGTCAGAAGATGGTGATCGAGCGGGCGGCGGAGACCATCGATACGATGGACCGGCGATCGCGCGTGATGATGGTGGCCAGCAACCGCGAGAGCGGTCCGGTGCCCGGACAGTGAAGCGTATCCTGGCGATTGCGTTTCTGTGCGGGTTCGCCCTGCTGGCTGATGCGCCGCGCATCAGCCGATTGGCCATGTCGCAGTTAGAAGCGCAAGTAGACAAACTCTTCGCAAGCGATCCGCGCCTCATGATCGAGGGCAACACACGGGGGGTTTATCTCGATGGATATGGCGCGGTTTTTACAACCATGGTGAGCGTGCCCACCAAGGTGCCGAGTCCGTTCAACGATTTCTCCAAAAAAGACATGCTGGAAGTGCGCGACACAAAGCTGAAGGAGTTGCCGGCGCTGCGGGACAAGATGCGGCAATCTCTGCTGATGATGGCGGCGAGTCCGGCGCTGGATGGCGTTCGGCCTGCTGAGCAGGTGGTGTGCGGGGTGACGCTGTTCTATTACAAGTGGGAAAATACGGCAGGTCTGCCGCGTGAGATCATGATCCAGGCCGAGAAGCAGCAACTGATCAGCGTGCAGAGCGGGCGCGTGCCGCGGAACCAGTTGGAAGCCCTGTTGAAAGTGCAGGAACAGTAAGTGGCGTTTATCGCCGCCGCGCCCCGGCTGGGCGAAATTCTGGTTTCGCGCAAGCTGATCGAGCCGGAAGATCTGGAGCGCGCGCTGGAGTTGCAGCGCGAACGGAACGACCGGCTGGGCAAGATCATGGTCGATATGGGCTTGCTGGCCCAGCGCGATCTGCTGGCGATCCTCGCCGAACAACTGGGCATTCCGATGGCGGTGATCGGCGAACCCCCGGCTCTGCCCGAGACTGACGGCCTCGCCACCGACTTCATGCGCGAGTTTCGCTTCCTGCCGGTATCGTTCGACGGAACCGCTCTGCACATCGCGATGAACGATCCTCTGGATCACGAAACCATCAATGCGGTGCGCAGTTTCACGGGGCTGGAAGTAGCTCCGGAGCTGGCCGGCGAGCAGGAGATTCTGGACGCGATCGACCGTTATTTCGGCGAAGCGCAGAAGCTGGCCAACGAGGTGGATTTCGCGGGAGGCGAAGGCGGCGAAGATCTGGAACAGCTTCGCGATATGGCGAGCGAGGCGCCGGTGATTCGCTTAGTGAACGCGACCATCGCACAGGCCATTGAGAAGCGAGCGAGCGATATTCACCTGGAACCGTTCGAGAAGGAGTTCCGCATCCGGTTTCGCGTGGATGGAGTGTTGTTCAATCAAGACCCGCCGCCGCGCGAAATGAAGGCGGCCATCATTTCCAGGCTGAAGCTGATGGCCAAGCTGAATATCGCCGAGCGGCGCTTGCCGCAGGATGGGCGCATCAAGATCAAGATCGTGGGGCGCGAAGTAGATTTGCGTGTCTCCACTTTGCCGACGCTCTATGGCGAGAGCGTGGTGATGCGTTTACTGGATCGTTCATCGGGCGATTTCTACGATCTGCGCCGGCTGGGTTTTGACGATCACATGCTGGAACGCATGGAATACTACACGTCGCTCCCGCATGGAATTTTCCTGGTGACGGGCCCCACGGGCAGCGGCAAATCGACCACGCTGTATTCCGCGCTGAAGCGTATTAACACGAGCGAGCGCAAGATTATTACGATTGAAGACCCGGTGGAATATCAGATGGACGGCATCAACCAGATCCACGTGAATCCGCAGATCGGGTTGTCGTTTTCGGCCGGGTTGCGGCACATTGTGCGGCAAGACCCGGACGTGATCATGGTGGGCGAGGTGCGCGATCGCGAGACGGCGGATACGGCCATTCGCGCCGCGCTGACGGGGCATTTTGTGTTCTCGACGCTGCATACCAATGACGCGCCGAGCGCCATTACGCGCTTGACAGACATGGGAGTGGAGAATTACCTGATCACGAGCTCACTGGTGTCCGTGCTGGCGCAGCGGCTGGTCCGGACCATATGCCGGAAGTGCATCGTGAGCGTGGGTCGCGAGTACAGCCCGTTCGGCGCGCAGGTGGAGACGTTCCGGGGCGCGGGGTGTCCGGAGTGCAATGGAACGGGCTATCGGGGCCGCATGGGGATCTTCGAATTGATGGAGTTGAATGAGCAGATCCGCCGGTTGATTATGGCGAATGCGGATGCGTCGCAGATCACCAAGGCCGCGAAGGCGAATGGAATGCGGCAATTGAGGGAAGACGGCTGGGAGAAGATTGGGTTGGGGGTGACGACGACAGAGGAAGTGATGCGGGTGACGCAGGAGTTCTGACCGCGCGGTCAAGCCGAACCATCGCTCCACGGTGACGGTCGATTGGAAGCGTCTCATGAAGATAATCTGAGATACTCAGGCAATGGGCGGGTTTGGGCGCCCGAAGGCGAAACATGAGTCTGACCGACGAAGACAAGGCGTGGATAGATGGACGGCTTCAGCGCGTAGAGACGGCGCTTCTCACCGAGTTTCACAAATGGGCTAGCCCGCTGGACATGCGAGTGAGGAGCCACTCGGCGGCGCTGCGCGCGATCGATGTTGAACTGGAAGCGGTTGCGGACCGCGTGAGCAAGATAGAGGGTGAAAAAGGGAGCGGGCAAGCGCACTGAAAACGGATAGCGGGAGGCGTGGCATTACGGCGGACACGCGGCGCAGCCCGGACGCTATTTCGGCACCTCGCCGCAATACTGGCTAAACATTCAGAATCGCTTTGACCTTGACTCCATCGACAAGGCCGCCATCGAGCGGGACGTGATCCCGAAGCAGGCAGCCTGAATTGAGAATCTACCTCAATGCCTGTTGCGGCGACGATGCTCCAACGGAGTTTTCGAGAACTATCCGCCGTCGCACGCACTTCTCTAGTTCTGCCGCAGTGACGAAACGGTAAGTTTCGTGGCGAAGCACTTGAGCTTCAAAGCGAAAAGCCCCCGATCAGCGCAGGCTTTCGTCCTATCTGCGAAGCAGAAAGTCTTCGTTTGAAGATCGTGTGGCTCAACCGCACGGTCGAGATCGGAAGATGATCTGGGGATTGAGATGCTATACCGGCATCTCAATCCCTTCAAACATCATACCTCTTCTCCAACGCGTTTGAGATGATCTTCCGATGCCCACGATAGAATCATACTTACATGGCCATCCAGACGCTTTTCGGCGCAGAGCCGCAAGAACCGACGCTGCTCGAAAAGCTGAAGCTCGGCGTACAGAAGACGCGGGCGGGGCTGGTCTCCGCTCTTGAGGACGTCATCTCCGGCAAGAAAGAGATCGATGCCGATCTTCTCGATGAATTGGAATACTCACTTCTGAGCGCGGATATTGGGGTAAAGACCACCACCGAGATCCTGGACCGAATTCGCGAACGCGTGGAACGCCATCAACTCGGCGACGCGATCGAACTGCGCGGACTCATCAAGCAGCATCTTCTTGAAATTCTGGAGGCTTCCGAACGTCCGGTACCGCGGTTGTCCGAGCCGCCCGCCGTCATCATGGTGGTCGGGGTGAATGGCGCAGGGAAGACCACTACGCTCGGCAAACTGGCGCACCGTTTTCATGGAGAAGGCCGCAGCGTTTTGTTCGCGGCCGCCGACACCTTCCGCGCCGCCGCCATTGATCAGCTTGAAGTGTGGGGTGAGCGCACGGGCACGGAGGTGATCCGCCAGCAGCCGGGGTCGGACCCCAGCGCCATCGTCTTCGACGCGCTGCAAGCCGCCAAAGCCCGCAAGATCGATTACGTGATCGTCGATACCGCGGGGCGCCTCCAAACCAAAACGAACTTAATGGCGGAGCTTGAGAAGATGAGCCGCACGGCCGCTCGCGTGGTTCCGGGCGCGCCTCACGAAGTTCTGCTGGTGCTGGACGCCGTCACCGGCCAAAACGGCCTGGAACAAGCACGCAAGTTCACCGAGTCTTCCGGCGTCACCGGAATCGTACTGACTAAATTGGATGGAACCGCGAAAGGCGGCATCGTGATCGCCATCGCCAGAGAACTGAATTTGCCCATCCGCTACATCGGAGTGGGCGAGAAGGCCGACGATCTGCTTCCGTTCGAACCCGAAAGCTTCATCGACTCTCTTTTCGAATAAACGGCGCTTCGAATGACAGAACGTGACTATCTCACCCGCGCCCTGGAACTTGCCGCGGAGGGACGCGCCCGCACCAGCCCCAACCCCATGGTAGGAGCGGTGCTGGTGAATGCCGGCGACGTGGTGGGCAGCGGCATCCATATTTACAAACATCGGGATCACGCGGAGATTGCCGCTCTGCGCGAGGCGGGCGACCGGGCGCGCGGCGCCACGCTGTATGTGAACCTGGAGCCCTGTTCGCACTCCGGCCGCACCGGGCCCTGCGCGGAAGCTCTGATTGCGGCGGGCGTGGCGCGGGTGGTCGCGGCGATGGAAGATCCCAATCCATTGGTGGCCGGGGATGGATTCCGGAGACTTCGCGCCGCCGGGATTGCGGTGGAGATTGACGACTCCGCGCGAGCCGCGGCCGTAGCCCTCAACGAGGCGTTCGTGCATTTTATGAAGACCAGGCGCCCGCTGGTGACTCTGAAGACCGCGCTTACGCTCGACGGTAAAATCGCAGCGCCGGACGATAACCGAGGCTGGCTCACGAGCGAGACGGCGCGGCGGCACGTGCAGCAGCTTCGCCACGAATCCGATGCCATGCTCACCGGGATTGGAACCGTACTCGCTGACGATTGCCTTCTTACCGATCGCACCGGCCGCGAGCGTTCGCGGCCTTTGCTGCGGATGGTGCTTGATTCGCAGCTTCGTCTGCCACTCAATTCACGGATGGTGAAGCAAGCGGATGGAAACGTGGTGGTGGTCACCACCTCCGCCGCCTCTGAGGAACGGCGGAAGGCTCTCGAAGCTTTCGGAATCCGCGTTCTCACATTCGATGGACGCGGCGGCCGCACGGATATTCCGCGCGCGATCGAATGGCTGAGCCAGCAACAGATTCTTTCCGTCATCGTCGAGGCAGGCAGCAAAGTCAACTGGGCCATTCTGGAAGCGCAGGCCGCCGATAAGATCTTTTTCTACTACGCGCCGAAGATTCACGGCGGCACGCAGTCGCTTTCCATGGCCGGCGGCGTGGGCCGGCGAACGCGATCGGAAGCCATTCGCGCGCGAGACATCAAGCTTCACACCATCTCAACAGACGAGTTCGCGGTGGAGGGTTGGCTGGAGAAGGACTGGCAGGTATAGGTGTTTACCGGGATCATCGAAGAGTTAGGAACGGTTCGGGAAACCGGCGCGCGCCTTACCATCGAATGCCGTAGCGTGCTGAGCGACGCTACCGAAGGTTGCAGTATTTCGGTGAACGGAGTGTGCCTCACCGCGCTCGACTTGCAACCGGATTCCTTTTCGGCCGACTTAGCCCCGGAAACGCTGAGCCGCAGCAACCTTGGTGCGCTTTTAGTGGGTTCGCGAGTGAACCTGGAACGGCCGCTGCTGCCTTCCTCCCGTCTCAGCGGGCATTTCGTACAAGGGCATGTGGATGGCAAAGCGAAGATCCTCGGCCTCGATTTTTTGGGCGACGACAACTGGTGGCTTCGTATCCGCCTGCCGGAAAACCTGGAGCGCTACTTCGTCGAAAAAGGGTCAATCGCGATAGATGGGATCAGTCTCACCATCGCCGCGATTTCCGGCCCCGATGTTTCCATTGCCATCATCCCGCACACTTACCAGGCGACGGCGCTGCAATTCCACAAGCCTGGCGACTTAGTCAACATCGAAGTGGATGTTATCGCGAAACATGTCGAGAAGCTTCTAAGCGCTCGTGTACCGCGGCCTTGATGGGAAGTAAGTTGCCCACGGAATCGAACTCCAGGTCGTAAGGCGGTCCGGCAATTTCCAGCAGCGGATTGGCCTCAATCTCACTGCGCAGATTTTCGCTCAATACAATCGGCGTCAATTCCATCGTGTTGCGGATTCGGCCAATCCGGATCTGCGCCTGATCGAACTTACCACAGGTTGTAGCAATGCGCTCCATGCATTCCTTGTCGGTGGGGAAGTGAATCGGGATGCTGCCGCAGCCGGGCGATGAAGCGGTCAGCGTATTGATGTACGTGGACTTCAGATCGATCATGTCGACTAACCGATCCGTCACAATATCGGCCATCCCGATTCCGGCGGCGTTGCCGTAGCTTTGCTTGCTGAGGCTGCGCACAAAGACGCGCTCGATGCGCGGCGCGACGCTCCAGAGGTTCGAGCCGCCTTCCACGCTCCGGTTTACCACCTTCGTGTCCATTCCCGCCCCGCTGATGTTCTTGCCGTTTTCATCGATAACCAGCAGATCAAGATCCATGGGGATCTTGCCCATCCAGCTCTTGACCAGCGCCAGCAGTTCCTCCTCGCGCTGCTCCATCACCTCAACGGGAACGGCGGTCACCTGCCCCGTGTTGTGATAAGCGTCTTCGAGAATAGCGAGGCCGCCGAGGATTTTGCCGGTCTCGAGCATCTTGCGCCCGATGGAACGAATGGTCGCTTCGAGCCCGATCTTATAGGCGTGCGTATGATAGTGCTGCGCACCGGTCCACTTACCCAGTCCGATGGCCATCATCTTGAACAGACCGCTCTCGATCCGCCCTTCAAAATCGGTGTGCCACTTGACGCGGCCGATCAACATGATGCCGTCGCTGCCGGCGGCGTGCCGGTCGAGAAACGTGTTGATACCCTCGGGGGTCGCGCCGAGCGGAACCGTTTCGAGAGAACTGCGGATGGGGCAGCCCATGGTTTCTTCGATGATTCCGTAATGCGCCAGAACGTCCGCCTGGCCTTCGGCGGTACCCGCGCCGTGGCTGCCCATGGCGGGGAAAATAAACGGGTGCGCGCCTTTCGCTTTCCAATAATCCACCACCGCGCGGGTGATGGCCGCGATGTTCGCGATGCCGCGACTGCCGACGCCAATGGCGATCGTGGCTCCCGGCACAACGCGTTGCGCGAAGGACGCCTTCTCCAGTTCCTGCCGGACTGCGCCCGCGACATCCGGCAAACGACGGTCCGGAAAGTTCTGCAGCACGGTGAGCATCTTTGAGAAGGCCATGAATGAATTATAAATCCGGGGCGGGGGCGCACTACCGGGGCAAGGCAGCTCTCGTATCTTCGTCGTCAAGCAGGAAGTGCAGCGTATTCCACCCGGCGGTCGAACGCGTCATAGGAAAACGAGTAAGTATCGATCGTCGCCGTGCTTCCATTAGCATCCCACTGTAAGTGTGGAAAGTATCGTTAGTCAAGTTGCCGTTGCCATCATCACTCACATCCGCGAGAATGCTACGCCCGAATCAGGCCTGTCGCGAACCTTGCCAGAAACAGCACTCCGTTCGCGAAGCCCGCCGTTCTCCTACTGAGAGAGGAATGCGGCCCGTCGAATGTAGACCACTCCGAAACAAAATAGACTCTCCCCCACGGCAGCACTGGCCGCCGCACCCTCAAGCAGCCGATGCCCTCCAAAACTGACGAGCCCACCTGTTCCACGTCCGCCGTGGAAACAGAAGTCGAGCCCCACCAACACTTGATGCAAACCCGGCCGTCCACATAGTGGATTTCCGCAAGCGTACTCATGAATCCGAGAACAGGAAGTAGTGGTATCCACACGACCCAGTACTCCGGCGGAAGCCCGCTTAAGAAGAGGAACAGTCCGACAGCGAGAAGTGCCGGCATCCAGAGCGTGAGTACCGGAGGGG
>Ga0182030_10022139_pt1 | contig 11850 bp, 9 predicted proteins | sample 812S3MmetaG_FD_121299 | JGI IMG/M metagenome (GOLD analysis project Ga0182030, IMG submission 121299) | Permafrost microbial communities from Stordalen Mire, Sweden - 812S3M metaG (Illumina Assembly) | ecosystem: Environmental > Terrestrial > Soil > Wetlands > Permafrost | place: Sweden... | reverse complement strand
CGTTTCGGGCACGGCATCGCTGCGACGTACGGACTCACGGAGGCCCCCACGATCGTGTCACTCGAACGGCGTGACATCCGACATGTCCCCGGATCCAGCGGAGAAGTGCTCCCCTACCTCGACGTCCGCATCATGGGCGACGATGGCAGGGAGCTCCTTCCGGGCGAGACAGGTGAGATCTGCGTCCGGGCCGCGGCGCACGGCCCGTGGGGAGGTTCCTACCGTCCCATGCTGGGATACTGGCGACGGCCGGCGGCCACCAGGACCGTGCTCGTCGACGGAGTCCTTCACACCGGGGACCTCGGCTACATCAAGGACGGACTTCTCTTCCCGAGGGACAGGCGGGACAACCTGATCCTGAGGGGAGGAGCCAGCGTGTATCCAGCGCAGGTCGAGCGGGTGATCCGCTCCCTGACCGGTGTCGCCGATTGTGCAGTGGTCGGCCTCCCCGATCCTCGCCTGGGCCAGCGCGTCGCCGCTGCAGTGGAGACAAACGGGGACACACCACTGCGGGCCGAGGACGTGGTCGACCATTGCCGGCAACGGCTCGCTCGTTACGAGATTCCTGAATGGGTCATCTTCGTTCCCACTCTGCCGCGCAATACGATGAACAAGGTCGTGCGGCGTGCGGTTCTCGACCTGGTAGAGCAAACGCTGCTCTCGGCTGCACATGCACCAAACGAAATGCGTGATGAACGCCCCACAGCGACAGGAGCAGTATGACTCTTTCGGGCTCGGCCGCCCTGGTCACCGGTGCTGGGCGCGGTATCGGCCGCGCGGTGGCCATCGTGTTGGCCGCCGATGGTGCGCTGGTCGCCGTCTGTGCCCGCACGGCGTCCGAAGTGCACGACGTGTGCCGTCAGATCCTCGAGGCCGGCGGGTCTGCCGTACCGATAGTGGCCGACCTGTCGACCCTCGAGGGGGCGGCCGCAGCCGCGGATGCCGCAGCAAAGGAACTGGGCGACATCGATATCCTGGTGAACAATGCCGGAGGATCAACCCCCAAACCGATCGCACAGCTCGACGACACCGACTGGCAGGATGCACTCGACCTCAACTTTCTGAGCGCGGTGCGGACGACGTCACGTCTCGGGCCGAGCATGCAGGCCCGCGGGCATGGCTCCATCGTGAACATGGCTTCGATCTCCGGACGTGAACCGGGGAAATTCGTGGGACCGTACTCAGCTGCAAAAGCCGCACTCATCAATTTTTCAAAGCTGATGTCGGACTTCTACGCATCGTCCGGAGTGCGGGTGAACTGCGTGCTTCCTGGGATCATCGAGACCTCGGCGACATCGCGCAACGCACTGAAGTCGGCGCAAGCCACCGGCCGCTCGACCGCCGAGATTATGGAGACCATGCTCAGGAAGAACCCGATCCCCACGGGACGGCTCGGCCAACCCGAAGAGGTGGCCGCCGTCGTGCGCATGCTGGTCTCGCCAGAGGCGGCGTTCGTCACCGGCGCAGCCATTGCGGTCGATGGGGGTGCCCACCATTTCGCGTAAGGCGGGCGAGGAGGGACGCACGAAGCGTCACCACACGTGGGGAACTATGCTCATCGTCGGCCGAATGACCGCGTCGCCTGGCAATCGTCGCCTCGGCAAATCATCGTATCTGCACACCATCGCTTGTTTTCAACCGGAAGGTTTCACATGTCGCTTGGAATCGACGAGATCTATCACATCATCCACCTGAACGACACGCTCCCACCGTTGGACGCGTGGTACGACGACGTGTTCAGCCCTCGCCGGGGAATGATGGACAACCACTACTCCTCCAACGAGCAGCGCTACGCCTCGCTTCTCACCATCGGGGACTGTGTCATCGAAGCACTCGCACCCAGTCAGGATGTCGAGGGGTGGGATACCATGCCAATTGGGCGATATTACAAGAAATTTGGCCCCCATTGGCACTCTCTCGCATGGTACGTCGAGGATGTCGGTGTGGTGTGGGATCACCTACGGAGTCATGGTATCCGCGTGCTGCGCGGGGGAGGCGCGGGAGAAACGGACGAACGCCCGACCGGCTACGTGCCGATCTTCACGCATCCAAAGGACACCATCGCGCAGTTGCAGTTCATGAAGAGGCGCACGCTGCGCGTACCGGACGACTATCACCGACCCGGCGACGTCGACCCGAGGTTCCTGCCCGGGTGGTCGCCGACATGGTGGGCCACCAACCATGGGCTTACCCTCGAACGGTTGGCGTACGTGACGATCATCACCAGCGATCTCGAACGGGCCAAGGCGGTGTACGTCGATGCTCTCGACGGCACTCTGATCCGAGAAGGAGAGTCGGATCTCACGGCGACGCGCGACCACTACGTCGCCATCGGAAAGCACGTCGTGGTCCAACTCTCGCAACCACTGCAGCCCGACTCCATCGCCGGGAGGGACCAGGAGAAGAACGGCGACACGATGCACGCCGTCTGCTTCAAGGTCCGTGACCTCGGGGCCGCCGAGCGCTACCTCAAGGAAAAGCACATCGAGATCGTCGACAGGGACGACCAGACGATCATTACGGACCCCTCAACGACATTTCACGTCCCCTATAGGTTCACGACGGCAGAACTGTGAACATGATGAGAGGGTTCCCCACCAATCGGGTTCGCCCTGAGAGAGGCGCGCGTTGAGCGCGTTCGAAGACTCGCTTTCCATCCGGGACAGCGTCGTCGGTTACGCGCAGGCGTACGACAGCCGGGACCCCGACGGGCTCGCCGCGGTGTTGGCCGAGAGCTGCAGCGTCACGATGCGAGGCGGCCGATTCGACGGGACGAACTACCAGGGGCGAGCGGCGGTTCTCGACTGGCTCGAAGGCACATGGCCCCAAACCCCTCCCTGTGTCCATTTCACCGGAAATACGCGGACATGGAGGGATGCGTCAGGTGAGGCCGGCCGCACCGACTACCTCTTCGTCGGTCGACAAGCTGATGGAACGATCGCGTTGAGCGGAGCAGGCCAGTACCGGGACCGGTTCTCTCGGGACGGCGATCGTTGGGTCATCGAGGAACGAACCGTCAGGATGCTCGGCCACCCCGAGGCCTGAGTCGTCTCTCCTTCATTGCCCCTCGCGTTCGATCACGAGCGCCCCACGGTTCACCTTGGTCGCTTCGCTCCGGGGTATCGACGGCACGAATTCCACCGACTTTGGCACTTTGTAGGCCGCCAGGCGGCGTCTCGCGAACGCAACGACGTCCTCTGCGGTGAGGGCTGGGTGGTCAGTTGGTGCCGGCACGACCAGGGCATGAACGCGCCGACCCCATTCGGGATCGCGCAGGCCGATGACGACCACATCTCCCACGAGCGGGTGCTCGCCGAGAGCCGCCTCCACCTCGGCCGGATAGACATTGGCCCCACCCGTGATGATCAGGTCGGCCTGACGGTCCGCGATGTAGAGAAACCCATCCTCGTCAACCCAGCCCAGGTCACCCACGGTCCCGAACCCGTCCTCGGTCAGGGCGGGCGGAGGCGCATCACCCAGGTAGCTGAAGTCGGACCCTCCCGGAGAGCGCATGTAGATCTCTCCCACCTCGTCGGGCGGCATACGTCTGGCGTCCGGGCCAACAATGCGCACTGACGTCGACCGCCATGGCCGGCCCACGCTGCCCGGATGCTCCAACCACTCGTCACCTCGGATGACACACAGTCCGAGACCTTCACTCATGCCGTAGCTCATGAAAAAGCGCTCCGGCCCCACCAGGTCGATCCACCGTCGGGCCAACCAGTGCGGGAGAGATGCCGCCCCCTGCTGGACCCACAGCAGGCTTGACAGGTCCCGGGAACCGATGTCATCGAGACGGGCTATGCGCTGAAGGATCACCGTGGCGCCGGTCATCCCGTTGACTCCCCTGCTCTCGATCAGCTCCACGACGCGCCTCGCGTTGAACCTCTCCAAGAGGACGACCGAGTCCCCGGCGAGGAGATGGTTCGTGGCCGAGAATCCGACGGTGTGATAGAGCGGTCCCGGCACGAGGACCAGTTGCGGATGCGGCATCGGGCCGTAGGACTCCAGCATGGCCGATGTATTCGAGATGGTCGACGGATTGACCAGCCCGGGTCGCTCGACGATGATGATCTTCGGGGTCCCGGTGGAACCAGAGCTGCAGATCCCGCGCGCCCGGGGGGGCGTCACATCAGGCAGAGGTTCCGCCGAACACGTCAGGCTTCTCTCGAAAAGGTGGGCGTCCCCGAGTTCGAGACTGACCGTCGGCTGGAGCACCTGCCGTAATCGGGTCAACTCCCAATCGGGCAGATCCCAGCGCACAGGGACGACGACGGCACCGAGTTTCCAACCCCCGAAGGCTGCGAAGAGATGCTCGGGAGAATTGCGCAGTCCAATGGCCAACCGGTCACCCAGGCCCAGCCCTTCCTCCGCCAGTGCACGGGCCACCTGTGTCGATCTCTCGTCCAGTTCGCGCCAACTGATCTCGTGCTCTCCACCATCCTCTGCGGCGAAGACAAGTGCCAGATCATCGGGCCTCGCCTCCGCCAACTGGCGCAGCCGGCGTCCGTACGACGGCAGTTCACCGTCCACCTGCGCCTCCATCGGTCAGCTTTTGGCGCAGCATCCGCGCGCGTTGTTCCGTGGCCTGCTCACGGGTTCGCCCAGTTGGGTGGTCTGTTCTCCCGGAATGCCAGAGGACCTTCGCGAAAATCGGGATGCCCCCACTGCATCCGCACCAACGCCCACCCGTACTCCGACGCGTGGGCATAGCCGACCTCGCGCGACTGCCAGATGGCCTGCTTCGACCGTTGGACCGCGGCAGGCGAATTCGCGGCGATCACCGCCGCCATCTCGCGGGCGGCTTCCATCAGCTGATCCGGTTCGAACAGCTCGTCCACGAGTCCAAGCGCGTACGCTCTCGTCGCCGGCATGCGATAGTCCTTCCCCATAAGGGTCATTCGCAGCACGCTGCCCAACGGGAGACGGTAGGCCAGCGCCGTGTTCTCCACCCCGCCGACCATGCCGACATTCACATGCGTGTCCATGAACGAAGCGGTGCGGCTGGCCAGGACGATGTCGGCGTCGGCGACGAAGTGCAGTCCGGCTCCGGCGCATACGCCGTTGACAGCACAGATGACCGGCTTGAGGACGTTGGCCTGGCGCGGTGACCAGAACACCTCGGTGTTGAGCGGCCCCGAGCCCTGCGAGACACGCCCGCGATCGGCAATGATGTCGACGTCTGCGCCGGTACTGAAGTGCCGGTCACCCGCTCCGGTGATGATGACCACACGGATGTCATCGTCCTCTTGGACATTTCGCCAAATAGCTCGCATCCGATCGTGCATCTTCGGCGTGAGGGCGTTGCCGCGGTGGGGCCGGTTGAGCACAATGGTGGCGATGTGCCCGTCCTTGTCGTAGCCCAATTCCGGGTCCGGGCCCGGCTCCACGGAATCTCCTCCCTCTCCCCCGGTCATGTGGCAGCCAACGAACCCGAAGGGCGCCAGCGCAGCCGGCCCGCATCGACCTGGGTGCCGAAGAGTCCACCTGCTTCGGCACACAGAGCGCGGATCCGCATGGTCCACATGTGCAGATCGAATTCGGTCGTCAGACCCAGCGCGCCACAGATCTGATGGCATTCACGGACCGTCCGCCTCCCGGCCGCCACGCTCTGCGCTGCCGCCAGCGCAGCCTCCGCCGATGGCGCTCCGGACCAGGCCGCCCGATAGGCCAGCCAACGCGCCCCTTCGATCTGTACGAACAAGAGCGCCAGGCGGTGTTGCAAGGCCTGGAAGGTCGCCAGGCTTCGGCCGAATTGTTGGCGCTCTTTGAGGTGGCCGAGGAGGACGTCGAGGCAAGCAGAGGCATTCCCCACGATTTCTGCCGCGATCGTCACACGCCACCACGCCACCATCCTGTCGGCACTGCCGACCCCCAGGGGTCGACGCGAACTGATATCCACCTGCGCGATGGGGTAGCCCCAGGACGACGGCAGTGAGCGCGCGGCGTCGACCCCGTAGAGAATTGCCTCGTCCTGCTCGGCCACGAGGATCGTTCCCGAAACTGTGGCGAATCGAACCGGCGAGTCGTCGCTGCGTGGTAGGAGCGACAGGCCGACCGGGCCGTGCATGTCGGAGATGCCCAGCGCGGGAGCGACGACGGCCAGAGCAGCGGTCGCCACGGTCCCCAGGGCTCTGGCGACCTGCTCCACCATCAGCACGGCCTCGAGCGGGCCTACCTCGGGATCGGAGAACATCCCGAGGTAGCCCTGCTCCCGGAGCACCTCTTCGAGGGCCGTGTCGTAGGCACTCTCCTCCAACAAGAATCGACAACGCTCAGGTCCGGCCATCCGTTCCAAGATGGTGCGGACACCCTCGCTGATCATCTGCTGCTGATCGGTCAGTTCCAGGTTCACGCCGTCACCTCTCCCCCGTCGACCCGGCTGGCCGGCGGCCGGCCGGAGTCGCTCCGCGGCAGGTCGAGCACCAGCTGCGCAACGAGGTTCAACTGCACCTCGAATGTTCCTCCGGCCAGGCCGACGGCAAGTGAATTCCGATGCTGGACATCAGCCAGCCGCCCTGAGACCATGCCTTCCTCGCCCATCAACTCAACCGTTGCGTCAGCCACCATTCGTTCAGCTTCCACCGCGGCGACGCGAGCCACGTTGGCCAGTCCCGATGGAGGACGCCCCTTCGCTCGTTCGTCCACCACCCGGTACACCAGCAGTCGTGCGGCCTCACAGGCCGCGAAGGCTTCGCCCAAGAGTGCGAGCACCCGGTCCTGCTCGAGGAGTCCAGCCTTCTCGGCCCAGTCTGCGACGAGGTCGAGCACCTGCTCCCCACGTATGTAGCGCGGCAAGCCCACTCTCTCGTTCGCCAGGGCGCGCAGAACGACGGCCCACCCTCCGTTCTCCACCCCGAGGCGAGCCGACTCGGGAACGACGACATCGCTGAACGTCAACTCGTGGAACGCATGATCGCCGACGATTGCCGGGATCTTGCGCACTTCGATCCCCGGAGTCTCCATCGGCACGAGCAATACCGTGAGGCCGCGATGGCGCTCGGCCTCGGTACCGGTGCGGACGAGCAGGAAGCAGAACTGGGCCGTATCGGCGTAGGAGGTCCAAATCTTCCTGCCGTTGACGATGTACGAAGCACCGTCGCGTTCGGCCCGCGTCCTGATCGAGGCCAGGTCCGAACCAGCGTCGGGTTCGGAGAAGCCCTGGCACCACACCACCGAACCCGCCGCCATCGGTGGGAGGAATTGGTCCCGCTGTTCTTCCGTGCCGAATCCGATCAGGGCCGGGCCGATCCAATTCACGTTCATGTACTGCGGACCCCGTGGCTCGCCGTTGGCCCACATCACCTCGGCCAGAATCTGCTGCTGCCATGACGAGGCCGCATTCCCTCCGTACTCTTTCGGCCAGCTCGGAACAAGCAGACCCCGCTGGGCCAGCGCTACGGCAAAGGCACCCGTGGCCGGGCTCCAGACCGAACTACCGAGACTCCCCGGCGGGCGGTCCCACTCTTGCGGGAGATGCTCAACGACGAAGCGTTCAAGCTCCGACCGGAATCGCTCCTCTTCCTCTGACCAGGCAAAGTCCATGGTTGAGAACGCATCCAAGTCTCGCGTGCTCGAAGCACGGCGGATCGCGACGGTTACGCGCTGACCTCTATCCCGAAGTAACGCTCGAAGATCTCGTCGCCTTCGAGGTCGTCGGCGGGTCCCGAGAAGACCACCTGGCCCCGGTTGAGCAGGCAGGCCTCGTCGGCGAGGGCGAGCGCACGCGTGACGTACTGCTCGACCAAGAGCACCGAGACCCCGGTCGAGACGATCTGCGCCAGGGTCTCGAAGATGCGGTCGACGATGATGGGGGCGAGCCCCAAGGAGGCCTCGTCGACCACGACGATGCGCGGCTCGGAGGCAAAGGTGCGCACCAGGGCCAGCATCTGCTGCTCGCCACCGCTGAGGCTCCCCGCCGTCTGCTTCATGCGGGTGGCGAGGGCGGGGAAGGACTCCGCCGCCAGGTCCATGGTCGCCTGCTCCTTGCCCTTTTTGGATTGGAGGATCAGGTTGTCACGCACCGTCAGGCTGGGGAAGATGCCCCGGCCCTCGGGCAGGTTGCACAGGCCCTTGCGGCACATGTAGAAGGGCTTCTTGCCCGTCACGTCCTCGCCGTTCAAGATGACCCGCCCGCTCATGGGCTTGATGAGGCCCGAGGCGACCCGCAACAAGGTGGTCTTGCCGGCCCCGTTGGGGCCGAGCAGGGCCACGACCTTGGAATCGGGGACCGACAGGCTGACATCGCGCAGCACCACGGTGTCGCCGTAGCCGGCGGTGATGTTCTCCAGCTCTAACAAGGCGGGGTCTCCTTTCGCTTGCGGCGATGGCGGGTCATACCTCGCTCACCCCTTGGGCGGCGACGATGGGGGGCTCGCCGTCGCCGCCGGTGCCGTTGGTCCCCGCCGAGGGCTCGCCCTCGCTCTCGTCGACCCCTTCGGAGCCGAGGTAGGCGGCGCGCACGATGTCCGAGTTGAGCATCTCGGTCGGGCTGCCCTCAAAGACGAGGCGGCCGAAGTCGAGCACGTAGATGTGGGCACAGACCTGGCGCACGAGCGCCATGTCGTGCTCGACCAACAAGATGCCCGAGCCGCGCTCGGCGACCACCCCGGTGAGCACGTTGCCAAAGCTCACCGTCTCGCCGGCGTCGAGTCCCGCCGAGGGCTCGTCCAAGAGCAAGAGGTCGAAGGGCCCGGCCAGGACCCGGGCCAGCTCGACCAAGCGGCGCTGGCCGGCGGGGAGGAGGCCCGCTTGGAGGTCCGAGAGGGGGCCGATGCCGGTCAGCTCCATGGCCTCGTCGACGGCCCGGCGCACCACAGCGCGGTCCCCGCGGCTCCCGATCAGCTGGGTCATGGGGTTGGCCCCGGCCATGGAGGACTCCCGGCCGAGCTCCACGTTCTCGCGCACGCTGAGCGAGTTGAACAACTCGGCCTTTTGGAAGGTGCGCCCGAGGCCGTAGCGCGAGCGCCCCGACGGACCGATCCCCGTCACGTCGCGCCCGTGCAAGGTGATCACCCCGGCGGTCGGCTTGAGCAGGCCCGAGCAGGCGTTGAAGGTGGTGGTCTTGCCGGCCCCGTTGGGGCCGATCAGCCCGGTGACCCGGCCCATGGGGGCGAGGATGCTCACGCCGTCGACGGCGCGCACCCCGCCGTATTGGACGGCCAGGTCGGCCACGCTGAGGCCGGCCTTGGCCGAGGCGGGCACCGCGCTGCGCCCCGCCCGCTCGCGGTCGCTCGCCGCGCTCTCTTGCTCGGTCACCTCGGCCCGGCTCACCAACTGGTCCACATCGCCCTCGGAGAGCACCACCTCGGGGGCCCGGCCCCCGATGCGGTCCAAGAAGTTGCGGATGACCAAGGGGACCGGGAGGGCCCGGTTGGCCTGGAGGGCGAAGGTGGCGGCCGAGAGGCCGAAGAGGATGGTCAGGTAGGTGTTGATGTTGGCGACGGTGATGTAGCCCGGGACGATGCCATAGGCCAAGGCGGCCAAGATGGCATACCAAGGATCGCCGACCACGGTGATGGTGAGGATGGCCACCATGGTGAGCGAGGCGAACGAGCTGTAGTTGGTGCCGAGCCCGTAGCTGAAGAGGCTGGCCAAGAGGGCCCCGGCGATGGCGGCCAAGCCGGCCGAGATGCAAAAGACCAGCACCTTCATGACGTTGACCGTCGCCCCGTGGGTCTCGAGGGCCACGGGGCTGTCCGAGAGCCCCTTTAAGAGGCGGCCCATGCGGCCGCGCAAGATGGCCTGGATGACGACCACGTTGAGGACCACGAAGATCAAGAGCAGGTAGTAGAAGCCCTTGTCGCTGAAGAGGTGCCAGCCCAAGATGGTGACGTTCGGCCGGGGGGCGGCGATGCCGCCGGTGGTCGGGCCGAACATGAGGTTGGTGTCATAGAACATCTGCTCCAACAAGATGCCGAAGCCATAGGTGGCGAGGGCCAAAAAGACGCCCGAGAGGCGGATGGCGGGGATGGCGACGATGGCCCCGACCGGGAGGGCCACCAAACCGGCCAAGAGCAGGGCCACCAGCCAGGGGAGATGGAAGCTGGTGGTGAAGTGCCCGAACGCGGCCGCCCCCACGGCGGCGAAGGCCAGGTGGCACAGCGAGATCTGCCCCGAGGTCTTGACCAACAGGCCGAGGGACAAGAACAACATGACATAGACCAGCGCGCTCGACCAGGTGGACAGGTTCACCCCGACGAAGGAGGGCACGAAGCAAAAGAAGACGAGGGCCAAGGCACCGGCGCCGAGGCGCACCTTGACCGGGGCGTACCAACTGCGGCGCAGCGCCTGAGCGGCGACCACCCGGCGCTCGGCCAGGCGGGCCCTCGGGGTCACGATGAGCACGATGAACAAGATGACGAAGGGCAGGCCCGCGCTGAGGCCGGTCAGCCAGCTGACGCTGGCGGCGTATTTGGTGGCCAAGGCGCCGGCGACGCCGATGAAGAGGCCGCCGACGAAGGTGAGGGGGAGGTTCGAGAAGTAGCCGATGGCGGCCGCCCCGAAGGCCTGGACGATCAAGAGGGTGATGATCTCGGCGTTGAGGCTGAGCGAGGGGGCGAGCAGCAGCCCGGCCATGGAGGCGAAGATGGTCCCGATGATCCAGGCCCAGCGCCGCACCGCCACGGGGTTGGTGCCGGTCATCGACACGAGATCGGGGTTGTCGACCACGCCGCGCATGGCGACCCCGAGGCGCACCACCCGGAAGAAGTAGTACAACACGGCCGTCGAGACCAACGAGATGATGACGACGGTGATCTGGTCCCAGCCGACGTTGACGCCCAAGAAGCGGATGGTGTTGGTGTCCAAGAAGGGGGGGAAGTTGACGTTGGCGTTGCCGTACCACAGCGTGCCCACCCCGACCACGATGAGCAAGAGCCCGATGGTCGCCACCACCTTGAGGGTGGCGGTCGCCGGTTCGAGGATGCGGGCGAAGAGCTCGAGGCCGAGACCTTCGATGGGCGAGAGCACGAAGAGGACCAAGAGTGCGGCCCAGGGCCAGGGCATCCCGTGCTGGCTGTGCAAGAAGTAGAAGACGAACACCGCCACGGCCGAGATGGCCCCATAGGCGAAGTTGAAGATGCCCGAGGTCTTATAGGTGAGCACCAGGCCGGTGCCGGCCAGTCCATAGACGGCCCCGGTGGTGAGCCCGATGACGATGAACGGCAAAAATTCAGACACGACTGACGATTGCCCCCTGTGCGTTGTGAACGGCCGGCAAGGCCGACCGAGCCACCTCGACTCCGCTACTCCCCTGCTCGCCTAACCCTCAAGTTTGCTATCACTCAAATGATGGAAGAGAACCCTAGCGCGCCCAGCCTGGGTGCGTCAGAGACTCGGGGAGGGGAATCTAACATCGAAAACAAGACCCGCGATTGACCGCATTGCTAGGTTCCTCAGTGACCGAAGACCGTACCTACGCTTCAAAGCGGTGAGAGCCCGCGCCACGAGGAAAAGGGAGGAACCATGGCGGATGAAGCGCCAGCCAGCATGCCGTTCGAAATGGTCATCGAGCGCGGCAAGGTACGCGAGTTCGCTCACGCAACCAAGTCGACGAACCCCGCCTATCTGAACGAGGAAACTCCCGTTTCGCCTGCGACCTTCCTGGTGACCTCCACGTTCTGGCAAGACCCGAACGCCGATATGAGTGGAGCCGGCTTCACCAGTTACGACCGGATCCTTCACGGGGCCCAGGAGTACATCTTCTTCGGTGAGCCGCCGCGGGCCGGCACGACACTGACCGTGCAATCGAAACCTGCGCAGGCCTACACGAAGACCGGCCGCCGCGGTGGTGTCATGACCTTCCATGAACGCGTGACCGAATACCGCGACGAGACGGGCCGACTGGTG
>Ga0182030_10022138_pt1 | contig 11850 bp, 9 predicted proteins | sample 812S3MmetaG_FD_121299 | JGI IMG/M metagenome (GOLD analysis project Ga0182030, IMG submission 121299) | Permafrost microbial communities from Stordalen Mire, Sweden - 812S3M metaG (Illumina Assembly) | ecosystem: Environmental > Terrestrial > Soil > Wetlands > Permafrost | place: Sweden... | reverse complement strand
GGGATTCCCCATTTGGGGATTCCCCATTTGGGGCGCGGACGCGTGGCCGTTGCGGACCACCGACTCGGCGGGCGCCTGGACGCTGACCTGCGGGATGGGTTGCACCGTCGGCAGGGTCATGGTTTGCGACATCGGCGCGGTGGCGGACGGATCCGCGGCAACGGTCGCGGTCGCCACCTCCACGAAACGGGCGATCACGCCATGCGGCACGACGACCGCGTCGCCGCCGGAGGACACGCTGGTCATGCCCAGAAGCCGGCCCTCGGTGTCGAGCACCATGCCGCCGTGGCTGACCCGCCCTCCGGCGAGGTCGAGGGTGATCGTCGCACCGGCTGAACCGGCGCCGGCGGTGCGCGGAAAGCCATGGATGTTGGTCAGCCGGACGGTCGGGCTGCCGTCGAAATCGGCGCCGAGCGCCAGCACCAGGGCGCCGATCGTGGCGCTGCGGGCGGGCTCGGGGACCGAGACCGACACCGGCGCGTCCAGCCGCAGCGCCGCCAGATTATGCACCGGATCGCGCGGCCCGGCCTGCGCGGAGATCAACGCGCCGCTGGACAGGACGATGGTATAGCCAGACGCCGCCGGCAGCGCCTGATCGGACGTCACGACAAGGTCGGCGCGCCACAGGAACCCGGTCACGTGCCGATTCTGGCCGATGCGAATGGCGGTCAGAATCGGCGAGGCATTCGCCACCAACCGCGTGATCGATTCGGAAACCTGGCTCAGAAACTGCGTCATTGACCCTTCCATCGCGTGGAGGGCGGCGGAGCGCCGCGCCGGACAGCGCCAGAGATCCAAAGATCTGGCGTCCGCGTTATGTTTTTTGCCACATTACCCCGGGGTTGCAAACCGTTTGTTCGCCGGACGTTAAAGATACGTTCGCGGGTGATCTCAATTCTTCAGATAGTGGTCGCGGTAGCGTTCCCGCAGCATCAATTTTTGGATTTTGCCGGTCGCTGTGTGCGGTAATTCAGCGACCTCCAGCACCGCGTCGGGCAGCCACCATTTCGCGACCTTGCCTTCGAACACGCTTAGCACGGACGTGGGGTCGATGGTTCGGCCGGGGCGGGCGACCACCAACAGCAACGGCCGTTCATCCCATTTCGCGTGGCGGGCCGCGATCACCGCCGCCTCGCCGACATCGGGGTGCGACAGAGCGATGTTTTCCAGCGCGATCGAACTGATCCATTCGCCGCCCGATTTGATGACGTCCTTGGACCGATCGGTGATTTCCATGAAGCCGTCGGGATCGATCGTGGCGACGTCGCCGGTGGCGAACCAGCCGTCTTCGTCCAGCGCGCTGCCGGGTTCGTCGCCGTAATAGGCGCTGGCGACCCACGGGCCGCGCACTTTCAGGTCGCCGAACGCGACGCCGTCCCACGGCAGTTCCTTGTTGTCCGCGTCGACGATCTTCATGTCGATGCAGGACAGCACGCGGCCTTGTTTCAGCATGTGCCGCGTCACCGCTTCCCCGGTCAGGCCGGCCTGCGGCGGTTTCGGCGCGTTGTAGGTGCCGACCGGGCTGAGTTCGGTCATGCCCCAGCCATGCTCGACGGTCACGCCGTATTCGTCGCGGAACGCGTCGATTAGCAGCGGCGGGGCGGCGGAGCCTCCGGTCATGATGCGTTTCACCGTTTCCAGCCGCTCCCCGCTGGAGCGCAGATGTTGCAGCAGGCCGAGCCAGACGGTGGGCACGCCGCAGCTCATCGTGACACGTTCGTCATTAAAGATCCGCGCGAGGCTGGGCCCGTCCAGATGGCGGCCGGGCAGGATCAGCGCGGCGCCGGTCAGCGCGGCGGAATATGGGATCCCCCACGCGTTGACGTGGAACATCGGCACGACGGGCAGAATGCGGGACGTCGAGCGGACGTCCATCACGTCCGGCAGCGCGACGGCATAAGCATGCAGGAACGTGGAGCGGTGGCTGTACAGCACGCCTTTCGGCCGGCCGGTCGTGCCGGAGGTGTAACACAGCGCGCTGGCGGTGTTCTCATCGAATTCGGGCCAGACGTAATCGTCGGTCGCGGCGTCCAGCAGCGAATCGTAGCAATGCAGGCGCATCCCAGGGGCGACCGTGACCTCGGGCATCGCGTCCGGCGCGCACAGCATCACGATGTCGCGCACGTGATCCTTGATCGCGTTGGCGATGATGCCGATCAGCGGCGCGAAGCTGACATCGACGAACAGGATTTTGTCGGTCGCGTGATTGACGATGTAGCCGATGTCGTCGGGGTGCAGCCGTGGATTGATGGTATGGCAGATCGCGCCCATGCCCGGCGCGGCGTAGTAGACCTCCAGGTGGCGATAGCCGTTCCAGCCGAGCGTGCCGACGCGGTCGCCCTGGCGGATGCCGAGGTGTCGCAGGACGCGGACGAGTTGGCGGGAGCGGCGCTCGACGTCGGCCCAGGTGGCGTGGTGGGTGGTATTTTCGTGGGTGCGGGAGACAACCTGGGCGGACGCGTGATGCCGCGCCGCGTGTTTCAGGATGGTCGAAATCAGCAGACCGTGTGGCTGCATCAGGCCGAGCATGGCGTCCCTCCGTGGTTGGGCGTTGTTACGTACCCGTGGCGACGATATTGCTACAGAAAGCGCTACGATGCACGGCGATATGTCGCGCGCGGCGGTTCCCGGGACGACGGCGCGCCGAAAGTGGCCGCGGTGCCTCGATCTCGTCCGGTTTCGTATCCCGCCCGGTTTCGTGTTTGGGGGACACGAATTCGCGCGGTTCCGGGGATTTTATTACCGCCATTGGCGGGCAGGGCATATGATACCGCCGGTCGTGAGCGTCGATCGTTCGCTTGCCCATGGATCCAGGGGCCGATTCGGACGATACCGCCGTCGCGATGGGTCGCGCGGTCATTTTGTCAGACGGCTCGCGCGACCGGAACGCGCTGACCTGGCAACGAACGAGGCGAGACGCCCGTGCCGCACGAAGAACAACTGGCCGTTCTGTTCGCCGATGTCTCCGGCTCAACGCAAATGTATGAGACTCTGGGCGACGTTCGCGCGCGGGGCATCGTCGCGCGCTGCATCGCCGACATGGCCGAGGCGACGCACCGGCACGGCGGCAGGCTGATCAAGACCATCGGCGACGAGGTGATGACCACGTTTCCGAACGCCGCCGCTGCCGCCGAAGCCGCCTGCGAGATGCAGGAGGCGATCACCGGCCAGGTGGTGGAGGGGCGGCCGCTGGCGATTCGGGTCGGATTTCACTTTGGCCCGATCCTGAGCGAGGAAACCGACGTGTTCGGCGACGCGGTCAACCTGGCCGCGCGGTTGGCGAACGAGGCGAAGTCGGGCCAGATCCTGACCTCCGGCGCCACGGTGGAACAACTGGAAGGGCCGCGGCGGGAGGCCTGCCGGCAGATCGACCTGACGCAGGTGAAGGGCAAGCGGGAGCAGATCGCGATCCACGAGGTCGTCTGGCGCGCCGCCGACGCCACCGTCATGCGCGCGCCCTGGGCGACCGAGCACCGCGACAGCGGACGCCTGCGGTTCGTCGCCGGCGACACGCGGCTGGAACTGGGGGAAGGGCATCCGTCGCTGACCATCGGTCGGGCCGATCAGAACGATCTGGTGGTGCGACAGCCCGAGGTGTCGCGGTTGCACGCGCGGATCGAATACCGCAACGGGCGGTTCGTGCTGACGGATCTCAGCGCCAACGGGACCTTTGTCGCGTTCGACGGCGGCGAGACGCGGTATGTGCATCGGGACAATCAGGAACTGACCGGGAGCGGCACGTTGGGTCTGGGCCAGGCGGTGGCGCCGGACTCGCAGACCACGGTGCGGTTCGGGCCGGGGTAGGGGGCGGTTGTCCTACACCGCGGCCTCGATCCGTTCGCACAACGTCTTCAGCACCATGACGCGGGCGAAATACTTATCGTTGGCGGGGACGATCACCCATGGAGCGACGGCGGTGTTGGTGCGGTCGATCATGTCGCACACCGCGCGGTCGTATTCCGGCGCCTTGTCGCGATTGCGCCAGTCCTCCGCTGTCAGCTTGAAGCTTTTGAACGGCGAGGTTTCCCGTGCCTTGAAGCGGGCGAGTTGTTCCTCGGGCGTCACGGTCAGCCAGAACTTCACGACGATCCCGCCGGCCTCGGCGAGTTGTTCCTCGAAGTCGTTGATTTCGCCGTAAGCGCGCATCCAGTCGGCTTCGGAGCACAGGCTCTCGACGCGTTCCACCAGGACGCGGCCGTACCAGGAGCGGTCGAAGATGGTGACGCGGCCCGTCCGGGGGAGGTGACGCCAGAAGCGCCAGAGATAGGGTTGCGCGCGTTCCTCCTGGGTTGGCGCGGCGATCGGGATCGCGCGGTAGTGGCGGGCGTCGAGAGCCCAGACGACGCGGCGGATGGCGCTGCCTTTGCCCGCGGCGTCCATGCCCTCAAACACCAGGACGGCGGAGCGCTGATGAAATTTGTGATGCCGTGTCAGCAGGTTGAGCGCGCCCTGATGCTTTTCCAGTTCGTGCTGATAGGTTTTGCGCGGCAGGGTCTGGCTGTAGTCGAGCATCGACAGCACGGTGCGGCCGTCCAACGGCGGCGCGGGCAACGCGGCGGGTCGCGGTGGTGGCGGTTCCGCTCCGGCCTGCCGCCGTTCGATCGCGTCGGCGATGGCGCGGCCAACGGTGAGATATCGGTAGTTGGCGTTGGTGCCCTCGACCACGGTCCATGGCGCGTGACCGGTGCTGGTTCCGCGCAGGGCCAGTTCGGAGATTTTTCGAAATTGATCGTATTGTCTGAAGCGTGCCCAGTCGGTCTCGTTGATTCGCCAGCGGGTTTTTGGATCGTCTTCCAGGGCTTTCAGGCGGGTTCGTTGCGCTTTCTTCGACAAATGGAACCAGAACTTCAGCAGCAGGACGCCTTCATCGACCAGCATGCGTTCCAGGCGGACGATGCGCTCGGAGGCGCGCAGCAGTTCGTCGTTGGAGATCTTGCCGGCGACACGGTCCAGGATGGGGTCGGAGTGCCAGGCACCGAACAGGATGCCGATGTGGCCTTTTGGCGGCAGTGCGTTCCAGTAGCGCCACATGCGGGGCCGTTCGCGTTCCTCGTCAGACATTTCCCCGAAGGCGGTGGTGACGATGTGCCGCGGGTCCATCCATTCGTGCAGGATGTTGAGGGTTTCGCCTTTGCCGGCGCCATCGACGCCGCCGATGATGATGACGACCGGGTAGGCGGCTTTGGTCAGCAGGTCGTATTGCAGAGTCAGGAGGCGGGCGCGGAGGGTTTGCTCTTCGCGGTCGAAGTCGGATTTGGCGATCCGGTGGCCGAGTTCAGCGGATTCGAACATTTGTCACGCCTTTTGTGCGGGCTGGTGGCCCGGGTATCTGTTTCGGTACGTGCGACGGACCATCGGGTCGGGCCGGTGAGCGCTGAAATAACGTCGCCGATGAAACGGCACCGCTGACGAGGCGTCGTGGGCCGGCTCGACCGGCCCATCGTTCTCCTCAGACTCGTTCTCACCGGTTTGGTTCGGCCGATGGTTCGGTCAAGCCGAACCATGACGGTTGATGGAGGCTCTCACCGGTTTGGTTCGGTCGAGCCGAACCATGACGGAGGGCGGCCTACCACTTCATCTCCGGCTTGCCGATCCGGTACTGGAACAAACCATCCGCGTTCACGCCCACGTTGATGCCGTCGATCGTTCCGCCGTCGGCGAGACGCGACAGCACTTCCGACGACAATTCCGGCAGCAACGTGCGCGACAGGATCTTCTCGACGTTGCGGGCGCCGGACGAGGTTTCGGTGCAGCGGGCGGCGATGGCGTCCACCACCTCCGGATCCCAGGTGAAATCCGTGGCGTAGGACTCCCGCACCCGCCGCCCGACCTTGTTGAGTTGCAGCACGACGATCTTGCGAATGATCTCGGGCGACAGCGGGAAATACGGCACCAGGCTGACGCGGCCGAGGAACGCCGGTTTGAAGTATTTCATCAGTTCCGGCATCAGCGCTTCACTGAGGCTCGCGGCGTCGGGCGCGGTGTCCGGATCGGCGAACAGGCGCATGATCAGGTCGGTGCCGAGGTTCGACGTCATGATGATGACGGTGTTCTTGAAGTCGATGTCGCGGCCTTCGCCGTCCTTCATCATCCCCTTGTCGAACACCTGGAAGAACACGTCCTGCACGCCGGGATGGGCTTTCTCCATCTCGTCCAGCAGGATGACGGAGTAAGGCCGCCGGCGCACCGCCTCGGTCAGCACGCCGCCCTCGCCGTACCCGACATAACCGGGCGGCGAGCCCATCAGCAGGCTGATCTTATGCTCCTCCTTGAACTCGCTCATGTTGAAGACGGTCATGTTCTGCTCGCCGCCGTACAGCAGGTCGGCCAGCGTCAGCGCGGTTTCCGTTTTGCCGGTGCCGGAGGTGCCGACCATCAGGAACACGCCGATCGGCTTGCGCGGATCGGTCAGTCCGGCGCGCGACGTGCGGATCGCCTGAGCGATCGCCTCCAGCGCGTGCGGCTGGCCGACGATGCGCTCTTCCATCTTTTGTTTCAGGTTCAGCACGGTGCGGATTTCGTTGGACTGCATGCGGCCGGAGGGAATGCCGGTCCAGCCTTCCACCACCTCGGCCACCGCCTGATGATCGACCACCGGATGGATCAGCGGCGTCTCGCCTTGCAGCGCGCGCAGCTTGTCCGCGGTTTCGGTGAGGCTGACGCGTAGCGCGTCCTTGTCGGCGATGTTCGCCTCATCCTCGATCTGGCCGCGGGTTTCGCTGACCTGAGCGGCCAGCACCTTCTCCTGGTTCCAGCGTTCGGTCAGCGCGGCGAGTTCATCGGTGATCCGCGCGCGTTCGGCCAGCAGGTCGTCGCGGCGATCCCTGTGCGGCGCGCCGGAGGCGATTTCGCGTTGCAGGATCTTCACCTCGGTGTCGATCAGGCTGATACGGCGTTGCCGGTCCTCGATCGGCGAGGGCACGGCGGCCTGGCTCATGCCGACGCGGGCGCAGGCGGTGTCCAGCAGGCTGACCGCCTTGTCGGGCAACTGGCGCGAGGGGATGTAGCGGGCGGAGAGGCGCACGGCTTCGACGACCGCCTCGTCCAGGATGCGGACGTGGTGGTGGTGTTCCAGCGTTTCGACCAGGCCGCGGACCATGGAGATGGCCATCGATTCGGGCGGTTCCTCCACTTTCACCACCTGGAAGCGGCGGGTCAGCGCGGCGTCTTTCTCGAAGTATTTCTTGTATTCGGCCCAGGTGGTGGCGGCGATGGTGCGGAGTTCGCCGCGGGCGAGGGCGGGTTTCAGCAGGTTGGCGGCGTCGCCCTGGCCAGCGGAGCCTCCCGCGCCGATCAACTGGTGCGCCTCGTCGATGAACAGGATGATCGGTTTGGGGGAGGCTTTGACGTCGTCGATGACGCCGCGCAGGCGGTTTTCGAACTCGCCTTTCATGCCGGCACCGGCTTGCAGCAAGCCAAGGTCGAGGGTTCTTAACGACACGCCCCGCAGCGCGGGCGGCACGTCTCCGGAGGCCAGACGCAACGCGAAGCCTTCGACGACGGCGGTTTTGCCGACGCCGGCCTCGCCGGTCAGGATCGGATTGTTTTGCCGGCGGCGCGTCAGGATGTCGATGATCTGGCGGATCTCGAAGTCGCGGCCCAGAATCGGATCGATTTTCCCGGCTTTCGCCTGCGCGGTCAGGTCGGTGGTGTATTGTTCCAGCGCGCCGGTGGTGTGGCGCGGGATGGGCGAGCCTTCGCCGGTCGCGGGCGCCTCGCCGGGTGCCGATGTGGCCTGACCCTCGGCGGTTTCCGCGCTGTTGGCGGTGATGGTGGCGAAGTCGCGCTTCAGGGATTCGACGGGGATTTTAAGCAACTGGCCGGATGCCTCGCGCGCCCGCAACGCCAGCATCTCGTCGGCCAGCAGCGCGGTCAGCAGGTGGCCGGAGCGGATGCGGCCGGCGCCTTGCTCCAGCGAGGCCAGCAGCCAGGCCTGCTTGACCAGTTCCACGACATCGGGCGACAGCGAGGGCGCGCGCCCGTTGCCGGTTTTCATGCGGTCCAGGGCGCGGTTCAGATCGGTGGCGAAGCGTCCCTGGTCGATTTCGTAATGCTTCAGAATCGCCGCGACATCGCCGTCGGCGCGGTCGGCGAGGGTCACCAGCCAGTGTTCGATCTCGATATTGTAATGGGTGCGGGACAGGGTCAGGCCCGCCGCCGCTTCCAACGCGCGGCGGCACGGGTCGTTGAGCCGGCCGACAAGCTGTTTCAGGTCGATGCTGAGCATGGGATTTCCCCCGGAGACGCGGCTCGCGCTGTCGCGGCCGACAAGCGGTTTCTGGCTTCTCCCGGCCCTCGCCATACGTTCTTCGCCGCGTTCCGAGGCGGGCGGATATTTAAGGAAATACGTTGTTTGTTCAGAATGCACCGTTGCTGGTGGAACGCATTGACCTGAATCAAAAAAATGCCTGTCCATCTCCTCGCCGCGGGCGGTGGTCAACGCGGCGCCGATCGGCGGCGCGAGCCTGATCCCGCCGAAGGGGAACTCGCCGGAGCGTCAGGCGGCGGCGTGGACGTTGATCAACTGGCTGGTCAGTCCGGAGATCGCTGGCGGATGGAGCCAGTTCACCGGGTACTTCTCCCCGCGCATCGCGGTATACGATTTGCCGGAGATGAAGGCGTATCTGGGGGAGAATCCGGACGCCAGGGTGGCGCTGGATGAGTTGGCGTACGCGCGGGGATGGTTCTCGACCTACAACACGGTGGCGGTGCGTAAGGCGCTGGAGGACGGGGTGCAGGCGGTGCTGTCCGGGACGACGACGCCCGAGGCGGCGATGGAGGAGACGCAGAAGCAGGCGGATGCATTGATGAAGCCGTATGTGGATCAGACGGCGTTGAAGCCGGTGGGGTGAGGGGGGATCCCTCAGCGCAAGGCCGCGCGGATTTCGTTGATCGCCGCACGAATGTCTTGTTTGTCGGCCTGGGTCAGGTCTTCCTTGGTGTTTTTGGTATAGATGTCGAGGAAGGCAATTAAGCCAGGTGAGGCACTGAAGTAATAAATGACGCGGGCGCCTCCGCTCTTGCCGCGCCCAGGTAAACCGATCCTGGCTTTGCGCGCGCCGCCGGTGCCCTGGATGATTGGCCACGCATCGGGGCGCGCGACGATTGACGCTTCCGCTGCCGTGCGGGCGTCCGGCGACAGTAGGCGGACAGCGGCGCGCTCATTGTGGCGGGAGGCGATAACCTGGGTCATGGATATTCCAGTAGCGACGCCGGCGGGATTGGGCATCGGGTGAATGTCACGGGCAACAGGGTATATCGACCACTTCGGTTCAATGGGCGAATGGAAATCAGAATTACCCACTACTTTTTGTGTCGGAATGCCTCACGCAACTGAGACAAAGGGCGTTCCTTGCCTTCCAGGTGGTTCATGGCTTGTTGCAACACCTCGAGGGCGGGGCCACCGTTAAAGTTGGGTGGTTGATGTCCGGCCTGAATCAGCGTGGCAGCGATAATCGACGCAGCCGATTGGGCGACGGTTTTCCAGTAGGGCGGCTTCTTTTTGCCTGCCGACGAAAAACCAGAAATTCTTCGGCGGCGGCTTCCGCGCCGATCAAAAGGCTGCGAAGCGCGCCAATTCGACGGCCGTGCCATTCGCGCCGTATTTGATCGCGATAAGCGTCCTCCGATTGTTCTTGGAGACGTGTTTCCCAAAGTTCAATGTATGACGGTGCGACTTCAAGAATTGTGGAAATCGCTTTACACGGCTTCTTGTAGTCTGGTGGTAAAATGTGCAGGCGCTCAACGTTGTCGGTATCCCATGGACCGGCAACGTTGAGCCAGCCGACAAGATTCCGAACGCAAACCTCGTCAGGCACCGATCTGTTTTTGAACGCGTGACTGAACCATGTCACGACGGCAGCAGCGGTCACCGGGGTTTTGTGCGCCGGAGCGCTTGCCCAATGGAGTTCTCCAGCCCGAGCGATCGAAAGCGCGCTTTCCAGGAGCAGATCGGTCGTCCCGGTCCGGCGAATTGCCTGGCCGAGTCGATCATGGGCACCGCGAATATCTCGGATCATGGCCATTTGGCACCGCGTTCAAACTCTTTAAGTGTGTCCAATGCATCACTTCGCTGGATCGCCAGGCAATCGCTGGTCGATAGGCCTTCGAATGTCATTTCGAACGCGTTCATTCTCTCAAGCGGCTCTTCCAACAGGCTGCTGGCCAGGTTTGTATAGCCGGCGTTGTCGTCGGAAGACCAACCGGAGCTGTGCGTGGCGGCAGTCGGCGATCCATGGCGTGGCCGGACTGTCGCCATTCACCGAACCTGGCGACGGACGTGACTTGCCTCGCATCGCTGACCAGAACGCTGAGCCGGTATTCCCGGCTGGCCCGCGGCTCGCGAACCATTGCTCATATGCAGTGGGATCTGAAAGTCCGTCGGGGCAGGTGGCGGACTGTGCGCGTGCCGGAAACACGGCAATGACGGCGAGCAGACCGAAAAGCAAAGGGCGGCTACGCGTGACACGAATGTTACGAGGCCAGCGCGCGAATCACCGCATCTGGCTCCCTTGCGATAACGGCGAGCAAAATGCGGGCGGTTCGGTCAGGTCGTCGCCTTTGTTGTTCCCATGCCTGCACCGCGCTCAGGTCCAATCCGAAGGCGCGGGCGAACGCGGCTTGCGACAGATCGAGCCGCGCCCGTAGCGCTGCGACATCGATGGTGTCCGGCACCGCGACCTGATAGTTCGCGAGTGTGATCTCGCCCCGCGGATGCGCGGCGACCTCCCGTGCCGCGGCGGCGAGGCGCTTGCCCACGGCGGTACGGGGCGCGTTACCAGGCGTGGCGCGGCCAGGCGCGGGTTTCTTAGTCGTTGACACGGGCTTATCTCTCCTGGCGAACACCTCGGTCAGCCACCGATTTTCATCGGCGGGCGCCCAGATCACGCACTATACGACATTGTACGACAGCAGTGAAGCATTGCCGTGGCGGCGGCGAAAACCGTGTGGAGCAGTCCACGACGAAACCTGCCACAATGGCACAAATTTTGAGGAGTCCGCTCAATGCTGATCGCCCAACTCACCGACCTGCACGTTTGCGCCGTCGGCCAGTCCTGCAACCGGGTCTCCGAGACCAACATGTTCGCCGTGCGCGCGTTTCGCTCCGTCGCCGCGATGAAGCCCGCGCCGGACGTCGTGCTGATCACCGGCGACCTGACCGAAAGCGGGATGCCGGCGGAATACGCCAACCTCACGAGCCTGCTGCGGCAGCATCTCGACATGCCGATCTACGTCATTCCCGGCAACCACGACCGGCGCGACAATTTTCGCCGCGACCTGGCGTTCCTGCGCGGCGTCACCGCCGATCCGGAATTCGTGCAATACGCCGTCGAGGATTACCCGGTCCGCCTGATCATGCTGGACACCGTGGTGTTCGGCTCGGCGCATGGCGAGTTGCGCGACAGCCAGTTGGCGTGGCTCGATCTGACCCTGGCGGCGGCGCCGGATAAGCCGACGATGATCGGCATGCATCATCCGCCGTTCGGTTGCGGGATCGCGCACATGGACAAGATCGCGCTGCGCGAGCCGGAGGCCTTCGCCGCGATCGTCGCGCGGCATTCTCAGGTGAAGCGGATCGTTTGCGGCCATCACCACCGGCCGATTTTCGCCCAACTGGGGCAGGCGATCGTGTCGATCGCGCCCTCGGTGGCGCATCAGGTGGAACTGGCGTTCGATCCCGCTGATAAGGGCGCGTTTACGTTCGAGCCGCCGGCGTTTCATTTGCACCGGTGGACGCATGAGGACGGGATTGTCACCCACATGGCCTACGTCGAGAATTTCCCCGGGCCTTATCCGTTCGTTTCTCATCCGGATTATCCAGGCCGGTCCTGATCGCGGATCGCCCAGGGG
>Ga0182030_10022137_pt1 | contig 11851 bp, 8 predicted proteins | sample 812S3MmetaG_FD_121299 | JGI IMG/M metagenome (GOLD analysis project Ga0182030, IMG submission 121299) | Permafrost microbial communities from Stordalen Mire, Sweden - 812S3M metaG (Illumina Assembly) | ecosystem: Environmental > Terrestrial > Soil > Wetlands > Permafrost | place: Sweden... | reverse complement strand
TACGGAGCTGGAATTCTACGATCTGGCGACGGCGGCGCCACCTGGACTTTGATTCGACAAAGCAGCGATGGATTTTCCGGTGGATTGACGAATTACAGCTTCGCTGGAGACGCGTTCGCCGGATTTGCCTGGAGCACAACAAACAGCAGCGTGGTCGTCGCTGCGGTCACAGATTCCTACGACGGCTTTATCAACAACGTGAACAACATGACCTCGCATGGGGGCGCGGCGAACGTGGCCGAGGCTGGCCTCTATTACTCCACCGACGCGGGAAAAACCTGGTACCTGTCGACCATTGAAGATGGATCGAACCAGGTAATCCAGTCCTCGCAGACAACATTGCCGAGTGTGTTTCCAGGTGTGCCGGCGACGGCGGTCGTGTGGAATCCGATCCGCAACATGTTTTATGCTGCGCTGGAATTTCACGGATACTATCAGTCGCCGGACGGCGTGACCTGGACTCGAATGGCGAACCAGCCCGGGGCGGCACTGACAACGTTAAACTGTCCCGCTAATCCAGGCACGAATGGGAGCAACTCTTGTACGATAGCTCGCGGCGTTCTGGCGGTGCAGCCAATCACAGGGGATATGTTTGCACTAACCGTGGGAACAAATGCTCTGGGCTTGAACAACGTGGACGAGGGTCTGTGGCGGGATGCATGCAATGCAGGAGTGAATGACTGCGCCAATCCTACGGTGCAATTTGGATCGAAAATTTTAACGACTGCGCTGGATGCCGCGAATGGAACCATTGTTGACGGATCCTATAACTTGACGCTGGCGGCGGTTCCTAGTGGCGGGGACACGCTGCTGTTTGCTGGAACGCAGGATATTTTTCGATGCAGCCTGGCCGCCGGCTGTGCATGGAGAAATACCACCAACACGGCGACGTGCGTTTCCGGTCATGTCGCGCCGGCACAGCACGCGATGGCGTTCCTGGGCTCGACAACGCCGCTTCTATATTTCGGCAATGACGGCGGATTATGGCGATCGATCGACGGAGTCGCCCAAACTGGCGCTGCGTGCTCTGCGAGCGATGCCGGGCATTTTCAGAATCTGAATGGAGGGTTGGGTTCGCTGGCGGAAATCACCGGGATGGCGAATAGCGAAACGGATGTGAACGTGCTGCTGGCGGGGTTTGGAACCAATGGCAGCGCGGCGATGACGAACAGTAATGAAAGCGCGTGGCCACAACTGTTAACTGGCGAAGGCGGAATGACAGCGATCGATCCCGCAAATCCTGACAACTGGTATGCGACTGTGGGTCCGTATGTTTCCATCGGGCAATGTACGTATGGCGTCAACTGCGCGGCGGCGACATTTCCGTCTGCGATTGGCGCGAGCGAAACAGCTAGCGATCAGTCATTGCTCTTCACTCCCTACATATTGGATCGGGCCGACAGCTCCAATCTGATCGTTGGCACTTGCCGAGTGTGGCGTGGACCCGCCGGTGGAGGAAATACGTGGAGCGCCACGAATGCCATTAGTCCAATGCTCGACGGAGTTGCGGAACCGAACTGCAGCGGGAACGCGTTGGTGCGCTCGCTCGCGGCCAGTGGGGCGAATGTTCAGCCCGGCACCGGCGCGGAACACAGTGGTTCGAAGGTGATTTACGCGGGAATGGCAGGACTGCTGGATGGTGGCGGAGGCGTTGTTGGCGGACATGTCTTCTCCACGCAGACAGCGAACCTGGCAAATGGGAGTACCAAGTGGGCGGATCTAGCGCTTTCGCCGGTCGCCAATGAATCGCTCTATAACGGAGTGTTTAATCCCTACTTTTTCGACGTATCGTCGCTGTACGCGGATCCTCATGATCCTACGGGCAACACCGTGTACGCGACGATTCAAGGCTTCGGCGTGCCGCATCTCTATATGTCAACCGATGGCGGCGCAGACTGGAACAACATCTCGAAAAATCTTCCAGACCTTCCGTTGAACGACGTGTTGGTCGATCCAAACGATGCAAGCGTGGTGTATGTTGCGTCTGACGGTGGTGTATTTGTAACTCAGAATGTGGCAAATTGTGAATCGAGCGGGGGACAGTGCTGGAATATTCTGGGAACCGGTCTGCCCATGGCCCCTACGGTGACCCTGGCTGCGACGCTTGCAGGTGGAGGCTGGCTTCGCGTGGGAACGTATGGTCGGGGGATCTGGCAAGTTCCGCTGTTGAGCGGCATCCCGCAAACCACCATGACAGTGAGTCCTACAACACTCACCTTTAGCGGGCAGCCATTGCAAACCATCAGCAGTCCACAAACCATCACGGTCACCAATACGGGAAGCACGAGCCTTACAGTGAGCAATATTTCGATCGTCGGAGACTTTCTTGAGACGGACAACTGCGGCAACACGATCGCAGCGAATGGGGCTTGTCAGATATCGGTGACGTTCGACCCTTCAACTTCCGGAACACGAACAGGAACATTGACGGTGTCCGGTGACATTGCGGGTGGCCAGGAAGCTGTAAGCCTGAGCGGGACTGGAACCACACAGTCTTCGATTGTTCTTCTCCCCAACAGCGTGAATTTCGGTAATCTACAGGTGGCAACGGTCTCTGCGGCGCAGCAAGTGACGATTTCAAACACCAGCGCTGCCGCGATTGCACTCACATCCGAAAGCGTGACTGGACCGTTTGCAATCCAAACCAACACCTGCGCCTCCACCCTGGCATCCAACACCGGATGCACACTCGCCGTTGTGTTTCAGCCCGCAGTTGCAGGGCCTTCCAGTGGCGTACTGACAGTGGTAAGCGCCCAGGGAACGGAGTCGATCGGCCTGAGCGGCAATGGAGAAAATCCAGCGACCGACACGGTATCGCCCACATCTCTGGTCTTTCCAGCAACGCCGGAAAATACTATCAGTGCTCCCCAGACCATTACGTTGACGAACAGCGGAGGAGTTCCGTTGACGGGTATTCAAGTGCTTACGTCTGGAGATTTTCAGGTGATCAATGGATGCGTCGCCTCGTTGAACGCTCAGTCAGCGTGCACCATGACCGTGCAGTACAGTCCGCATACTACGGGTACAGAGACCGGCAGCGTGACAATCACCACTAGCGTGGGGGATCAGCTCGTATCGTTGTCCGGAACCGGAACGGCACCGGCGACGGACACGTTGTCGCCAACGTCGCTGACTTTTCCTACTACACAGGTCGGGCAGAGTGCGCCTGCACAGACAATAACAATGACAAACTCTGGCGGCACAGCCTTAAACCAACTGAGCATCCGTGCGGTTGGAGCCGAATTCGGAGAAAGCAATAATTGTGGAAGCACGCTTGCGGCACAATCTGGCTGCACCATCACCGTCACCTTTCAAGCTTCGTCTGTTGGAGCTGCCACAGGACAGATTGACGTCGCGGATGCGATCCGATCCCAAATTGTTTCGCTAACTGCATCCGCAATTGCTCCGACGGGCGACAGCCTGACTCCCCTGTCGCTCGACTTTGGCGGTCAAGTTATCGCCACCGCTAGCGCTCCCCAGTCGATCACACTTAGCAACAACACTCAGTCGTCACTGTCCGGAATCCAGATACAGTCCAGCAACCCGGATTTCATGTTTACGAAGACTTGCGGAGCAACGCTGGCGGCAGGCGGATCTTGCGCAATTCAGGTTGAGTTCGTGCCTCATGCAGGGGGAGCCGAAAGCGGAACAATTACCGAAGTGGATTCGAATCGAACACAACAAGTCATGCTTGCGGGGATCGGATATCTGCCGAACATCACCATGGCACCGGGAAGCTTGAACTTCGGAGTCGTGGGTCTTCAGGTGGCATCGGCCGTTCAGACGCTTCTATTGACCAATGGAAGTTCGGGGACGTTGACAGGAATCTCGATTGCTGTCAGTGGGCCATTTGCGGAGTCAAACAATTGCGGAACAAGCTTGGGACCAAAGGCAACCTGTACAGTCTCTGTGGTATTTTCACCCGCGGCAGCCGGAAGTCAGAATGGAGCAGTCACCATAAGCAGTACAGATAGCGCACCGATACCGGCGGGGTTGACGGGCACGGGAATCGGCTTTCAGCTCGCGCCTACCAGCCCGACAAGCCAAACGGTCAGCAGCGGCAATGCAGCCAGTTACTCGCTGGAACTCACACCGGTCAATGGTTCCAGTGGAGCAGCAACGATAAGTTGCGCCAATCTTCCGCCAAACTCGACCTGCACGGTAGCGCCTGCGAATGCTTCACTCAATATTCCGTCGAATATCCAGGTCGCGGTCGCAACAGGCGTCGGCAGCGCGTCACGGATACATCGAGCTAGCGTGCTAGGCTGGCTTCCGTGGCCAATCTGGTTAGCAATCCTCATCACAACCCTCACCGGGATTCGCCGCGGCCGGTCTGCGCTGCAATCATCGACCGGTCGGCTACTGCTCGTGATTGTTCTGATCGGTCTAAGCGGAAGCATGGCCGCGTGTGGACAAGGCGGCGGATTGCTCGGGAATGGCACTCCGAATCCTTTGCCAGTGAATTCTACAACTCCGCCCGGAGTCTACACAGTTACGGTTTCAGCCACGGCAGGTGGATTGAATAAGAGCGTCAGCCTGACAGTTCAAGTGCAATAACACTCTTGAACAAAAATGCGATGGAGTTCAGATTACGAAGTGATATCGGGATGACAGCGGGAAGAACCTCCTGCAGAGTAAAACATTTAGACTGATAGTGAGAAATTTGAAAGTGTTCTGAAATCGACAGGAAGGTTGAAACAGATGCAGGATATCGTGGCAGACCAGCTACGGCAGACGGTGGCAGTACTAACAAATGTAGCGAAGGATTCCGACTTGCACGCAGTCCTCGTCGGTGCAGCAAAGGAAACTGCGAAATCACTCAAGGCCGGCCATAAGCTGATGGTTGCCGGCAATGGCGGAAGTGCCGCCGACGCGCAACATCTCGTCGCCGAGTTTGTCAGCAGGCTTGTAAAAGATCGGCCAGCGCTGCGCGCCGTCGCGCTGACCACAGATTCTTCCATCTTGACCGCGGTTGGAAATGATTACGGGTACGAATGCACATTTGCCCGCCAGATTGAAGCTCTCGGACAACCCGGCGACATTTTCCTGGCAATATCTACCTCAGGCAATTCCCCGAACATCCTGCGGGCTCTGGACTTAGCGCGTTCGACCGGAATTGTAAACATCGGCCTGACCGGCGCGCGCGGCGGCCACATGGTGGAGTTGTGCGATTTTTGCTTACGCATGCCCTCGGATCTGACGATGAAGATCCAGGAGGCCCATCTTGCTCTTGAACATATATTTTGCTTGCTTGTGGAACAGATTTATTTCGCGAACTAGGCGGCGATAGTCGACTTGCAATGAACTCGGCAATCCTATGACAGACTTTTGGCCAGCCTTATTTTTGGATCGAGATGGAGTTGTTAACCGCGAAATCGGCTATCTGTATCGGCCCGACCAGGTAGAGTTCACACCTGGCATCTTCGATCTCTGCAGATATGCTCAAACACACGGATATGCCCTCATCATCATCACGAATCAGTCTGGAATCGCGCGACAACTCTATTCTGAAACTGATTTCCACTCTCTCATGAATTGGATGACGGAGGGATTCCTTCGACAGAACGTCAAAATCGATGGCTACTACTTTTGCCCACATCATCCGGAGTACGGAGTCGGTCCCTATCGCAAAGAATGCGAGGACCGCAAACCCCAGCCCGGAATGATCCTGAAAGCATCGATCGATCACAAGATTGACTTGAAGCGGTCTGTTCTCGTCGGCGATCGATGCTCAGATATTCAGGCGGGTTCGTCGGCAGGCATCCCCAATTTGATCTTGGTCAGAGGAACTGAAGCGTCTGGATGTGCCGACACACCTGTCCACTCGGTCGTCTCTGAGTTACACGAGATCATCCCACTTCTTATGCGCCCGAACGCTCCCGCTTAGAACTAATCGACGGGCTTCACTCTTGAGTCGATCATTTCGAGGAAACTTAAACTACAGCACGAAAGCATCCAGCCCCTTGCTAGTGCTTGAAGTAATCGATGGCAATGTGCGCCAACGTTAGAGCCACAAAAAAGGCTGCTACCCAACCTTTCATTCTTTGTAAGTAAACTTCATGCTGCTCCATCCGCTGCTCCAACATTGTCAACCTTCCCGGTTGCCCTAATCCGATAAGCGAAGCCATTTGGCTTTTCAGTGCGGCCAAGTCCGACAGCACTGTCACCTCAAAATCGTCCATCTAAATCCGTCCTTCATTGGTTCGATTCGCCATTTAGGTTATCGGCGCCTTGGTGAAAATGGCGCTGGATACTCGAGAATACAACGGCGGTTTGGACCCGTCGTACATCCGGATAAAGAATTGTTCCTCATCGGCCGAGCGCGCAATGTTAAAGTTCGGCACTGAGCTTCGTAGCACGAGCCCTTCACCGCCACTTGATCCAAAGGTGTAATCTTGGCTCCGCACCTCAAAGCCACCACCGCTGGGGGCAGTAATGCCTGCATTGACAGTGATCGACGTCGTACTGATCGAAGACACTTGAAGCGCATTCAAGTTTGCTAGGTAGTTGCCCGCTGTGGTCTCTGGTTCCTGAGGTAGATACACCTCAGGGGAGATAGCGCTCGACAGCTTCATCGCGATGGTTTCGGCCCAATCATTGGCGAAGTTTACGACATAATTGAGTACTTCGGGCGAACTGCTCGTCGACTCGATCATCACTTGACGCACGATGACGCTTACATTCAGTCCCTCTGCCGGGGAGTTGAAGTTCAGCGCATCTCCAGGCCAGATGTCCGATTGATCTTGCAAATTGCGAAAACGATAGGATCCCTTCCACGCGGCTGCTGGGTTCGAAGAGAAATTAAGCAACGCCTGGCAGGCATTTTCACAATCAACTGAGCTTCGTGCCGGCGGATGAAGGAGATGCCCTACCCATTGAGACACAGCAGGAGTCCCGGTACCGCCGGGCTGAGGAACAGTGTTATTCGCAAATCGCGCCACAGACGGCGCCCCCACTCGATACGTGACGGCCAGCATCTCGCCGGGTTGCGGGATTGCAAGTTTGTAGAAATGAAGAAATCCATTCCGCAAAACATTACAGTCCGCGCCCTGGGTATTGGCGCCGATTCTGCGACTGAAGGGTGCTCCTGAAGACGGGGTGCTCACAACCCACATTGTTCCTGGCTGCGTCACCTTGAAGTATCCGAAATTGCCTTGCAGATTCAGACTGTTGACGCAGGCAAAGGAAGCTATCGGAGGCGAAGACGGGATGGCTCCATCGTACAAAATGGTTGACCCTATATTTACGTACGGCAGCAAAGCCATGTCCTGCAGTTCAAATAGTAGCTGCAGCGGCGCTTGCACCGTCCCGCCGCCATACACTGTTGGGCCGCCGCTTCCGTATGAGAAGTAGCTGTTTAACATCCTTTGTAATTCGCTACTGTGGACATGAATGCGAAGAATATAGCTGTGTCCTGCTTGGAGAGTAAATGCTGTGCCAACCTCATTCCCTTCTACCAACGGAACAAGAATTGTATTGGAACCAGTTGTCCGCACTCGATAGCCTGCCACGCAGTTGGCAAGACCGATCGCACCCGAGTACAAGCCGCAGAGAACGCCATCGCTTCCACTGTTCAACTGGACAAACCCAGCCTCAATGACAATCTCGCCTCCAAGTTCCACTGGATCGATTGCCGTCAGGGTCGTGGTCCCGTCTGTACCTGCGCCTCCGTCCAACGCCAATCCGCCCCCTCCAACTCTCAGGTATCCTCCCGAGTCATCTACATTCCAAATAGACGTATTCAAAGTGGAGGCTGCGAACTCTTCATTCAGCAAAATTGGCCTGGTAACTCGATAAGGTTCCCGCTGCAATTGAAACAGAACGGTGGCTCCGTCACCTTCGAACAATTCAGTCACATATTGTAGCGGCTCACTCAAACCCGTAATCGTCACATCATTCACTACCTGCTTGACCTCGGTCGTGCTCGGTGCGGAAAAGTCTAGCGAGCCGATCGTATCGTCCAACGCATGAACGGTCGAACCTACCGGGGCCAATGTTAATTGCCCGTTGAGTACGCGATATGCTGCGCGTGCCTGATTTGCGAGCGCGGCCACATTCTCCGACCAGGGCAGACTGGGTACCGGCTCAAAAAATCCGATGGTTCCAACATCTTCGAGTCCATTCATCTGTACCAACGACGGATTGACTCGATTCGTGAGGATTCCGACCATCTCTCCTGCCGTCTGACCGAGAAGAGGCGACGTTTGAGGCACGGCGTCGCGATTCAATAGCCAATCATCACTGAGCGCACTAACTACGACCCTGTAACGAGGGCCCGTCGAACCGTATCCCGCGAAAACTGGCTCTGCGGCCGAAGGAAGATATCCCGTGAATAGGAATGTTCCGTTGTCTGCCGTGATCACAACGAATGCATTTGTCGCCGGCACCTCCAAACCACTGCTTGCGCAATCCAACTGAAGTTGCGCGAGAGTTGGCTGGTTCAGTGCTCTTCTAATCACAACAGCCTTCTCCGATGTTTGATCGGCGCAGAGCGCTGGCGAGTAGTCGATCGGCCCCTTACCATCTTGATTATCAATTGTGACTTTCATCCAGCATCTCCATGTCTAACCCGGGCAAGTCTGTCGCGCAGCGCTCTCTTCACCATAGATTCGTTGCTGCCGCTGGAATATAACTGCGGAAGCATACGACTTGCGCGCCGTCGCTCGCATCGGTAACAGGTAGGCCTCGAAACTGGGCCACCTGACTCACCCGTCCTAGAGTGTCAACCTTGTCGAGCGGGGCGGTCAGTAGTTTCACAGATTCACCGGCGCCCGACGAAATCTGCAATCGCGGATAATGAAATAGGATTCTGTCGCCCTGTTCACCCGGAATGACGAACAATCCAGACCACTCCTGGAAAAAATTGCTTCCTTCGCGATCGACAAAGCCCAGAATAGACTGCACTGACATTCCCGCGATCGGCGTTCCCGCAATTAACGGTTGCGCGAGTTGCAGCCCCGTTGAAGTTGCAGAAATGATTCGGGCTACATTGAAACTTACCCTGCGTATGTAGTTCACGTCAGAATTGACGACGCTGGCTGAGCTGACGTACGCACCGCTAATTCCGCTGCCCACATAGCCGGTCTGGCCCGAATAATCAATGTCAACGACAACCATTTGGCCGACAGAAAAACTGGCAAGCTGGTTCGCAGCCAGACTGAGGAAGGTCGCAGTACTTCCGCTGTTGAGGGGCACCGCACTCCCCGCGATTCCTCCAGAGCCATTTGCGGGAGCATTGGCCGCGGGTGCCAACAAATTCATCTGCTCTGAACCTGCCGTCACGGCCATCTGCAATTTTCCCCAATTGAGAAAATTGATCGAGACAATCGAATCAATCTCGGTTCGTACCTGGGAGAGAGGAAGCCCCGGCGCGCCGCTTCGTAACGGAGTCACCTTCGACTCTGTCTTGCGTTGGAATGTATCCAACCACCCCAGATCCAGCCAGGGTGTCGGCGGGGAGTCAAGGTTGAAGTTCCCATTCTGCGCGGGATCAAAGGTCGTAGGAATTCCAGCAGCCCGATTCACCGGGGCAAAATAGGCACGAATTCTGCGCACAATCGGCGGCGTCAGCGGTAGTGGAACGATTGCAGTTGTGCTCATTGCTCCCCCGGCTCTTCATAACTAAACACCGAAACTGTGGCAATGCGCGACAAACGATCGCGCTCTACTTTCAGCGGTTGAAAGCTAGCCTCGGACCAGAAAATCTGAGTCTCCATGGGGACGGCCGGCGCGGGAGCGTAATTCGTTTTTTGCACGGTGTTCGGCTGCAGCAACGACATCAATTCGGCGTCCATTTGGGTTAGCATAGCTCCCCGATCCATACCAAGGTTCCCAGTGGAGCCTTCTGTCATGTACGCAATTTCGCACTCCATTTGGAGCAGAACGTCCGACAAATATGGGTCGTTGTGGAGCCCAATCCACCGCATTACAAATACATTTGAGGGCGGCTGAGCTACAACGAATTCATTGCTTTCGACCAGAATTCCTGGCCTCGTAATTCCGCGCAGATAGATCGTTCGGTTCGGATTCAACGCTACAAGGCGATTGCGCAATGTAATGTAGAAAGTATTTTGGGCATTTTGCATGACACTTTCCCCTCTTACAATGTCTGGTTTCGCGGCGCTGCCAGGATAAGCCGATATAGATAAGGGCACCCAAACGCTTCGGCTTCGGCGGCAGCCTCAATCAACATCAGTTCACCGTCTACAAATATGCCGGTGGCCATTGCGAATAACTGATCCGTCGATGCCAATTCCATCAGACCCAACTGTGCGTGAACCGATGCCGCCGATATCAGCAATTCATATTGGTTGGTATTGCCATCGCGTAGCTTCGGCCGCAGTCGGCGAAAAACAGCGGGAGATAATGGTATGTCTTCATACGAAGGACTCCCGGTTCCCAATTGTTCCGCATCCGAGCCACTTACAGCGTTTGTTGGCAACCGTAACAGCACCGCTCTGCCACCCAGACAACGCAACAGGGCGTCAGCCGCGCGCTGAGGACCGGCCGAAGCATTTCGTACACTTAAATCAACGCTCATCGCTCACCCCAACATCGTCGCCACATACGGCTGCAGCATGGCCGCCACCTGTGGGTCAATTAGAGAATTGGAAAAGTATTCCATTTGCATGGTGTCGATTTTGCTGGACTTCACGTTAAGCCCAGGAGTCGTCTGCGCGTTCTTGACAATCTGTGCGCATGCCACTTGCACGGTATATGGAATCGTGCCTAGGCCCGCGGTGTAGACAATGTCGACTTCGTTGTAAGGTAGGCCCAGAATGTTCATGGGAAAGGTGAGTTCGCCCGTATTAGGCACGCAATCCACATCCGCTAGATTCAGCGTGCTCCAGCTGCCTGGAACTCCGAACACCCACGCAATCTGCTCGAAGGCGGGTTCAATCATCTCTCCGCGCCGGGGCCGGCTGTAGCGGGCTTGGACCGAAATCAAAGGTGATGTATTGGGCGCAACGGCGATCAGCGGCAAGTAGCTCAGCCGCACTGTCTGGGCTCCAGCTGTCACGCGCAAGCATTCTTCATATTGTGTCGGATTCAAGCTGGTTCGATGACAATAGGAATCGATTAATGCCGAAGCCATCGTGATCCAGTCATCGGTTGTATCCGCCGGAAGACCATAAGTCGCATAGTCGGTCGGCAGCAGGTATCCCATAAGATCTCCTCCGGAGATATTTCGAGAGGCCGCCCTTCGCGACCAGTTTCAAAATTTACTGGCCCCCGTGTGGAGGCCAGTGAGGTGTTGACCAGGCATTGCCTTACAGCTTGCTGGCTCTATCGCTGTACAATCACTTGGAAATGGGCGCCCGCGCCTGCCATCTTCACTACCGGCGCTCCAAATTTCACAACAACATATTGCGAAGCAAGCGAGCCCGGCACGCCCAGTTGAAACACACGTGGATTCGGATCGCTCAGCCAGTGATATTCGATCAGGTTCTCCGTCACGATGTAGGCCGGCAGCAGCGCACTACCCGAGCCCGGCGTTCCCGTGTAACTCAAAGACCAATCCGGGATCAGCGGCAATTCTCCCGCCTGCGTGATCAACGTTTTCACGCGGAATCCGCCATTGATCTCCTTCGAATCCAACACCACATTGAACTCCGTCTTCATCTCCCGATCGATCAAATCCAGCAGAACTGGATTGGCATAAATCGCCGTGGGCCGAACCGCATAGCTGCTGTTGGAAACCATCTGCGCAATCGTGGACTTGAGATTGTCCACAATCAATTCAGTGGTGGTAATCGTCGTCGTGTTGCCGCTGGCAGCAATCTGGCCCGCCGCCCCGAAGTACTGCACAGTTGTAGGACTGCTCAGTGAAGTATCGTTGCCGTTCCACAAT
>Ga0182030_10022136_pt1 | contig 11851 bp, 12 predicted proteins | sample 812S3MmetaG_FD_121299 | JGI IMG/M metagenome (GOLD analysis project Ga0182030, IMG submission 121299) | Permafrost microbial communities from Stordalen Mire, Sweden - 812S3M metaG (Illumina Assembly) | ecosystem: Environmental > Terrestrial > Soil > Wetlands > Permafrost | place: Sweden... | reverse complement strand
TGGCTGGGGAGAAGGGACTCGAACCCCTGCTGCCGGGACCAAAACCCGGTGTCCTACCACTAGACGACTCCCCAATAACTCAGGCAATTATACAAAATTATTAACTCTTTAGCCAGTTATGCGAAAAAATATTGCTAATGATAGCGTTAGTGATTGCAATTTAGATCATTTGACTTCATAATATTACTTATGAAACGAACCGATCCTGGAGTATCAATCTCGAACCGGACTATTGTTAGAATTATATTCATCCTGATAGTAACCTATCTTTCACTAAAACTATTCATAAAAGCACACCACATATTTGAATTAATTTTTCTGTCTTTTGTGTTTGCAATTGCCCTAAATCCTGCAGTTAGTAAAATCTCAAAATGGCTAAGAATTAAAAGCCGAGGTGTTGCTACGGCAATAGCCTATGTAGTTGTTATTGGAATTTTAAGTTATGTCCTTATTTTAGTCACACCTTCGCTTACAAAACAAACTATAAACTATGCTAAAAATCTACCGTCTACCATCTCAAGTTTGCAAAATCCTCATACTGAAGCTGGAAGATTAATTCGCAAATACCACCTGACCGGTCAAGTTAATAACATTGAACAATACACTAAATCACATACAACTAATCTCCATATACCAGTTATATCGACCGCATCTAAAATCGGTAGTGTATTAGAGTCAATAGTTATTGTATTCGTACTAACATTTATGATGCTATCAGAAGGTCCACGATGGCTAAATGCATATTTACGCCTAAGCTTTGACAAAAAGGACTGGCACGCCAAGCTAGCAAAAAAAATGAACCAAATTGTTTCAGGATACATTAATGGACAGATATTATTAGCACTCATTGGTGCTTTGTTTACTTTTGCAACTTTAGCTATTACCAGCTCAGTTCTCAATGTACAGATTAATGCTCTAGCACTGACTGTTATTATTTTCTTTACTGGTCTAATTCCATTGTTTGGTCATATCATTGGCGGTATAGTCGTAGTTTTAGCCTGTTTATTTGTATCTTGGCCACTGGCATTGATAGTTGGAATCGCAATATTTGTTTATGTACAGGTTGAAAGCATTACCTTTCAGCCTTATATTCAGTCTAAATATAACGAAATTACCCCGTTGTTAGTGTTCGTGTCAGCCTTAATTGGCATTGCTGCTGGAGGAATATTTGGCGCTTTTATAGCTATTCCAGTTGCTGGGTGTATCAAAGTAGCATTTGAAGAGTTCTTGGTTCAGAGAAAACTAATAGACGTAGAAAATTAAAGCCTAAACCAGATCTGGTCATTTTCGACATCATTGATGCCAATACCATTAGACTTCAACTCGTCTCGGATTAAGTCGCTCTTTTGCCAATTACTATTTTCTTTTTGACTGAATCGTTCAGCCAATTTATCTTTTTGTTCAACAGTTATGTCTTTAGTATCACCTAAATTAAATCCTAATATATCATCAATGAACTTAATTAGATCCTGGAAATCTTTTGATTGATTATGATTGATTTTACTGTTCCCGACTTTGTTTATAAAAACACTTAGCTCTGCTAAAGCTTTAGTAGAGTTTAAATCATCAAACATTGATTCACGGACTATCTCTTGAATAATTTTAAAATCAAATACATTAGATTTATTAGTATGATCAAATTGAAATCTTAAAGAACTAAAATTCTGATAAGTTAATAGTCTCCTATAGGCCGATATTAAATTCTCAAAACTAAAATCGGCTCGATTTTTATAATTACTCTGTAAGATCAATACTCTAAATGCTATTGGGTCATCGATCTTTTTTAGAATATCATCAAGAGTGTAGAAATTATTTAATGATTTACTCATTTTCTGGTCATCAATGAGTAGATGTTCACTATGGAAGAATGTTTTTGCGAGATAATTACTATCTTTTTCAGTTGTACTTTGGGTAATTTCATTCTCGTGATGAGGAAACTTTAAGTCGACTCCGCCAGTATGGATATCAAAAGGCTGACCTAGAAGGTTGGTGCTCATTGCTGAACACTCAATATGCCAGCCTGGTCTGCCGGGATAATTCTCTCCGTTTACTTTAAAATCCCAAGAGGGTTCATTGTCTTTTACAAACTTCCAAAGGGCAAAATCATGTATCGTTTGCTTATCGTACTCATCATTATTAATTCGAGATCGTGATGAATCTTTCTCGGTTAGATGTAGATGAACTAATTTGCCATATTGTTTGCCACTGCCTATATACTTATTAATTGAAAAATATATCCCATCATCAGCAAGATAGGCAAAATCTGTTTCGAGTAACTGTGTGATCAGTTGCTGCATTAATTCAATTGATTCTGTAGCTCTTACGAAAGTGTAATTTGAAGGGTAGATATTAAGTCTTGTAATATCTATTTTGAATTTTGTCTCATAATTGGTACTAAGTTTAGATAACGCCACTTTTGGATCAAGCTTTGGATATAACTGATGGCTTCGGCTAATTGTCTTATCGTCAACGTCGGTGATATTAATGACGTGTTTGATCTTGTACTTCGTCTTTAGAGTTCGCGCCAAAGTATCGGCATAAATAAATGAGCTTAAGTTACCAATATGAACATCGTCATAAACAGTCGGTCCACAAGTATAGATTGTGAACTGTTCATCAGAGATAGTTTTTAGTTGTTCAACATTGTTAGTTAAGCTATTGTATAATTTCATATCAAATCTCGAGTTTATCTAACAGTTCGCTAGTATATTTTATACAATCTGATTTTATTTTGTCTATGGATTGTTTTGACTTAGCATCAATCTTAAAACCACTGGAATAAACATGTCCACCACCTTCAAAATGTTCGGCTAGATCTCTAGCTATAGGAGCATTCAAATTACTACGGATTTTGGCCGTAATACGACCATCCTGGTAGCATTTAAAGGCAATTGCAATCATTGTTCCCTCTCCAAGACGCATATCCTCCATAACTAACATGGATGGATTATAAGCGTTAGAATACTTTTGAATCTCTGCCCAAGGGATTGTAATAATTGAGATCGAGTTATTTCGATAGAATTCGATTCGCTGAAGCAATCTACCTTTATATTCGATAAGTTCTGGGCTTTTTCGATTAAGATTACGTCTAGCCTCATCTAAATAGGTCAAATCAACGCCTATGTCTACCAGTTCAGCGACTAGTCGAAAAGTATTAGCTGTTGTGTTTTTAGTGGTTAGTCCAAGGGTATCAGACATTATAGCAACGGCAATCGCTGTAGCTGCATCTTGATTAACTTTATAACCAATTTTTTTTGCAAGATTATAGATTAGCTCACCAGTTGCTGGAAGCTTTTCAATAATTGAAACTGTTGCAAAATCAATTAAATTGTCACCATCAATTTGATGATGGTCTAAGATGATTAGCGGTTTTTTCCGAAAGTGGTTCAAATCACCGTTTTTAGAGCTATTTTCTAGCAAGGTCAGGCTACTGCAATCTACTAAAATTGATAGGTCAAAATCCTTTGGCAACTCCCTCTCAACTCTATCCCAGCCTTTTAAATATTTTAGATAACTAGGAATATCTATTCGACAATATAAAAACACTTGTTTGCCCTGATCACTTAAAATTTCTTCTAACGCAAGCGCACTGCCTAAACTATCGCCGTCTGGGTTATCAGCCTGAATGATTAAAATCTTTTTGGATTCGCTAATTAACTTGGCTAATTGTTTTTCTGAATCAGTTTTACTCATAATGCTGTTCGATCCTCTAGAGCTCTACCTAGTGTTATTTGATCAGCATATTCCAGATCAACCCCAACGGATAAACCTCTAGCCAGTCTAGAAATCTTTATTTTGCTATCTTTTAGCTGACTCTGAATATATAGGGCCGTAGATTCACCCTCAACGCTGGCATTAGTAGCTAGAATTAACTCTTCTACCTTATCTTCGTCAATTCGTTTTATTAGTGCTTGAATATGGAGTTGTTCTGGACTGATTCCATCAATCGGAGATATTAAACCCCCAAGTACATGGTAAGTTCCGTGATAAAGGCCAGTCTTTTCGAGTGCCACGATATCAAATGGTTCCGCTACAACTGCTACAAGCTTCTTATTTCGCGAAGAATCAGTATATAAATCGGATAGCTCCTTTCCAACCGGAATTAGGGCGAAGGTTTTCTTACAGTAGGTGATATTGTCGTGGAGATTAAGCAACGAATCAGCTATTCGTTTACTATTTCCAACGTCTGATTTAAATAAGTAATATGCATACCTCTCAGCCGTTCTTGGACCAACACCTGGAAGGGTGCCCAGTGAATCGATAACTTTTTGAAGTGCTGGTGGAAGTATTTGCACGATATCTTCTAAAGTCCTAAGGAACCTAGCATGCCCATCATTGGTTGCATTTTTTCTTGAGCCAGTTTTTGACTCTCAGCTATAGCGTCGCGAATCGCATCTTCAATCCAACGTTCTAGCTCAGAAATATCATTTAGATCAATTAAATCTTTATCTAATTTAACTTTCTTAATTTTCTGTTCACCATTAATTTCAATGATTACGGCACCATCACCTTTTTGAATTTCAATAAGAGTATTTTTTAGCTCTTTCTGAAGCTTTTTAGCTTTAAGTAACATTTTTGCTTGATCAACTCTACTCATAGTTATTCCTCCATGGTATTAATTGGTATAATCTAATTTTACCAAATTATCTTATAAATAGTGACTATATATAGATAAAACTTGAGTGGTGTGTGGCCAAACAATAAAATACAGTAGTATCTGATAAAAACAGATACCAGCAACTAATAGACTAATTAGTAAATTGGCTACAAATTCAGGATATGGGTTTCTTGGAAATACTCGCTTCCACTCTTTGTATAAGTAAAAGATTCCAATTGAAACCAATAAGCTGATTAGTGGCATAATAATATAAATTGCTTTGCTACCATTTAAAGCTACTAGTATCCAACCAATAATTAAACTATAGGAAATATACGAAGTAATTGGGTTTTTCCAATTTCTATAAAACCAGATACCTGAAAATATGAGCAAAATAGCTGATGCAAAATGAACCATCGGTAATCGGCCAGTACTAAACCTTAGTTGTGAATTATTTTGGATAAACAGGTTTTTAGGGTAATCCAATAGTTGTGTGAGGATTAAGTGAGGATGAAACGATGAAGGTATGAGCAACGTCGAGCGTATTAGACTATGGCTTGATACTGATTCATAGACTATAGGTGCGAGTATTACTAGAAAGATTAACAGTGTAGATAATTTAAACTTTTTTGATAATAATTTTGCTTCTAAGTGAAGAGTTTTTCGATTTATAATTAAAAATAGTAAACCAAACCAGGCCATCCCTGGAACATAAAAAGACAGTCCAAGTAAAATTGCCAATGATATAGCCAACCGATGTAGGTTTTTCTTGCGATAATATAAAACCGATATGAATATAAACGCTAAAACTGCAAAACTATAAAACTCTAGTGTTAGACTATTTCTTACTATTTGCAAAAACCAGAGACTGGTTGCGAACATGGCAGTTGTAATTGATCCAATAAATTTATTCGTAAGAACTCTGGCAATATAGAAAAACAAGAATATTGCAAAAATTCCACACAGATAACCGACAAATCTAATTTGAGTTAAATTATGTAAATCGATGTAGTTTAAAATCACCAAGTAAGTGCTAAATAAAACCGTCGAAAAATGATGAATAAGATAATGAAAAGTATATAAATGATCGACTAAATTGGATCTTGTCGAAAGTTCACTGGTAGAATAACCTCTCGGAGTAGTATTGAGTCTAAAAGTAAGTAAAAATGTACTTAAAATAAATAAAATGATCGGTAAATACCATTTAGTCTTATCAATATCACTAATTTTATCGATGAATTTATCCATAAACAATATAGAAGATATTATAGCATTTTAAATATCTCGACAAACGGTTTATTCGAACGGAACTTCGCTATGTTTAGTGTCAATACTGCTAAATTTTTGTTTATCTCGATCAAAATATAACTGAAGGTTTTTGGTTGGTCCATTTCGATGTTTCTTAATTAATATATCTGCAATGTTTTTTCTCTGTGATTCGGCGTTATAAAAGTCTTCACGGTAGATAAAGGCTACAACATCAGCATCTTGTTCAATAGCTCCAGACTCTCTGAGATCAGACAGTTGTGGAACTTGCGGGCTTCGACTCTCAACTGAACGACTAAGCTGACTAAGAGCTAGAACTGGAACATTTAACTCTCTTGCTACGCCCTTTAATCCTCTTGAGATTTCACTGATTTCTTGGACTCTATTGCTATCACCACCACCGAACTTTGATCCACCACTCATTAACTGCAAATAATCGACGATTATTAATCCAACTTTTTTAATATGATCCTGCCTTCTAGCTTTGGTTCTAAGCTCACTGACTGTGATTCCGGGTGTATCATCAATAAAAATATCTGCTTCACTCAATACTCCCATAGCCTCACCTATTTTTTCAAAATCTTTATCCGTAAGATTCCCAGTCCTTAAGTTAAAAGCGTTAACATCTGATGACATAGCCAACAATCTATCAACTAGTTGGTCTTTACTCATTTCCAAGGTGAAAATAAGTACAGAATTATCAGTATTTAATGCAATATTATGAGCAAAATTAAGTGCTAAGGCCGACTTTCCCATAGATGGTCTAGCGGCTAGAACGATTAGATCAGATTTTTGCAGACCAGCAGTAACTTCGTCAAAATCTTTGTAGCCAGTTGGTATACCCCTTAGTTTCCCTTTATCCTTATGTAATTCGTCTAACCTATCAAAACTCTCAGTGAGGATATTCTCAAGGCTAACAATATCTTGCTTCTGATGTCTCTGACTAACTTCAAATAGTTTAATTTCGGCGTTTTCGATAACATCTTGAATTTCAATCGTCTCATCATAGCCAATTCCTACAATATCTTGAGAAGTTTTAATTAGTCTTCGTCGAAGAGCTTTCTGGGCTACAATCTGGGCATATTCGTGAACATTTGAAGCAGTTGGCACATAATTGGTCAGTTCAGTTAAATATGAAGCTCCGCCGATCATTTCAAAAAATCCCATCTCTTGGAGTTTATTTGAAAGTGTTAAAACATCTATTGGAGTATGACTATCATATAAATTTATAATTGCTCGGTAGATATGTTGGTTCTTTTCATCATAAAAATCATCGAATGAAACAGTATCAGCGACTTTTACCACCGCTTCGCTATCGATTAAAATTGCACCAAGTAATGATGCTTCAGCGTCCGAACTTTGTGGCGGAGTTGAATTTGCAGGTGATGGACTCATATTACTACTCTACCACCTCTCCTCCACCAAAAATATTACTTATGCTTGTAATATCAAGGTCCAAAGCCTCTTCGTGTACATCGTCAACAATATAATCATTAATGTTTTTATCAAGTACGACTTCTATATGAAAATTCTTACCAGTGATTTTATGGATTAGATCATTTAAAATGGTTTTATTTTTGGAATCATTGAGCGCTTTTTGATGAAATGGAAATTTTGTCTTTAAGACTACTTTCTCATCCTCACAGCTCATTATTGATAATTTCGCAATTGAATACAGAGTCGAATGCTCTGATTTAAGATCTGACAGTGCTTTACCCCAAATATCAGTAAATTCAACATTTGGTAGCTCGATAATTGTTTTTTTAGTACCAGTACTAGCTTTGGGTAATTGTACAATTTCTTTTTTTGATGGAGCTGTTTCTGTAACTACTACCTCAGAAGGTCTCTTCAAAACTTTATCTGGCTGATCTCGATCAACGATACTACTATATAGAATGATCTCAAGAGCGGTTAGTTGATCGCTAGAACGACTTATCGATAATAGATCGTTAATTACCTTAATCGTATTACTGTTTTCAAAAGATGAGTTTTTATCAATTAATTTAAGTTTTAAACTTTTGATCAATTGTTTAACAATACTATCGATTGAGTAACCATTAGATGAGATGACTCCAAAAACTTCACGCATTTTTTGAAGTGAACTAGCTTCTTGAGCTTTAATGATTAAATCGACTACTTCCTTAGGTGCGGATCCAACAATAAATTCAAGATCAGACAAAACAATTTTAGTTTTTATATTACTGGCTTGATCGAGAAGTCCTATGCTATCTCTAAAACTGCCATCACCATAATCGGCTATAAACTCTAATGCGCTGGGTTCAATTTTAATTTTTTCTTGATCAGAAATCATCTTTAAATGCTTAATCACATTTTGACGGGTAATTGGTCTAAATGTAAATTGTTGAGTTCGACTTAAAATGGTTTCAGGAACTTTTTGAGCCTCAGTTGTTGCAAGAATAAAAACAACGTATTCTGGCGGTTCTTCCAAAGTTTTTAAGAGAGCGTTAAAAGCATCTCGAGTCAACATGTGGACTTCATCGATAATAAATACCTTGTATTTGCCGTCTGATGGCGCTAACCATACACGATCAATCAATTGTTTCATATCCTCGATTTTACGGTTACTTGCTGCATCGAGTTCTATAATATCTAAGTAATTTGTCTCATCATCCAAATACTTAAAGTTATTAATACTATGTGCCATAATTCGAGCTACTGAAGTTTTACCAACTCCTCTTGGACCACTAAAAAGATAGGCATGAGAAATTTTCCCATTTTTTATGGAACGTTCAAGTGTTTGAGTAATGTGTTCTTGACCAACGACATCACTGAATTTTTTTGATCGATATTTTCGATATAATGCTTCAGACATTAATAAATAAACCCCTCGCTAGTAGGATAATTATAGCCTAATTAAACTAAAAATATTACTAAAATTTAATTAAAGTGCGGCTTCTAGGGCGGCCCACTCAACGATAGTTGATTCATCTTCAGGAACATTGACACTAACCTGATCACCAGGCTTTGCCTTGAAATAAGTAACACTAGCAAGTAGGATACGATATGATTTTTCTTGAGTATCTACAAAGTAGTGGCCTCCTTCAAGTCTTAATGTGCCAATCAATTGTCGTCTTGGAATTGGACCAATCTGTTTGTACATGAAAGATCCATCTTCGGTAATTGTCAGTTTCAAGATATCACCCTGAACTAATTTAGATTTAGAAGCATAGTTAGCTGGAACAGGATAATTTTTGCCATCAGATCCAAGCATATTCTGTCCGTCGAATACGCCTTCTACAATCTTTCCTAAAGTCTCGTCTTTACTGATTTGAGTAGTGTTTACTTCATCACCAACAATACTTAGTAAAAGTTCCTTACACGCAGCTAAACTAGTCTCAGCTTCGGTAATTAACGCTTTGAGTCTTTTTATTTGTTTCTCCGGTATGTCTGCCATATTTGTCTCTATTTAGTTAAAGGTACTGTTAGTTTTCCTCACCTTTGATTAAAACTTAGCATGTAATCTATGCATTGTCAAAAAAAAGTCTGTGTAAAAGTTGAATCTATTACCTAAGGTTTTTAGGCTAATTCTACTTTAGCGCCTGCGTCTTCTAAGACTTTTTTAGCATTATTAGCATCTTCAGTCTTAGCTTTTTCTAAGATTGTGCTAGGAACGCTATCAACAAGAGCTTTAGCTTCACCAAGTCCAAGTCCAGTAATATCTTTAACGGCCTTAATAATGGCTACTTTTTGAGCACCTGCATCATTTAAGATGACAGTAAACTCAGTCTTTGCTTCCTCAACTGGCGCAGCATCTGCTGGTGCAGCTGTAGGTGCGGTTGCTGGCGCTGCTGCAGAAACATTCCAGTACTCTTCTAAAAATTTTACAAACTTACTAATCTCTAATGCTGTCATCTTATCTAAAAGATCGACTACTGCTTTAAATTCCTTTGGTACACTTACTTCTTTTACATCGTTATCTGCCATATCATTCTCCTTATAAATTGATATCTTAAAATTATTTAACTTGTTCCATGTGTGCATTTAGCACATTTAATATTCCTCTGACATTTGCTGCAACAACATTTACTAAGCCACCAAATGGAGCAGACAGTGTACCGACTAATTGAGCTCGTAGTACTTCCATTGGTGGTATCATTGCAAGTTCCTTCGTATCATTAGCATTTAGTAACTGCCCGTCAATATTGAGTGAACCAACTATCTCAAGCGTAGGATTGATTTTTGCAAAATCAGCTATAACTTTAGCACTCGCTAGGGGGTTAACGCTGTTTGATGCATAGATCAACATTCCGGTGAATAATGAATCATCTACTTCTTTAAATTTAGGATTAGATTGTAAAGCTTTTAGAACAATTCGGTTTTTGTAAACCTTAACAAGGGTTGAGGAGTCTCTAGCAATTTTTCTCAACTCTTGAAGTTTTTGTACCGAAGTTCCAGAAAATTTTGCAACAACTGTTAGTTGAGATTCTTCTAAAATCTTACTAACATCGTCGAAAATTTGATTTTTCTTATCTTTCGATAAAGCCATTTTTATCCTTAAATTAAAAAACTTTGGATTAACCAAAGTATAAATAGATCAATTGAGATTTTATTTATTACCTAGGTAGCAAATTAAGGTTTCCCAGCTACTGTCTTTGGTTAACTAATGTAATATTACATCAATCGTTCTTGGTTGTCAACAGATTGAAGAAATAATATAAATATTGTTGATTTCCTCAAAGATCCGAGTATTATTAGTACTTGCATGAAAACAGAAGCAGATTTAAATCCTGAATTTATAATACCTGAAGGTTATGTTAGCGATCACGAACTTGTAGTTCCATCATTGATGCCTTTTTTAAGTCAAGATACTCTGTCTAAACCCGTTTTCAAACGAAACGAACTACTGACAGAGCGGAATAAGACTAAAATTACGCAAAAACAAATTGAAACTGAATTTGGATCTTCAATCTTTATCGACACGGCCGACTTAATCGAAAAGTGGAGCTATTTGTTCAGAGATGAGAATAATCACGATTCCCTGACTTGCCCAGTAGAATTGGTTTTACAGAATATATTTATTCGCTTTTTTGACGTTAACCAGCTAACGATTGAGGCTAGTCAAATATCTGCAACCAATGAAATAGTTGTTCCAGTTTTTGGAAAACCTAGAACTCTAAAACAAGCATTTAATGTATATCACAGAAATAGTGAAACTGTTGCGAAACAAATTAGAAGTTGGGACAGTATCATACTGAAGCTTGGACTCGTCGGTGACTCAAACAACTAGATAATATTTTTAATTTTTAGCTGCTTATAGCGTTCGGCTGCGAGTCTAGTTAGCTCAGGATCTTCGTCAGTATTTATAAATTTCATAGATTTTGCAATTATCGGATGTACTTCTTCTAGTTTTTGAAACATCTCAAGTATTAGTTTGCGATATCCTGGGTGCCCCTGGGTACTAGATCTAAGCTCAAACATATGAAGTGCTTCACGGGCATTAAATGTTACTTGCCAACGCATTTTATGACCTAATAGAGTTACATATTGTGACTGTTTATCAAAACCCTTCAATCTCATTTGACTATATAACTTAACACTTAGATCGAAACACTCTTCATATTCATTGACTAAATTAGCCTTTTCGATAATGTTCGGGGTCTCGTAGCCATATCTGGGAGTTAAATCTTGCCAAACTAAATTATCGACGATCCTATGCCTTTGAAGATCTCTAAAAATGCCATAGTCGCAGATTAGATCCCAACTATATCTAGCTATTTCTAAAGCTCTTCCTGGTTTATGTCTACGATTAAGGCGATTACCAACATATTGTTCGAATAGATCAGTCTTGTCTTTATAAGACCACTTGCCAACTTGCGTCCGAAGTTCCGCCAGTGATAAATCAGTATATTCATAGAGCATATGAGGAACTAGTTCGATCTCGTTCTTTGGATAGTAATCAACTAGGGTTACTGCATCTAGATTTGAAGAAAAACCATTTTTGATCATTTTTTGTGAGAGTTTTTTAGT
>Ga0182030_10022135_pt1 | contig 11851 bp, 6 predicted proteins | sample 812S3MmetaG_FD_121299 | JGI IMG/M metagenome (GOLD analysis project Ga0182030, IMG submission 121299) | Permafrost microbial communities from Stordalen Mire, Sweden - 812S3M metaG (Illumina Assembly) | ecosystem: Environmental > Terrestrial > Soil > Wetlands > Permafrost | place: Sweden... | reverse complement strand
ATCATGTGAGTGCCGTCGAACCACGATCCGTAAACCAGCCACCAGTTACCCTGCGCATCGACGAATGGCGCCGGATCGATGGCATTGTCGGCAGTCCCACCGACAAATCCAAAACCGCTCAGCGGGGTGTTGGCATTGCTCCACGAGCGGACGATCCATCCTTTATCCGTCCACGGCCCAAAGGCGCTGGAACTGGTGGCCAGCCCGATAATTGCCTCTCCGCCTGCTGTGTCGGGCTCGACTGGAATGGCATAGTACTGGTAATAGACTCCGTTGACATACATTAGACTCGGCGCCCAGACATCGGTGTTGCCCCCGTTGTTATCGGACGGCGGGGTCTGCAATCCCGTCCACGAAGGGAAGTCGGGGCCTATGTCGGCGCAACGGTCCACTACGGTCAGCCACTCGTCGCTGGACTGGGTGCTCGCACAGGCGCCCAGGGCCGAGGTCCCGGTGGTGTAGGTAAAGGTGGTGAGGTCGGTGGAGTAAGCGAGGGTCTGGTGCGTTCCGTAGAGCCAGTAGACGTGGTTCTGATCCTGTAACATGTATGGATCGTGAACGTAAATTCCTGTTCCTTTGACAGCGAGTGGCGCCGTGTAGGCTGCATTGCCGGTATTGACCAGTGTCCACTCCTGACATGTGCAGCCTCCGCCGGTAGTCGCGCGCGTCCCCTGGTCGATGATGGCCGACGAATTCAGATTCGAGCTGTCGTCCTGCAGGTAAAGACCGCTGTTGTGATTCTTGATGAGGTAATTCCCATCAGTCAGTTGGGATAGCACCCAGTTCTGATCGTCGTTGCCGGTGTTGCTGTATTGGAGTGCCTGCGCGCCAGAAGCCGATGCGGCGGGAGGCACAACTCCGTCGGCCGGGACCGTAGCTGAGAGAGCAATCACTTGATGCGTCAGCATGTTCTCGATGTTGGCGCGGTAGTCGCCGATTGTGTCTACCTGCTGCATGAAATGCCACATTGAGTCGGTCGAGTTGGTGTTGGTCTCCTGCACCACGCTGGTTCCCGCCGCCTGGCTCTGTCCTTGAATACCCAGCACCAGGCCACTGACCGCATTCTTGATCTGATACTGGTTGCTGTCGAGCAGCTGGGACACTGGATACTGCACGTTCACTATAGTGCCCATGTCGGGCGTGAAGGTGAAGCTGGCTGTAGCAACCGAGCTGTTGGTGTCTCCGCTGACCGCCGCGATCGCGTTGACGGTCTCGGCGGCGGTTGTAGAAAGTGCGATTGCCCCGGTGTACCTGGTGGACGATGTCGTAGGCATGCTGCCATCGGTGGTGTAGTAGATCGTCGCGCCGGAAGTGGAATCGGCGATCGTCACGGAACCAGCCGCAAACACCGAACCCGAGCTGGGAGAGATCGCTGGTGTCATAACCTGCGTTGCCGGCTGGGTGCTTCCCCCGCCTCCGCCGCCGCAACCGGCCAAAAGAACGAGCAGCCCCAGCGGAATGCAAATTGATCCATATGCCGCTGCTGTTCCGATCGGCCTGCGACTCAATGACATCTTCCTTACCTCCGCCCCGGTTTTGTTGGGACCTTTCTCCGTTGTCGCTGTGCCGCGCGAGCTAGTGCGCAGCTAATTTGTTCGTCAGGGAACCCCCGCAAATGAGCGGGCAAATATCTGCCCGCTCTTCTTCCCCATTGCCAACATTGCAAAAACTCTGTCCGTGCGTCGATGGACTTCTCATGCGCAGCGAGACTGACTTACTTCGACTCACCGGTTGTTCCCAGTGTGGCGTGCGGCCAGCCGTCCTTCCATATCAGTGTCGAAATCTGGAGTGCGGGCTTACCCGTCACTGCATCATAGGCATGGAAAACCAGGATATCGCCTTCGGGCCGTTGCAGCACTGACTCCCCGCCTGGGCCCAGCCACCGGTCATTGGGCATAAGCAGTTGCGTGCCACCGCCTTGAAGCATCGCTTTACCGTCTGCATCCAGGTAGGGCCCGGTAACCGCGCGTGACCGGCCAACCATGGTCCGATACGTACTTTTTGTACTGCGGCAGCACAGATCGAACGAGACGAAAAGATAATAAAAGTCCCCGTGGCGCACAATGAATGGCGCTTCGATGGCCTGCCAATCGGGAGGCAAGCCAGGCTTTGGTGGATCGGCATGAGGTGGCATAGCGCGCGCGGCCAGCGAATAGAGCTTAGGGTCCCCGGAAGCAGGCTTCCCAGTCATTGGATCGATGCGCCTCATCTTGATGCCGCCCCAAAAGCTGCCAAAACTCAGCCACGGATCGCCCTTGTCATCGAATGCGATGTTGGGGTCGATAGCGTTGAAGTCGTCCGGCAAAGTCGATTTCAGCACCAGGCCTTCGTCCCGCCAGTGATACTTCGGGCTTTTCGGGTCCAGCGTTTCATTGGTCGCAAGCGCAATACCGGAGGTGTTCACGCCGAATGCCGAATAGGCGTAATAGAGGTGGTACTTGCCTTCAAAGTAGGAGATGTCGGGTGCCCACAGCTCTTTTGTTGTGGGGCTTACTTCGTGAATCCAGGCAGGTATCTTGTCGAAGACGTGGCCGCACAGCTTCCACGTCAACAGGTCGTGAGAGCAGCGAATCGGAAACTGACCCTCCTCGGCGTTCGAGGTTGTAGCGAAGACGTAGTACATGTCTCCCTCGCGGCCAATGGACGGATCGTGTGTGACCGCATAATCGCCGCTCAGTGGAAGCGCGTGGGGCTCCTGGCAAAAGCAAGGCTGCGGGACGATCGTCATGAATGCGGCGAACAGCAGCAGGATGCAACGCATCAGGGAACTCTCTTTCTGTGACGAACTGCGTTTACCTCCGCGAGGGACATCGCGATTGGCGCGTCCTTCCCGGAAGGCGCGGCGCCCGCTAATTTGGGCGCCGCGTTATCAGGGGTTTCGAGCAAACGGAAGTAGTTCCCGAATCAGCCGATCAGAAACTGATCCTCAGCCGCACCTGCATGCTTCTTGGTCCGTTTTGCAGGCCGCCGATCTGGCCCACGTTTAGGGTGCTGCTGCTTAGGTTGGAGACTGGCCGGGTGAACATATGGCGATTGAAGGCATCGAACGCCTCCCAGCGAAGCTCCATCTTGACCTTTTCGGTGACGGGGATGGCTTTTGCGACACCGAAGTCCTCGTCGAGATAAGTGAAGCCGCGAATATCAGCCGAATTGCGCGGCATGGTGCCGAAACGCCACGGATTGCCCTCGCCCGAGGCGCCTATCCCATTCGGGTCGCGATTCTGAAACAGATTGGGGTCGTAAAATGCCGCGCAATTGAAATAGCCAGTTGCGCAAGCGGTTGCATTGCTGGTTGGGTTGAAGTTGAAGGGGTTCTTGTAGTTCGGGTTTTTCACCGACTGGCCCGCCACGCGGTCAAATCGGACGCTGGAGTTCTTGCCGGGGATGCCGGTCGCGCCGAAGATACTCATAGGCTGACCGCTCACATAGCGCTGAATGCCGCTGATGCTCCAGCCCGATACGACCGCATTGACCGGCCCGGAGGCTGCGCCGAGGAACTTCTTGCCGTTGCCGACAGGCAGTTCGTAGACGTAGCTAATCGTAAAGTTGTTGGGCGCGTCCTCGCTGCTGACCGCCTTTTCACCTCTCAGGTTTTCCGGGTCCTGCACGGCGCCTCCGTTTTGCAGCGTGCTCCAGTAGGGCTGGATGACATCTGCATCGGTGAGCGTCTTGGAGAAGGTATACGAGGCCAGGATATTCAGGCCGTTGTGGAAGCGCTGTTCGAGCTTTAGTTCGAGCGCGTTGTAAGTGGACTGTCCCATGTTCTGCAGATAGCTGTCCGAGTTGATGTAACCGATCTGCGGGAACGGCCGCAGCGCTTGCGATATCGGCTCCTGCAACGCCCAGGTGCAGGTTGGCGGCCCGGCCGGGCAACTGAAGTTGGCGTACGGCTCGATCGAGTTGACGCCAAATCCACCCTGGGCATTGGGGGGATAATAAGCCCAATTGGTGAGCCAGTCGCCCAGTGCCATGTACTTGTCCGGCATATCGTTCATGAAGTTCAGCATGGCATGCAGGTGAGTGGCATGCATGCCCAGATAGCCCGCACTCAGAAAGAGACTGGAGGTAAGTTGATGCTGGACTTCCAGCGTCCAGGTCTCGACCATGCCCGGACGTCCGTTGCTTGGGGATACGTAGTCCGCGCCGGTCGAGGTGCCGTCCAACTGGTTGGGGTTAAGGTCGGGTGTGGTGGGCAACGGCGCAAGGCCGGCGTCGAGCGGGGGGCCGTCCAGCGGGTCGGCGGTAAAGAGATTGCCCTGGGCGGTGAAGCCCTGGACAGTTCCCTGGCCGTAGTCGGCATACACCAGCGGGCCGTAATAGAATCCGGCGCTGCCGTGAACCACGTCCTTGTGAGCGAGGAAGTCCGGTTCCCAGGAGAATCCCACGCGGGGCTCAAAGTCCTTCTTGTAGACGGTGCCCCAGGTTTCGTTCTTGCTTCCGTTGCGGCCCGCGCCCTTGCCGGCAAAGACTAGGGCCCCCAGCGCTTGGGGAAAGTCGCCGGCAGTTGTTGCCGCGTCGGGAAGGGTTGGATCCCAGATCGACGTATCCCCGGCCGCCTCGTGGCGGGGCGTATCGTAGCTCCAGCGCAGGCCGAGATTCAGCGTCAGGTTCGGCTTCACCTTCCAGTCGTCCTGGGCGAAGATCGCACCATAGTGGGTGATCCAGCGCGGCTGATGAAGATCGTTGAGGTTGCTCATCAGACCCGCTTCGCCGATGAGGAAGGCCGCGAACGAATTTCCGTCCTGTCCCCAGAACTTCTCATCCGAAGCCGTCTGGTTATCCCAGAACTGCAGGCATCCAGCGTTGCCGCTGCACGTGCCGCCAATCTGGCTGATCCACGAGTACTGGTGATACTGCAGCTCGCCGCCGAATTTGAAGCTGTGCGCGCCGTGCTGCCAGTGCAGGATGTCATTCAACGCAACCACGTTGTCGATGTCCGTGCTGTGCTCTGCCTCGCCAATGCTTCCAAAGGTGTTGCCATAGAACTCAAAGACCGGGAAGTTGTTGCTGAAGCCGTTGGCGATACCCAGCTGCTGATCCCAATCGGTTCCCATCTGGGTTGCCTTGGACAAGTTGATGTTGTTGGAGCGGTTGCCGCCGATGGTCAGCGAATTGACCACGGTCGGCGTCACGTTCCAGTCCCAGCCCGCACGGAGTAATTTGCCCAACTGGTTGACCGTCCCGCAGCAGGTCTGAATCGGCATCGGCAGGTTGGAGTTGCCGCCTGTATCGGTGTTCTCTCTGGAACTCCAGAAACCCCAAATCTTGTTCTTCTGTCCGAGATTCTGGTCGATGCGGAAGCTGTAAGCCGTATTGGTGATCGTGCCCGGGCTGCGCTGAACGTAGTTGTAGGTGGTGCTCCCGCTAACCTCCTGCTTGGCCAGCGGCATCAGATAGGTGTTCACCATGGTCCTGGCGATGGTGCTCATACGGCTGATGGGAATCTTGTTGCCGGCAAATGGCGTCGTGCGGCAAGGAACTGAGGTGTTCTCGTAGAGTGGATCGAAGATTTCGCCCGGATACACGGTCTCGCCGCAGGTAGGAGACACACCCAGTGGCGTCGTTCCCAGGGTGGACGAAAAGTCGAAGTACTGCCCGTTGCTGCCGAGTTCTGCCGGCGTAGGAAGCAGACTGGTGATGGCGCCGCCATAGTTCTGCCGCCACTGCTCCCAGTTGAAGAAGAAGAAGGTCCTGTTCTTGCCGTCGTAGACGTGAGGAATCCGAACCGGACCCCCCAGGCTGCCGCCATAGTCGTTCTTCGTATCCGCCCCTCGCTTATACTCCTGCCTCGCGGCGGCAGTGTTTCCCTGCTGACCTATATCGCCGTTGAGGAACCAGGTATTGGCGTCCAGTGCGGCGTTCTTGTAGAAGTCGTAGACCGAGCCGTGATAGCCGTTGGTTCCCCCCCTTGTGTTGAAGTTGGAGATGCCGCCCGTGGTTCTGCCCAACTCCGCAGGCAGGCCGGAGAGCGTGACGTGGAACTCACTCACCGCGTCGACCGAGGGCGAAATGATGGCAAAGCTGCCGGAGCCATTCTGCTGCCGATTGGTAGTGATGCCGTCAATCAGGAAGTCGGTTCCCGCTTCCTGTCCGCCGTCCATCTTGATCGGATCGGTCGCGGCGGCTTCGCTGCCGTAACCGACGACACCCGGCGTCAGGGCGACCAGTGTCTCCAACGAACGCCAACCTGCCACAGTCAGCGGCAGGTCCTCCACTTGCAACGGCTGGATGGAGGTGCCGATGTCCGATGATTCCGATTCGAGCGTTTGAGCACTGGCAGACACAGTCACGGTCTCGGTCGTCGCGCCCACTGCGAGTGTCACGTCGAGCGCGCTGTGCGTGCCGATAGCCACGGTGACGCCATTGCGAGCCGCTGTCTTGAACCCGGCAGCCGTCACTGTCACGTCATACGTTCCGGGCCGAACCGACGGAAATACGTAGTAGCCGGTCGACGAACTGACCGTTGAATAACTCGTTCCCGTGGACTCCTCGCGGATGCTGACCTGCGCCCCGGTCACCACCTTGCCGGTTGGATCGAGAATGGTCCCGGCGATACCGCCTGTGTCCAACTGGCCTACCGCGGGTGCGGCGGATACCAGCAGCATAACCAGCAACGTCAGCAGCGCACCAACAGTCCGCGATCCTGATCCGAGCAAGCGTATGCATCTGGCCTTGACGTGCATTGATATAGAGTTGGAAATCATCTTTTTGCCTCCCGAGCAAACCCTTCTCAAGCCCTTCTTCTGCTTCTTGTTTCCCGTTTTCTGCCGGCCCATTCTGCCTGCTTCCCGTCTCCTGAAGAGGCCACTTTGCCCTCCGCAGGATTACCGGCCTTACTGCATTCCACACAAGTCATGGAAATTCGGCTTGCGATCTGGAACCGCTTCGCCGGTAGCCGCGATCGATTCCCTCATTCCGGAAGCGCCGCGATTCAAACACTCCATTACAGAACATGCAACGCTATTAACGGCTTGGCGGGGACGTTTGTTGTCTAAGTAACTATTTTTCTTAGGTTTGAAGGTATAACACAGGGGGACGTTACGTGATGAAACTCATCGGCGCCTCGGTCAAAATTCGCAGGATCGAGCAGTGGTATAGCGGTGGTATAGTGATTTGGCCGGAAGGAAGGATAACCGGTATCCGCGAACACAATGGTGACAGACCACCCATCTCCGGTTGGACAACCGACCGTTCCCAATTCGGAGCAGATCCTGTTGATACGGCAGCACCTTAAGGAGTTGCTGGCCAGCCATGTGTTCGCTGCAAGCAAACGGACCCAGGATTTTCTCGAACTGATTGTCGCCCATGCGCTGAAGGGACAATTCGACCAGCTCCACGAGCGCATGATCGGGGCCGAGATGTTCGGCCGCCCGCTGGGCTACGACACCGGAAGCGATTCAATCGTCCGCGTCAAGGCCACCGACGTCCGCAAGAAGCTTGCCCAGTACTACGCGGAAACCAAGGAACAGCCGCTGGCCCGCATTGAACTCCCCAGCGGATCTTACGTCCCCAGATTCCATTTCGAGCAACCCCACCCACCTGCGGTATCCGAAATCCTGGAAACCGATGACCAGGGTCCTACCCCAGTCGACCAGGCGCCACTGCACAAACCGTCGCTCCGAGACACGACTCCCGCAAGAGTGCCGGCCACGTTGACTCCCTCGGCGCCCCGACCGCGGCTCCGGCAACGTCGCCTGATCGCCATTGCCCTCGGCCTTGCGGTGGTTGCGGCTCTCAGCTATGCCGGATTCAAAAAATGGTACAGCGATTCCAACTCGCGCTTGGGGATCCGCTCTATTGTAATTTTGCCGCTCGAAAATCTCTCCGGCGATCCCTCCCAGGAGTATTTTGCCGACGGCATGACCGAAGAATTGATCAACGATCTTGGCCAGGTATCGACCCTGCGCGTCATCTCTCTCACCTCTTCGATGAGCTATAAGGGGACACGGAAGAAGCTCCCTGAGATCGCGCATGAGTTAGCCGTAGACGCCGTAGTGGAAGGCGGCATTCTGCGCGACGGCAACAAAGTCCGTATCTGCGCCCAGTTGATCGACGCTCGCACCGACCGTCCCATCATGGCCCATACCTATGTCCGCGACCTTACCAACACCCACGCGTGGCAGGGTGAGGTAGCGCAGGCGATCGTCGATGAGATCAGTATCAAAGTAACTCCCCAGGAGCAGGCACGCCTTGCCCGCAATCGCTCCATCGACCCCGCAGCCCAGGATCTCTACCTCAGAGGGATGCTCCGGCTGGAAGCAGACGATTGCAAAGGAGCAGTCGATTACTTCAATCGGGCCCTCGGCAGCGACTCCAACTATGCCCAGGCCCACGCTGCGCTGGCAAACTGTTACGGCAGAATGGGCGAGTCTGGCCAAATGGCATATAAAGAAGCATTTTCCCGGCAGAAGGCCGAGGCACTTAGGGCAATCGAGTTAGATGACTCCCTGCCGGAGGGTCATGCCGAGCTCGCCAATACGGCGATGACGCTGGATTGGGACTGGGCAACGGCAGAGACGCAGTTCAACCGTGCCCTCGAACTGAATCCAAATTCCGCGCCTATTCATGAGAAGTATGCGTTTTACTTGGCCCGCACAGGCCAGCTCTCCAAAGCCCTTGCAGAAGTCGAGCGTGGCGTCGACCTCGACCCGGTTACCTGGCATTCCTTCCATGCCGAGGGGTTTATCTGCTACTTCGCCCGCCACTATGACGACGCACTTTCGCTCATTCAGAGAGTCCGCGCGCTCAATATCAATCCCCCGGATTGGAGCTTTCTTCGAGGAGACGTTTATGTGGAGCAGGGAAAATTCTCCGAATCCATAGCCGAGTTCCTAAAATCCGGTGCCGGTCCGGATTCTTTGGGCCACCTGGGTAATACCTATGCTCGGGCCGGACGTATAGACGACGCTCGCAAAACGATCGCCCGGCTCGAACAGCACGTACAGAAGAATGGTGTTGGCCGCTACGAGATTGCCCTCGTGTATGCCGGACTCGGCAACAGGCAGCAAGCCTTCAAATGGCTTGAGGACGCTTACGCCGCGCATGACGTGGGGCTCCTATATCTAAGAATCGATCCTTGCCTCGACCCCTTGCGCTCCGACCCCCGCTTTGACGATCTGGTCCGGCGCGTCGGCCTCACAAAATAGCGGTTGTGATCTTTATATCGCCAAGGCGTGACCCAGTACAAATTGGATCCGAGTGACGAATGCTGCCGTCGCTGAAAGCGGCTAGTTGCGACCCGCGTCGCTTCGGCGGCGGCGTCTATTGAGAAGTTGTGCATGGCTTATGGGAGGAAGCGTTTGCGTACCGTCGTCCGTACCGTCAGCCGCCTGAGCAATTCAGGCTGTGGCTGCAAGTTGTTCATTCTGGATTGGTTGTTGGTGGGCGCAGCAGGATTCGAACCTGCGACTTCCACCGTGTGAAGGTGGCACTCTACCGCTGAGTTATGCGCCCGGAGCCGCGCCGTGGTCGGCAACCCGCACTTGAGTCAGCATACCACTTCTTCTTCGGCCCGCAGCCGTCCCGGCCAAGTACAATAGCGCAGACCCATGCCCGCTCGTCCACAGAATGGCCAATCGCCGGCCCCGCCAGCGTCCCACCCCCCCAGAACGGAGTCGCCGCAGCGCGACGACGCCTCCCGCCTCCCGGACGACGATTTCGACGACGAGAAAATTCCTCTGGATTTCGGCGAATCCACGCAACCTCACGACCAGGATGGGGTTATTGAGGATATGGCGACTCTGGCTGTCAACCCGGGTGTCCTCGAAGGCGTCCTGCCGCCCACCGCCGCACAGGGTTCGGCGCACTTCCACGAGTTGGAAGACTCCGCCATTATGCTCGAGCTTCGCGCCGGCAACATGGCCGGCTTCGACTACCTCATCCAGAAGTACCGCAAGCCGATCGTCAATTTCATGTACCGCATGGCGCACAATCAGGCGGTCGCCGAGGAACTCGCCCAGGAGGTCTTTCTCCGCGTCTATCGCTCCCGCGAGACCTACCGGGCGGAGGCCCGCTTCAGCACCTGGCTCTACCGCATTGCCACCAACCTCGGCGTGAATTATGCCCGCGACACACGCCTCGAACGCGCCGCCTCCACCGTCTATCTCGACGAGGCGGATTCCGAGACCGGGACCACCCCCGACGTCGCTGACTTGACGCCCAGCGCGGAGGCCCACATGCTCCGCCGCGAGCGCATGAATGCCATTCGCCAGCACGTCATGGCCCTGCCGGAGCGCCAGCGCATGGCCGTCCTCATGCACAAGTACGAGGGCATGGACTACAAGCAAATCGGCGATGTGCTCAAGCTCAGTGAGTCCGCCACAAAATCGTTGCTCTTCCGCGCCTACCAGACGTTGCGCGAGAAGCTGAAGGAGTTCGTTTGATCGACGCAAGATGACGCGCAAGATCGAACCCGACGCGTCGCTGAAGGAAAGGAAGGACCCCGATGAACTGCAAAGCCTGCCAAACCGCCTTTCCCGATCTGCTGCTGGATCCCGCCGCGCCGGCAAATGCCGCTGCGCGTGCCCACCTCGCCGCCTGTGCCGGCTGCGCGCAGCAGCTCCGCGCCCTGGAGGCCACCGTCGCGCTGCTCGACACCTGGCAGGCGCCCGAAGTCTCGCCCTACTTCGACCAGAAGCTGGCCGTCCGTCTGCGCGAGCAGCAAGCCGCTCCCGCACCCGGTTGGTTCGAGCGGCTCCGCACCCGCCTGCTCCTCAACACCGGCCGCCAGTTCCGTCCGGCGCTCGCCGGAGCCATGGCCCTGGTGCTCATCGCCGGCGGTGGCAGCTTTGGCATCTCCACCTTCTCGCACCCACACACCGCCCAGGTAGCCCCCATGTCCGCAGCCGTCAACGACCTGCAGATCCTCGACAATAACGAGCAGGCGCTGCAGCAGGTGGATCAACTGCTACAGGAGAACGCGCCCGCCGACGACACCGGCACAACGCCGCAGAGCTAGTCATGCGCTTCCATGGTTTCGCCATCCCGTCGTTCCGGAGGTTTAAAAAGCTCAAAAGGTTCAAAAGAAAGTTTCCCGATCTCCGCTCTCGCAGTAGACTGGATCGGTTCCAGCCGTCCTCCCCTCTGGAACCTCCTCCCCAGTCCAGCCTCTGCGCATGTTTCTCGACGCTGAAAGGTGCGTCGTCCTTATCATGAATTCGCACCGCCCATCCCGGCTTGGCCTCGGCGCGGCACTCCTTGTGCTGTTCGCTGCTGCGCCGGTGTTTGCCCGCGGACGCGGTCGTATGCCGGGACCGCCTCCGCCCGCCCAGCAACGTGCTGCGCAGCGTGCCGAACAGCGCGCCGAACAGCGCCCCGCCGCCCGGCCGGCGCCCAATTCGCCCAATCCGGCAGGTTCGGTCGTCCAGGGCCAGCCCCACCTCAAGCGCTGGCTGGAGAATCACAAGGACCTCACTCCGGACCAGCAGGAGCACGAGTTGCAGAACGAGCCCGGCTTCCGCGAGCTGACGCCGCAGATGCAGCAGCAAGAACTTCAGCAGTTGCGAAATCTCAACAACATGCCGCCCCAGCAGCGTGACCGGATGCTCGACCGCACCGAAATGCTGGAACGCATGTCGCCGCCGCAGCAGCAGCAGTATCGTGGCGCCGCGCAGCAGTTGCGTGCGGCTCCCCCGGCCCGCCAGCGGCTCATGGCCAAGGCCATCGTCGATCTCCGCATGATGCCCCCGGGCCAGCGCGAGCAGGTCATCGAGTCGCCCGCCTTTGCCGGGCAGTTCAACGAGGGCGAGCGCTCCACGATCCGCACCCTCCTCACCGCCGAACCCTATACCCCCATCCCCTAGCCCCGGCTCAAGGACACCGTCCCCGCGTGCGCTGATAGCTGATAGCTGAT
>Ga0182030_10022134_pt1 | contig 11851 bp, 11 predicted proteins | sample 812S3MmetaG_FD_121299 | JGI IMG/M metagenome (GOLD analysis project Ga0182030, IMG submission 121299) | Permafrost microbial communities from Stordalen Mire, Sweden - 812S3M metaG (Illumina Assembly) | ecosystem: Environmental > Terrestrial > Soil > Wetlands > Permafrost | place: Sweden... | reverse complement strand
GTGGATCTGCTGTCGCTCTCGGCGCACAAGATCCACGGTCCCAAGGGCATCGGTGCACTGTTCGTGCGTGCCGGAACGAAAGCGCCCTTGACGCCGCTGATGTTCGGCGGTGGCCAGGAGTCCGGCATCCGACCGGGCACGCTGCCGACCCACCAGATCGCAGGCTTCGGTCTGGCCTGCGAACTGGCCGGTACAGCCCTGCAGGCCGACACTGCGCGCATTACGCGCTGGCGGGATGAGCTGTGGGCGCGCCTTGAATCCTTAGGGGGCGTAACCATCAATGGGGAGACGGCACCGCGGGTGCCGCATATCCTGAATGTCTCGTTCGATGGCGTGGAAGGCGAAAGTCTGGTGAGCGCACTGCCGGGTCTGGCGGTTTCGACCGGGTCGGCCTGTAACTCCGCCCTGGGCGAACCTTCGTACGTGCTGCGGGCCCTGGGGCGCAGCGTACGGCAGGCCGAAAGCGCCCTGCGCTTCAGCTTCGGCCGGTTCACGACCGCCGACGACATCGAGGCGGCAGCCGGTCAGGTCCGCCAGGCCGTCCAGCGCCTGCGCGGGATTTCGCCTGCTGCCACCGTAACGCCCGAGGTAGAGACCCCGCTGCCGGTGCAGGCGGATATCTTGAGTCCGCTGACGCGGGAGCTGTTTTCGCACCTGGAATGCGCCGGCGTATTGCCCGAGGCGGCAGGCACTGTCCTGCGCGCCGAGGCCGGTCGGGAGTCCGGCGAGGCCTGGGTGCGCCTGCACCTGCTGGTGCGTGACGACACTGTGATCGAGGCACGTTTCCAGGCGCTGGGGTGCCCGCATACTGTGGCCACGGCCAGCTGGCTTGCGAAGCAGCTGGCCGGGCGCAAGCGCTCGGAGGCGCAGCCGGGTTCCCCGGCCGAGTGGGCTCGGACGCTTGCCGTTCCGGTGGAAAAACTGGGCCGGTTGCTGATCATCGAGGACGCACTGCACAAGGTGATTCAGCAATGGCCCAAGATTAGCCTTAAGATGGAGTGAGTCATGGCAATCTCGCTTACTGAATCAGCTGCCGCCCGGGTCCGCACCCACCTGGCCTCGCGCGGTTCCGGACTGGGCCTGCGGGTCGGGGTGCGCAAGACCGGCTGCTCCGGGTTCGCCTACGTGGTCAATTACGCCGACGACACCCGACCCGACGACGTGGTTTTCGAAGACCACGGCGTGAAGGTGTTCGTGGATTCCGCGAGCCTGACCCTGGTCAACGGCACCATCGTCGACTTCGTGAAGCAGGGCCTCAACGAGGCCTTCAAGTTCAGCAACCCCAACGTCAAGGGCGAGTGCGGCTGCGGCGAGAGCTTCAGCGTCTGAACTGCCCCCGGTGCCGGCTCCCGCCGGCTCCCACCGGCTCCCGCAAAAAGCCTTAACAAACCGCGACTTCCGCGCCAGCGGCGGGTGGCCAAGCCGGGCCGTCCGCGGTAGACTGCGCGCCCCGGAGACAAGGCCGCTGTGACCGGCGACCACGGTTCCGATGGCATAAATTCAAACGATTTCAATGACTTGCTGACGGGCTGATGAACGGCCCGACGCCCGCGAGTCAGATTCACAGTCTGCAGGAGATTTTCTCGAATGGCGCTCGAACGCACCCTGTCCATCGTCAAGCCCGACGGCGTGTCCCGCAACCTGATCGGCGAGGTCTATCGCCGTTTCGAAACCGCAGGACTGCGCGTCATTGCCGCGCGCATGATCCATCTGTCCCAGCTCGAGGCCGAGGGCTTCTATGCGGTGCATCGCGCCCGTCCGTTCTTCAAGGACCTGGTCAGCTACATGACCTCCGGCCCCGTCATCGTGCAGGTACTCGAGGGCGAGAACGCCATCGCCAGGAACCGCGAGATCATGGGCGCCACCGACCCGAAGAAGGCGGCCCCCGGCACCATCCGCGCGGATCTGGCCCTCTCCATCGAGCAGAACGTGGTGCACGGTTCGGATGCCCCGGACACTGCTGCGCAGGAGATCGCGTACTTCTTCGCCGGGACCCAGGTCTTTCCGCGCACCTGATCCATGTCAGCTCCCACCGAAACCGGACTCACCAACCTGCTCGGCCTGACACGCCCGCAGCTTGAGGAGTACATCGCCGGTCTCGGCAGCAAGCCCTTCCGCGCCCGCCAGTTGATGCACTGGATCTACAAGCGTGGTGAGGGGCGTATCGCGGAGATGACGGACCTGGCCAAGGATTTCCGCGCCCAGCTCGCGCAGTGCGCGGAAGTTCGTGTGCCCCGGATCACCGCTGTACAGGTGTCAGCCGATGGCACCCGCAAGTGGAAACTCGAGGCGGATGCCTCCCAGGCCTTCGAGATGGTCTACATCCCGGAGCCCGGCCGCGGCACTTTGTGCATTTCCTCGCAGGTGGGCTGCGTCCTGGACTGCTCGTTCTGCTCCACGGCCCAGCAGGGATTCAATCGCAACCTGACGACGGCCGAAATCGTCGGTCAGGTGTGGCTGGCGGCGCGCGAACTGGAAGCGACGGTCGGCGCTGTGCCCGATGATGCCGGCGACGAGTCCGCGCCGGTCATCACGCCGTTCAGCGGCCGCATCATCAGCAATGTCGTGTTCATGGGCATGGGCGAGCCGCTCGCCAATTTCCGCAACGTCGTACCGGCACTGTCGATACTGCTGGATGACTTCGGCTTTGATCTCTCGCGCCGCCGCGTCACCCTGTCGACGTCGGGCCTGGTGCCGCAGATGTACAAGCTCGCCGAGGAAGCCAATGTCGCGCTGGCCGTGTCGCTGCATGCACCGAACGACGCCTTGCGCAATGAGCTGGTGCCGATCAACCGCAAGCATCCCATCAGCGAGCTGCTCGCGGCGTGCTGGCATTATCTTGATGAGCAGAATGGCCGCAGCGTCACTTTCGAATACGTGATGCTCGACGGTGTCAACGACTCACCGAGTCAGGCGCGCGAGCTGGTACGGCTGCTGCGCGGACATCCGGCCAAGCTCAATCTGATTCCTTTCAATCCTTTTCCCGGCACCCGTTACCGACGCTCACCGCTGGCCACCATCCAGCGGTTTCGCGATGAACTCATTCGCGGGGGCGTGCTCGCCACGATCCGGCGCACCCGCGGTGACGATATCGACGCCGCCTGTGGTCAGCTCGCCGGACGGGTCATCAACCGGACGACGGTGCGTCTGGGCAACAAGACCATTGGCCTTGCGGTGCAGTAATGAAGATCACGCGCGCCTTGAGCCTGCCGCTTGCAATCATCCCGCTGACCATGGTCCTGGGGGGCTGCATTACCACGCGTACCCCGCATCTGAGCGATGCCCATGCCCAGGCTGACGCCGCTGCCGACAATGTGCAGCTGGCCATGGCCTACATGCAGCAGGGCAATCTGCCGCGCGCCAAGGAAAAGATCGACCGGGCCCTGCAGGAAGACCCTTCGAACGCCAACGCCCACAGCGTGCTGGCGCTGTTCTATGAGCGCGTGAATGATCAGAAGAAAGCCGAGAGCGAATTCCACGAGGCGCTGCGACTGGCACCCGGGGATCCGGGTCCGTTGAATTTCTACGGCGTCTACCTGTGTGGACAGCATCGGGTGGACGAGGGCGTCACGAAGCTGCTGCAGGTGGCCACGAATCCCCTTTATCGGACCCCCGAGGCCGCCTATACCAACGCCGGCGTCTGCCTGCGTACCGCGCATCGTGACGCGGAAGCCGAGTCGGCCTTCCATCGGGCCCTGACAGTGCGGCCTGAATTCGCCGAGGCGACCTACCAGCTGGCCGATCTGGAGCTGGCGCATGGCCGCGCGCTCGAAGCGCGTGACCGGATCGAGCGATACCTGGGGCAGTACAATCCGACCCCCGACCTGTTGCTGCTCGGACTGCGCGCTGCGCGCACGCTTGGTGACGCCCGCAGTGTCGCGCAGTACGCCAAGACGCTGCGCACCGATTTCCCGGACTCTGAGCAGGCGCGCTCCCTGGGCGCCGACCCGCAGGGATGAACGCCATCGGCGCGCGACTGCAGGCGGCGGAACGGCTCCACGTCGATCCCAACGTGATCCACGCGCTCGAAACGGAGCAGTTCGGCGAATTGGGCGCGCCGGTCTATGCTCGCGGACACCTGCGCCACTATGCCGAGCTGGTCAGGGAATCCGCGCCGGAACTGCTCGCGCTGTATGCGGACAGTGCCCTGATCGGGCCGCCACCGGATCTGACCCTGATGCCGCATGCCAAACCAAGCAGTTCGCTGCGCGGCGCGCTGGTTGTGACGGGACTGGCGCTGGTGATCGGCGTGGGTCTGGTGGGCAGCATCCACTGGATTTATCTGGACCTGCATCCGGCTGCCGCCGCCGCCGCTGCGGCGGTGACCACCGCGGGCAACAAACCTTGAGCAGGGGATTTCTTTGACGGGTCAGATTCAGCCCATCCGCGGCATGAACGATGTGCTGCCGGCGGAGAGCGTGTTGTGGCAGCACCTGGAAGGCACGGTGCGCGACCTGGTCGTGGCCTATGGGTACGAGGAGATCCGGGTGCCGGTCGTGGAGCACACCGACCTCTTCAAGCGCGCCATCGGCGAGTACACCGACGTGGTCGAGAAGGAGATGTACACCTTTACCGACCAGGGCGGCGACAGTCTGACGCTGCGCCCCGAGGCGACGGCCGGGATCGTGCGCGCCATGATCTCCAATGGCCTGCTGCGCGGTGCACGCCACAAGCTGTGGTGCATCGGCCCCATGTTCCGCCATGAAAAACCGCAGAAGGGCCGTTATCGGCAGTTCTACCAGGTCGATGTGGAGGCCGTGGGCTTCACGGGCCCGGACGTCGATGCGGAGCTGATTGCGCTGACGGCGCGGCTGTGGCGCCGTCTGGGGATCACGCGGGTGAAGCTGCAGATCAACTCGCTGGGCACCGCTGACTCGCGCCGTGTGTACCGCGAGCAGCTGATCGAGTACTTCTCGGCACACCGTGATCGCCTCGACGAAGACAGCCGCAGGCGCCTCACCGGCAATCCGCTGCGCATCCTGGACAGCAAGAATCCGGACCTGCAGCAGCTGGTCGCCGCTGCGCCGCTGCTGACGGACTACCTCGACCCGGAATCCCAGGCGCATTTCGCGGCGCTGCGCGCCGCGCTCGATGCGATGGGACTTCAGTACACCGTCAACCCGCGCCTGGTGCGCGGCCTCGACTACTACAGCCGCACTGTGTTCGAGTGGATCACCGACGCACTGGGGGCCCAGGACGCGGTGTGCTCCGGCGGCCGCTACGACGGGCTCATCACCCAGCTCGGCGGGGACGCCACGCCCGCCATCGGCTTCGCGATGGGCATCGAGCGGGTGGTCGAACTGCTGCGGCAGCTGCCCTCCCAGCCGCAGCCCCAGGCCACGGATGTCTATGTGGTGCTGAACGGCGAGCAGGCGGCGATCGCCGGCGGCCGTATTGTCGAGTCGCTGCGCGACGCCCTGCCGCATCGGCGGTTCGAAATGAACCTGGGTGGGGGTAATTTCAAGGCGCAGTTCCGGCGCGCCGATCGCAGCCGGGCCGCCCTGGCGCTGATCATCGGCGAGGATGAGCTTTCCCGGGGCGTGGCGGCGCTGAAACCTTTACGCCTCGAGGCGGGTCAGAGTGAGTGCCCGATGACGGAGCTGCCGGGTCGAATCGAGGCAGCCCTGCGGGGCACGGATTTGCAGGAGTAGGGTGGGTGGACGAGTACCTTTCAGAACGAGAACAACTGGAGCGGCTGACCGGGTGGCTGCGCGCGAATATTCCCTGGATTCTCATCGGTCTGGCCGTCGGCGGTGCGATCGTGGGCGGCTGGCGCTGGTGGCAGGCGCGGACCGAAGGCGGCGGCATCGCCGCGGGGCAGGCCTATTCCCAGATCCTGGACGCCTTCGATCGCGGCGACCGGACGCGGGGCATGGACCTGGTCGCGCAGCTGAGCCAGGCCCATCCGGGCAGTCCGTACGTGGACCAGGCGGACCTGGCCGCCGCACGGCTGCTGCTGGAGACCGGTCAGGTTGACCGCGCCGCCTCCTATCTGACCGCGGTGATGGACCACTCGCGTGATCCGCAGCTGGCGCTGGTCGCCCGGCTGCGCTTGGCGCGGGTGCAGGTGGCGCAGAACCATCCGGATGCGGCGCTCAGCACCCTGGGCACGGCCAACCAGGGCGCCTTCGAAGGGCGCTTCGCCGAGGTGCGTGGGGATGCCTATCTCGCTAAGGGGAACAAGGCTTCCGCGCTGCGTGAGTATCGGGCGGCGCGTCTTGCCGCCGGGCCAGCCCAGGCTTCCAACGACCTGTTGGATCTGAAGATCAACGACCTTGCCGGCGACGCGTCCAGCGCGCCGGCTGCCGCCATTCCCAAGGGGACCTGATCCATTATGCGTCGCATTCTGCCCGTTCTGCTGCTGGCCCTCGTGGCCGCCTGCTCCAAGGACAAGGACCCGGATCGTCCGGCCAAGCTGGTCGCCTTTCCGGAGAGCCTGAAGATCCAGAAGGTCTGGTCCGAAAAGGTCGGCGGCACCAAGGTGCCGCTGCGTCTGGGCCTGGCGCTCGATGTCGAAGGCGACACCGTGTATGCCGCCGGGGAAAAGGGCGACATTGCGGCGTTCAAACTTGAGACCGGAAAGAAGGAGTGGGAGACCCGCACCAAGTTGCCGCTGGGCGGAGCGGTGGGCTTTGGCGCCGGCAAGCTCGTCGTCGGCACCACCGATGGGGATGTGATCGCGCTGGATGCCCAGAGCGGCCAGCGCCTGTGGACGACGAATATCGTCGCCGAGATCCTGGCAGCACCGGCCGTGTCGCCGAAGCTGGCTCTGGTCCGGGGCGTGAACGGCAAGCTGCACGCCCTGTCGATGACCGACGGGCATGAACTGTGGCAGCAGCAGCAGACGGTGCCCAAGCTGTCGCTGCGGGGCACGGCGTCCCCCGTGATCGCAGGCGACGTCGCGGTCACCGGCTTCGACAATGGCCGCGTGGTCGCCTCCGCGCTGAGCGATGGGGGCAGCGTCTGGGAAACGCAGCTGCAGATCCCCGCGGGCAAGACGGATATCGACCGCCTCGCCGATGTGGATACGCGGGCGCAGATCATCGGCAACGATGTGTACCTGGTGGGATTCCAGGGCAAGGTGGCCATGATGGCGCTGGACTCCGGCCAGATCTGGTGGTCGCACGACACCTCCAGCTACCGTGGCGTCGCGCTCGATGACGACACGGTCTACGTGTCCACGGCAGATGGCGAGGTATTGGCGCTGAAGCGGCGCACCGGTGTCGAGGTGTGGCGCCAGAAAGCCCTGGCGCACCGCGGCCTCTCCGGTCCGACCGTGGCCGGCACTGCGATCGTGGTCGCGGATTACCAGGGCTACGTGCACTGGCTGGACCGCAGCAGCGGCGCCGTCATCGGCCGCCTGCGCGTGGGCAAGGTGCGCTACACCAATCCGCCGGTCTATGCCGATGGACTGCTGCTGCTGTTGAATGACCGCGGTGTCATCGACGCGTTGCGCGCCACGCCGGTTGCCGTCCACACCGCAAAGCCCGGGGGCTAAAGGACGGTTTCCCGTGCTGCCGATCGTTGCGTTGGTCGGCCGACCCAATGTCGGCAAATCGACGCTGTTCAATACCCTGACGCGCACGCGCGATGCGATCGTGGCGGACGTGCCCGGGGTCACGCGCGATCGGCAGTATGGCTACGGGCAGTTCGGCTCGGCCGCGTACGTGGTCATCGACACCGGCGGTCTGGTGGTCGAGAACCCCTCGGTGATCGAGGCGCAGATGCGCATTCAGACCGAGCGCGCCGTGGCCGAGGCGGATCGTCTGGTACTCATCGTCGATGCGCGCGCCGGCCTTACCCCGCAGGACCAGATCATCGCGCGCGAGCTGCGGCGCTCGGGCAAACCCATCATCCTGGCCGTCAACAAGATCGAGAGTCTGGACGCCGAGGTCGCGTTGAGCGATTTCCATGCCCTGGGGCTGGGGGATCCGCAGCCGATCGCCGCGACCCACGGCCAGGGCATTCGCGAACTCATGTCGGTCGTGCTCGCCGGATTCGAGGAGTCCGTTCGCGAGGACTCGATCGATGACGCCATCCGCATTGCCGTCATCGGCCGCCCCAACGTGGGTAAGTCGACGCTGATCAACCGGCTGCTGGGCGAGGAGCGGGTCATCGCCAGCGAGGAGCCCGGCACCACGCGTGACAGCATCCTGGTGCCCTTCAGACGCGACGACCGCGACTTCATACTGATCGACACGGCCGGTATCCGCCGTCGCTCGAAGGTCGAAGACGTTGTCGAGAAGGTCAGTGTCGCCAAGACGCTGCAGGCCATGGACTACGCGCATGTCGTGGTGATGGTGCTCGACGCCCATGACACGGTCGGTGAGCAGGACGCCAGTGTGCTCGGCATGGCGCTGCAACGCGGCCGCGCGCTGTTGATAGCGATTAACAAGTGGGACGGCATTCCGATGGAGCAGCGTGAGGAGATCCGGCGCCAGCTCGGGTTGAAACTGGATTTCGTGCCCTACGCACCGCTGCATTTCATATCCGCCCGTCACGGCACCGGGGTCGGCGAGCTGGCCCAGTCCGCGGTGCGCGCCTTCGAGGCCGCGATGCGCGAAATGCCCACCCGCGTGCTCAACAAGACACTGGAGGCGGCGCTGCAGGCGCATCAACCGCCGCTGGTGCACGGCCGGCGCATCAAACTGCGTTACGTCCACCAGGGCGGCCGTAATCCGCCCCGCGTCATCGTGCACGGCAACCAGGGCGAGCGTGTCCCGGATGCCTATGCCCGCTACCTTAGCAACGTCTTTCGCAAGACCTTCGATCTTTATGCCTGCCCGGTCGCGGTGGAATTCCGCACGGACTCCAATCCTTACAGCGAGCGCAAGACCGAGCACAAGGTCGGTCATCGGCCACGCCGCAAGGGTACCGCCAACACCGGGCACCGGGGCGCGGCGCTGGCCAAGATTGCCGGCATGAAGGCCGCACGCAAGCGCAAGACCGAGACTGCGGGCGGCCAGAGTTCGCGCCCGGTGCGGGCCGGGGCGAGACCCGCGGCAAAAAAGTCCGGCGCAGCGAGGCCCGTCAAAAAAACGAGCGGTCCGGTTCGCGGCGGGAAAGGCCGCGGCGGGGCAGCGTCCGGTCGGGGCGCGAAGCGCAAGTAACTTAACGGGTGCGGATGAACTGGCGTGGCGGCGGCAGGAACAGCGCCGGATCCACGAACTCCTGGTTGAGCACGACGGCGAAGTGCAGGTGCGGACCCGTTACCCGCCCGGTCATGCCCACCTTGCCGATGACCTGTCCGCGGCGGATCACATCGCCGCTATGCACGCCGATCGCGCTCAGGTGGCAGTACACCGTGAGCAGTCCCTGACCGTGATCGATGATCACGGTGTTGCCATTGAAGAAGTAGTCGCCGGTGTCCACCACCGTGCCGTCCGCGGCCGCCAGTATCGGGGTGCCGGTGGGTGCAGCGATGTCCATCCCGGTGTGGGGATTGCGCGCCTCGCCATTGAACACGCGGCGCAATCCGAATGAACTCGAACGAATGCCTGGCACCGGCTGCAGCAGCGCCAGAGTGGACGGGCCCGTCGGGCTGAACGTTGCGATGGCGGCGAGGATGCGCGCCCGCTCCTGCGCGGCGCGGCTCGCGTCCTGCGGGGACAGGTCGACTTTACCTGGCGCGACCGTCAGTCGCTGAGTGGCGTAGGTTTTCGGGCCGATGGGGAACGGGTAGGGGGTGGCCGGCTGGACAGTAAGCTGCGCTTCCCCGAGCGGCGCCTCGAGTCCGATACCCACCACCGCCAGCCACTTGTCGTTGCGGCGGATCACCATCACGCGATGCTGATCAAACATCGCAACCGGTGCCACGTCGGCCGGCCCGGGCAGAGCGATGAGGCGTACGCCGCCGGGAACGCTGGCACTGCGCGGCAGTTCCAGCGCCGCGCCATTGCCGGCGCGGGCGATCATGAAGGGGGCGGCGGCGAGCAGCGCGCCCATCCCCACCAGCAGCCTGCGCCGCAGCCTCATTTTCCGTTTCCCGAATCGTGGCCGGTGACCCGGGCGCGCAACGCTCCGCGGTGTACGAGTGCGCGGATTTCATCGCCCACCGCAACGGTGCTGGCGTCGATGATGACGCTGCCGTCGGCACGCGTGAGGACGGCGAAACCGCGCGCGAGGGTGGCCAGGGGACTTACCGCATCAAGTTTGTGCTGCGCCAGATGCAGCCGATGCGCGCTGGCCTGCACGCAGCGCTGCAAGGCATGTTGCAGCCGGATGCGCAGCTCGGCGTTGCGCGCGTTCAGGATCGCCACGCGGTGCGCCGGAGTCGCGCGGATGAGCGCGGCCAGTGCCACACCCAGGCGGATGCTCTGCTGCTGCAGGCGGGCGTGCAGGCCCGTGCGCAGTCTTTGTTCGAGCTCATCCAGCCGCTGCGCACTGTGAGCCAAGCGCACGCCCGGATGCGCGCGCTGCAGCCGGTGTCCCAGGTTGGCCAGCAGCTGGGCCGCCGAGCGCAATTCGCGCCGCCCGGACTGCACCAGGCGCTCGCCGACGCGGCGCAGCGCACTTAACAGTTCCTGGCGGTCCGGGACCACCAGTTCGGCCGCGCCGGAGGGTGTCGGCGCACGGACATCTGCGACAAAATCGGCGATGGTGAAATCAATTTCGTGCCCGACGCCGCTGACCACCGGTATGGCGCAGGCGCGAATGGCGCGCGCGACGCCCTCGTCGTTGAAGGCCCACAGGTCTTCGAGCGAGCCTCCGCCGCGTGCCAGGATGATGACGTCGCAGTCGGCGCGCGCCGAGGCCAGCTGCAGCGCCCGGATCAGTGCCGGTACGGCTGCGGCGCCCTGCACGGGCGTGGGATAGATCAGCACCTGCGCCGGCGGATAGCGGCGCTTGAGGATGTGCAGTACGTCGCGTACCGCAGCGCCGCTGGGCGAGGTGATCACCCCGATGCGGCGCGGGAAGGCGGGCAGGGGGCGCTTGAGCTGCGGCGCGAACAGCCCCTCCGCAGCCAGCCGTGCCTTGAGGCGCTCGAATTCCCGCTTCAAGGCGCCGACCCCGGCTTCCTCCATGTGATCGACGATCATCTGGTAGTCGCCGCGAGGCTCGTACAGGCTGACCCGGCCGCGCACCAGGACCAGCTGCCCGGATTTGGGGCTGAATCCCAGGTTCATATTGCGCTGGCGGAACATGGCGCCGCGGATCTGGGCTTCCTTGTCCTTCAGCGTGAAATACCAATGTCCCGAGGCCGGCTGGGTGAAGTTCGAGAGCTCAGCTTCCAGCCAGATTACAGCCAAGCCGCGCTCCAGCAGCATCCGGACTTCCCGGTTGAGCCGGGCCACGGTGTAGACATTGCGCTCGGGAGTTTCGGGCATGTCCCATGGTACCGCTCTTTGGCGGTTTACCCGATCCCGGAGAGTGCGTAGAATGCGCCATGCGAATCCTCGAAGAAGCCCTGACTTTCGACGACGTCCTCCTGGTTCCAGCCCATTCCACGGTGCTGCCACGCGAGGTCGACCTCTCCACCACGCTGACCCGCACCATCAGGCTCGGACTGCCCGTGCTGTCCGCCGCCATGGACACCGTGACCGAGGCCCGGCTCGCGATCACGATTGCCCAGGAAGGCGGTATGGGCATCATCCACAAGAACATGTCCGTGGAATCCCAGGCGCGCGAAGTCGCCCGGGTGAAGAAGTTCGAAAGCGGCGTGATCCGTGATCCGATCACGGTGCCGCCGGGCATGACCATCCGCGAGGTGCTGCAGCTGACCCGGGCGCGTGGCATCTCCGGCGTGCCGGTCGTCGATGGCACCCGGGTGGTCGGCATCGTGACCCACCGCGACCTGCGCTTCGAGGAGAAGCTCGATGCGCCGGTGTCCTCGGTCATGACGCCCCAGCAG
>Ga0182030_10022133_pt1 | contig 11853 bp, 3 predicted proteins | sample 812S3MmetaG_FD_121299 | JGI IMG/M metagenome (GOLD analysis project Ga0182030, IMG submission 121299) | Permafrost microbial communities from Stordalen Mire, Sweden - 812S3M metaG (Illumina Assembly) | ecosystem: Environmental > Terrestrial > Soil > Wetlands > Permafrost | place: Sweden... | reverse complement strand
GCTGGACGGCAAGGAAACTCCGCCGCACGCCGCGCTCTTTCACAACAACCATGACGGGACGTTTACCGATGTGACCATCAAGGCCGGCGTGGCCAACGACCGCTGGGGCTTTGGCGTGGCCATTGCCGACTACGACAACGATGGGTGGCCGGATATTTTTGTGGCTAACTACGGCAAGAATCGCCTCTATCACAACAATCATGACGGCACCTTTACCGATGTGGCCGAAAAGGCCGGAGTAACGCTCGGCAACTGGTCCGCCGGCGCCACCTGGGGCGATTATGACGGCGATGGAAAGCTCGATCTCTTCGTCTCCGGATATGTACATTTCGATCTGAATAACAAGCCCGTGGGCGGCGCCGATGGGGTTTCGTTTGCCTTCTGCTCCTTCCGCGGCGAGGCGGTCAACTGCGGTCCGCATGGGCTGAAGGGCGAGCCGGATCATCTCTTTCATAACAACGGCGACGGCACCTTTACCGATGTAAGCGAGAAGGCCGGCGTAGCCGATAAGCCGGGCTACTACGGTCTGAGCGCGCTCTTTGTGGACATTAACAACGATGGCAAGCCGGACCTGCTCGTCGGCAACGACTCGACGCCGAACTATCTCTATATCAACAAGGGCGACGGCACCTTTGAAGACGTGAGTTATGCCTCCGGCTACGCGCTGAATGAGGCGGGGCGCGAGACTGCGACCATGGGCATTGCCGTGGGCGATTATGAAAACAACGGCCGGTTGGACATCTATAACACCACGTTTTCAGATGACTACAAGCCGCTCTATCGCAACGAAGGTGACGCCAACTTTACCGACATCAGTTATCAGATGGGTATCGCCGAAAACTCGGTGCCATTCCTGGGCTGGGGCGACGCGTTTCTCGACTACGACAACGATGGATGGAAGGACCTGCTCACGGTGAATGGCCATGTCTATCCGCAGGTAGATCGGCACCCGTGGGGCACGACCTGGTCGCAGCGGCCTCTGCTCTATCACAACCTAGGCGGAAAGAAGTTTGAACTGATGCCGGCAGTCGAAGGCACTGGATTGGCCGATGTAATTCCGGCGCGTGGCCTCGCCGTTGGTGACCTCTTCAACGACGGCAAACTGGACGCGGTGATCAATGTCGAAGACCAGCATCCGGTGATTCTGCGCAACGTGAATTCAGACCACAACCACTGGATCGAGTTGAAGCTTGTCGGAGGTCCGAAGAGTCCAAAGGATGCCGTGGGTGCGACCGTGTATCTTACTGCGAATCATATGAAGCAGCGCGCCGATGTGACGAGCGGCGGAAGTTATATCTCGTCGAGCGACCAGAGGCCACACTTTGGCCTTGGCGAAGCTACAAGAGTCGACGAGATTGAAGTGCACTGGCCGAGCGGCGCAGTGGAGAAGTTCACAACTTCCGGCGTAGATCGGATCATTACTCTCACCGAGGGTAGCGGCAAGTAAGCCTGAGTCGAGGCTTCACAAAAGCGCGCTCCGAACCCCATGAATCTGGGAAACCACCAATCTACGCGGTCACAATACTAGCCTCCCGAGTTTGTAATTCACTCAAGAAATGCTGTCATCCTGAACGTAGTGAAGGACCCGCTTTTCAGCAATTTGTGCCTCCAGTGCTTACCGGGAAACATGTTACGAACTTCCGACTCAGGACACTATTGGTGTGTCTCACGCAGATCATCGTTTATCCGTCTTGAAGGGTACGGGCTTTAGCCCGTACATAAGCTCCGCAAAACCAATGGGGCTTTAGCCCCGAGGGAATGCCGGTCCGCCGATCTCTGCCTTTGTAAGGCGCACAAAATGGACTCAATCATTGAGACACTACACTAGAAGTCGAGGCGCGCGCCCAGTTCAAGAGAGCGTGGTCCGGCGCCTTCAGCCGTCTGCAATTCTGGGATTTGCCCGAAGCCGTTTTGCGGAGCATCCACCTGCATATTGGGCGGTTCGTAGTTGCGGTGGTTGAATATGTTGGAGCCTTCCACGGAAAACTCGAACTTGGCGCGCTCGGTAATCGCGAAGCCCTTGCGGAGAGAGAGCGAGTAGATTTCGGTCCCAGGGCCGACGACGCTGCCCACGGCTGCATTGCCGAAGTAACCGCGGTCGCTGGCCGGCACGGCAAAGGCATTGGGGTTGAACCAGCCGGAAACGTTGCGATGCGCTGCGTAGAGGGGTTGATTGGGGACGATGTCGCTGCGGGTCTGGCCGACGGTGGTGGTGATGTTGGTGCCTGCCGGGTCCGACGTATTTTCATAAGGCGTCAGGAACGGTCCGCTTTGCAGCACAGTCACGCCGCCCAAGTGCCAGCCGCCCACGATCTCATCGAGCACGGAGCTGGTCGAGAGCCAGCGCTGGCCTTTGCCGAACGGGAGGTCGAAGAGATACGTGGCGATGAAGCGATGACGCCGGTCATAGATGACGTTGCCGTAATCGAGGCCAGGGTGGAAGCGATCGGTCAGGAACGATCCTCCAGAGACGGCGAAGGCCGTGGGCGTGGCTCCGCCGGCGTTCGAGAGGTCGCGAGTATAAGTGTAGCTGGCATCGAAGGTGTAGACCTTGCCGCTGTGGCGGGAGACTTCCACCGTACCGGCGTTATAGTTACTTTCAGCAAGGTTGGAAACGCTCTGAATGACCGCCCAGCAGGGGTAAGGGCGATAGTCGGCAATCTCGTAACTGCCGGGACCGTCAACCTGGCAACTCGGTGAACTGGTGGGCGCAGGCGTGCTGGCAGGGACATTGTTGTAGTAGCCGATGGTGTTGGGTTGCACCTGGTTGTCGTCGATCATCGCTTCGAGATTCTTGCCATGGCTGCCGATGTAGCTCAGGCGCATGCCGATGCCGTGGCCGAGGTCCTGCTCCACGGTCACGTTCCATTGCTGCACCGAGGGGTCTTTGTAGCGGATGGGGAATGCGTAGTAGAAGCCCGCCGAGCCGGTGCTGATGCTGTTCTGCAGGTTCCCGAAGCCGGGGTTTGTGAAGGAGAGAGCCGGCGTGTTTCCGTTAAGGGACTGGCTGAAGTAGCCGACATAGCTGGCGGAGACAGCCCACCCAGATACCAGAGAGAAGCCGAGGGGAGTCTCGATGAACTGGCCCCAACCGCCGCGCACTACGGTCTTGTCGTTGCCGTAGGGGCGCCATGCGAATCCAAGACGCGGCCCCCAGTCGTTCTTATCGGTGTAGCGCAGGGTTTCCGGCAGTCCAGCCTGCTTTGCGGTAAATGTGGGCGTGGGCGCGATGGACTGAATGAAATCGCCGGACTCGAAGCCGATGGCGGTTTGATTGGGAACGACGACTGCGCCCGAAACGTTCGTTCCATCCGTGCCCGTGCCGTTGTAACTCGGGTCGAAGAATGCCGTGTTATAGCCCACTTCCTTGAGCGGCGGGTGAAGCTCGTAGCGCAGGCCCAGATTGAGCGTCAGGTTGGGCGTGATCTTCCAGTCGTCTTGCGCGAACCACGCATAGGAGTAGCCCAGCCCGTCCATCTCCGGCTTGTTGATCGTCGCCGTCTCGGTGTAGTCGGGATAGCCGAGCAGAAAGCTGGTGTAGGCATCGCCGATCGTCTCATCTGCCGTGGAGGACTGATCGAAGACGAACCAGCCGCTGGTGTAGTTGCCGAAAACGTTGGTGTCGTAGTCGGTGAGGCGCTTGAAGTCAGCTCCGAATTTGAAGGTGTGCTTCTGCTTGGTCCAGGTCACGTTGTCCAGCAGTTCAACGATCTGACTGCGCTGTACCGTGGGGTTGCCTCCGCCGGGAGACATGAAGCCGCTGATGGCCACCAGCGGAGCTTCCGGCCACTGTAGATCGGGCTGCGGCGTCACCGAAGTGAGGCCTGTCTCCTGGAGGATCTGATTGGTGGTGAAGCCGGTGGGAATCGTGGAGGTGTGCTGAGCATTGAAGCCTCCGCGAAACTCATTGAGCAGCCTTGGAGTGAGAATGTAGTTATGCGCGAAGGTCAGGCCTTCGTCGATCTCAGGAGTATTGTAGGAGCCTAGCAACGGGCTGCCGGCGGTCGCACAGAATAGGACGCCGCAACTGACGTCTGGCGCGGTAATGACCTGGCGGTTCTTGTAAGAAAAGCGGGCGAACATGGACTGCTTTGCGGTGAGCGTCTGGTCCAGGCGGACATCACCCTGATTGGTGGAGATCGGCGTGGGGAAGTCGACGGCGTAGTTGTTGGCGTAGCCGCTCTTGGTTGGCGTGGGAAAGAGATATTGCAGTAAATTGGCGGCAATCGGAGTGATGGGCACCGCACTCGGATCGATCGGCGTGGTCCCGCCAGGCTGGTAGATGCTCGTGCCGTTCAGATAGCCGCTCAGGTCCGCGAAGGCTGTTCCGTTGCCGCGCATGGCGAGGGTCGGGACTGTGCCGATGATGGGCGTTTCGCGCGGCAGGCGCAGGCCCTCATAGCTGATGAAGAAGAACGTGCGGTCCTTGCCGTTATAGAGATGGGGAACGAGGACGGGACCACCGGCGGTGCCGCCAAAATCGTTCATGATGATCTTTGGTGTCACGCCGGTAAATGGGTCTCCGGCGTTGAAGACGTTATTCTCGTGGTTCTCAAACAAGCCTCCGTGGAAGGCGTTGGTGCCGGCTTTGGAGACCGTGGTGATGTCGGCTACTCCGGAGAACTCCGCGTTGTTATTGGATTCGCTGACGCGGATCTCTTCGATGGAGTTGAAAGAAGGGAACATCTCATTGATGGGACCGGAATACTCAACGCCTACGCTGCTGATGCCATCCACCGTGACGCTGAGCAGCGGCGCCGGAGCGCCCGCAATCGAGAGTTCGCCGCTGTCATCTGTTTGCACCCCGGCTTCGGTGGTCAGCGTATCGATCGGGCTGGTGGAACCGGTCGAGCGCGAATAGATAGCCACGGGTAAATTGACCAGTTCTTCGCCGACCTTAGTCTCGGCCAGGTTTGAAACTTCCGTCGTGATGACATTCTCCTGCTGCGCGACTACCGTCACAGTCTGGTTTTCCGCGCCGAGTTGCAGCGCGGCATCGATATGCCGCTCCTCGCGCGCAATGATCCCGATGTCCGTCTGGCTGAATTTCTCAAAGCCCGAAGCCGTGACCGTGAGCGAGTAGTTGCCCACGTCGATGTTGCTGAAGACGAAGCCACCGCTGCCATCGCTCGTCAATTTACGCTGTGCGGATGTGCCGGTATTGATCAGCGTCACCGTGGCGCCAGGAATGACCGCTCCGCTCTTATCGTGCACAGTGCCGAGGATGCTTCCGAATGTCGATTGCGATTGGAGGCGCGGCGCGAAGAGGAAAAGGAGACAAACAAGAAAGGCGGGGAAGGGGAATAGTCGAAAAGTATTCGGGGAACAGAAGGTGCGCGTCACATTCGTCGAAGAAGGCATGCTTGGACCTCACTGGAAGATAGAATTGTGATGGTAACCAGGGTAGGGAATTCCCCTCCGCCCACGGATGGCAAGTAACTCCGCGGAAAGTAATTCGGCTCGTCGTCCAGCCAATGTTTCTTATGCCGAGCAGGCCTCGAACCTGTATTCAGTTCGAAGCCTGCTCGTTTTATACGTCTTGCGCCTATCTGTTTGAGCAGGCCTTCATTGCCCGCTGCTTGCAAAGCTCGTCAGGGAACCATAGGCAAATCCATCGTCGGGTTTTTGGGCAGAAACTGGAACGGCGATAGAGTAAAGGTGTGCCACATAATCGGCATCTGCGGCCAGTCTTCCGGTCGTGGCACATGATGGAAGCCGACCGTATACCATGCCACGATGTCCGTATTCATGATGCCGCGATTCTGCTTGACCCAGTTAGGCAAGCTATCTTCGCCGGTGCTGCCCATCACATAAACACCGGAAGCGTAGCGCTCCTTGGGATCGTACGGAGTTACCCACAAGTTATGCTCCGACCATCCAGCGCGCTTCTGCGGCCACTCGTCCTTGGGCAGCAGGCTGATGCCTGTTTCACCCGGCATGATGGCAAAGCTGGTCGTCTGGCCGAGTGAGTTCTTCACGCCCTCGTTGGTGAACATCCACATAGCCGGGTGCTCGATGGAGACATCGAGCTTGGCGTCGCCCTCCGTCTTGAGCATCTCCGGCTTCACGGCCCAGATCCAGTGGCGGCCGAGGTTGGCTTTGGGTAACTCATAGGGAACCAGCTTATCCACCATCACGCTGTTCTTCAGCCCATCCACGTCGAGATCGAGCCGGTAGCTGAAGTAGTGGTCGTGATCCACTGCCGAGAGACCGGGCGCGATCAGTTGGCCGAACTCGACCTCATTGCCTTGCGGATCTTTGCCCACCATGGCCGCCGATTGCGGCGCGTCGGCGCGCTTGTCGCTCACCGCTTTCACTTCCAGAATGCCGGTTGCACCCACGCCGACGGTGATCGAGGCATCCTGCTCGAAGCGCCAGTCGAAGAGATAGTCGTAATTGCCCACTGTCGCGATAGTGCGGAAGACCAGTTCGCGAGTGGGGCGTCCGGAGATTGCGGCGGTGTCCTCGTCCCAATGGCGCCACACCGGGTCGCCGGTCACGCGCTCAAACATGCAGGCCAACTGCGGGCGAACATAGGGCGCGCCGTTGTCATGAGCGAATGTGCCGCTGAAGTACGTAGCGTAAGTGGGGCAATCGACGCCGGTCTGCAGCGGCTTGATGATGCCGCCCGAGCCGGTGTTGGTAAAGTACTCACCCGCGTCCAGAAAGACATGCGAGTTCCAGGTCTCTTCCGGGTCCTGGTATGGCACATACATTTCTGCCAGCGAACCCTCATACAACACAGAACGGTCCTTCGCGCCATCGTTGTAAGTGACCAGGCTTACGATAGGTCCAACGCGCGCGTCTAGACGGAAGCGAAATTTCCAGTTGCCCCACGTCACGGCGCCATCCTTGATGGTGAAGCTCGGGCCGTTAGGCTGCGCAATGACAAAGGGGCTGTTGCCAGGCAGCGACGGGCCGCCGTCGGCGTCGTAGATGCTCGTGGTTGGAGGCATGGGCACAGCGCCGTAGTCCGAGAAGCGCGCGATCGCCTTCTTGTTCATGTCTACAACGAAGAAGATGCCGGGAATTTCGCGATCCCAGCCGTATTTCGCATTCGCCGAGTAAGTGCAGCCGCCCCAGCCAATGCGCCGGCCTTCAGTCTGCTCCGGCAGATCGACATGACCAGCAGGGGTCACGTAGCAGACCACCAGGCGCAGATCGACGATGCCGCGCTTCTTGAGGGCATCCAGGATGCGCGGGTCCTTCTTGAGGATCTCATCGTACTCGTGCATCTCAGTCTCGGAGATGGGCGCCTGGTCCTTCTTTAGCTCCGTGTAAGATTCGAGTTTCTCGGCAGCTATATCCACGACAGCCGCTGCGGATTTGCCTTCAGTGACCAGCACCACGTCGGCCTTGCGCGGAATGGGCATCCCCGGCTTCCACGCCAGCACAACGGATTTCTCCGGCTCGTCCAGCAGGACGCTGGCAAAGATCGTCTTCTCGGCCAGTTTTCCCGAGCTGAGCAGAACGTTGTAAATCTTCCAATATTCCTCGGGCGCGAGTCCGTCGAGGGGGTGATGGACGGAGGGCTGGAGCGCAAAAGCAGTCGACAGCGATAAGAAGAGAAGGGAGAACGCGAAGATTCTACAGCGCAAAACCACGAAGTACCTCCACGGGAGTCAACCCGGACCGGAATGCAAATACACCAATGGGCAGGTACCCTGCGTGAGAATCGAGGGAAACCGGCCGCAAACGTGGGACGCGAACAAGTTATGCGAACAAAAAAGCCAGCAAGATACGCGACCAAGAGAGCAGGCTAAACAGGTAGCAGCGCGAGAAACGAACGTACCCTTTGGAGAAAGCCGAGAGGCCGAGTCTATACAGCCGGTCCGCCGAGCAAGCAGGCCGACAGCTTTCCTTATGGAGGAAATTCCTCTCTTTATCCGACATTTTTCATCGCAAGTCAAGAGTTCTTTATTAACGGCGTTTTAACGGAACCCGAATCCTCGAAGGCTTACCCGCTGATCTTCGCTTCTCCCGCAGTTCAGGACGCTCTGCGGGGCAATCGCATGAACCGGTCCGACTCCCAGTGGAATTGCGATTCGGGCCGGAAACGTCTCAAAAGTGTGAGCCAAACCAAGCGCCAAAGGCGCGACGCTATCCCAGCCCAGGCCATCGGCCTGGGTTTCCGGTCCCAAGAGCGAGATCGGAGGGCTGAAGGCCCGGCATATCGTATGCAATTTCCTTTCGTGCGATTGCCATGGGATACTCTGGCGAGATTGCGCACAAAGCGGAAATTTGTTCTATATTAAAGTCAATTGAAACAGGGGTGCTCTGCGAAAGACCGCAGGGCTGAGAGAGTCCCTTTGGACCCGATCCGGATAATGCCGGCGTGGGAAGTTTTCTCGAACAGCAATGTTCGGCAGGCTTTGCTTTTTCCTTAGCACCCCTTGTTTCCATGGCCGATGATTTGGCCACACGCAAGGGGGATCTATGCAAGGTTCTGTATTTTCGCCACTTACTCCCAGTTATGTCCTTCGCCTGCTTCGGGGGCTTGTTCTCGCGTTCTTATGCGTATTGGCTTATCGGCCTTCCTATGCGCAGGCGACTCCTCCCGCCTCCACGACCGATCCCAACGCGCAGAAGGTTCAGCCGGTCACGACCACGGTCGTGGTCCAGGGACAAGTGAGCGATGACTATCTACCAACGCTGCTAACCGTCGGCTCTCTAGATGGCCTTTCGCTGCTGTCCTCCCCGGTTTCGGCTACTGTGGTCACGCGCGATCTGATGAACGATCAGGTCTCCCGCCTGCTCTCGGACGTGGTTAAGAATGACGCTTCGATCGGCGAAGATTACGCGCCTGTCGGCTACTACGGCGACTATGAAATTCGCGGCTTTACCGTCGACTTAGCCACCGGCATAGAGATCAACGGCATGCCCATCGCCGGCGAGCAGGATGTGCCGTTAGAGAACAAGCAGAGTGTTGAGTTTCTGAAAGGAATTGCTGGGGTCGAAGGCGGCGTAACTACGGCGGGCGGTCTGATTGATTATGTTGCCAAGCGCCCTGCGTCGGTAACAGCAATCGATTTGGCCACAGATCACCGTGGAACCAGTTATGCGGCACTGGATATTGGCCGTATCTTCGGCAAAGCGAAGCAATTTGGCCTGCGCGGCAATATCGCTGGAGAGGCGATCCATACTTACGTCGAAAGCGCCAACGGATGGCGCGGCGTGGGCGCGGTCGCGGCAGACTGGAAGTTATCGGACAACGTGGCATGGAAGGCCGACTTCGAATATCAGCATAAGCGCGAACGGAGCGTGGCAGGCTACCAGTTACTCGGAGGAACGACAGTCCCCGCGCTGAGTACCGTCTTTCCTTCCGTCATGCTGGCCGATCAGCCTTGGTCGAAGCCCAATATCTTCGACGCATTCAACGCCAATTCGCGAATCGACCTGAATGTAACTCCGGTCTGGCGCGTATATCTGGAGGGAAGTTATAGCCACTCGCTGATCGACGATAATGTGATCTATCCCTACGGGGCAGCCCTCGCGGCGGATGGGATAACTTCCTTGTGCCCGGATTCTCCCATATACTTCTTCTGCCCCGACGGAAGCTACGAGGCCTATGACTATCGAAGTCCCGGAGAGTTGCGCATCGACGTGATAGGGCAGGCGATTGCCACGGGCCACATTCGCACCGGGCATATTTCGCAAGATATCGTCTTTGGCGGTTCGATGTTCGATCGCGGCGTGGATTTGTCTCCAGACATCATTTACAACCCGATAGGCGTCGAGAGTATCTTCCAGCCTAACGTTGTTTTCGCCGAGCAGACTTACACGCCCCCTACCCCGTCGGTGCAAGCGGATTTCAATCACCAATCTTCGGGAATTGTGCAAGACCGAATCGCGCTCCCAGGGCGGGTTCGGCTCACGGCTGGAGGGCGTTACGTGTCGACGGCCGATTACAGTTTCAACGGGGCGACCAGGGATCTTTGGCTGCCACAATACTCGGCAACTTATTCACCGGCGACCAGCGTGACGCTTTACGGCAGTTACGGCGTCACTCTATCTCTCGGCCCTGAAGCCCCCTTCTGGACGCTCAACTATCCGACCAGCGGATACCTCGCGCCCTTTCTTACCCGCCAGGCCGAGATAGGCGCCAAGTATGAGCCGGACCAACGTATTCTGCTTACGACTTCTCTCTTCCGGATGCGCGCGCCCTTCTTCTATCCCAAATTCATCAGCACCCCCGACGCAACCTGCACGCAGCCCAATGGGGCCGGCCCATGCTTTGAAGCCGATGGACACGAGACGCATGATGGCATCGAGCTAAGCGCACAGGGCAAGGCAGCGAACTGGCTTAGCCTCTCGGCCACGGCTGCGGGGATTCAGGCAATGTCGGACGATTCGAGTACTCCGGCATATAACGGCAAACAGGTAATCAATCAGCCACGGATCCGCACCGCGTTCTTCGCCGACCTGACCCTGCCTCGCACTGGGGTCCTGCACTTATCCGATATTCACCTGATGCCGGGGTGGGGCTATACTTCGCGCAAGGAAGCTACGCGCGACGACGCCGTAAGTGTCGGCGGATATAACTTGTTCAATCTTGGCGCGCGGTATTCTCCAGGTGGAGAAGCGGGCCATGTTGCATTTCGCATTTACGCGGACAACATACTGGACAAGCGCTATTGGAAGGATACAGGCGCAAGTTACGGCGATACGTTCATCCATCTGGGCGCCCCAACGACGGTGAGGCTCTCGGCGCAGTACCGGTTTTAGAGCTTGCGGTCCCGCAGCCATCCGTTATAGTTGAGACTCAATCTCAACTATAGGCTGGAGGGCTTGGATTCAATGCAGACGCGAAGCTGGAAATGGTTGACCCTGGCGGCAGTGCTGAGTGTAAGCGCACTCGCACTGTACGCCGCAGACGATAAGAAGGACGAGAAGCCGGCCAAGGCCATTGAGGTTGTGGCCGATTCGACGACAGAGGGCACAGTAACGGTGAAGGGGCAGGCGATCGCCTACACCGCCATTGCCGGCACCCTGACCGTAGGCGCCACCAACTCACAGGATGCGCTGATCGGGCTCGATGGCAAGTGGCTACCGGACGCAGGCGACATTGCCTCGGAGAAGCAAGCGGACGCCCCGGCAACGGCGCGTATCTTCTACACGGCGTACTTCAAGAAGGGCGCTCCGTCGGAGACGCGTCCGGTTACATTCCTGTACAACGGCGGTCCCGGCTCGTCGACCATGTGGCTGCATATGGGCTCCTTCGGTCCCCGCCGCGTAGTCACTGCGGATACGGTGCACGAGGCAGCTGCTCCATACAAGATCGTCAACAACGATGCGAGTTTGCTCGATGTAAGCGACCTGGTATTCATCGACGCGCCGGGAACAGGCTTCAGCCGCATCTTCGGCAAGAACAAGGAAGAAGCATTCTGGGGATTGGATGCGGATGCTCACGCTTTCGAGCGGTTTATCCGGCGCTTTCTGACCAAGTACGATCGCTGGAATTCCCCTAAGTATCTCTTTGGCGAGAGTTACGGAACCCCCCGCAGCGCTGTGCTGAGCAGCGACCTGCGCGGCGTGGATCTGAATGGGATCATTCTGCTTTCTGCGATTCTGAGCTTCGATAACTCAGCCGACGATCCCAAGGTAAATCCCGGCGTGGATCAGGCCTATGCGCTGGCATTGCCGACTTACGCCGCAAGCGCGTGGTATCACAAGAAGCTGGCCAATCCGCCGGCGACGCTCGAACCGCTGCTGGCCGAGGTCGAGAAGTTTGCGCTCGGCGATTACATGGCCGCACTGTTGCAAGGTTCAGAGCTGCCCGAAGCGCAGCGGCAGGCGATTGCGGCCAAACTGCATGACTACACCGGGCTGCCTCTGGCCTACATTCTCAAGAGC
>Ga0182030_10022132_pt1 | contig 11854 bp, 8 predicted proteins | sample 812S3MmetaG_FD_121299 | JGI IMG/M metagenome (GOLD analysis project Ga0182030, IMG submission 121299) | Permafrost microbial communities from Stordalen Mire, Sweden - 812S3M metaG (Illumina Assembly) | ecosystem: Environmental > Terrestrial > Soil > Wetlands > Permafrost | place: Sweden... | reverse complement strand
CTCCAGGTAGGCCACGGCGATGTCGGCCTGCAGCGGGAACGAGTAGTGGCGGTCGGGTTTGTCCGAGAGGCCGTAGCCCAGCATGTCGAAGAGGAGCACCCGCCGGTGGGCGGCCAGCCGGTCGACGACGAGGTGGAAGTCGAACGAGGAGGTGGGAAAGCCGTGGAGCACGAGCAGCGGTGGGTGCAGCTCGGCGCCGGCGCTGGCGATGTCCACCGTGAAGATGCGTTGCCCGCACAGTGTCCGGTGGAGCCCGCGTGACCGCCATGCCTCGGCCCGGGCGGTCATGCCGGGCCGCTCACCCGGTGAGCCTCTCGCTGAAGAAGTCGAGCACCTGGTCGAGGGCGGCGCGGGTCGGGGTGCCGGGCCGGTCGTCGAGATCCTCGGTGAGTACCGAGTGTGCCATCTTCTTGTGGCCGTGGGGATTGCCCGCCGACGAGTCGATCTCCACGCCCACGAACCGGTCGCCCAGCAGCTGACGGAGGTGCTCGAACCGCTCGGGGGGGCTGGCCTTGTCATCGGTGAACCGGAGCCCGAGCACGCGGCAACCGGCCGCCGCCCGCTCCTGGACGCGCGCCAGGTCCTCCTCGGAGAGGCCCACGTCGCGGCGGCGCGACTTGGAGACGGGGAAGGGGAGTGACGGCTGGCTCAGCACCGGGGCGACGACCACGTCGTCGACCATCATGCCGAGCGCGAACCCCCCGGTGAAGCACATCCCGACGGCGCCGACCCCCGGCCCGCCGCACCGCTGGTGCTCACTGCGGGCCAAGGCCCGGAGCCACCCGATGATCGGGCTCGTCCGCCCGGTGGCGAGCACGGTGAACTCCTTGGCGATGCACGCTTTGGCCAACGAGGTGGCGACGTAGCCCGTGGAGGGGGCGCGGCCGTCGTCGCCGAACACGTGGGGCAGCACCGCGGTCAGGCCACGGGAGGCGACCGATCGGCCGAACTCCGCCACGTGGGGGGTGATCCCGGGCATCTCACTGATCACGATGACGGCCGGTCCCGAGCCGATCCGGTAGATGGCGCGGTCGGCCCCCTCGTCGGTGAAGGTCGACCGTTCGAAGTCGGCGAGCGTGTCGGTCATGCGACGACGCTAGTGCCCTGACCGCCCGCCGTTCATGTCCGGGTCAGGCGAGGGTGAGGGTGACCACCACCGGCCGGTGGTCGGATCCCGACCGGTCGGCCACCCTGGCGTCGACCACCGACAACGGCGGCGTGATCAACACGTGATCGAGCTGGCTGTGGGGACGATGGGACGGCCAGGTCCGCCCGGTGACGGCCCGGCGCCAGGCCGGGAAGAACGAGTTGACCGGCGGTCCCCACATGTTCATGTCCCCGGCCAGGACGGCGGCATGGTCGGGGTGGGGCAACCGGGCGCTGAGGAGCTTGTACTGGGCACGGGAGCCGTGGGTGATGTGGGACATGTGGGTGCCGAACACGGTGACCTGGCGGCCGCCCAGCACGGTGGTGCAGCTGATGACCGCCCGCCGCGCCGGGTCCCGGCGGAGCTGATCGAGGTGGATCACGCTCACGTCGGTGACCGGGACCTTCGACAGCAGGGCGATGCCCCACTCTCCGCGGACGAATGATCGGCGGGTCGACCCCTCCTTCGGGATCCAGTGCTCGCCGTCGAGCCGGAGCGCCTTGCGCAGCTGGCTCGGCCACGGCGACCAGCGGGCCGACGAGGTGGGTGGCGGATCGAAGAGCCTGACCCTCGCCAGTTCGACCTCGGCGACCACCTCGTAGCCGAGCTCGGCGGCGACCCGCTGGGCGGTGCTCGGGCGGTCCTCCACCGGGGCGAACGACTCCTGCATGACCAGGATGTCGGCGTCGAGGGAACGGCATTCGCCGACCAGGTCGTAGGGGCGCCCCCAGCCGTCGACCCCCATGTGGACGTTGAACGTCGCCAAGCGGAGGGTCGGACGCCCACCGCCGGCGTCGGGTCCACCCGAGGTCTCCGGGCCGTCGGCCGCGTGAGGGCCCGCAGCACCGCGGGGGTCGGGACCGGTCCGGGTCGTCATCGCGGTCAGGCCCGTCCCAGGGTCAGGCCGACGTCGACCAGCTCGTCCCGGAAGTCCGGATGGGCGATGTCGGCCAGCGCCGCCGCCCGCTCGCGCACGGTGAGCCCGGACAGGTCGGCCGCCCCGTGCTCGGTGATCACCACCCCGGTGTGGTGACGTGGGGTCGAGACCACCGAGCCCTCGGGGAGCAACGGGACGATGCGCGACCGGGTCACACCACCGATCACCGCCGTGGAGCGGAGGCAGATGAGGGAATGGTCGTCGATCCGCGTTTCGGCGGCGGACACGAAGTCCTCGTGCCCGCCGACCCCGGAGATCTGCTTGCCGTCGATGCTGTCGGCCACCACCTGCCCGTAGAGGTCGACGCTCAGTGCCCCGTTGATCGAGATGAAGGAGTGGTTGCGGGCGATCACCGAGGGATCGTTGACCACCCCCACCGGCACGAAGGCAACCTGCTCGTTCCCGTCCAACCAGCGGTAGAGGTCCGAGGACCCCAGGGCGAACGTCGTGATGGAGACGCCGTTGAACAGGGTCTTCGAGTCGTTGGTGACCTTGCCGGCGAGATGGAGCCGCATGAGCCCATCCGTGAACATCTCGCTGTGCACGCCGTACGAGCCGCCGGCCCCGGCGGCCAGCTGGGATGCGACCATGTCGGGCACGGTCCCGATCCCGATCTGGAGGGTGGCGCCGTCGGCGATGAACGAGCGGGCCCGGTCGGCGATCGCCTCGTCGATCGCGTCCGGCTGGCCCGGGGCCAGTGCGTAGGGTGTGCCGTCCGCCTCCACCACCACGTCGACCAGGTCGAGGTCGATGGTGTTGGTGAACTCCGGAGGGAGTGAGCAGGTCCGAGGGAGGTTGGGGTTGACCTCGATGATCAGCAGGCGGTCGGGGTCGCGGCCGGCCATCATCAGCTCCTCGTAGGTCGCCCCCAGGTGGAGGGAGAGGTTGACCGTGCCGTCCGGCCCGGGGGGCGCGGCCTGGGCGGTCATGACCCTCGGGGCGTATCGGCGCAGGATCGGGGCGAACTGGCGGAACCCTCCGGGCACGAGCTCGATGTCGGCGCCCTCGGCGAGCATGATCCGCTCGGCCGGCCCGAAGAAGCCCGACCGGTACGACACGTTCGGGTGGGTCATGACGTCGTAGTAGCCGAGGAGCAGGGCCCCGCCGAAGGTCAGGTCCTCCCAGTCGTCGCGACGGCCGAGCGCGGTGAGGAAGGCGTCGGGGTTGGCCGGCCCCAGTCCGAACCCGATGGTGTCCCGGGGGTGGATGACCGCGGCGGCCTCGTCCGGCGTGCAGAAGGCGGGTGGCATGGGCCACAGTGTTGCATCGCCGCCAGGACGGCCCCCACCCGGGACGTGGACGGCGCCGTCGGGCGCGGCCCCGGTGGCATGGGAACATGGGGCCGATGAAGATCGACACGATGCTCTCGGGACTGGCGTCGGCCCCCGAGCACGCCCGTCGCCTCGAGGAGCTCGGTGTCGACGGGGCCTTCACCTTCGAAGGCCCCCACGATGTGTTCACGCCCCTGATCCTCGCCGCCGGGGCCACCACCACCCTCGAGCTGGCCACCAACGTCGCCATCGCCTTTCCGCGCAACCCCGTGCAGCTGGCCCATCAGGCCTACGATCTCCAGCTCCTGTCGGAGGGGCGCTTCTCCCTCGGCCTCGGGTCGCAGATCCGGGCCCAGGTGGAGAAGAGGTACGGCGCAGCCTTCGATCGACCGATCGCCCGCATGCGCGAGCTGATCGGTGCTCTGCGGGCCGTCTTCGACACCTGGGAGACCGGCGAGCGGCTCGACTTCCGCGGCGAGTTCTCCTCGCACACCCTCATGCCCCCGATGTTCAACCCGGGGCCCAACCCGTTCGGCATGCCGGCCATCGCCGTGGGCGGCCTGGGCCCCCAGATGGTCCGCCTGGCCGCCGAGGTGGCCGACGGCCTGCTGGTGATGCCGTTCAACACCGCCCGCCACTTCCGGCAGCGGACCCTGCCGGCCGTCGACGAGGGCCTCGAGCGGGCGGGACGGCAGCGGTCGGAGCTCACCGTCACCGGTGAGGTCATCGTCTGCTGCGGCCGGGACGAGGCCGAGATGGACCAGGCCAGGACGGCCGGGCGTTGGCTCGTCTCCTTCTACGCCTCCACGCCGGCCTACCGCCCGGTGCTGGAGGTGGAGGGGTGGGAGGACCTCCAACCCGAACTCAATACACTCTCCAAGTCCGGCCGTTGGGAGGAGATGCCCGGGATGATCGACGACACCATGCTGGCCACGCTGTGCGCCGTCGGCTCACCGAAGGAGGTGGCGGCCGACATCGCCGCCCGGTTCGGTGGCCTGGTCGAGCGGGTCGGCTTCTACACGCCGTACCTCATCGACGAGGTGACGCTCGGCGAGACGGTCACCGAGCTCGGACATCTGACGTCCGAGAGCGGTGCGGTGCCGGCATGAGTCCGCCACCCGCCGACCACTACGACGAGTTCTCCCTCTTCGAGGAGAATTCCACCGAGGCGGGGCTGCCGTGGAGCGGCCCTCCTGTCGTTCGGCGCGAGTTCGTCGAGGTCGCGCCGGGCCGCAACGTGTCGGCCCTCGTGTGGGGGAACCGTCCGCCCGACATCGTGTTCGTCCATGGGGGTGGCCAGAACGCCCACACCTGGGACACGGTCGCGCTGGCCCTCGACCGTCCGCTGGTGGCGATCGACCTTCCCGGTCACGGCCACTCGGACTGGCCGGGGGACTCCCGCGTCCTCGATCCACGCGCCATGGCCGAGGACGTCGCCGTGGTGATCGACCGGCTGGCCCCCTCCGCCCGCCTGGTGGTGGGGATGTCGCTCGGTGGGGCCACCTCCATCGCGCTGGCCGCCGCCCACCCGGATCTGGTGCAACGGCTGGCCCTCGTCGACATCACTCCCGGGGTGACCAGCGAGAAGAGCTCGGACATCGCCGCCTTCCTGGCCGGGCCCGAGTCCTTCGCCTCGTTCGACGAGATCCTCGACCGGACGATCCAGTTCAATCCGACCCGGTCGGTGTCCTCGCTGCGCCGGGGGGTACTGCACAACTCGGTGCAGCGGGAGGACGGGACGTGGACCTGGCGACACCAGCTCGGCCGCCCGGCCGGCTCGTCCGGCATGCACGTCGGCTCGGTCGACTTCGGTCCGTTGTGGGACGACCTCGAGCGCATCCCAACTCCGGTGCTCCTCATCCGGGGCGGGCGGTCCCCGGTGGTCGATGACGCCGACGAGGCGGAGTTCCACCGACGGCGTCCGGCAGACCGGGCCATCACGGTCGCCGATGCCGGCCACAGCATCCAGGGCGACCAGCCCGTCGAACTGGCGCGCATCCTCGGCTCCTACCTCGAAGGGTCCTGAGCACCGAGGGGCACCGGGTGCCCGAACGACCGGTTGGACCCGTGTCGGGTCGGCCGGTGGCTCCGGCCGCCCGGTGTCAGGCGGCCCGGTCGGTCGCCAGGGGTGGCGCCGACGCCCCGGGCCGGTCGGCGTCACCGGGCGCCGCCTGGTCCGCAGGGCCGAGCGCCGCCTCCAGCACCTCGCCGATGTCGCTGGCCAGGTGGAAGGTCATCTCCTGACGGACGGCCTCGGGGACGTCCTCGAGGTCGGGACCGTTGCGAGCGGGAAGGACCACCGTGGTCAGGCCCGCCCGGTGGGCGGCCAGCACCTTCTGGCGGACCCCGCCGATGGGCAGCACCCGACCCTGGAGCGTGACCTCGCCGGTCATGCCCAGCACGGCGTGCACCGGGATCCCCCGGAGCAGGCTGACCAGGGCGGTCGTCATGGTCACCCCGGCCGACGGGCCGTCCTTCGGGATCGCCCCGGCCGGCACGTGGAGGTGGAAACGCTTGCCGGCGAAGATGGCCGGGTCGATCTCCAGCTCCACCGCATGGGAACGGACGTAGGACAGGGCGATCTCCGCCGACTCCTTCATCACGTCGCCCAGCTGCCCGGTGAGGGTGAGCCCTTCGGCCCCGTCCATCATCGATGCCTCGACGTAGAGCACGTCCCCACCGGTGCCCGTGACGGCCAGACCGGTGGCGACACCGGGCACGGCCGTGCGATCGGCGGCCTCGAAGAAGAAGCGCGCCCGGCCGAGCCAGTCGCGGACCGCCCCGGCGTCGATGGCGAGAGGTGTCTCGGTCTCACCGGCGGCGATCCGGGCAGCCACCTTCCGTAGCAGCCGACCGAGCTCACGCTCGAGGGAGCGCACACCCGCCTCGCGGGTGTAGTCGGCAACGACCGTCCGGAGGGCGTCGTCGGTGATGGTCACCTCGTCGGCACCCAGGGCGGCGCGCGCCAACTGGCGCCCGAACAGGTGGTGGCGGGCGATCGCCACCTTCTCGTCCTCGGTGTACCCGTCGAGCCGGATGATCTCCATCCGGTCCAGCAGCGGGCCGGGGATGGTGTCGACCATGTTGGCGGTGGCGATGAACAGCACCTTGGACAGATCGAGCTCGACCTCGAGATAGTGGTCACGAAAGGTGTGGTTCTGCGCCGGGTCGAGCACCTCGAGGAGGGCCGACGAAGGGTCACCCCGGTAGTCGGCTCCCAGCTTGTCGACCTCGTCGAGCACGATCACCGGGTTCATGGTCCCGGCTTCGCGCAGGGCGCGGACCAGCCGGCCGGGCTGCGCTCCCACGTAGGTGCGACGGTGCCCCCTGATCTCCGCCTCGTCCCGCACGCCGCCCAGCGCCACCCGGACGAACGAGCGCCCGAGCGCCCTGGCCACCGATTCGCCCAGTGAGGTCTTGCCCACTCCCGGCGGCCCGACCAGGGCCAGGATGGCGCCGGCGCCGCGGCCGCCGACCGGGGTCAGGCCCCGCTCGGACTGCAGTTTCCGGACGGCCAGATGCTCGAGGATGCGGTCCTTCACATCGTCGAGTCCGTCATGGTCCTCGTCGAGGATGCGCGACGCCTCGGCGATGTCGAGGCGGTCCTCTGACTGCTCGCCCCACGGCAGCTCGAACACCGTGTCGAGCCAGGTGCGGATCCACCCGTGCTCGGGGTTCTGCTCGCTCATGCGCTCGAGCTTGTCGATCTCACGCTCGACGGCCTTCTGCACGGCCTCGGGCAGCTCGCGTGACGCCAGGGTCGATCGGTAGTCGTCGGGCGCGCCCTCGTCGTCGGAGCCGAGCTGGCCGAGCTCCTTGCGGATCGACTCGAGCTGCCGCCTCAAGAGGAACTCGCGCTGGGTCTTCTCCATGCCCTCTTCGACGTCGTTCTTGATCCGCTCCCGCAGCGTGATGTCCGCGAGGATCTCGCGTGACCAGGCGATGACCAGGCGCAGTCGTTCGGCGACGTCGATGGTCTCGAGCACCTGGACCTTCTGGGCCAGGGACAGATCCGGCGAGTAGCCGGCCATGTCCGCGACCCGGCTCGGCTCGGTCACGTCGGCCAAGCGCTCGGCCAGACGGCCCGCACCCCGGCTCACCAGGATGTTCTCCACCACGGCCCGGTACTCGCGGGCCAGCTCGGTCGCCTCGTCGGACACCGGCGGCTCGGAGACGACCTCGACCTCGACCCACAGCGCGGCCCCGGTGCCGGGGACCGCCGTGCCCAGCCGCGCCCGCTCGACGCCCCGCACGGCGACGGCAGCCATGCCGCCGGGGAGCTCACCGGTCTCCATGACCTCGGCGATCACGCCGACACTGGCGTAGCGCCCGTCGATGAACGGCACCAGCACGAAATGGCCGTCGGCGGCGCCGGCAGCCTCGGCCGCGGCCTTGGCCTCGTCGGACTCCAGGGCCATGGTGAACACCATGCCGGGGAGCACCACTCCCGAGGTCAGGGGCAGCAGGGGCAGGTTCTGGGTGATTGTCTCCATCGTTCCTCCAAGGGTCGCCACCGAGGGCGTCGTACGGGTGAACAACAGGAAAATCGAACGTGTATTCCCCTCCGGCCGGTGCCGGCCGGTGTGTACCTGGCTGAAACACTGCGGCAATCTGGAAGAAACGCTGGTGGGGCACCATACGGTGATGGATTTGACCCGTGTCCGGCACTGGGAGGGCCATGTCATCGTCTGCGGCCTCCAGGGCGTCGGGCTCAGGATGGTCGAGCAGCTCCACCAGGCCGGGGTGGCCGTGGTGGTGGTGGACGACGAGCCCGACCAACGCCTGGTCCGGATCGTCGAGGCCTGGGACATCCCCTTTATCGTGGGCAGCCCGAGGATCGCCAGCATCCTCGACGGGGCGGGGCTCTCGGGGGCACGGGCCGTCGTGTGCGCCGAGAGGACCGAGGTCCAGACGCTCGAGACCGCCCTGCTCATCAGCGAGACGCGTCCGGACATCCGGGTGGTCGTGCAGCTGGCCAATGCCGCCGTCGGTGCTGCCGTCACCCAGGTGACGGGTCCGGGCACCGTGCTCGACGTCGCCGCCCTGGCCGCACCCTCGATCGTCGAGGCGTGCCTCGGCAGCGACTCGTTTCAGATCGAACTCGGTGGCACCCGCTTCATCACCTCGGAGGTCCCGGTGGAGCGGTACGCGTCGCTCCGTGCCCTGTTCGGGGCCCTCGCCCCGATCGCCGTGGTGCCGGCGGACGGCTCACCCACCGTGGCCTGCCCCGGTCGCGACCTCATGGTCTCGGTGGGCGACACGGTGACGGTGCTCGGCACCCACGAGGAGCTCGAGTCCGTCGGTCTCGCCCCGACGGTCGGCGACAGCGACGGCGCGGGCCCGCATCCCCGGCGCGGTCACGGGGCCGGCGTGTTCCGGCGCGTCGGCTCGGTGCTGTCCTCCGACGACAACGGCGCACTGCGCTTCGCCATGGTCGCCGCGTTCGTGTTGGTCGTCGTATCGACGGTCATCCTGCACGCGACGTACCGACTCCCGGGGGGCGGCCACATGACGGCCCTCACCTCCCTCTACTTCACGGTCGAGACCATCTCGACGGTGGGATTCGGTGACTACTCCTTCTCGCACCAGTCGGCCGGTCTCGAGGTGTTCGGGATCGTCCTGATCGCCGCGGGCGCCACGCTGCTCACCGCGGTGTTCGCCCTCATCACCAACGTGCTCGTCTCGTGGCGGATCGAGCAGTCGCTCGGGCGCCAGCAACTCGTCGGCCTGAAGGGGCACGTGGTCGTGATCGGGCTCGGCTCGGTGGGTATCCGGGTCCTCGAGGGGCTGCAGGCCGAGGGCCGCGACGTGGTGGTGGTGGAGCGGAACGAGAACAACCGGTTCCTCAACCAGGCCCGGGCCCTCGGTGTCCCGGTGCTCATCGCCGACTCGACGCAGCGCCAGACCCTGGAGGACGCCAACGTGGACGCGGCCGCGGCGGTGGCGGTGCTCACCAGCGACGACCTGACCAACATCGAGACGGGCCTGGCCGTGCGCGACTTCCTGGGCGAGCGGTGGTGGACCGTGCCCGTGGTGCTCCGGGTCTTCGACCGCGACCTCGGCAGCACGGTCGAGCACCACTTCGACTTCCGGCACGTGCGGTCCACCTCGGCCCTCGCCGCCCCGCGCTTCGTCGGGGCCGCGCTCGGACTCGACATCCTGGGGTCCTTCACCGTCGGTCGCCAGCCGTTCCTGGTCGGCCGGTTGACCGTCGTTCCGGGGCGTGGCCTCGACGGGTTGGCCATGGTCGACCTGCCGGCCCAGGCCCGCGTGATCGCCCTCAGCCGGGCCGCCGACGGGGGGCGACTGGAGCACCCGCCTCGTCGTGGGACCCGCTTCGCCCCGGGCGATCAGGCCTATCTGCTCGGACCCTACGAGGAACTGCTGCGGGTGCTCCGCCACCAGCACGACGGCGACGTCGGATCCGCGGTGTGACCGCCGATCCCGTTCATCACAAGAGCATCTGATGTTCGTATTGCGTTCACGTCGGGTTTGCCGCACGTTCACCTCCGATCGTTACTGTCTCGGCTGAGCGCCAAATGCGTTCTGCATCCGGCCGGAACCAGGCCGGGACGGCACCTAGCGGAGGTAAGACCACCAGTGGATTCAGACACGACCATCCGGACGAACCCCGGAGGACGGCGCAGGACGAGGCGGATCCTGGCCCTGGGACTGGCCAGCGCCGGTATCCTCCTGGCCGCCTGCAGCTCGTCATCCACACCCGCCACCACCACACTGCCCCCCGGGGGAAAGCTCTCCTCGAGCAACGCCGCCTACATCGCCGCCGACCTCAAGGCACCGGCCGGCACGCTGCAGGCGGCGGGCTCGACGTTCGTCCAGCCGTTCTTCACCAAGGCCTTCTTCACCTACACCTCGCTCAACTCGGGCCTCCAGGTGAACTACTCCGGCGTGGGCAGCGGTGCCGGCATCACCGACTTCGAGGCGGGGACGGTCGACTTCGCCGCCTCCGACGTGCCCATGTCGAGCTCCGATCTCGCCAAGGTGCCCGCCTCCTCCGGCCCGGTCATCCAGATCCCCGACACCCTGGGCGGCGTGACCGCGTCCTACAACCTGCCCGGCGTGACCACCCGGCTGAAGCTGGACGCCACCACCCTGGCCGGCATCTTCGACGGGACGATCAAGACGTGGAACGCCTCGCAGATCAAGTCGCTGAACCCGGGCGTCACCCTGCCGTCCAACCCGATCACCCCCGAGGTGCGGGCGGACAGCTCGGGCACCACCTACATCTTCACCAACTACCTGAGCGAGGCCGCCCCGTCGGCGTGGATGCTCGGGGCCAGCAAGACCATCAGCTGGCCGTCCTCCGCCGTCCAGACGCCGAAGAACTCCGGTGTGGCCTCGTCCATCAAGTCGACCCCGTACTCCATCGGCTACGTCGAGTTGGCCTACGCCCTCCAGAACAACTTCACGTTCGCGTCCGTCAAGAACGCGGCCGGCAACTACGTGGTGCCGTCCGCCGCCACGGTCGCCGCCGACGCCGACCAGAAGACGAGCGTGTCGCCGACCGACTTCTCCATCGTCAACCAGGAAGGTGCGACCAGCTATCCGATCTCGGGCTACAGCTGGGCGATCCTGTTGGAGAAGCAGACCAGTGCGACGACGGGTGCCCAGGTGGTCAAGGTCCTCGACTGGACCACCCACACCGGCGGTGGTCAGGACCTGGCGCCCGGGCTGGGCTACGTCATCCTGCCCCCCGCCGTCCAGAACCAGGCCCGGACGGCGCTGCTGACCGTGACCGGACCGAGCGGACAGGCCCTGTTGACGAAGTGAGTCGCCCGGGGCACGTCGCCACGATGACCAGGGCCAGACGGGCGACGTGAGCACCGTGGATGCAGTCCCGAAGGGAAGCGAGAGGCGGCACGGCCGCTTCTCGCTCCCCAACGGCGCGTACCGCGTCCTGCTGGGCGTGGTGGCCGCCGTCTTCGTCGGGCTGGTCGGGTGGTTCCTGATCGCCATGATCACCCACGCCAAGCCGGCGTTCTCGACCCTCGGCTTCTCGTGGATCGTGCAGAAGACCTGGGACCCGTCCCACGGCAAGTACGGCCTGCTGCCGTTCATCCTCGGGACGATCGAGACCACCGCCATCGCCGTGGTGCTGGCCGTCCCCATCGGCCTGGGCACGGCCGTGGCCCTGGCCTACCTCGTGCCCCACCGGCTGCGGCCGGGACTGTCGACCATGGTCGAGTTGCTGGCCGCCGTGCCGAGTGTCGTCTACGGCCTGTGGGGCCTCATCGTGCTCGCCCCCCTGTGCCGCGAGTACCTCGAGCCCTTCCTCACCAGCGTGCTCGGCTGGACCGGGCTCTTCGACGGCCCCGACCAGGGGGTGGGGCTGCTGTTGGCGGGCATCATCCTGTTCGTCATGATCCTGCCCACGATGGTGGCCATCTCGCGGGACGTGCTGGCCGTCGTCCCCAACGAACAGGTCGAGGGGGCCATGGCCCTCGGGGCCACCCGCTGGCAGGTGCTGCGCAAGGTGGT
>Ga0182030_10022131_pt1 | contig 11854 bp, 14 predicted proteins | sample 812S3MmetaG_FD_121299 | JGI IMG/M metagenome (GOLD analysis project Ga0182030, IMG submission 121299) | Permafrost microbial communities from Stordalen Mire, Sweden - 812S3M metaG (Illumina Assembly) | ecosystem: Environmental > Terrestrial > Soil > Wetlands > Permafrost | place: Sweden... | reverse complement strand
GATCTCTCGCAGTGCACCCAGCGAGAGCTCGACGCCATTGCCCGATCACTCAACACTCGCCCTCGACAAACCCTCGACTGGATGACACCATCAAAGGCGTTCGCCGACGCCGTTGCGTTGACCACTTGAGGACACAGCCGGTTCAGGACCGTTTTATTTTCGCTGGGAGGCGATCAGGTTGGATCGCTGAGGTCTGGCGGGTGGGTCGCGATCCAGGCGGTGGACGACCGTGGTACGAGATGCTGAGAGAGCGGAGCTTTGTGGCGGGCGATCTGTGTCGGCGTCTGGGCGAAGTTGAACGACTTGAGGTAGTTGTAGGCGTTCTTGTCCGTCGCATTGAGTGGCGGGAGGCCGAGCACGTGCTCGGTGAATGCGAGGATGCTGGCCCAGGTGGCCACGTTGTGATCGGTATGTCCTTTGATCACCCACGGTGAGATCACGATCATCGGCACGCGGATGCCGAGACCGCTGGGCGGGGCGACCTCGTCATAGAAGCACCCGCAGTCATCCCAACTGAGAAATATGGCTGTCGACTGCCACTGGGGACCATTCTCGATGGCCGAGACGACCTGGCCAATCCAGTTGTCCCCGGTGGCCATGGAGGTCCCGTTGTGCTGGGAGGTCGAGCCGCTCGGACCGGTGGCGGGCATGAGCAGCGAGAAGTTCGGCAGCTTCCCGTTCTTGGCGTCGGTAAGGACGCTGGCCGTGGGAACCATGCTCTTGGCCTCATTCGTGTACAGGCAGTCGGCAAACGTCGGACAGGTGTCCCAGATGTAATTCCCGTCCGTTTTCGAAGCGCCGTAGATCTTGAAGGTGTCGCCGGCCTTCTTCAGGCTGTCCAAGATCGTCGGCACCCACTGGGCTGGGCTCTTCTGAACAGCCGGTGGCTCCTTCGCGACTTCGGGGCTGCCCTTCGGTGCCGGAACGCACGAAGGCTCCATCATGAACGGCGCAAGTCCGGTCGACGACCACGGAGCGGTGTCTCCCCAGTCGCATCCCCACCCCGGACCGGGCCCCGTGGGGTTGTCGCCGGAGAAGCCGTCCAAGTTGTTGGCGGTGACCAGGGCCAGGTGTTCCCCCCAGCTTGGAACCGGGCCCGGCTCGAAGGTCATGTCGCTGACCGCGAATGTCTTGGCCAGAGACATGACGTTCTGGACCGAGGGATTGGGTCCCCCGCCCGACAGGGTCGGCTCGTAGACCGAGTAGCACGCATACTGCGGGCCGCTGCACCCACTGATCTTGTTGTACCCGTCCATCTTTCCGCCATCGATGGCGGTCGTCTGGCCCTTGATGCTGTGGTCGACGTTGGGGACCACGTCGGGTGCGGCCGAAAGTGAGATGGTCTGGCCGGTCGACAGCTTGCCCGTGGTCGTCCCCGTGCACCGCTTCTGCTGGACGCAAAAGGCGCCGAGGATATTGTTGAAACTGTGATTCTCTTGCATGAAGACCACGACGTGCTTGATCGGCGTGGAGGAAGCGCCGGCTGTTGCGCCGGCTGACATCGGGCTAGTACCTACACCGGAGGTTGACAGGGCGGCGATGGTCCCGACGCCCAAGATGATTGCGGCGAAAAGGGCTAGGCGGTGTCGCATTTCGTCCTCCGATGCCTATAGCAAGTGATTCGGCAATCCGGGCAGAAGCCCGGTGAGCCAGAGCTGGAGATCGAGCCTCTTCGAATACCTAAACGTCGAGTGATCCCACAGCGTTACAGCCCGATTCGGTCCGTGAGCTCTATTACCGATCCCGAATTGATCAAGTGTTGTTGCGCACCTTCAGCTACCGGTACCGCCTGTCCCTGATCACCGGGAGGGTGGGACAGGTCAACCCAGCCAGCGCACGGCCTGTGCGGCGATCACCGTGTTGCCGTCGAAGGTGAGGGCAGGGTTCCCGTAGAGTTCGTAGCCCAACTCCAGCGCTTGGCTCACCCCTCTACTGAAGCCCTCATCGTCAGGTCCAGTCAAAAGGCGGTAGTTCGGAAGATCTTGCGGGGATTTGGTCATTTCACCAGTTCACCACCTGGGCCCGATTCCTCTCCTCTGTCCCATACCACCGGCTCGGGGTGCGTTATTGAGGATGGGGCGTTTCGGGCGGCGTCGTAATGTGCTGCTCAGTGGACGAGATCGGCGACGATGATCTCACTGAAGTTCGGGCCGTCCACTTGCCATGCGTAGCAACCCGGCGAGGTGACCCATGTGCTGCCCGGAACGGTTCGGTAGCCGTCCCGGGGGTTCAATGACGGCCCCGCCGGGACAACGAGGGGTCCTGATCCAGGTGTCAAACCACCTCCACTGGGCTGGACCTCGATCCGACCCGTCCCGTTGAGCTGTTTCGCACGGACGACAAACGGCCCGTCGTTGCCGGGCATGCTGAACCACAGCGTCTCAAGCGCAGACCATCCTGGCGTTGTGCCGACATCGACACGCCCGTGAAGGAGGTCCCCTCGATTGCCGACCAGGACTCGCACTGGACCACTGCCCAGCGCGACTCCGTCGAAGAAGGTGTGGAACGTTGTACCTCGAGAGGCCGGACAAATGGCGCCGGGCCCGAGCGAGGGGAAGTGAAGTGGCCGTGCGAGCAGAGAAGCGGGTGTCTGAGGCCCGGGTGAACTTCTGTGGACCGCAAGCAAAGTGCCGAGTGCTGCGGCCACGACGACGACGCCGAGGCCGACAACGAGCCAGCGCCGGTGTTGACGTCGTCGGGCTTCAGGGACGACCAGCTCATGATCGACGAAGTCCGGAGCCTGACGGGGCACTGTGGTGGTGTCTGACACTATGGTGCTACTATGCTTGTTACTATGCGCGATGTCAAGCTCGACCGGGATGACGTCCTATCCCTCCACGACCAAGTCGCCGCCGAGATCCGTCGTGACATTGCAAACGGCGATGTACGTTCAGGTGAGCGCCTCCCTCCCGCCCGAGATATTGCCGCCGTCCTCGGGGTGCACACCAACACCGTCCTACGGGCATTGCGGATTCTCCGAGAAGAAGGCGTCCTTGAGTTTCGCCGAGGCCGCGGGGTCACGGTTTCGGGTGAACCCGAGCGTGGAGTCATTTGGGGCCAAGCCAGAGACCTGCTCACTCAGGCTCGTAGGCTTGGACTTCACCGAGAGGATGTGGTCTCCATCATCGAGAGCCTTCCTTAGTTACAACTGAGTCCATCGGGTGAGCATGAATGGCCACCAGCCGTTGCGACTATCCCGGAACACCTGTTCGGCGGCGATTATTGACCCTGACTGATCGGCACGTCGAGGTGAGTGGGCAAGCAGGCGTTTTGGGAGCCCTGCGCGCTGTGCGAGCATTTCCGGGTGCGCTCGCCTTGGCCTGGACGGAAGACCATCACGCCTCGGAGGGGACGAGCTGTTGGCATGGCCAGGTTCAGCTCAGATGGCACCGGTGGGCAAGTAACCGAAATCCCAGGCCGAGGAGACCAGTTCTGGGAGTTCCCCGGCTGTGACCTGGTCGAGGATTTCGCCGCCGCCGACTGGCTGGCACCGCTAGTTTCGCATCGGGGTGGCGAAGTCCGGTCGTGGGTACCGGAAGTCTTTGATGCCTATGCGAGGGTGTTCTACCCCATCGTGAGAAGTGGGATCAGGGTTGGTGACCAGATCGTCTCTCGTGATCCACCAACCTTGCGCTGGTCAGACGTCGCCGCCCGCAATGGCTGGGTGGTTCACCCGGAGATGGCGGCTGAAGCCGTTGTGCGGCCAGCGCCTGGTGGCGTGATGGACCCGGATGATGTTGGCGCTAGTGACGTCGGTCTCACTCTGGAAAAGGAACAGTTTGCAGCACTCGCTTCGATCTTGGCCAAGCACACTCGAACTCCTGATGTCACCTGGTTCGGTCTGTGGGAGGGCTACGGAGACCTTATGGTTGGATGGTCTCCCACTCCCGGACGACGGGAAGTCCACCAGGTCGGCCGTCCCAGTGTGCTCGAACTACCCGACCGCAACTACTTGCTCTACCGAGCACCGATGTCAGCCTGGACGGTCTTTCGGGCAGCGGACCATTTCCAGGTCCCGGACCTCTGGTGGCCCGAGGACAGGTCGTGGTTCGTCGCAACAGACACCGATTTCCACTGGCTGTACGTAGGCGGAACCACTCAATGCATTGCTGAGATTGTTGCCTCACAGGAAATGGAGGCACTTTTCACGTCACCTGATCACTGCTCATGGTGGATCGGCTCTGACAAGATCAACGATCCTCACGGTGAGACGCTGCCCGAGGGAATGAGGTGAGGCCATCCGGGCATCGACGGGATTGCCTCCTATCGCCGGATTAGCTACCGGCCTCCTGGCCGAAGGAGCCCCTCCAGGGCCACGCCGTGACCACCCTCCCACTGTGCTCGGTCGCTGGCCAGATCTGAAACCGAATCTCCTCCGGGGAGGCCCGGTCACCGGGAGCCTCCCGCTCTGGGAACGCTTCAGCCTCCTGCACTCCGGTCCACGATCCCCGTAGTGTCATCTGACCCGAGGGTAGATCCACTTGTACGACTGGTGCTTCGGCCTGGCTCCCAGTTCAGTAGAGCGAGCCGTCCATCCCCGCCCAGAGTCACCTCGACAACATGGTCTGCCAAGGTAGGTGGCGGCTCCCTGTCGTGGACTTCGATGGTCACGGAGGTGCTGCTCCCATAAGTAGAAGTGCCGACGTACACGAAGCCATCAATGCACTCCAGGTGGGCTTCGTAGCCTTCGGGGGACACCCGACCTGAGGCCCACTCTGCTCTCCCACGGCTTAGGTAGAACTGCGAGTACCAAGGGCGCACCTCTGACCTGGTGGATTCGATCACCACGATCCTCATTCTGGTGCACCCTGCCCACTGTGTCCTCGGACGGAACGCCGAAGCTCCCTGCGATTTCCAAGAACTTGCCGGCATCCTCGTTGCACCCTGTGCAGATGAAGGTCTCTCCATCGTCGCTGGAGGTTCCGTCTGATTTCATCCGCTGGCACATCCCGCATCGCCGTTCCTCGTCTGCTGTCAAGCTGGCCTTGGCCCTCCGTGATCCTGGGCGAAGATCCCTCGATTGCGGCCGCCACTGCTCTTTTCCCGAATGCCCTTCCGGTGTTGGCTGGTCCCCACCAACTTTAGGAGGAGCGTCATGTCCGTACTCGAATCAGATCCAAACACCTTGGCCACCGTCATTACCGATCCGGGCTTCGATGAGGCTCAGGTCGCGGCCGCAGCTTTTCTTGCCCGGTACAACGGTCGCACCCTCGCCGCTTATCGCTACGATCTGCGGACATTCTTCCAATGGGCCGCCGACGTGGGCCTGACCGTCCTGGAGGCGAAGCGACCTCACATCGAGCTCTACCGCACTGCGATGGAGCAGAGAGGTCTTGCAGCGTCCACCATCGACCGCCGGCTGTCCACCGTCTGTGGCTTCTACCGCTTTGCCCACATCGACGGCCGGGTGAGCGCTAACCCCGCCCAGTACGTCAGAAGACCGAAGGTTCACCCCTCGGAGGGGCGAGGTCTCGATCGCCGGGAGTTGGGCACCTTCCTGTTCACGGCGGAGAACTTCGACAAAAGCCACGCCGCCCTGGCCGTGCTTCTCGGCCTCAATGGGCTCCGGGTCAGCGAGGCGTGCGGAACCAACATCGCGGACCTGGCCTTCACCCAGGGGCATCGGACTCTCCGGATCATGGGTAAAGGGCACATGCCGGCGGTGATCCCACTGGTGCCGAGGGCTGCTCGGACTATTGATCTCGCCATCGGTGAGCGAACCGAAGGTCCGATCTTGTGCCGGAAGGACGGTGGGAAGACTGGATCGGCGGACCGCCCACCGCTGGGTGCGTTCCATCGGCAAACGAGCTGGCCTCAACGCCGTATACCCTCACATGCTCCGTTCGGCATTCATCATGGCGGCCCTCGACGCCGGAGTCCCGCTCCGCGACGTCCAGATCGCTGCCCGCCATGCGGACCCTCGGACGACCACGGTCTATGACCGGCGGAGAGAGAACTTCGATCGACATGCCGCCTATGTCGTGGTCGCCTTCGTGGCCGGCAGATAGCCCATCGTTGCCTTGCCACGCCTTCTCAGGCTTCAGGCGTTACGAGCCGTATGAGACGGCGTTCAGCGGTCGAGCGGACTACCTCCTCTGCCGATCGGCCCGTTCGCTCGGCGGCCGCCCTCACGAAGATCACCAGGGCGAGGAACGAATAGATCCAGAGATCGTCGGTCTGCCACCAAGCCGCGTCATCCAACAGGTCGGGGTAAACACCACCATGGATCATGGCGGCAGCGGAGACGGCGTACTTGCTCTTGTAATGCTGGTTCTTGCCTGAGAAGTGGTGATCGGGAAGGAATCGCTCTCGGATGTTCTCGAAGTCGATCGGTTCAGACGTGGTGGCCCCGGACTCATCGATGGCATCCGAGGCGAGCTCGAGCAGCTCCTCGGCTGGAAAGGTGTTGTTTCGAACGTGCAGCGCCCCGAGCTTCTCGAGTATCGGATCGAATTCCTGGCTAGACGCCAGCCCGCCGAGGACGATCTGGACGGCATCACTTCGATCCTCTGGCGTCGGCTGCTTCCTCGGCCGCATAATTCAAGGCTAGGTCGAAGACCTCGACTCTGCAGATATCGACCTCCTTCCGGCGATCAGGGGTACCGCCGATCAATCACAACTGCTGATCAACGCCGCAGCATGAGCAACGAGGCCGGAGTACACGACCACGTTCACAGGAATCACGTATGACTGATTGGTTGTCACCCGGTACTTCCCAGGAGGCAGAGAGAACCTATACGGATGGCTGCCGAGTTTGGTCTGCTTCACGACGACGTGACCACTTCGGTAGACGATGACTTGTACAGGATGAGCTGGCTGATTCGATAGCCCTGAGCACTCTCCGGCCGTCCCAGCAAGCACACCCAAGTGCGGGCTGGCAGTTTTCGGAGACGCCGTCGAGCCTCCGCATCCGGCAAGGGCCAGTGCACCCGCAAACAACAGGGGCGCCATCCATTTCCTCAGTTTGGTGCGCTCCACCCCCACCATTATTGCCCCTCGGGCTCTGATCCACTGATCGCCCCCGCCACCATCACACGCAAGTGCCGGTCCCCTGGATATCGCCCCTCTCCGGTGTTCGGGGGCATCCGTCGGCTATTCGGGCCAATCAAGCTGAGATTCCGGAACGCCGAGTGACCGACCGAAGTCTGCTGCTTCGTCACGCCCATTTTCATCACCACGGGAGTAACGGAAAACTCTCCCCGAAAACACTACGAAGGTCTCGTCTTCCGTGGCGAAGTCGGCATACCAGCTGGGTTGATCGATAGCTCCCGATAGCGCAGCAGCCAGGGCTTCCGTGGCGGAGTCCTCGGCCTCGAAATACAGAACCGTCCAGGTTTTAGGCTGCCCTGTCGTGGTGTTCTTCGGCTGCGAGCGGACGAGCTTGCGGACCACAATATTGAGATCTTCAAGGGTCGTGTTGGTCTTCAGGCTCTCTGTAATTAGTGCACCGTGAATCATCGCTTGTTCCTCCTTACTCACGCAGCAGTCTGCGCTCCCTCTCTGTGATGGTAATGAGGGGCTGTGACGCTCAAGTGAGGAGCAGGTCAGCGGCTATCCACATTTCCGGATGTGCGGCTCGGCCTTGGTGATGACCGCCCACCACCCGGTGTTCAGGGTCACCCCGGGATACCGCTGCAATCGGCTGCGGGTGTGGGGACCACGTTAAGCAGATCGAGCCTTACCCAGATCCGACTCGGCCCCAAACTGCATCACTCAACTAGTCTCTGCATAGATCGGTGTGGAGGGAATACCCGTTTCGTACATCCATCCCACCGCAGTACAGACAGTCGGCGCAGTGCAGCTCAGATCAGTGAAAGAAGTCCCTGAAGTATCAGTATTAGCCACGGCGTTGACCGGTCCCCAGACACCATCTGACTCAAACATGTAGGAGCCAAAATAGGCTGCAGCGCAGTCGCCAGCACCTGTGCAACTCACCGTCGATAGATCCGCCTCTCCAGATATCACCAAGACACCCGAACTCCAGACGCCATCCGACTCAACGACATAGGAAGCACCACTGGTAAAGGAACCGCCATTGCTTGCAGAGGTGGAGATGCTCTCGCCAACTGCTGTGCAGTCGCCTGGGCCCGTACAGCTGACACTGTTTTCGTCGCCGAGGGTGTAGCCGACGGGCCCAGGGATTGCACCTGGGGATCCCCACGAGCCATCCGACTGAGATACATAGACCGGTACTCCGTGGAGAACGTCGGCCTCAACGCCGACCGCCGTGCAGCCCCCGGCCTCCCAACAACTCACGCCGTTGAGATAACTGTTCGTCGGGAAATCCGTCAACGGACCCCAGACACCCTCAGATTCGACAGCGTAAGCCGCTTCGTGGGCAGCTGAGTCGTAGCCAACCGCAGTGCAGTCCGCACTGTCTGCGCAACTCACCCCGCGAAGTTGTGCGTAGCCGCTGGGGTCGGCGACGTTGGCGGCTGGAGCCCATACACCGGCAGATTCGGTGACATAAACGGGCACCAGGAGATCCTCAGACGTAGTTAGTGCTCCGACGGCAGTGCAATCATCAGCATCGCTGCAGCTCACGCTGGTGAAGGACGCACCACTTGGGGCGTCGAGAGTGGTGACTGAACCCCAGATCCCGTTGACCTCGCTGTCAACCAGGAGACCTCCGACAGCGGTGCAGTTGCCGGTCCCCGTGCAGCTGACACTCAGGAACTTACCGGAAGGACCCGGGATCGTTGGCTCGGTAGCTGGTCCGAAAAGGCCCTCCATTGGCACGACGCCCTTCGATGCAGAAGAGGGTCCAGTTCCGGCCGCATTGGTGGCGGATACATCAAAGGTATAGGTGTCTCCGTCGGTTAGGCCCGTCATCACCGTCGAACCTGGCCCTGTCGAAGTCTGCGACTCGCCCCCATTCAGTGCGTCTGTCTCGTCGGTGGCCGTTACGACGTAGCTGGTGATCGGACTGGAACCAACGCTCGATGGCGGGCTGAAGACCACAGTCGCCGACCCATCGTGTGGAGTGGCCCCGACGCCCGTTGGGCCTCCCGGCTTTGCGCCCGAAGTGCTGGCTCTCTCTATCAGGTTGAACTCACCTGATTTCACCGTCGTGGTTCCCGTGGCGGAAACGAAAAAATGGTAATAGATCCGTTCCTTCCCGCTATTGCCCGGGATTGTGACACGTTTGGGAACGATTGTCGGTGTGGAGTCACTCTTACAATCGATCGTGGCGGGAAGACTGGCGAGCTTCGGTGTTGAAGAAAAGGTGCAGGTACCGGCATGGGCCACCGCGGCCCTCAGAGTCACGGTGCCACCGGCAGAGGACACCTCATTTGGTGCGACACTGGTGCTATCGATTTTCGGGGGCGGATTCGCTGTGGCTCCCGCCTGTGCGCTGGCCGTGAGCCCCTGAACGCCACCTACCATCAGGAACAGCATCGCAATCACCAACAGAGCGCCAACCCCTGTACGCCATGGCACAAATCGTCTGGACACTGGCCAACCTCCCAGGTCGAATGGCACGACCGTAGCACCCAGAGGACTCCGGTCGCTCTGCCCCAGATGTGCCGTTACACGGGTGATCCGCCAGGCTTCGGCTTCGATCATGGAAGCACGGATGGAGATTCCCGTCCAGCCCGTTGGCGAGTGAGAAATGACCATCTGGGCATCGGCCGACCGCCGATCATCGCGGCGGCGGCAGTTGGCGATGAGCGTTCCGTCCGAGCGGCTTGTCCGTTGTCAGCCCGTCAATCAGCTCTTGGAAGATGTGTGTTCTCTCGAAGTCGGCCTGTTCGGCTGCGCTGTCCTTCTGGCGACGGAGGATCGGAGTGAACTCCGGTCCGGTCTCAAAGAACCCGCAGCCCTCACAGATCGTCGGGTAGGAGCAGTCGAGCTGAGCCGGTCGTGTGCAGTGTCCGTTGGCCAACAGTCGAGGGTGACTCCGGGCCCGCAGGCGGGCCTCCTCGTCGACAACGGGAGCATTACTGGCGACCTCGACCGCCTGGGTGGCTCGGAAGTACTGCTCGGCGACGGAGTCGTTCGAGATACGTGCGTAGATGAGGGTCATCCGCGGTGAACGGTGACCCAACATTTAGGCGATGGCTTCCAGGCTCATGCCCCGGTTGATCAACTGGGTGGCGAGGGTGTGGCGCAACTGGTGGGGATGGACGTGTCCGGTGCCCGCCCGTCGTGCCACCGCAGCCACATAGCGATGGACGGTGCGGCGGTCGAAGGGCTGGCCGTCGTTGCGGACGACCAGCAGTCCCGAAGGGCTCGGGCCCCGTTGGGCCCGGTAGTCGGCAATGAGGTCGATGAGCACCGGATGCAAGGGGACGTTCCGGTCGTTGTGGAGCTTCCCCACCGGAATCCGCAACCAGTGGGCACCACTCATGCGGAACACGGCATCGTCGCGCAGGCCGCCAAGTTCGCCGGCCCGCATGCCGGTCCGAGCCAGCAGTTCGACCATGAGCCGCCGTCTTCGGTTGGGATCTTCGGCCAGAGCCGACATGAACTTGGCTGCGGTGGGGTCGTCCAGGAAACGGGGCAGGGGCTCGTCCCGTTTGGGAAAGTCGCCGGCAAAGATGGGGACCCGGCGGGGGGCGTCGTCGTACTCCCATTCGATGATCCGCTCGAAGAAGGTGCGCACCATCCCGAGCTTGTGGCAGATGGTGGCGACCGAGGCCCGCTGTCCCGGTGACTTGCCGGGCCGGGCGGCCAGGGCCAGCTTGAAGGACTCGATGTGGTGGCGGGAGACGTCGGCCACACACCGGCAGTCCGGGTCGGTCTCGAGGAGGTGGGCGGCGAACACCCGCAGGGCCAGATCTGCCGCCTCGACGGTGCCTGGTCGGGACGAAATAGCCAGCTGGGCCAGGTAGTTCTTCATGGTCGAGGCCAGCCGGTCGGCCCGGGCGGCGATCTCTTCCCACCTCCATGTCACGCCTGTGCTTCGTGGCGACAGCGGGTCCGGTGACGGTGCGGAGCGAGTCGGCAGCCGGGAGATCGATGCCCCGCTCATGACAGGGCCTCCAGCGCCAGATCGGCTTCGACGACATTGGCGGCGGCGCGGTACTCGGCGGCCAACCAGTCCGACCCGAGGTGCAGATAGACCTGGGTCGAGGCGATCGAGCGGTGTCCGGCTTGGGCCTGGAGGGCCTCGAGCGACATGCCCGCTTCCCGCAGTCTGGTCAGACAGGTATGGCGGAGTTCGTGACAGGTGCCGTGTTCCAATCCGGCCCGCTTCCGGGCCGCGGCCATGACCTCGTCGAGACCTTCTGTGGAGAGCGGCATGCCACGGTTGGGTCCTTTCAGCACCACGAACAGCCGGTCCCCGGGTGCATCGATGGGTCGCTCGCACTCCAGGTAGTCGGCCACGGTGGCAAAGAAGGTGGGTGACATCGGCACCAGGCGCTGGTGGCCACCCTTGCCCTCGACGATGAAGACCCGGCACTCACCGAGGCGGAGGTCCTCCAGCCGGAGTCCGAGGGCCTCGCACCGGCGGAGACCGCCGAGCAGCATGGCCTCGGTGATGGCCCGGTCCCGTCGCGTGCGCAGTGCAGCAAGGAGAGCGGCTGCTTCTTCGGGGTCGAGGATCCGAGGCAGACGACGCACGCCCCGAACCAGGGGTGCGCCCCGAAGCTCTCGACGGCTGCGTCGAGTGGGTAGCCCCCGTGGCACCGGGTTCACTGTCACCGGCGTGTCGGCTCGAGTCAGCAGATACCCATAGAAGGCAGAGACCGCCGCCAGCCGGCGCATGACCGTGGCCGGTGACAGCCCGGTGGCGGCGTCGGGGAAGTGGACGACGTTCTCGGAACCGGGCCGAGGCTGCTGCTGGAGGCGACGGCGCAGCCGGCCAGCAACGAGGCAGCGCTCTCGCAGCGTCTCTGGAAGCCGGGTC